>Ga0114931_10004251_pt1 | contig 17899 bp, 14 predicted proteins | sample 2SBtaG_FD_89579 | JGI IMG/M metagenome (GOLD analysis project Ga0114931, IMG submission 89579) | Deep subsurface microbial communities from Kolumbo volcano to uncover new lineages of life (NeLLi) - 2SBTROV14_V59a metaG | ecosystem: Environmental > Aquatic > Marine > Volcanic | place: Kolumbo...
AGGCTTGATCAGGTTGGATGCATCCATTACGCCGCCGGATGCCGAACCGGCACCGATGATGGTATGGATTTCATCGATAAACAAAATCGCGCCCGGATCTTTCTGCAACTGGCGCAGGACACCTTTGAGGCGTTTTTCAAAATCGCCACGGTACTTGGTACCGGCAACCAGGGCCCCCAGATCGAGGGAATAAATAGTGCAGCCGTGTAACACTTCGGGCACTTCATCATCGACAATCTTCTTCGCCAGACCTTCGGCAATGGCGGTTTTACCGACACCCGCCTCACCTACCAGCAGCGGGTTGTTTTTACGTCGGCGACACAGAATCTGAATAGTGCGTTCCACTTCCCGTTCACGACCGATGAGGGGGTCGATCTTGTTCTGCATAGCACGGATATTAAGATTGGTGGCAAAATTTTCCAGCGGCTGTTTTTCGCCATCCGCGGCACTTTCATCACCAGTATCCACATCATTAGACTCTTCGTCTTCCGATATTTTAGAAATTCCATGGGAAACATAATTAACAATATCCAGGCGACTCACGTCCTGCTTATGCAGCAGGTACACAGCCTGGGATTCCTGCTCGCCAAAAATGGCCACCAGTACATTCGCGCCGGTGACTTCTTTCTTGCCGGAGGACTGCACATGAAACACGGCACGTTGCAGCACGCGCTGGAACCCCAGCGTCGGCTGTACATCGCCGTCCAGCTTGTCACTGAAAACCGGGGTGTTTTCATCCAGGTATTGTGACAGTTCGTTTTTAAGGCTATTAAGATCCGCACCACAGGCTTTTAGCACCGAGCTGGCACTGACATTGTCCAGCAATGCCAGTAGCAGATGCTCTACAGTAATATACTCATGACGTTTATTTCTTGCTTCATTAAAAGCAAGATTTAACGATGCTTCCAGTTCCTTACTTAACATAACCTTGCCCCACTAACCGTCAATCAATTCGTTTATCTGGATTAAACTATTCTCAGGCTTCTTCCATGGTGCACAGCAACGGATGCTGGTGCTTGCGAGAATAATCGTTTACCTGCTCAACCTTGGTTTCCGCAATTTCGTATGTAAATTCCCCGCATACGGCACTGCCCTTGGTGTGAACTGTCAGCATAATCTGGGTCGACTGCTCCTGATTCAGGTTGAAGAATTTCACCAGTACCTGGACCACAAACTCCATCGGCGTGTAATCATCATTTAACAATATGACCTTGTAACGCTTGGGCGGTTTCAGCTTGGGTCTGGATTCTTCCACCGCCAGATCATCGGCTTTTTCCCAGTCTGTCTGATGATCACTCATGCTTTAATCTCTAGTGTAGTTCATGCCAATATTGATTGCCTGTCAGGACAATACGAATTCATTGTACCGATTTGTAACAGCAACAAAACCTGTTTTACATGTTGTTAATAATCGCATCGCCGAATCCTGAACAGCTGAGTTCGGTGGGATTATCCATGAGCCGCGCCAGGTCATAGGTTACTGTACCGCTGTTAATGGCGCCGGACAAACCCTTGATGATCAGGTCCGCCGCTTCCAGCCAGCCAAGATGACGCAGCATCATTTCCGCTGACAGAATCAATGAACCAGGGTTCACTTTATCCTGGCCGGCATACTTGGGTGCTGTGCCGTGGGTAGCCTCAAACAGCGCCACGGTGTCGGACAGATTCGCACCCGGTGCAATGCCGATGCCGCCAACCTGGGCCGCCAGTGCATCCGAGATATAATCGCCATTCAGGTTCAGTGTCGCGATTACACTGTACTCTGCTGGCCGCAGCAGTATCTGCTGCAGGAAGGCATCTGCGATCACATCCTTGATGACAATTTCCCGTCCGGTGATCGGGTTTTTAAAGCTGCACCAGGGGCCACCATCAATCTCAGTGGCACCAAATTCCTGCTGCGCGAGTTCGTAGCCCCAGCTCTTGAAGCCACCTTCCGTGAACTTCATGATGTTACCCTTGTGTACCAGGGTTACTGAATCACGATCATTATCGATAGCGTACTGGATCGCCTTGCGCACCAGACGCTTGGTGCCCTGCGCCGATACCGGCTTGATGCCAATACCCGAGGTTTCCGGGAAACGGATCTTGGTCACGCCCATTTCGTTCACCAGGAAATCGATAACCTTCTTCACTTCCGGACTGCCGGCTTCCCACTCGATACCGGCATAGATGTCTTCAGAGTTTTCCCTGAATATCACCATATTGGTCTTTTCTGGCTCTTTTAAAGGGCTGGGGGTGCCATCGAAATAACGCACCGGCCGCTGACACACGTACAGGTCCAGGTCCTGGCGCAGTGCCACGTTGAGGGAGCGAATACCGCCGCCAACGGGAGTGGTCAAAGGCCCTTTGATAGCCACCAGGAAGTCTTTCATCGCCTCCAGGGTTTCAGCCGGTAGCCAGGTATTTTCACCGTAGAGGGCATTGGATTTCTCACCCGCATAAATTTCCATCCAGGCAATCTTTTTGCCCACGCCATACGCTTTTTCGACGGCTGCATCCACGACCTTGATCATCACCGGTGTAATATCAACACCAATACCGTCACCTTCGATAAAGGGAATAATGGGACAGGCGGGTATATTGAGTGAGTTATCCTCGTTAGCCGTGATTTTTTCACCCGCGGAAGGAATGGTGAGATGCGTATAGCTCATGGATCATTTTCCTGTTGTTAATGTCAATTCTGGATCGTATTTTACCATCTGACGCACAATTTGAGCCAACAACTAAAAAATAATGCCCTCCATACGGGTGTTGACCCGGTTAGACACCCGATTTATTGTGTTATGCAGGCGTTCCAGCGAGCTACCGGCTCTGGCAACGCGCTGTAAACGCAACCAGGCAGGGTGATTTCTCACAGGAATCCCTTAATAGTACAAGAGCATGAATCAACTGCTTTGACTGATAAATGATAAAATGCGGTATAAACAAATTTTCACGCGACTTCTCCTGGCTATTTTAAGCCTGACTTTCATGCCGGCGGTATCCAGTGCAGAATTACTGGAAAAAGACAGCAGCGTCACGGTGTTCCGATTCCAGAAAAAACTTGCACAACGAGGCAATCCCCAAGCCCAGTATAATCTGGCCCGAATGTATGAATACGGCAACGGTGTCGAAAAGGACCTGGATCAGGCAATCCTCTGGTATCGCAAGGCGGCAACCCAGGATTACACACCGGCGAAACACCACCTTACCTTCCTCAATATCCAGCAAAATGGTTTCCATGAGCAACACAAAGCCTGGGTAGCCCAGCTTAAAAAAGAGTCCAGCGAAGGCGAAGGTGAGTCCATTTTTCTTCTGGGCCAACTTTATGCCATGGGCCTGGGAGTGGATAAAGACCTGCACCATTCCATTAAACTCCTGCGTAAGGCTTCAGCCAGCAATATTCCTGGATCGGAGACCGAGCGTCTTAAAGTTGAAGCCATACTGGCAAAACAGGAAGCGCTGGCGGCACAACACAAGGCCGAGCAAGCGCGTAAAAAAGCAGCCGAATTAAAACGGCAGGAACAGCTCGCTGAAAAACGCCGGGCTATAGAGGCACGGGAGAAACGCAAGCAAGAGCTGGCCAGGGAAAAGCAGCGCCGGGAACAACAGGCGATGGAAAAACAGAAACAGCTCATTGCTGACAAAGCCAGAAAACGCCAGCAGGAAGAAGCCCGCTTAAAGACATTAATGGCAGAAAAACTAAAACAGCAGCAAGCCAACCAGAATGCAGAAGCTGAAGATCCCAGAAGCCAGATATGCAGCGGCCGCAATCGGTTCTCCGCCGGTTGTCGCTGATTCATTCCAGGAGCAACTGGCCCACTGTTTGCTTCAACCCTGAGGAGTGCCGGGTTTATCCCACCCCCGTGTTTGAACTATACTAGCTCCTATCAGCGGATAAACCGCTTTGACATCAGCAGAAAAAACCACCTTTTAAAACAAGGACTTCCCCATGGGCAGCAATTACACATTAAGCAATAACAAATCCGGGGACACCCTGGAACTGAAGCTTCGCGAAGGTACCGCTGGACCGTCTGCCCTGGAAATTTCCGCCCTGTACAAACAAAAAGACCTGCTTTCCTATGACCCGGGCTTCCTGTCTACCGCTAGCTGTGAGAGCGCCATTACCTTTATCGATGGCGAACTTGGCATTCTGCGTTATCGCGGTTACCCCATCGAGCAACTGGCACAGCATAGTAATTTTCTGGAAGTCGCCTATTTACTGATTTATGGCGATCTGCCCACCCACGAAGCACTGAAAAATTTTGAAGAGATCATCGTGCATCACACCATGATCAAGGAAACCATGCGCAACTTCTTCGGTGGTTTCCACTACAACGCCCACCCCATGGCTATCATGATCGGGGTGGTAGGTTCCATGTCCGCGTTTTATCATGATTCCCTGGATATTCATGACCCTACACATCGCGAGATTTCCGCACACCGACTGATTGCCAAAATGCCTACCATTGCAGCTGCCTGTTACAAGCACAATGTTAGCGAACCCATCATGTATCCCCGCAACGACATGGACTATTGCGGCAACTTCCTGCACATGATGTTCTCTTCTCCCTGCGAACCTTACGTGCCAGATGCGGTTGCCATCAGCGCTATGAATTTACTCTTCATATTGCATGCAGATCATGAGCAAAATGCCAGCACTTCCACGGTGCGACTGGCAGGCAGTTCCGGCGCCAATCCTTTCGCCTGTATTGCCTCAGGTATTGCTTCTTTGTGGGGACCGGCACATGGTGGCGCCAATGAAGCCGTGTTGAACATGCTGGAGGAAATTGGCGACGCGTCCAATATCGACAAATTTATTGCCAAGGCCAAAGACAAGGACGACCCATTCCGCCTCATGGGTTTCGGTCATCGCGTGTATCGTAATTTCGACCCCCGCGCCACCATCATCCGCGAGAAATGCCATGAAGTGCTGAACAAGCTGGCCGATAGCCACAACCCCATGTTTGAACTGGCACTGAAGCTGGAAGAAAAAGCCCTCAGCGATGAATATTTCATCGAGCGCAAGCTGTATCCCAACGTGGATTACTATTCCGGCATTATCTACCGTGCCCTGAACATCCCCACCAATATGTTTACCGTGATGTTTGCTATCGCCCGTACTGTCGGCTGGCTGGCTCACTGGATGGAAATGATTTCTGACCCCAACCACCGCATCGGACGTCCACGCCAGCTATACACCGGTTCGGTGGAACGGGATTATGTGCCGATGAATCAGCGGAAGTAATTTTTGAGAAGTTAAAAAGAAATCGCAAATGAACGCAAAAAACGCGAATATTTTATTGCTGTCCAACCACACTTACGTTACAAATTTTCTGTTTATGAGCCAATAGATAAGCCGAATGATATTTATAATTCGCGTTCATTTGCGTTTTATTGTCATCTTGTCAATCTTCACTGGCCATCATCCGTCGCATGCCCGCCTCGTCCGGATTCAGTACCACACCTTTCTCGGTAACAATGGCATCCACCAGTTCCGCCGGCGTCACATCAAAGGCCGGGTTCCAGGCACTGGCGCCACTGGCGGCGATGACCTGCCCACCACAGCCAAGCACTTCGCCACTATCCCGCTGTTCAATCGGAATCTGCTGACCGGATGGGCAGTCCATGTCCACTGTCGTGGTGGGTGCCACCACCATGAATTTCACGCCATGGTAGCGGGCATTCACGGCCAGACTATAAGTACCGATCTTGTTGGCCACATCCCCATTAGCGGCGATGCGGTCCGAACCAACAATCACCCAGCTAATACCACCTTGCCGCATCAGGCTCGCGGCAGCGCCTTCAACCAGCAGACTGACCGGGATATTATCCTGCACCAGTTCCCAGGCGGTTAAGCGGGCACCCTGTAACCAGGGTCGGGTTTCATCCGCATACACCGAGCGCATGCGGCCATCTTCATACGCCTCGCGAATCACACCCAGCGCGGTGCCGAAGCCACCGGTGGCGAGGGAGCCGGTATTGCAGTGGGTCAATACGGCCAATTCGCTGGTTTCAATCAGATCGGCACCCAGCCGGCCCATACGGTAATTGGCGGCAATATCCTGTTCATGAATCTCGCGTGCTGCCGTGAGCAAGGGTTCTCGAGGATCTGTTTCAATGGTATCCATCAGGGCCCGCATTTTTTCGATGGCCCAGAACAGGTTCACTGCCGTGGGGCGAGATGCGGCCAGGATATCCAGGTCAGACTGGATAAGCGATTGCCACTCGGCAGGATTTTCACGGTAACGTTGGGACGCGGCCAATACCACTCCGTAGGCAGCGGTAATGCCAATGGCCGGTGCACCGCGTACGACCATGTCGGTAATGGCCTGGGCCACTTCGGTAACAGTATGTAATTCCAGCTCGGTCACCTGTTGCGGCAAGCGGCGCTGATCGAGTAAAAAAAGGCTATCACCTCGCCAGGTGATAGCCCTGATAGTATCGTGTTGTTTCATACGGGAATGATGCGATTATTTTACCCCGGTGGCAAATTCAATAATGGCAGGCTTGAGATTGGCATTCAGGGTCCTGGAAACCTGTGCCATCATCCGGGCCTCGGCATCGTTACGCTGCAGTGCCGATACTTTCAACGGCCAGGTGCTGCGGCCACGAATCTTGCCATCAGTTTCCACCAGTTTAATGCCGAGACGACCGCGTAGCCAGTACCAGCCCTGGCGCATACCCAGATCCTGCACATCCAGATCCGCTACCAGAATGTAATCCCCCTTGCCATTGGTGGCGGGGAAACCGGTATTACCCATAGCTGACTTCAGGGTTTGCCCCAGTCGTCCCAGTGGATCATTATCCACCGCGGTGGAGATGCGTAGTGATTGTAATTTATTTTCCAGGCGGCCGCGGAGATCGGCCATGTTCCAGCGTTCGGGATTACCCTTGCCACGCAGGTCAATGACCTTGAGGGTTTTCTGCAGCGTCTGGCGTTCCTGCTGCAATGACAGGGCTTTATTCAGTGCCGCCATAGAGAACAGCGGATCAGACGATTTTTCGCTACGTTGCAGTTCAACCTGGGTCTCGCTGTCAAGGCGTTCCATTTCACTGCGGATATTATTACCGGCCTGCGTACGATCCAGTACCGCCAGGGCATGATAGGTCTGCACCGGCTTGTCCAGCCAGGTTTCCGCTACCCTCGCACCCTGTACTACCTTGTCGGTACGGATATTGATCTGCTGCGCCAGACGCTGGTTCTTGGTGTAGTTTTCCTGGCCATTTTTGACATTCACCCGGGTATCCGATGAGGTAGTCGAGGACTCCTTGATATGCAGCTCGAAAACTTTCACCAGGTTCGCCAGGGCACGGTCTTTGGCGAGCTCCGGGTTAGAAGCCGAACCGGTAGCCGTCATATACTTGCTGTTGGGATAAAAGCCGGCATTACCGTCGACCCAGTCAGGACGTGGACCCGCATCCGCAGGCTTGGAATTGGTCACACATGCCACCAGAATCAGGGAAGCCAGACAACCGAACAGGCTGGCGGATAAAGCATGTTTCATCGATTTCACTCTTTTAGTTCCGTTTATTGAGGTGATAAGTCAATGGCAGGAAATTATTCCCTGCCATCGCGTGGTTAATTACTGGTAACACCTGTCGCAGCAGGTGCAGCAGCGGTCTGGTTACTACCTGCTACATTCCCTGCATAGGGTCTTGGCGCGACCCAGTATTTGTTCAGGATCGTTTTCTTGCCGGCAACAATACTCACAGGTGCCGTTATGCTGTCCACCACCGCACCAGTGCGGCCGATGACATTCAGTTTTAGATCATACTGTCCCGGTTTAAGAAACACGCGCCCGACCTGGATCATCTGAGGCAGGGTATTCCAGCAACGGGTGTCGGCAATTTCTGTGGCGGTATTGAGCACCAGCATGGCCAGTTGCCCCAGGGCGCCGCCACGATCACCGGCTTCTTTTTCAGACTTTTTCTTCACCACGGCACGAGCAATGGCACGGGCGGTAATCACAGGCATGTCGCTAGACAAAGCAGCACGAGCCAGACCATCCAGGTTTTCCACCGGTTCCAGCAGTTTTTCCACCGGCCCAACATTCAATTGCACCTGGTTCACGTAACTGGGCGGATTGGGATAATCCGGTACCGCAATACGAATATTCAGCGCCAGTTCGGATGAGTAGGTCTGGAAGGCTTTCATTTGACGCTGGGGAACCAGGCCATTGTTGAACACCACCACCAGTTCACCATAACCCTTGTCATTCGGTGCCTGGTACTGCTGCATGCCCAGCTCTTTGCGATACTGTTTGTATTCACTCCACAGGCCATTTTTCGCCAGCATCCGGAGTAAATCTTTTTTGGCCTGTAGCGGTACGCCCAGGCCCTGCTTGTCATTGGTTGCCTTGTAGACTTCCACTGCACGACGATAGGACACCAGGGCTTCATCGTCTTCACCCAGGGCCTCATAGATAATACCGGCCAGGTAACGCATGAAAGGGTCTTCTTCCGGGGTATCACCCCATTCCATCATTTTTACGTCCGCCTGGCGGATTTCGACAGCGGCGGCATCCATGTCACTTTCGGCGAGATAGTTCAGCGCCATGTAGGCATGTATCAGAACCTGCTCGAAACGATCGCCGTCGAAGCTGATGGCTTCATCGTTAACAATAACCGCACCGGCCTGTTTGGTGATACTGGTGGCGTAGAGGGCTTCAATTTCGTTCTTGGCTTTTTCCAGGGCATCATTACTACCCTGGTAATCGCCGGTCATGCTGCGCAGGATACCGCGGTTCATGTTCTCCATCACATCGCCTTCCTTTTCGGCATTCTTCTCCACTTCCACCAGAGCCAGGTCGGGGCGACCCTGCTCCAGAAACTGCCGCATGCCAGCGGATTTCTGGGCCGCCGTGGTACAGCCTTGCAATATCAACAAACAGGAAACTGCCAGCAATGCAGTAAGACGAATGGATACTTTGTCCATTGTTTTGGATTCCTCTAGTTATTTTGAAACACTTGAATCAAAACAGGCCGGGGATACCGGCCTGCTATTGACTGCCCCTGTAAGTTCTTAGAAGCGGAATCCGCTTTTTTCAACTGTTTTCTTGATCTTTTTCTGTCCAACCCAGACTTTACGGTTGCTTTCCAGGTCAATCAGGGTGAGGTCTACCTGATAGAAGCGGGCCTGTTCGCCGGAGACGGCATCGATAATGGTATTGATGCTGCCCTTGAGCATAAAGTCCGCTCCGATTTCCTGGCCCATGGCCTTGCGGGTATCTTCACGAGCATTCAGGTCCTGGTCGCGGCGTTCGGAACGTACTTCGTCACGCTCATTGGCGGAGGCGACGAATTCCACTTCACCGGAATTGATCAGGGCTTTTTCCAGGTCACGAATAAAGGTACGGGTATTAATGTGTTCATGGCTGAGATTACGCACTGTGCCTATGATCACTGTCGGCACCTTGCCGCTCTTGCGGGAGAAGCGATTCAACCACGGACGTGAGAGTACATCCTGGATCATTTCTTCTGCCACCAGACGTGAATCAGTGTCATTCCATTTGCCGCTCAGGTCAGTCACTGCATCAGAACTGACGCGAGTAATCTTGGGATTACAGCCAGCTGTACCCAGTGCCACTACAAGCCCCATAGTCGCGGCGACCAGGAAACGATTAAGGTTTATCACCTGCATTTCTCTCTCCATTTTGAATTAAAGTGTTATGTGCCCTGTTTTATATCACCTTTTTGGCACAAAATCATGGTTTCGCCCATGGAATTCAAAATTTCCGGACAGTTTTTAATCACAGCTTTGTATTCCCCATCCTGCTACGATGAACCTGTGAATCCAGCCAGACCCGTCAACAGGCTTGCAGGGATACCGGACTCAGGTTATCTTCGCCTGCATGCAAACCATCGATATGCTGATTCATGCCGACTGGGTCATTCCCGTCACCGACGGAGACCCCGTACTCTATAACCACAGTATCGCAGTCCAGGGTGATCGTATCCACGCCATCCTGCCGACCGAACAGGCGCTCAGCCAGTTCAGCCCGGCGATCGAGCAGCGTCTCGAACAGCATACCGTCATCCCCGGTCTGATCAATGCCCACACCCACAGCCCCATGACCCTGTTCCGGGGCATTGCCGACGACCTGCCCCTGATGGAATGGCTCAACGAGCATATCTGGCCAGCCGAGCAGCGCTGGATCACCGAGGATTTTGTCCACGACGGTATCGAACTGGCCATGGCGGAAATGCTGCGTTCAGGCACCACCTGTTTTAATGATATGTACTTTTACCCCGATGTCAGTGCCCGCCTGGCGCGCCAGGTCGGTATGCGCGCCTGTATCGGCCTGATTGTGCTTGACTTTCCCACCGCCTGGGCCAGCAACAGTGATGAGTACATCGAAAAGGCCCTGGCCTTACGTGACGAATACCGTAGCGATAGCCTCATCAGTACCCCCTTCGCCCCCCATGCCCCGTTCACGGTGTCGGATGGACCGCTGGAGCGTATCCGCGTATTCGCGGATGAAATGGATTTGCCGATACATATCCATGTCCACGAGACCGCCCATGAAGTGGCTGAAGCGATCCAGCACAGCGGCAAACGCCCGCTGCAACGCCTGCATGACCTGGGCCTGGTGACCCCTAACCTGGTGGCGGTACACATGACCCAGCTGGACGAATCAGATCTGGAGTTACTGGCGGAAAGCGGCAGTCATGTGGTGCACTGCCCGGAATCCAATCTCAAACTGGCGAGCGGTTTCTGCCCGGTTCAGACCCTGCTGGATGCCGGCGTCAATGTCGCCCTGGGCACCGATGGCGCCGCCAGTAACAACGACCTCAACATGCTGGGTGAAATGAAAACCGCCGCCTTGCTGGGCAAGGGCATTGCCCAGGATCCCGCGGCACTGAACGCCACCCAGGTATTGCGCATGGCTACCATCAATGGTGCCCGTGCACTGGGTATCGACAGCCTGATCGGTTCGCTGGAAGTGGGTAAACAGGCCGATATGGTGGCAGTGGATTTCTCCGCCCTGGAAATGCAACCCGTTTATAATCACCTGTCCCACCTCGTGTATGCCTGCCATCGACACAGTGTCAGCCAGGTATGGGTAGCCGGCCGGCACCTGCTCAAGGATCGCCAGCTCACTTCCCTGGACGAACAGAAGATTCACACGAAAACCCAGGCCTGGAATGATAAAATAGCCCGGCATCATAATCCCAACGCAGCAGACAACACATGACTCAGGCCAACATCGATTACAACGAAATCAATAAATTCGAACAACTGGCGTCTCGCTGGTGGGACACCCAGGGCGAGTTTCGACCATTGCATGAAATCAATCCCCTGCGACTGGATTACATCGACGAACGGGTCTCGCTAAAAGGTAAAAAGGTTCTGGACGTGGGTTGCGGTGGCGGCATCCTGGCGGAAAGCATGGCCTTACGTGGCGCCCAGGTGACTGGCATCGACATGGGCAAGGCACCCCTGTCAGTAGCCCGACTGCATGCCCTGGAAAGCGGTGCTGAGCTGGACTACCAGCAGATCACCGTGGAAGAACTGGCTCAACAGCAACCCGGCGAATACGACGTGGTCAGCTGTATGGAAATGCTGGAACACGTGCCGGACCCCTCATCGGTCATTACTGCCTGCCGGCGTCTGGTGAAAGACGATGGCCATGTGTTTTTCTCCACCATCAACCGCAATCCCAAATCGTTCCTGTTCGCCATTGTTGGTGCAGAATATGTGCTCAACATGTTACCCAAAGGCACCCATGAATACGCCCGTTTCATTCGTCCTTCGGAACTGGATGAGTGGGCGCGTTACGCCGGACTGGAAATCAGGCACATCTCTGGCCTGAGTTATAATCCATTGACCCGCCACTATCACCTGGGCCGGGATGTGGACGTTAACTACATGACCCACTACCAGCCGGAATTCTAAACCCCGCATATGAATAAAATTACCACGGTGCTGTTCGATCTGGACGGCACCCTCATCGATACCGCGCCCGACATGGCCCGTGCACTCAACCTGCTACTGGAAGAACAACAGTATCCTATGTTGCCCTATGAAAAAATCCGCCCGGTGGTTTCCAACGGCAGCCAGGCGCTGGTTAACCTGGGCTTTCAGGACACGGTGGATGCGGAAAAACTGGAGCAGTTGAAACAGCGCTATCTGGAAATCTATGAAAGCAACCTGTGTGTGGAGTCGCGCCTGTTTGACGGTCTCGCCAGCATCCTGGAACGTATCGAACAACAACACATGAAATGGGGTGTGGTCACCAACAAACCCGGCTGGCTCACCGAACCCCTGCTGCAGCAACTCCAGCTAAGCGAACGCAGCAGCTGCATTGTTAGCGGCGACACCACCGCCTACCGCAAACCCCATCCCGAACCCATGCTGTATGCCTGCAAACAGGCAGGCAGCAAACCGGCGGAATGCCTGTATATCGGGGATGCGAGACGGGATATCGAAGCGGGAAGAAACGCTGGCATGACCACCATGGTGGCGGCCTACGGCTATATCGGCGAGTGGGAAAATGTCGATTCCTGGAATGCGGATTTACTGATCCAGCATCCCTCGGAATTAGACAGGATACTTTTTTAAGCCGCTCAGAAAGAGCAGCAGGTCGTTATTTACACAGCAAATCTTCCTTCACCTGCTCAATGGTCACATGGCGTACATCCTTGCCTTTCACCATGTAGATCACGTATTCACAGATGTTCTTGGCATGGTCGCCGATACGTTCCAGTGCCCGTACTGCCCACAGCACATGGATGGCGCGTTTGATACAACGGGGATCTTCCATCATCTTGGTAATTAGCTGGCGCACCACCGATTCGTATTCGGTGTCCACACGCTCGTCCTGACTAGCGGCATTGATGGCGGCTTCTACATCGGTGCGCGCAAACGCATCCAGGGAATCGTGCAACATCTTGCGTACGTGATCTGCCAGGTGGCGAATCTCGATAAAATTCAGGATTGCACCTTCACCCAGTTCCGCCAGGCCCTGGGCCATGCGGGCAATTTTTTCCGCCTCGTCACCGATACGTTCCAGGTCGGTGATGGTTTTAACAATCATCATGACAAAACGTAAATCGCTGGCGGTGGGCTGGCGCTTGGCAATAATCTGGTTGGCCTGTTCGTCAATCGACACTTCCAGTGAATTCACCTTGAAGTCCGCATCCACAATGCGCGCCGCCAGGTCTTCTTCACCCTCGATAATGGCAATCGTGGCTTTCTCTATATGATTCTCCACCAGACCACCCATGGCCATCACCCGATTTTTCAGGGCATTTAACTCATCGTCATATTGTTGAGAAATGTGTTCGTTCATTGCCTGTTTCCTTTAAATTAACCGTAGCGGCCGGTAATGTAATCTTCAGTTTCTTTTCTTGCCGGGTTGGTGAATAACGTGTCAGTCGCGCCAAACTCGATAAGATCCCCCATATACATATATGCGGTGTAATCGGATACACGTGCAGCCTGTTGCATATTATGTGTCACTATAACAATAGTATAGTCGTCTTTAAGCTCATAAATAAGCTCTTCAATTTTCAGTGTCGAAATCGGGTCCAGTGCCGAAGCCGGTTCGTCCAGGAGTAAAACTTCCGGTTTGATGGCTACCGCCCGTGCAATCACCAGCCTTTGCTGCTGACCACCCGAGAGCCCCATGGCGCTTTCTTCCAGGCGATCACTCACTTCGTTCCATAAAGCTGCGCTCTTGAGTGCCCATTCGACCCGTTCGTCCAGGATATGTTTTTTGTTGATACCCTGCAGACGCAATCCATAGGCCACATTTTCGTAAATCGATTTGGGGAACGGGTTGGGTCGCTGAAAAACCATACCGACGTTGCGGCGCAGAGCGGAAATATCAATATCGTGAGCATAAATATTTTCACCGTCCAGGATGATATCGCCGGTAATGCGACAGACATCGACCAGGTCGTTCATGCGATTGAAGCAACGCAACAGCGTGGATTTACCACAACCGCTAGGCCCGATGAAAGCTGTCACGCGTTTCCGCGGTATGCGCATATTAATATCCCTGAGCGCCTGGGATTCACCGTAAAAGAGCTCGAGATGATTGACTTCCAGGCAGATATCTTCGTCTTCCAGTGACAGGTTACCCGACTTACCTGACAGCAAGCTGGGATCAATCGCATGTGTAAGAACCTGTTCATTCATAAAAACGTTCTCGATTAATTATCAAAAGACTTGTAGCGTTCCCTGAGTCGGTTACGCAGCAGGATCGCTGAGATATTCAGTGCGATGATGACGATGACCAGCAGGAATGAAGTGGCGTACACCAGTGGCCTGGCAGCTTCAACATTGGGGCTCTGGAAACCAACATCGTAAATGTGAAAACCCAGATGCATAAATTTTCGTTCCAGGTGCAGGAACGGAAAATTACCATCCAGTGGCAGCGTAGGCGCCAATTTCACCACACCCACCAGCATCAGTGGCGCCACCTCACCGGCAGCGCGGGCAATTGCCAGGATCATACCGGTCATGATGGCCGGACTGGCCATGGGTAAAATAATATTGCGTATGGTTTCGAACTTGCTCGCTCCCAGCGCCAGGCTACCATCACGGAACTGATTGGGGATTCGCGCCAGGCCTTCCTCGGTGGAAACGATCACCACCGGCAAGGTCAGTAGCGCCAGCGTCAGCGAGGCCCATAATAATCCCGGGGTTCCAAAGGTGGGAGCCGGCAGGGCTTCCGGAAAAAACAATCGGTCCAGGTTACCGCCGATAAAATACACAAAAAAACCCAGACCGAACACGCCGTACACAATGGAAGGCACGCCGGCAAGGTTATTCACCGCAATCCGGATCAGCCGAATCAGGGGGCCCTGCTTGGCGTACTCGCGCAGATACACGGCCGCGATCACCCCCATGGGCGTTACCAGCACCGACATCACCAACACCATCATCACGGTGCCGAAAATGGCCGGGAATACGCCGCCTTCGGTGTTGGCTTCACGGGGATCAGCCGTCAGGAACATCCAGAAGTTGTGCAGGTATGTCAGGGTTTTGGAAATCACCGACAACTGATTGGGCTTGAGAACCGCTACGGCGGTCGCCAGTGACAGCTCCACATCTCGGCCATCCATAATTTCGAATACTGCGCTGTCCCTGGCAATCTGCTTCTGGTAAGCACGTAACTGATCACGTAGCACAGCGTACTCATCCTGCAGGAGCTTTCGTTTTGTTGCTATGTCCGCCAGGTTTTCAGGCGTGTCATCACCGTCCAGCTCCAGGCCACGTTTTTCCAGTCGCAGTTGTTCCAGCCGGTAGTTAATGGAACCGATATCATGTTTTTCCAGGCGGCTGATTTTGTCATGTAAATGCGAAACCCGGTCCACCCGTTGCTGCAGTTCAGCCCAGGCGTCGTCGCCTTCAGCCACCAGCTTGCCCTGCTGTTTTACCTGCTTCAGGTAACCGTAAAAATTACCCCATTCATAACGCTCCATCACAATCAGGTTCTCGGGACGATGAATCCGGGAAATCTTATGGTCATCCAGCCACACAAAATCCCTGCCGGTAATTTTGCGGTTACCGGTTTTTATCAGGCTCCGGGTCACCAGTAACTGGTCTTGTGGGGCTTTGCCCATGCCGGATTCTTCATAGCGTCGTGCTGTGATGGACTCCGAGTCTGTCTGCTCACCAATAAAACGCAGCTGGCCCTGGTCTGTGAGATAACTGATTTCCAGGATATCCGAAGGCCAGAAGTGCCCCATACCCCGCACCATAATCAGGCCCAGCAAGCCGAACACCATCAGCATACTGACACTCACGGCGCCCGCGTTGAGCCAGATCCAGGGAGCACCGCTACCCCACCAGTTTTTGAAATGACCGATACTCATACCTTATCGCTCCTAGATATTGCCATACCGGCGCCTCAGTCTTTGCCTGACGACTTCTGCAAGGGTATTGAATAGAAAGGTCACGATGAACAGAACCAGCGCCGCCAGGAACAGGATACGATAATGACTGCTGCCGACCTCCGACTCCGGCAGCTCCACCGCTATATTGGCGGACAGCGTACGCATGCCCTGGAAAATACTCCAGTCCATGACCGGCGTATTTCCGGTGGCCATGAGTACGATCATGGTTTCACCCACGGCACGGCCAAAACCGATCATCACGGCGGAAAAAATTCCCGGACTGGCGGTTAAAATCACTACCTGCGTGAGTGTCTGCCAGGGTGTCGCTCCCAGAGCCAGGGAACCGTTGGTGAGGTGCCTGGGAACACTGAAAATAGCGTCTTCGGTAATCGAGAATATCGTCGGGATCACAGCAATCCCCATGGCCACTCCTACTACCAACGAATTACGCTGATCGTAACTAATTCCCAGGTTTATTTTCATCCAGCGGTAGATGTCACCATCGAACAGACCGGTTTCAATATACGGGCCGATATTCAGGGCAAGGGCTGCCATTAAAATCACGACCGGCACCAGCAGGGCCGCCTGCCAGCCATCCGGTACCCACTTGCGAATTCGTTTTGGCAAGACACTCCACAGCCAGGCAAACAACAGCATGCCCAGGGGTAACACCAGCGCCAGTGAAATCACCGCCAGCAGGTTATGTTCCACGAACGGCGCGAACCAGAGTCCCGCCAGGAAACCCAGGATCACCGTGGGCAGGGCTTCCATGATTTCGATACTGGGCTTAACAAAGCCACGCATTTTTGGAGACATAAAATAGGCGGTGTAAATCGCTCCCATAATCGCCAGCGGCATGGCGACCAGCATGGCGTAGAAAGCGGCCTTCAGGGTACCGAAAGCCAACGGCGTAAGACTGAACTTGGGTTCGAAATCATTATCTGCCGATGATGACTGCCATTTGTAATCCGGTTGGGTATAACCTTCGTACTGCACCTTGCCCCAGAGTGATTTCCAGGAAATTTCCGGGTAATGATTGTCCACATGGTAAACGCTGTATAGTGCCGGATCGGAGATAGCTACCAGGGTTTCACCACGGGATGACAGGGCCACCTGACTGACCGGTGTACTGAAAAGTTTTTTCTGTAACAGCAGGCGTTCCGATGTGGTGTAGTAAATCAGCAGCTCACCCGCCTGGTTCAATGCCAGCAAACCTTTGCGGCGCCGTTCGGGAATCAGCTGTGTCACCGGTGTACCGGACTGGAACTGCCGCACTTTCACCAGCGCATAATGATTGTCCGTATCACGTTGTTGTGACCACTGCGCAACCCCGCCGTGATTATCAGCAACCAGTAAGGAGATTCGTCCCAGCAGTGGTTTAAGATCAGTAATACGATCCCCTTCCGTCACCAGGTGCATACTGTCTACCAGCACCGGTGTTGCCATCTTACGTAGATTATAAAACACCAGATCGCCATCTTTGCGCGCCAGGTACAACCACTCACCAAACTGGCCGAATACCAGGTAATCCGGATTGAAGCGGATATCCTGCAGCGTTTCCTGTTCCGGCTCGGGCAGTTCTTCGTCTTCGGAAATTTCATACTGTCGCAACAGCAGGTGCTGCGCATCATCCACTGCGGCCAGCCTGAGACTCTCATCATCCCCCTGTACCGCAATCCGAGTGATCGGGCCAATCCCATCCAGGCTGATCGGCGTTTCGCCGAATGGATATTCAAGCGAAGGTTTCAGCAGGCGCTGCCCCTGTTTATCGAAATCCACCTGGTATGCCAGTTTAATAAAATGAACCCGGTTATTACTGAACAACAGCCCCAGCTTCAGGCCTTCGGCATCCAGTTCCGCAACCTGCAGCAGCTCGCCGTCTTCTTCTACCTGTGCCTGCTTGACAATTTCTCCGGTTCTAGCATCGATAAAATCAATAACGCCTCGATCGCCAATCCGGACTAACAGGGTGCCGGTTTCTTCCGCCGCCAGGTAAAGCGTGCGATCAGGAAACGATAATGAATAATGCCGCTTTTCTTCCACACTGGCGGAAGAAAACATGGGGAACACC
>Ga0114931_10004252_pt1 | contig 17898 bp, 16 predicted proteins | sample 2SBtaG_FD_89579 | JGI IMG/M metagenome (GOLD analysis project Ga0114931, IMG submission 89579) | Deep subsurface microbial communities from Kolumbo volcano to uncover new lineages of life (NeLLi) - 2SBTROV14_V59a metaG | ecosystem: Environmental > Aquatic > Marine > Volcanic | place: Kolumbo...
CCGGCGCGTTGTACGGCGACCCCTCGGTCACCATGCGCCACAACATGCGGCAGATCAGTCCCGCCGCCAGAAGCGCCGCGAAGTAACTGAGGAACAAACCGAAACCTTCGAGGGCGGTGTGCCACAGCGGGATGTGTTTGGTCGGCTTGAGTGCCGGCGCGACCAGGCGGTACAGCGAGAACTCGCACACCGCGACCAGCAGCAGGAGGTGTAGAAGCTTGGGGGAGGTGTCTTGGTCGGCGGGTCGATGCATGCGGCGGGCGGGCGTGCGTGGGCTCGAGAGACCGTAAAGGGTACCCCATCACGGTCGATTCGCCGCCCCATGCCCACGCTGCCACTTATTGAACTGACGCAAACCGGCTGGCAGCCATCGCCACAAACTTACAATGGCCGATGTCGTTTGCTATCCTACATGTAGTATGAGGTATACGTTTGTAGTTGCCACCGGAATGGCGATTGTCGCTGCTGTCCTCGTGTTGCGCCCCGCAGGCTCCGCTGAGGCGCGTCGTGAGGCGCCCAGCGGGCCCCTCGTCGTCCTCGACCCGGGACACGGCGGCACCAACACGGGCGCTCCAGGGCTCGACTCGGTGTACGAAAAGACGGTCACGCTCCAGCTGGCCCGGCAGATCAAACAGCGGTTGGAGGCCAAGGGCGTGCGGGTCCGCCTGACCCGTGATCGCGACACCTATCTCACCCTGCGCCAGCGTGTCGCGTTCGCCAACCAGGTCCGAGCAGATCTGATGGTCAGCATCCATTTCAACGCCTCGCCGGCCCATAGCCAGCGCGGCTTCGAGACCTATTTGCTCACCCCCGAGGCGTTGGATGTCGATGCGCGTGCACTGCGCGCCAGCGACGGCCCCACGCGGTACGGCCTGGACAACACCACCTCGCGGTTGGTCGACGATGTGGAGCGCGGGCTGGCCATGCCACGAGCGGCGCGGCTGGCCTCCACCATCCAGGCAGCGCTCGGCCGTGTCCGCGGTAGCTCGCCGAACCGCGGGGTGCGCCAGGACTCCATGCACGTGCTTTTGGGCGCCAACATGCCGGCGGTGCTGGTCGAGGTCGGCTTCATCGATCACCCGGTGGAAGGCCGCCAGCTGTTGCAGGCCGAGACCCAGGCCACCATCGCCGATGCGCTCGGCGACGCCATCGCCGCCGCTGCGGGGGATCTGGTAGGCTCCCCCGATGCCACGCCCCGATGGTAGAGATAACGACGAGCTCCGACCGGTCGAGTTGATCACCGGTTTCCAGGAACACCCCGAAGGCAGTGTTCTGATCAAGACCGGCAGGACGTGGGTGCTGTGCGCCGCGTCCGTCGAGGATCAGGTGCCCAGCTTCTTGTCCGAAGAAGGCCGCGGCTGGGTCACGGCCGAGTACGCGATGTTGCCGCGGTCGACCCACACGCGCTCGGGCCGGCGGCCCGGCGGTCGCGGCAAGGAGATCCAGCGGCTCATCGGCCGCTCGCTGCGCGCCGCGGTGAACATGCGCGCCCTGGGGGAACGCACCATCACGCTGGATTGCGACGTGATCCAGGCCGACGGCGGCACCCGGGTGGCGTCGATCACCGGCGCCTGGGTCGCCATGGCGTTGGCCGTGCGCGGCCTGGTGGACCAGGGGCTGATCGGTGCCGACGCGGTCGTGTTGCCCGAGCCCATGGCGGCGGTTTCGGTCGGCATCATCGACGGCGAACCGCGCCTGGATCTGCCGTACGAAGAGGACTCCACCGCCGAGGTCGACATGAACGTGGTCATGACGGCGAGCGGTAAGCTGGTGGAGGTGCAGGGCACGGCTGAGGGCAACCCGTTTTCGCGCAAGCAGCTCGACGAGCTTTTGGATCTGGCCGCCTCGGGCATTCGCAAGCTGTGCGCCGCCCAGACCGAGGCGCTGGAGCAGGGGTAGTGACGCGCCGGCTCGTGTTCGCCAGTCGCAACCCTGGCAAGCTGGTGGAGTTGCGCCAGCTGCTGGCCGACGTGGACATCGACGTCATCTCCGTCGCCGAGCTCGACCAGGACATTCCGGACACGGCGGAGGACGCCGATACGTTCGAGGGCAACGCGAGCAAAAAAGCGCTCGAGGTGTCGCGCGCCTCGGGGCTGTGCGCGCTGGCCGACGACAGCGGCCTGCAAGTCGATGCGCTCGACGGCGCCCCGGGGGTGTACTCGGCGCGCTACGCCGGCGAGCCGTCCGACGACGACGCCAACAACGACAAGCTGCTGGCGCAGCTGGCGGATGTCCCGGACGACCAGCGCACTGCGCGGTTCGTCTCCGTCATCGCCGTGGCCGACTGCGCGGGGCGTCTGGGTGACAAAGTCCTGCTCAGCCGGGGCGAGTGCCCGGGCGTCATTCTGCGCGAGCGTCGCGGCACCGGTGGCTTTGGTTACGATCCGCTGTTTTACGTACCCGAGCTGGGCAAGACCTACGCCGAGCTGGGCCGTGGAACCAAGAACGACCTGTCCCACCGGGCACGGGCCATGCGCAAGATGAAGCCCAAGCTTGTTGGTTACTTGTCGCTTGCAAAGGCCGACACTTCCGGTTAGATATTGCCGCCCGGGGTGTGGCGCAGTCTGGTAGCGCACCTGCTTTGGGAGCAGGGAGTCGGAGGTTCAAATCCTCTCACCCCGACCATGAAAATCCGGTCCCACGCGCGCCCATAGCTCAGCTGGATAGAGCATCGGCCTTCTAAGCCGAGGGTCGTAGGTTCGAGTCCTACTGGGCGTACCAATTGGCGCCGCTAAACACTCGTCGGTCTAGACATCTCGCGCAAATATCTGTATGAACAGCAGCTCACGGTGGGCGTAGCTCAGTTGGTAGAGCACCGGGTTGTGGCCCCGGTTGTCGTGGGTTCAAACCCCATCGCTCACCCCCACAAAAAAGGCCGAGGCATCCAGCCTCGGCCTTTGCTTTGTCGCTGGACCGGGGAGAGGTTGAAGCGAGTCTGGTCAGGCGCAGGGATTTGCATCGAGGGCAAGGCGCGATGAGGGCGTTGGGTGTGCCCCCAGCAACCGAAGAGCAACGCCGCCATCGGCGGAAAGAACCAGCCCGACAGGCTCGGGTTGGCCTTTCCCCGGTCTACAGCGGCTACTTGTTTTTGCCGCCGCCTCGGTGGGAATCGGTCGCCCAGGCGAAGTAGCTGCGCCACAGCTTGGCTTCGGTCGCCAGGCGAACCGCCGCGGCCGACTTGGAGTCGCGCTCGATCAGCTCGTCGAGGCGCTTGACGCACGCTTTGCACGGCTTGTCGGCCACGTGCAGCAGCGCGATCAGCAGCGCCTGGCGAACGAATGGCTCTTTGGTACGCAGCAGGGTGAGCAGCGCCTTGGTGTGGTCTTTGGCTCGCTTGCCCAGCTTGGCGAGTTCCAGCGCGGCGCGCTCGGCAACGGCCAGGGTCAGGGCTTTGCGGTCGTCCAGCTTCCACTTGTGGATCTGCTCGGGCAGCTTGCGCACGGCCTTGAGCGCGGCGCGGGCTCCCTTCGCTTTCTCGCCACCTTTGCGAGACCAGTACTGGCCCTCCTTTCTGAGCACGTCGCGGATCATCTTGGCCACCTTCTCGGAGCGGCGGCGTTTGATGTAGTCGATGTAGCAGTCGACCTTGTTGCCGCACTCCATACCAACCGCGGCGCGGGCCAGCGAGTACTCGAAGGTGCGCTCGAAGCTCACCAGGTCGGCAACCGTGCCCTGCAGCTTCTTGACCTTGCCGTCGGCCGCCTTGGTCTTCTTCTCGGCCTTCTCGACGACTTTGCGCACCGGGGTGACGGTATTGGCCAGCGGCGCCAGCTCTTTCTTGAGCTTGGCGATCTTGTGTTCGCTGCGCACCTTGTTCGCTGCTTTCTTCGCGGCGGCGAGCTGCTTTTTCAGGCTCTCGATCAGCTTGGCTTTCTTCTTGCCCCGGCGTTTCGACGCTTTCTTCAGCTTCTCGGTGGCCGTTTTTTCCATCTCGAGCACGCTGTTGGCGGTTTCGAGCTGTTCGGTCAGCTTCTTTTCTTTGCGCACGTCGTCGTACTTGAAGGCCTTGAGCTTCTGTTTTTCCTTCGTCTCTTCGGCCTTGACCTTCTTGAGCTCCGCTTCTGCCTTCTTGAGCTTGTCCTTGGCCTCGGCGGCGTCTTTGCGGTTGCCCACGATCATGAACGTGAGCGGCGCCAGCGTGCGGCCGTGGCGCGCCAGGCGACCGTACGAGATGCCGGCGTCGAAGCGCAGCGCGAGCGGGACGACTTCGCCCTTGGCCTTGATGTACTTGGACAGCTGAGCGAACACCTTGTCGTCGGCGCTGCGAGCGATGAACGAGTAGGTGTTGAGCGCAGCGGCGTGGTTGGCTTCGTAGCAGCGACAATGGGTGCGTTTGGGAAACATGTTCTTGCCACATTTGTGGCCGTTGCACAGGTTGCAGCCCTTGGGCGGTCCACCCAGCCAGCACGCCTTGATCTTCTCGGAGGTGCTGCGGTCACCCGAGGAGATTTTCTGGATCGCCTCGAGGATGGCCGAGTGCTGGGTCGGCGGCAGGCTGCGGCCTCTGGGGTCGAAGAACGCCGGCACCGGCCGGTCGTGCAGGGCGCTGAGCAGGATCGGCAGCGCCTTTTTCGAGTGCAGGTCGCCGAGCACCATCGCCGCTTTGTAGCGAAGGTTCGACGGCGCCTTACACGTGCTCTTGTAGCCGTACTGGTCGCCGCCGTCACCGTAGCAGTCCTTGGCAAAGTTGTTGGCCTTGGCGAACGCGTTGACCTGCGGATGCTTGTGCTCGAACACCTTGATCAGCTGGGTCTCCGCCTGCGGGCCGATGGCGACCAGGGCGCGGCGGGTGAACTGGAACACGTCCGGGACCGCGAACATCGCCAGGAGCAGCGCATCGGTGGCCTTTGACGCCAGCGCCTGGTCCTTGAGCGCGATCTTGCCCAGGGCGTCGGCCGCCGCGGCGAAGATCTTCGGGTGCTGCGATTTGGGATGCTCCGCTTTGTCGAGCACGCCGATGAGCGCATCGACGGCCTCGGGGCTGTCGAACTCACCCAGGGCGCGGCAGGTCACGAGGCGGACCTTCTGGCCTGGGTGCCTGGGATCGATGTCGGCAGTCTCCGACAGGATCTGCACCAGGGTTTCGAGCACCTTGGGCGGGACTTCCTTGTTGAAGTTGCTGTCGCGCTTTTTGAGCGCGTCGTAGGTCAACTTCGCCTTGCGCATCGCGTCGACCGCGGTCTCGGCGTTGTTCATGGCGGTCTTGGAGAACTTGTCTTTGACGAACAGGCCGGCGGCCTTGATCATGATGTCGAACGCCGACTGGTCACGGTCACTGTCTTTGTAGTCCCAGTACGGCCCCTTCGCGTACTTCTTGCCGTAGAGCTCCTGCTTGCGCTCCTCGATCATCTTTTTGTTGTAGTCGGGGCACGTGTTTTCTTTGGGCTTGTACGCTTTTCTGCACACCTGCTCGACGGTGAGTGGACCCTGGTCCCACTGGTCGGCCAGGTTGATCACATAGCGCAACACACGGGTGTCGTGGTTGTACTCTTTCCACGTCTCGCCCAGGGCCGAGATTGCGACCGGGTCCTGCAGGTACTTCAGCTCTTCCAGCGCTTTCTCGACGGAGCTGGGTGACTTGAGCTTTTTGATCCAGGTCTTGGGGTCGTTTTTGTCTTCCGGGCAACCGGCCAGCACGAGGGGCAGGATGGCAGCCAGGGCGATCCAACACGCGTGTTTGTGCTTGGGCATGAACACGTCCTTTGCAGTGTCTAGTCTGAAGACAGCTTACAACACGGGCGAAAAAGCAAACAAGGCGCCCGGCCTCGTGGCCGGGCGGTGGAAATAAAGGCACGCGGATACGCGGTCACCTTCGACGGGCTTGGTTCACGGCGAACATGATGTTGCTGTATTTCGCTTGTCTCGCCGTGAACAAGATCCGGTTCAACACCTTGGCTGGAATTTGCTTGTCTGCCTGCAAGATCAGCAGGCCCTCCAAGCACGTTTTGTCAGCGTCCGGCATGCCGGTCTTCTTGTTGATGAACTTCGCCTTGTTCTTGCAGTATTCCTGCTCTTTTTTGGGCTGACTGTCGATGTTGAACTTCTCGCGCTCTTTGAGCAGCCCCTTGTGAAGCTGTTCGATGAGCTTACCGACCTTCTGCTCCTTCATGATCAGCCGCGGGTCGGCCAGCACCTTCTGGTTGAAGGTGATGGCCTGCGTCGACACGATCAGTACCGGCGCCTGGCGCAACATGCGGTCGTTTTCCGCGTCGGGCAGGCTGAGGCCCTTTTGCGCCATGAGGATCTCGCCGGAGGCAGAGAACACCATCAGCAGGAAGGTGACGAGAATCGTCATCATGTCCACGAACGGGGTGATGTTCAGGTGGACATCGACCTCGCCGCCGCCGCCCTCAGTCGATGGCCCCAAATGCTTGAAGGGGATCGACTTGTACATCTGGGGTCCTGGCTTGTGTACAGGCATCTGGGTCCCCCTATCGGATGTGTCTCGGATCCAAACTGAGTGGATCGGTAAGGCCGACGTCGTTGAATTTCATCGTGACGGCGACATCCATGGCGGTAATGATCTCCTGGTAGAGGATCTTGTCCGCCGCTCCAATCTGCATCTGGTGCTGATAGGTCCTGCACTTGGCGCTGGCGTTCGCTCGTTTGAGGATCGGCATCGCCTCCTTCAGGCTCTTTTTCAGACCATTCCAGTTGTACTTTTTGTTCTTCTTGATCGGCAGGGACCAGTACTTCTCCAGGTTGCCGCCTCGGCCTACGCCGAGCCACAGCCCCTCTTTGGAGATTTCCAGTGCGGCCTTGATGCACTGCTCTTCATCCAGCTGCTTGTTGTCAGGGTTTCCTACGCCCTTGGGTTTGATGCTGATCTGCGCCAGGTTGGTCCACACCGCGGTCACCAAAAGGAACGCGGTGAGACAAACCATCAAGTCTACGAAAGGGGTGATGTTCAAGTGAACATCGACGCCCTTTCCTCCTGTGTCTATGTAGCCCATAACCTCTCCTAACTTTGGGGGTTATGCAGGCTGCATCTGCGAACGATGCGACGTCACCAGATTGACTACCTGGACAGTTACCTCGTTGATGTCGTCGATAACCGCGGTGGTCTTACCGGTCATGATGGAGAAGCTGATCAGCGCGACCAGCGACGTACCGATACCAAAGGCCGTACAGTTCAACGCCTCGGAGATACCGGCGGCCAGCTTGGTCGCTTTCTCGGAAGCGGCCTCGTCGGCGGCGGCGGCGAACGCTTTGATCATACCGGTGATGGTACCGAGTAGACCGGCCATAACGGAGAAGTTGGCGAGCATGGCGAGGTACGGCGTGCGCGCGTTGATCTTGGGCAACTCGCGCAGAGCGGCCTCGTCCATGGCGGCTTGTACTTCCGCGTCGGACTTATTGAACTTCATCAGACCTGCTTGGACAATGCGGGTCATCGGCGTCGGGTTACCCGAGCACACCTTGATGGCGCCCTGGACGTTGCCGCTCATCACCTGGCTCTTGAGCAGAGACAGCAGCTTGTCCTTGTCCACCGATGCTTTGAACAAAAAGACCGCGCGTTCAACGGTGAAGGCGATGATGATGATGGATCCACAGAGGATGGGCCACATGCCCCATCCACCCTCGTGAAACGCTTCGGAGATTGTTTTCAGAATACCCATTGTCGCGTTGGCCTCCCACCCTGAGTGGTGTCTTGTCGGGCGCGCTGCGCCCTGTTGGTCCACAGGCTAAAGTCTGGTGGACCTGCCACAAGCAAGAACGACACCACAAAACTAAGTCGGTGTGATCGCGCGTGGTGCGTCGCGTTAGCAACGAGTAGGTCGAACTGCCGACCGAGGCATCGTGGGACGGTACGTGGCAGAATGCCCCACAGCACATATAATGCATTCGTCACCACACATCCCACACGCACATCGGTGAGGTGCAACCGGGTGACGGCGTGGCTGCCCACGATGTGATAGGAACAAATAGTGCCGTTAAGATAGGTGTCGTCGATCTGGTCGCTGCTGGTTTGGTGACCGTCCTGGTGCTGTTGCCGGCACGGGACACCTCGGTGCATGACACCTTCGACGACATGGCGGCCAACGACATCAGCGCCGCTCAGTCGGTGTTGGCGGAGCATCCGGGAGATGGTGAGGCAGCTTCGAGCCTGGCCCTGACCCTGTTGCGAGAAAACCAGAGTGACTGGGCGCTGCGTGCCGCGCAGCGGGCTGCGTCGGCCAAACACAGCGTGACCCGCTGGAAATCGCTGTGGGCCGTATCCTCGGTCCACGGGGCCCGTTTCGACGTCGCCGAGGCGCTGAGCGATGCGCGCCTGGCGCTCGAGGCGTGCGAGGACAACAGCCAGCGCTGCCCCGAGCATCAGCACATTCGCTTGCAGCTGTGGGTCGGCCAGCTCGATAGGGGCCTCAAGTCCGGCATCGATCCGCGGGTGGAGCCCGAACGGTTCAAAAAAGCGATGCGCAACGCGTTCCCGCACGCGCGCATTCCCGGTCCGTAGCGCGGCGGATCCGTAGACGCGGCGGCGTTCGACGGTATAGTTCGTCTATGTCGCAGTCGCCAGTGATGAGTGCTGCTGCCCAGAGTGCTGCCGCGTCGGCCGAGCGCGAGCTGGACGAAGCCATCGCGGTGCTCCGCGAGCGCACCACTGAGTTTGCCCGCATGCCGGCGCGCGCCAAGGCCGCGCTGTTGCGCGAGTGCTTGCCCCGCCTGCTCGACGCCGCGCCCGCCTGGGTCGCGAGCGGCTGCAAGGCCAAGGGGCTGAGCATGCGCGAAGCCGGCGAGGAGTGGCTCGCCGGACCCATCCCCACCATTCGCGGCGCGCGTTTGTTGGCCGAGTCGCTCGACGCCATCGCCGCGTCGGGGCGGCCGCCGTTGGGCACGGGCACGGCGACCGATGACGACGATCGCCTCAAGGTGCAGCTGTTCCCCGCATCGACCATGGACAAGCTCATGTTCGGCGGCTTTGGCGGCTACGCGCTGATGGAACCGGGCATCGATCGCGACGCCGCGCATCGGCGCCAGGCGTCATTCTATCGCCAGCGCGATCCCGAAGGCGGCGTGTCGCTGATTCTCGGCGCGGGCAACGTGTCGAGCATTCCGCCGCTGGACGTATTCACCAAGATGTTCATCGAGGGCTACGTCTGCCTGCTCAAGATGAACCCGGTCAACGAGTGGGTCGGCCAGTACCTCGAGCGCGCGCTGATGCCGCTGGTGGCGCGCGGTTATTTGCGCATCGTCTACGGTGGCGCCCAGGTGGGCAAGTACCTGGTCGAGCACGACGGTGTCGACGACATTCACATCACTGGCTCGGACCGCACCCACGATTTGATCGTGTGGGGCCCCGAAGGCCCCGAGCGCGACCGCCGCATGGCCGCCAACGAGCCGCTGCTGGACAAGCCCATCACCTCGGAGCTGGGCAACGTGAGCCCGGTGGCGATCGTCCCCTACACCTACAGCGACGACCAGCTGTGGTTTCAGGCACGCAACGTGGCGTCCATGGTGACGAACAACGCTTCGTTCAACTGCAACGCCGCCAAGCTGCTGATCACGTCCAAGCACTGGGCGCAGCGCGACCGGTTCTTGTCGCTCGTCGCCAAGGCCCTGCGCGAGGTGCCCACGCGCAAAGCGTACTATCCGGGCGCCTTCGATCGCTACGCGCGGCTCGTAGGCGAGCGCGACCGGGTCGAGAAATTTGGCCACACCGGCCCGAACAGCTTGCCGTGGACCTTCATCATCGGCGTGGACGCGGCCGCTTCGGATGACCCGATCTTCCGCGACGAGCCGTTTTGCGGCATTTTGAGCGAAACCTGCGTCGGCAGCGCCGATCCCGTGGAGTTTCTCAACTCGGTGACCGAGTTTCTCAACGACCGGGTGTGGGGCACGCTCAACGCCGCGTTGATCATCCATCCCAAGCTCGAGCGCGACGCGACGGTGGGCGCGGCGTTAGCGCGGGCCATTCGCGAGTTGCGCTACGGCACCATTGGCATCAACCACTGGCCTGCCCTGTGCTACGCGGTGGGCAGCATGCCGTGGGGCGGCCATCCGAGCGTCAATCTCGAGAGCATCCAGAGCGGTCTGGGCTGGGTGCACAACACGTTCATGCTGGAAGGCATCGACAAATCCGTCATTCGCGGTCCGTTGCGGGCGCGGCCGAATCCGGTGTGGTTCTACGATCACGGCAAGGCGCACGAGGTGGGACCGCGACTCGCAGCCCTCGAGGCATCGCCCAGCTGGCTGAAGTTACCAGGTGTCATCCTCAAAGCGCTGTGACAGGCAACGGTGGCAGGCTACACTGACGAGGTGTCCCGCATGTGCACGATGCGTTCGCTTGCGTTGTCCGTTGGATTGAGCCTCGGCCTGGTGGTTGTCGGCTGTGGCGGCAGCGGCAAGAACGCCGTAGCCAATGGCGGCACCAACAACAAGCCGCTGACGACCAAAGAGCTGGTCAACCGCAGCAAGCCGTCGATCGTCGCCATTCAGACGGAGTTTCCCGGCGGCCGCATGGCGACTGGCACGGGGTTTTTCGTCGACGCCAGCGGTCGCATTGCGACCAACCTGCACGTCATCCACGGTGGGCTGAAGGTCAAGGTCAAGCTGCTCGACGGCACGGTGCTCGACGTCAAGCGGGTGTACGCCATCGATCGCGAGCGCGACCTGGCGATCATCGGCGTCGACGTCGGCAAAAAGCAGCCGGTGCTGACCCTGGCCGACAGCGATTCGGTGGCGGCGGGCGACAAGGTCATCGCTATCGGCAACCCGCTGGGCATTCTCGAGTACACGGTCAGCGACGGCCTGATCAGCTCGGTGCGCAAGGTCAGCCCGGAGCTCACGGTGCTGCAGATCTCGGCGCCGATTTCTCACGGCTCCAGCGGTGGTCCGTTGTTCAACGACCGCGGCCGGGTCATCGGGGTCGCCACCATGATCGCCACGCGCGGGCAGAACCTGAACTTCGGCGTGCCCAGCAACTACTTGCGCGCGCTGCTCCAGCATCAACAGATGATCCCGTTCTCGGCCTACGCCGAGCGTACCGCGCGCGAGCTGGCCAAGGCCCGGGCCAGTCAGCACCCGGTCACGCGCAAGATTCCCAACCATCCGCCCAGCGTGTTCAACGGCTGCGCTGACCAGTCGATCTCCGAGATTTACAAAGCCATCGGCGAGGCCATCGAGCTGGGCGCGCCGCTATACAACAAGGGCAACGCGTGCAGCGGCGGTTGCCGCAAGCGCTACTACAAGGCTTGCTACAAAATTTACGAGGGCACCGCGCTGCGGTTTCAAAGCAGCGCCGGGGCGTGCAAAGGCCTGCGCGAGGCCCTCGGCGACGGCCTGCTGCGGGCCAAGACCGTGGCGGGCTGGAAAGCCAAGGCGTGGGCGATGCGCGACGCCTTCGACGGCATCATTCGCGCCGTCGTGATCCGCGCCCGCAGCGCCGGCAAACCAACCCCATAGAGGGGACGGACCTAACTTTTTTACTTTTTCGATCGAAAAAGTAAAAAAGTTAGGTCCGTCCCCCGTAGGATGCGCCCATGCTTGCCCGGACGCTGTTGTGCTGTGCCCTGTTGACCGTCGCCTGCGGTAGCCAGCAGGCCAACCCCACCCCGGTCGCGCCAACCGAGGCGACCCATGTGCCGGCCCCCGTGGTGGCGCCGGCCAGGTCCGAACCGGAACCACCCAGGCCCGAGCCCGACAAGCCACCGTCGTTCGTCGCCCCCTACCGGGCCACTGCGAAAAAGATCATCGAAGCGGCGCTCGCCGACAGGGGCGCGTGGAACAAGCTGCAGTACCTGACCGATCGCATCGGTCATCGGCTGAGCGGCTCGCGCGCTCTCGAAAGAGCCGTGACCTGGGCGGCGGCCGCGATGAAAAAAGACGGCCACGTGGTGCAGCTGCAAAAGGTCATGGTGCCGCATTGGGTGCGCGGCGCCGAGCAGGCGTCGATTCTCGCGCCGGTCAAACGGCCGATGAACATCCTGGCGCTGGGCGGCAGTGTCGGCACACCGCGACGAGGCATCCGCGCCGAGGTCGTGGTCGTGACCTCGTTCAAAGACCTCGCGGCCAAAAAGAACCAGATCAAGGGCAAGCTGGTGCTCTACAACGTGCCCATGCCGAAGTTCGATCCAAAGACGGGTCCCGGCTACGGCAAGACGGTGGCGTACCGCTGGGCCGGGCCATCGGCGGCCGCGGCCCACGGCGCCGTCGGTGTGCTGATGCGCTCGGTTACCGCGTACAGCCTGGGCACGCCGCACACGGGCACTCTCGGCTACAAAAAGGGCGTCAAGAAGATCCCCGCGGCGGCGGTCACCGTCGAGGATGCCGAGCTGATCGCACGCCTGGCCAAGAAAGGACCGGTCAAGGTGTATCTGCGCCTCGGCGCGCGCATGCTGCCCGACAAACCGTCGGCCAATGTCATCGCGGATCTTCGCGGCCGCGAGAAGCCCGACGAGATCGTGCTCATCGGCGGTCACCTCGACTCGTGGGATGTGGGCCAGGGCGCCCAGGACGATGGCGTCGGTTGCGTGATGGTGATGCAGGCGATCACCTTGCTCAAGCAGCTGGGCTTGGCGCCGCGCCGGACCATTCGCGTGGTGCTGTTCACCAACGAAGAGAACGGTGGCCGCGGCTCGGCGGCGTACTACGCCAAGCACGCGGCCGACGTATCCAAGTACGTCGCGGCGATGGAAGCCGATACGGGCAGCTTCACCCCCTTCGGTTTCCGCATCCGGGTGGCCGACAAGGCCAAAAGCGAGCAGGCCGTGGCCAGGGTGGCTGAGATCCTGTCGTTGCTCAAACCCATCGGCGCCACCCGCGCGCTGGCCGGCTTCGGCGGCGCCGACATCAGCCACTTCACCAAGGCGGGAGTGCTGGGGCTGGGCCTCGACATGGACATCTCGACGTACTTCAACTACCACCACACCCGCGCCGATACCCTGGACAAGGTCGATCCCAAGCTGTTGGTGCGCAATCTGGCTACGGTCGCGGTCACCGCCTACATCCTGGCTGAAATGCGGGGCCGCATCTTGCCGCCCGCGAAGCCGACCAAGTCCGCGAAGCCATGACCGCCCGGGCCTGCGACTTGCGCTAGCGGGCGGTTGCGAGGCAAGCTCTGGTCACGATGTTGACTTTCAGCGCGGATCCGGATGTAGCCGAACAACAGATGGTCGCCATCATCTTTTACCTGACGGCGTTCGGGTACATCGATGGGGACTTCGACCGCAGCGAAAAGACCTTCGTACGCATCTACATCCGCAAGCTGGTGGAGGATCGCGCCGCCGAGCTCATGCCGGACGAGCCCGAAGACGTGCGTGCGGACGTGGTCAAGCGGTTCGTCAAGCACTTTCACGAGGTGTTCGAGCAGATCGATTCGGAGATCCAGTCGCTGTTCACCGAGGTGGTGGCCGACAACGAGAAGGTCGAAGAGTTCGTCTACGCCAAGCTCAAGCTGCGCAGCTACGAGATCTTCAAGAGCTTCGACAAGATCAATCAACGCTCCCTGCTCGACACCATCGACGATCTGATCCACGCCGACGGCAAGGTTCACGAAGCGGAGGTCAAGTTCCGCGACGAGCTCAACGCGCTGCTCGAGGAAGAGTTCTCCGACGAGCTGTCCGAGCTGCTCGACGTGAGCATGCCGTCGCGCGAGATCGAGATCACGACGCAGGAAGACAAACAGGTTCACGCCGAGAACCACAGCTTCTTTTCGCAATTCGAAGAGCACTACTCGTCTGATCCGGTGCGCCTGCGCCAGCAGGCCGAAGCCGATCACTCTTTGCTCGTGCGGACGATGGAGAAGTTCGACGAGCAGCGCGAAGCCGGCGAAGGCAAGCTCGCGGGTAAGACGGACGTCAAAGAGTTCGCCGGGCAGCAGCCGTTCCTCGACGGCCACGTTTACGTCCACCCCCTGCAAGAGGGTACCGACTACGAGATCACCGTTCTGGGCGACCTGCACGGCTGCTACAGCTGCCTCAAAGGGGCCCTGCTGCAGTCGGACTTCTTTGCCAAGGTCGAGGCCTACAAGCTCGATCCCAAGAACAATCCCAACCCCAAGCTGGTGCTGCTGGGCGACTACATCGACCGCGGGCACTTCAGCTACAACGGTGTGTTGCGCACGGTGATGCAGCTGTTCTTGACCGCGCCGGAGCACGTCTACGTGCTGCGCGGCAACCACGAGTACTACATCGAGTACAAGGGCCGCATCTACGGCGGGGTCAAACCGGCCGAGGCGATCAACACGCTGATCAACTACATGCCCAAGGAGATGTTCGAGGCCTACATGCTGCTGTTCGAGTCCATGCCGAACATGCTGCTGTTCGACCGCACCATGTTCGTCCACGCGGGCATTCCGCGCGATGCCACGCTCAAGGAAAAGTGGCACGACCTGTCGTCGCTCAACGACAAGGACATCCGCTTCCAGATGCTGTGGAGCGACCCGAGCCAGGCCGACTACATCCCGGACGACTTGCAGGCGCAGAACGCGCGCTTCCCGTTCGGCCGCAAGCAGTACGAGCGGTTCATCCACAGCATCGGTTGTCACACGCTGGTGCGCGGTCACGAAAAGATCAAAGAAGGCTTCGCCTCGGTGTACCCCGAAGACATGCCGGCGCTGATCAACCTGTTTTCCGCCGGCGGCGCCACCAACAACGACCTGCCCGAGAACTCGTCCTACCGCGAGGTGACGCCAATGGCGCTCACCCTCAGCATCAGCGATGGTCAGACCAAGGCGACGCCGTGGGAGATCAACTGGGAGCTGTTCAACGATCCCGACCGCAACGCGTTCTTCAAGTCGCCGCCCGAGATCGAGCACAAGGTCGGCTAGACCGGCTAAAAGTCCGCGCCGATGCTCAGACCGCCGCCGCCGGGCAGGGCCATGGCGCTGATGCGCCAGGTGGTCTTGGTTGGCGCGCGATCGGGGATTTGCCCCCGCTTGTAGGCACGCAGCGCTTCGGTGGCGCCCACCGGCATGGTTCGCGCCTTGACCTCGATGATGACGATGCCGCTGCCGGTGCTGATCGCTGCACCGAGCAAATCGTCGCGCTCGAGCCACAGATACAGCCCGGAGGCCACGTTGGCAACGACGCTGGTGAGGCGGTCGAACAAACGTTTGCGCCGCTCTTTGACAGCAGCGCGGTGCAGCAGGGCTTCGGCGCGGGCGAGGCGTTTGCACGTCGACTCACCGGCGAGCGCCGACGGCAGCTCCGGGATGCGCAACGGCAGCACGGCCCAGCTCACTGCCGCCAGCCCCGCTTTGAGCGCGCTGACGTAAAAGCCCACGCGCAGATCGGCGCGCTTGTCCGTGCCGTTTTCCTTGATGACGGCGGGCAGGGCGAGGTAGCCCGCGGTGCCCACCGTCGCCAGAGCGGTCCAGGTCACGTTCCAGTAGCGGGACAGCTGCTTTTGGTGCGCCAACACCTTGGCGATGTAGTCATAACGTTGGTCGGCGTCGATCACACCGAGCACGTCCGCGGCGCCTTTCATCTTTGCGCAACGCTCGGCACGGCTCGCTGGCATGGCGGCGAGCTGCGCGCACACGCACGCCACGACTACCGCCCCCACTAGTCGTCGGCGACTGGACAATCCAGCCCCACTATACGCGACGCCGCCGGGTCAGGACGTCACGGCTTGATGCACTTTTGCACTTGCGGAAGATCCCCGGCAGCCATCACGCAGTCTGCGATCTGCGGCGTGACCTTTTGGATGCACATCGGCATCGCCTGTTTGCGCATCTTCTCCAGTTGTGCCGGCGCCAGCGGCACGGTGACCTTGGTGGTGCTCATCTGGACGCGCAAGAGCTCGAACACGTGATCGAACAGGGCGAGGCACGCGGCCTCCTTGTCGTCGTGGCTAAACACAACGGGGCGCGACGGCGCTGGCTCGGGGGTGGTGATCACCATCGGCTCCACCGGCTCGGGCGCCGGGGCCGGTTTCGTGGCGGTCACCGGCTCGGGCGCCGGCTTTGCGGGGGCAGCAGCTTTATGGCTGCCGCCGCAGCCAATCATGGCGGCCACTACCGCGATTGCCGCCGTAAGTCCACCGATTGTGCTCCTGCTGTCGCTCCACAAAGACATGAAATCTCTAACGCTTAGGATGACAGAAAGATTTCGGTTTACAAAAATGTGAAAGAGTTTTACAAAATAAATGTGGTTAACACAAACGCGGAAACTGCCAGCCATTCTCCACGGGTACGGCGCAAGCGCAGGGCCAAGCAGGACGCAATCCTGGCGGCGGCCATGCAGCTTTTGGCCGATGGCGGCCTGGAGGCGGTGACCGTGCAGCGTCTCGCCCGCGAGCTGGATCTCACCGCCGGCGCGCTCTACCGCTACTATCCCGGCAAGGACGCGCTGCTGGCGGCCATGCAACGCCAGGCGGTGACGACCCTGCGCGAGCGCTACCACACGTTTCATGAAGAGCGGCGCGCCGACTGGGCCGAGCGCGACATCGCGGCGCCCATCGCTGATCTCATGGCGCTGCTGTCACTGTCGGAGTTCTACGTGGGCCTGGCTCAAACGCTGCCCCACGAGATCAAGCTCATCACCTTCATGCTGGCCGACCCTCGCCAGCTCATCAATGACGAGGAAGCGGCGCGGCTGGTCCCCGAGTTTTTTGGTCTGCTGCGCGAGGTCACGCAGCTGTTCGCTGCTGCGGCCGCGTCCGGTGCGCTCGACGACGGCGACGCGCTCGAACGCAGCCTGGTGTTGTGGTCCGGTCTGCAGGGCATCCTGCAGCTGGACAAGTTGCAGCGCTTCGACGCGCGCGTGTTTCAAATCCATCGCCTCGGCCGACAGCTCGCGCAGACGCTGCTGTCGGGTTGGGGTGCCAAGCCGCAGCAAGTCGGTGAAGCCGTCGCTGCCATCGACGAGGAGTAACGACCATGTCTCTCAGTCCTTTGTGCACCCTGGTGGGCATCGCGAGCTGGACCTTCGGCGAATACGCCCTGCACAACTGGCTCGGCCATCTGGGCAAGGGCCGCAATGAGTTTTCCCGCGAGCACCTGGCCCACCACGCCAACAGCCATTACTTCACGCCGACGCCCAAGAAGGTTCGCACGGCCGGCGTCGCCATCGTGGCGGCGACCGCAGCGCTGGCTCTGGCCATCGGGGTCGCCAACGCGGTGTGGTTCTCCGCCGGGTTCACCGCCATGTACGTGTTGTACGAGGTGATTCATCGGCGCACGCACACCCATGCGCCTCGCGGTTGGTACAGCCGCTGGGCCCGCCGCCACCACTTTTTGCACCACTACGGCAGCCCCAAAATGAACCACGGCGTGACCACGCCGATTTGGGACATCGTGTTTGGCACCTACGAAAAGCCCGGGCGGGTACGCGTGCCGGTCAAGCACGCGCCGGCGTGGCTCACCGACCCGGCCACCGGCGAGGTTCGAGCCGAATACGCCGCAGACTACGAGATTGCCCGCAGGCGCCGCCGTGCTTCGGCCCAATCAGACGGCCCTGGTATAGTGCCGCCGTCATTACATGATGCGTCGAGCTCTGCTGCTAAGCCTGCTGGTGTCGACCGCCTGCCGCAACAGCGGGGCGGATCCGAGTGAGCTGCGCATGGCCCAGAAACGCTCCGCCCAGCTGGCCAAGCGGGCGGTGCGACTGGCCGATGAACGGCTGCGCGATGCCTGTCAGGTTACCGAGCTGCTGTTGCGGGAGAACGCCCGCCAGCGCGTCGACCTTGCGGGTCGCATGGCGCGGGTGCCCCAGATCGAGCAGCTGCTGCACGCGGCCAGCCACGACCGCAAGTTAGCTGCCGGCCACCACCAGACCGCGCGGGACATCGCCGTGCGCCTGCGCAAAGGCGTGCGCGGCGGCAGCACGCCGGCGTTCATCTTCCTTTTGGATCGCCGCGGCCGCGTGATCGCGCGCGACGGACTGCAGTCGCAGAAGCGCGGCGACAGCCTGGCCGAAACGCCGGTGATCCGCGACGCGCTGCTCGGCTATTTGC
>Ga0114931_10004253_pt1 | contig 17894 bp, 10 predicted proteins | sample 2SBtaG_FD_89579 | JGI IMG/M metagenome (GOLD analysis project Ga0114931, IMG submission 89579) | Deep subsurface microbial communities from Kolumbo volcano to uncover new lineages of life (NeLLi) - 2SBTROV14_V59a metaG | ecosystem: Environmental > Aquatic > Marine > Volcanic | place: Kolumbo...
CGGCGGCCACGCCACGCCGGGCGAGGAGCCGCTGGAGCGCCAGGCAGGCGCCCACGCTGTCGCCGTCCGGCTCGATGGGGCCGGTCAGCAACACGCGCTCGCAGGTAGCGAGGGCCTGTAGAAGGTCGTGGTCGGGGCGGTCGGTCACCGCGATCTCCCTCAGTCGACCTCGAGCAGAGCGTCGAGATCATCCATCATGGGCGCGGGGGCCGGAGTGGACTCCTTGCCGCCACCCTTGCGCTTCTTGTGCTTCTTGCGCTTGGGCTGGTCCTGGCGGCCGCCGCCGTCCTCGACCTCTAGGAGCGCGTCGAGATCCTGCTTGGGCGTGTGGGGCTTGCCGCCGTCGCGGTCCTTGTCCCGGCGGCCGCGGCCGCCCTTGCGGTCGTTGCGGTCCCGACGGTCCCTGCGGCCGCGCGAGTCGCCCCGTCCGCGCGAGTCGCCCCGTCCGCGCGAGTCGCCCCGGCCGCCGCGGCCCCGGGACTCCTGGCGGTCCGAGGCGTCGTCGCCCTCGACGTCCATCACGTCGGCCTGGCGCATGCGGTCCCAGCGGAAGAAGGCGCGCAGGGCCGCCGCGAGCAGGATGTCGCCGTCGTCGCGCTCCTTGATGGCACGCACCGTGGGCAGGAAGGCCTCGAAGGCCATCGTGCCCATGGCGTTGCGGATCTGCTCGGCCTGGCGCTCGACCCGGTGGCGCACCGCGACCTCGGGGTCGGGCAGCTCCTTGACCGTGAACTCGATGTCGTGCTGGTTCTCCAGCGCGCGGCGGGTGTTCAGGTCGGTCGCGCCCACGAGGCTGATCGCGGTGCCCTTCTTGCCAATGCGGCCGGTGCGGCCGATGCGGTGCAGGTAGAGCGCCGGGTCCTGCGGGAGCGCGTAGTTGATGACATGGGTGAGGTCGCTGATGTCGATGCCGCGCGAGGCGACGTCGGTGGACACCAGGAACCGCACCTCGCCCGCCTTCACCTTCTTCATCACCCGGTTGCGCTGGGTTTGGGGCAGCTCGCCGGAGAGCATGATCGCGTCGAGGCCCTGGCGGTCCAGGTAGGCGGCCACCATCCCGGTGTCCTCCCGGGTGTTGCAGAAGATGATCGCCGAGTCCGGGTCCTCGAGGTCGAGGAGGTAGAGCAGGGCGCGCACCTTGTGGAACCCGGGCACCGTCTCGTACAGGACGTGGTCGATGTGCTCGACCTGGTCGGTGTCGGTCGAGAGGATCAGGCTCTCGGCCTCGTCCGTGTAGCGCTGGACGAGCCGCTCGGTGTCCGGCGAGATGGTCGCCGAGAACAGCAGGATCTGGCGGCCGTCGGGGCAGCGGTCGAGGATGCTGGTGACGTCCTCGTAGAAGCCCATGGACAGCATCTCGTCGGCCTCGTCCAGAATGGCGGTCTGCACGGCGGACAGGTCGAGGTTCCTGCGGCGGATGTGGTCGAGCACACGGCCGGGAGTGCCGACGACGATCTCGGCGCCGCGGGCGAGCGCGTTGGTCTGCGGGCCGATGGCCATGCCGCCGACGAGGACGGCGACGGAGAGGTCGCGGTAGGCGGCGATGCCCTGCATCTCCTCGGCGATCTGCTGGGCGAGCTCGCGGGTGGGGGCGAGGGCGATGGCGCGCACCTCGCGTGCGCCGTCCTCGATGCGTTCGATGGCGGGGATCGCGAAGGCGGCGGTCTTGCCGGTGCCCGTCTTGGCGCGGACCAGGAGGTCCTTGCCCGCCAGCGCGGGCTCGATGCTCACGGCCTGCACCGGGGTTGCGGTCTGGTACCCGAGCTCCTGGATGCCCTTCAGGATCTCGTCGGAGAGAGGGAAGTCCACGAAGTCGCGGTCGCTCACGTAGTCGTCGCCGGTAGGGACGTGGGCGTCGCGTCCGGGCGCTTCGGTCGATTGGGTCATGGGATGTCGGGGTCCTCGTTCAAAGAGCACCCCTGTAATGTCGCGGTCCCTCGCCGTCGAAGGTGAGCCCGAGGCTAGTCGAAGGCGAGGAGGGCGACTTCGACGCCCAGACCGGGGCCGAAGGCGGCGGCGATCCCGTAGGAACCGGCGCGCGCGTGACCGTCGGCGAGGGCCTCGGCGAGCACGAAGAGCACGCTCGGGCTGCTCATGTTTCCGTGGTGGGCGAGGACCCGGCGGCTCGGAGCCAGCTGCGCGTCGGTCAGGCCCAGCCGGGTGCCGGCCCGGTCCAGGATCCGGCTCCCACCCGGGTGGAGCGCCCACAGGGAGACCGCGGAGTGGGGGAGATCGTGGCGCGCCAGGAGCACCTCGACCGTCTCGGCCAGGCGGTCCGCCACCAGATCGGGAATCGTCGGGTCGAGGACGATGCGGAACCCGCGGGTCGTCAGCCCGAAGGCCAGGGCGTCGAGGTGCTCGTAGTCGTAGCGGGAGGCGAAGTCGACGATGCGCGGCCCGTCCCCCTCGGTCCCGACCACAGCCGCGGCGGCGCCGTCCCCGAACAGGGAGAGGGCCACGAGGTTCTGCGCCTCCGGCTCGTCGGAGAAGCAGGCGGAGCAGATCTCGACCGCCAGCGCGACGGCCGTGGACCCGGGCCGAGCGGCCGCGTGGTCGGCGGCGACCTTGAGCAGCGGCACCGCGGCGTGGCACCCGATGCAGTTGAAGTGCGCGCGGCCGAGATCGTCTCGCAGGCCCTCCTGGTAGGCCAGGAGCAGGTCGAGGCCCGGGGTCGCGTACCCGGTGACCGTGGTGACCGCGAGCAGGTCGACCTCGGTGGGGGCCCGGGCGGAGCGCTCCAGGGCGTCTCGCAGCGCGGCGCCGCCCAGGCGGAGCGCACCCTCCTTCCACGCCCGGTTGGTCTCGGTGAGCGACCGGGGCTGGCCGTACCACTCCGGTGGCACGAAGAGGCCGCGGCTCCGCACCGGGGAGTCGAGGAACAGCTTGTCCATCAGGGGGCTGTCCTCCCAGGGATTCATCGCGTAGAGCGCCTCCTGGGTGTAGCGCCGCTCGGGGACGGCTCGTCCGATGGCCTGCAGGCGCGCGGTGGTCACGAGGCCTCCAGGGCGTCGGGGGCGTCCGCGGGCCACCGGGCCGCGCGGTGCAGACGCACGTCGCGACCGGTGACGACCACCCGGCCGTCGGCGGCGACGATGCGGACCTCGCCGAGCACGCCGTCTCCGTCGGTGCGGGCGGAGGCCTCCAGGCGCAGGGGGCCCCCGGCGTCGTCGCCGGCGACGATCCACCGCCCGGCACCGACCGGCAGGCCCAGCCACCCGGTCGCGCGGCCAGCCCAGGCCGAGAGCACCTGGTGCGCCGCGTCCAGGGCGGCCTCCGTCGTCCCGAGGCCCCGGGCGGCCCGCACGTCGGCGCGGACGCCGCCGTCGCCGTCCCCCTCCACCCGGTCCAGCACGCGCCAGGTGGGCCCGTGGAACAGCAGGTCCTCGCGGTACAGCGGCGCCGCGGAGCGGGCGGTGCGCAGGGCCTCGGGCGGGGGCGCGGCCTCGGGCGGGGCGCAGGGCACGACCCGCGCCTCGGCGACGACGGTGTCGCGGACGATGACGCGGACCTGCTCCCCATCGACCGCCACCTCGCAGGTGCGCGGGCCCTCCACGAAGGTGGGCGCGTGGATCGCGAAGCCCTCGAGCGCCCAGGGCCCGCCCCGGGAGCGGGTGGCGCGTGCCGCGGCGAGCAGCGTGGTCAGCCACAGGGCGGCGGGCACCAGGGGCCGGCCGCCGACGCGGTGGTCGTCGAGCGCCGGCTGGCTGGGGTCGAGGGCGACCCGGAACCGGCCGCGCCGGCCGGGGGCGACGGCGATCACCTCGTGCAGGGGCCAGGGCAGTGCGGGGGCCTCGGGCGGGTCGGCGGCGACCGCGAGGGTCCCGGTCGTCCCGAGGGCGGCGCGGAAGGCGCGCCCGCCGGCCTCCGGCGAGATGGAGGCGATCCCGCGCGCCGCGAGGAGGCGGCCGAACCCGGAGCTGCTGGCCATCCCGACCCCGCTCCACGCGGTCCACGCCAGCGCCAGGGACCGGGCGGCGGTGGGGTGGGCCATCGCCTCCAGGGCCGCGTTGGCCGCGGCGTACACGGTCTGACCCGCGTTGCCCGTGTGGGCCACCAGGGAGGAGAACGCGACCCACAGGGCGGGTCGGTCCTCGGCGGTCGCGGCGTGCAGGTTCGCGGCGCCGGTCAGCTTGGGCTCGAGGACCCGTGCGGCGTCCGCGGTGTCCACCCGCTCGGCCGGCCCGTCGGCGAGGACCCCGGCGGCGTGCAGGACGACGTCGATCCGCCCGTGGGTGGCGCGGGCCCATGCGGCCGCCTCCCGCACCGCCTCCGCGTCGGTCACGTCGCACCGGCGCCAGGCGACCTGCACCCCGGCCTCGCGCAGGGCGTCGAGGCGGGCGGCGGCCTGCTCGTCGGGGGGCGTGCGGCCGAGGAGCACCACGCGCGGCGCGCGGTCGGCCAGCGCCGCGAGGCACGGGAGCACGATGCCACGGACACCGCCGGTGGCTAGGACCACGGGGGCCTCGGGCAGGTCGGGCGGGTCGAGATCGGCGGGGAGCAGGTGCAGGGCCTCGGTGCGCGCCGGGCCCAACCGCACCCGGGCCGGGCGGTCCGGGGCGTCGGCCTCCGCGGCGATCCGCGCCTCCGGCGTCCCGGGGACGACCCGGATCGCCCGCGCGGTTCCCTCCCGCTCGCGCGCGAGCGAGCGCGCGAAGGCCGCGGCGGCACGGCCGGCCACCGAGCCCTCGGCGAAGACGACGGTGAGGCGCCGCGCCTCGGGGTGGGCGCGGGCGAGGCGGAGACCCTCCTCCACCACGGCGCGGACCGCATCGGGGGTGTCGCCCGCCGCGGGGCGCCACAGGAGGTGCTCGCCCCGGCACGCGGCCTCGCCGGACTCGGGCAGGGGCGCCTCGGTGGCGGGGGCCTCGGCGAAGCGAAGCGGCGCGAGGACCCAGGCGCCGATCGCGCGGGCAGTGGGGGCCTCGGCGGGCGCGTCCCCGGTTCCGCGGCGGCGCCGGACGTAGGCGACGAGGTCGCCGAGACTCGCCTGGGAGAGCTCCGCGTAGTCCGCCTCGGCCGAGGCGAACTCGAGGCGCTCCTGGAGCAGTCCGAGGATCTCCATCTTCCGGATCGAGTCGACCCCGAGATCGGCCTCGAGATCCGCGCCCTCGTCGAGGAAGTCGGCCGGGTAGCCGGTCACCTCGCAGATCGCCCCTACCACGGCCGCCCGGAGATCCTCCTCGGGCGTCGGCTCGGGCGTCGGCGGAGGCTCGGCGACGGGCGGCGGGGGCTGGGGCGGTGTCACCGGGGCGGGATCGGATGGGACCGTGCCGCGGGCCGCCGCGTCGGCCGCGTCGGCCGCGGCGAGATCGGCGAGGAGCGCGGCGCGGGCGGAGCGCCAGGCCCCCTCCAGCGCCGGGTCGGCGAGGGCCGCGATGCGCAGGTCCTGGACCGCCTCGGCGCGGGCTCGGAGGGCGCTGCGATCGGGGCGGGACGACGCGGGCCGCGGTGCGGGCGTCACGGGTGCCGGCGTGGGCGTGACCGGTGCGGGCGCTGGGGGCGGGGAGGGCGCCTCCCGGCGGGTCGGGGCCGGCGCCGGGCGGCGCGGTGCCTCGGCCATCGCGCTCGCGCCGAGGGCGCCGGCGAGGCCCGGATGGCCCGCCGCGAGCAGGGCTGCCGCAGAACGCCACGGCCCGTCCCCGCCCGGTCGCGGGTCGAGGGGGACCGCGCGCACCCCGGGGAGGGTCGCCGGGGCCAGGGTCACCAGGGTACGCCCGGGGCCGATCTCGAGGGCCAGGGTCGGGTCGGCCGCGCGCAGCGCCGCGGCGAAGCGCACGGGCTGCACGAGCGCGGCGAGCAGATCGGGCGCGGGATCCGCGCCGAAGGGGGCGCCGGTGGCGCCCGAGATCACGGGCGCGTCGCCGGCCACAAAGCGGATGCCCTCGAGGGTCTAGGCGAGGCGCTCGACCGCGGGAGCGACCAGCGGGCTGTGGAAGGCCCGGGCGACCGCGAGGCGCGTGGCCCGGACTCCCTCGCCGCGCAGGGCCTGCTCCGCGGCTTCGACGGCGGGCACCCCGCCGGAGAGCACGCACGCCTCGGGCCCGTTCACCGCGGCCAGGGCGAGCCCGAGGGCCTCGGCCCGGCCCTGCGCGGCGCCCTCGTCGAGCGCCACCGCGAGCATCGCGCCCTCGGGGCAGGCGTGCAGGGCCGCACCGCGGGCCGTGACCAGCCGCAGGCCGTCGGCCGGGTCCAGGCGCCCGGCGAGGACGAGGGCGGCGTACTCGCCGAGGCTGTGGCCGAGGGTGCCGGCGCAAGGAACCCCCGCCTCTCGGAGCACCGCGCCCCAGGCGAGGGCGAGGCCGTAGAGCAGCAGGTGGAGCCGCCGGGTATCGGGGATCTCGGCCTCGAGGTCGTCGTAGGTGCGGACGCCGGAGAGCCCCGCCAGCGCGGCACAGGCGGGCAGGGCCGCCTCCAGGCGCTGCAGCGCGGCAGCGCCCGGGTGCAGCCGTCGCACCGAGGCCACCGCGCCGGGACGCTGCGCTCCCTGGCCGGGGACCAGCCACCACGGCGGGACGGCGCGACCGGCGCCGCGGTGCACGCTCTCGCCCGGGGCGGCGGACCCGTCGCTGTCACGAAGCCAGGCGGCTGCACGCTCTCGCCCACCCCCGACCAGCACCGCGCGCCAGGGCGCGGCGGCCGCCGTCGCAGGCGCTACCGGAGGCTGGTCGCGCACCACGGGGGGGAGGGCCTCCCGGTGCTCTGCACCCCAGGCGTGGATCACCGGCCCCACGGGGATCTCGCCGGGGACCGGCCACGCCACGGCGGCCGGGTCGGCCTCGACGAAGGGGGCGGCCCGCTCGGCCAGGGCGGTGGCCGCCTCGGGGCGCCGCGCTCCCGCGGGCGCCTCCTCGAGGAGGACGTGGAAGTTGGTGCCCCCGAAGCCGAAGGCGCTCACGCTCGCGCGCCGCGGCCCGCCGGGGAAGGGGACGGCGCGGCGGGGCAGCCGCAGGCCGGTGCCCGCCAGGCCGAGGGCCGGGTTCACCGGGCCGGCCTCCACGGTCGGGGGCACCACGCCGGTGGCCAGGGCCACGCAGGTCTTCACGAGCCCCGCGGCGCCCGCGGCGCCCTTGAGGTGTCCGAGGTTCGACTTGACCGAGCCGAGCCAGACCGGGCCGCGGATCTCTCCGAAGACCTCCCGGAGCACGCCGACCTCGGTCACGTCGCCGAGGGCGGTCCCGGTGCCGTGGGCCTCGACCATCCCGACGTCATTGGGCGCGAAGCCGGCCTGGGCGTAGGCGCGGTCGATGGCCAGGCGCTGACCGGCGTCCCGTGGCGCGGTGATCCCGCGGCCCCGGCCGTCCGAGGACTGGCCCACGGCGCGGATCACGGCCCAGACCGGGTGACCCTGGGCAAGGGCGTCATCCAGGCGCTCCAGGGCGAGGATCCCGCAGCCCTCGCCCATCACGAACCCGTCGGCCTCGGCGCTGAAGGGGCGCGAGGTGCCCGAGGACAGGGCCCGGGTGCGGGAGAAGCCCACGTAGGACTCGGCGGAGAGGTCGGTGTCGACGCCGCCGGTGAGCACCGCGTCGCACCGGCCGGTGCGCAGCCAGTCGACGGCGACCCCGACCGCGGCGAGGGAGGCCGCGCAGGCGGCGTCCACGGTCATGTTGCCACCCATCCAGTCGAGCCACGAGCTGACCCGCCCGGCGATGACGTTGCTCAGCAGGCCCGCCATCGTGTCGACCTCGACCGGCGGCAGGCGGTCGGCGAGCCGCGCCTCGATCCGCTCGTAGAGCGCCCGGCGCTCAGCGTCGGACGCGGGCGCCGCGCCCTCCTCCTCGAGGGCCGCGAGCACTTCCCGGAACCGCACCCGCACGGCGATGCTCTTGACGAACTCGCCGCCCATCGCGTTGCCGAGGACCACGGCAGCGCGCTGGGGATCGACGCCCCCGTCGAGCCAGCCCGCGTCGCGGACCGCCTGCTCGGCGGTGGCCAGCGCCAGGCGCTGGGAGGGGTCGAGGGTCCGCGCCACCTTGGGCGGGATCCGGTAGCGGAGCGGGTCGAACTCGAAGCCGCGCACCGCGCCGGCGAGGCGGGAGTAGGTCTTGACCGGGCCGGTCGCGCCAGCGGCCGGGTCCCAGTAGCGGTCCGGGTCCCACCGCTCGGTGGGGATCTGCGCGATGGCCGCCTCCCCGCGGACGAGCACGTTCCAGAAGGCGGTGACGTCCAGCGCGCCGGGCAGGATGCATCCGAGGCCGACCACCGCGATGGGCGCGTCCGTAGCGGCGCTCGCGGGCTGGGGCCCTCGCTCGCCCCGGGGGTGCAGCACGACGGGCCCCCGCTCGTGGACCGCCTCCGCGGGCGGTGCGCCGGCGACCGGCTGCGGCGGCCCCCACCGCGCCGTGGCGGGCGGTGCGTCGAGGAGGGCGCGGGCTCCGGCGGTCAGGTCCGCCATCACCTCGGCGACGGTGCGCACCGAGCGGGTGACCGTGGCGCCCTGGCCCATGGTGAAGGCACCCTCGTCCGCCTGCCGCGCCTCGGGCACCTCTCGGTAGTGGGGCACATCGGGGGCGGTGCCCCACTCGGGGAGTCGCTCGATGCCCCGGGCCGCGATGCGGGTGCGCCCGAGGTTGTGGTGCTCGACCCGCTGCCGGCGCTCGCCGGTGGGCATGCCGCGCGCGAGCCAGGCGCGTTCCTGGGCCACCGCCTCGTCGGTCCACGCGTTGGGCGCACACCGCAGCGGGAGGTTCACCGTCGCGCCCACGAGCACGGTCTGCTCCGCCTCGAGGGCGGCGTGCTGGTAGGCGAGCGTGATCTGGCCCTCGGCCACGATCTCCCGGGTGAAGAACAAGGCCGTCCCGACCTGGAGCGCGACCCGTGCGCCTCGCGCCTCGGCGCCCGCTGCCATGGCCGCGGCGAAGGCCGCCGACGGGGCGTCGCCGATCCCGCCCGCGAGGACCACGAGCGGGCCCGTGCCGGCGGCCTCGACGGCGGCGAGTCCCTCCTCCCACAGCCCGACCGAGGTGAGGAACCCGACGTGGCCCCCGGCTTCGTGGCCCTCCAGGACCACCGCCTGCACGCCCTGGGACAGGGCCCGGTTCACCAGGCGGGCGGAGGGCGTGTGCAGCCAGGGCGCGAGCCCGTCGGCCTGCAGCCCGAGGGCGAGCTCGGGCGAGCCGCCCGCGAGGATCACCGCGTCGGGGCGCAGCGTGCGGACGAGGTCGAGGTGAGCGTCGCGGTGCGGCATCACGTCGAAGCCGATCACCCCGAGGCCCCACGGGCCGGTAGCCGCCTCCTTCAGCCCCTCCGCGACCTCGCGGGCGCGGTCGGGGGACAGGGCGCCCAGGGCACCGAAGGGCATGCCCCCGGCGGCCGCCACCGCGCGCCCGAGCCCGGGGCGCTCGGCGACGTTGGCCATCGGGCCCTGCACCACGGGGACCCCGGTCCCGAGCGGATCGCGCCCGGCGGTCAGGGGGTGGCCGGTGCGCAGTGCGTCGCGCCGGGCGCGCACCTCGTCGACCACGGCGCGGACGCCTTCGACCGCGTCCCGATCGGCCAGGGCCGCGGCCGCGGCGACGCACTGGGGCGCCGGGACCGCGGCCTCGGGACGGGTGGCCCAGGCGCGCAGGGCGTCCCGCGCCGCGGCCTCGAAGGCGCGTGGGTCACCCCGCTCCTCGACCTCGCGCAAGGCGCGCCGGGCGCCGGGCGCCCCTCGTCCGAGCAGGCGGGTGGGGGCGTCGAGGGCAGCTCCGAGCACCACGGTGTCCCGGCCGCCGGTGGCGCCGGCGAGGGCCTCGCGGTGCGCCGGGTGCACCGGGGCGCGCCGGGTGGCCCACAGGTGCGCTCCGAGCACGATGCCGCCCGCACCCACCGCGACCGCCGCAGCCATCGCGCGCGGGCCGAGGCCCTCGACCACGAACCGTCCGCCGTGTGCGGCACGCACGAGCACGAGCGCCGTCGTCCCCGAGACCGGCCCGCCGGCTTCGTAGCCCCGCAGCCAGCACCCCGCGCCGGCCGCGCGCGCGGCGCGGACCTCCGCGGGACCTTCGGTGATCACCCACGGCTCGACCCGAAGCGCGCCGCACGCGGCCACGAAGCCCGGCAGATCGCCGGCGGCGCTCCGTCGCAGGGCGATGTCCCCCGGGCGCAGGCCCTCGGGCGGCGCCTCGTCGCAGCGCACCGCCACCGGGCCGCCGAGGGCGGGGGAGCGCGTGTCGAGGACCGGTACCCAGCCGGCGCGGGCGAGGCGCGCGACCTCGTCCTCCGGCCAGTCCGGCAGCAGGTCGAGCCAGACCCTCATGCCGGGCGGATCCCATGGTTGTAGGCCATCAGGCAGGCCATGGTCTCGATCAGCTCCGTCTCGAACCCGACCTCGCGCATCTGCTCCTCGAGCCAGCGCTGGCCGGGGTAGTGCTTCATGGAGGCCGGGATGTAGATGTAGGTGCGCGGGTCGCCGTGGAGCACGGTGCCGAGCATGGCCCCCGACACGGTCATGTACCCCCGATACACGGCATCCCACCAGCTCAGCGGCGGGCGGGCGAAGTCGAGGTTCCAGAAGTGGCCGCCGGGCTTGAGCACGCGGAAGCTCTCGCCCAGCACCGCGGGCCAGTCGGGGAAGCCCCGGCCGGCGTAGCCGCAGGTGATGCGGTCGAAGGAGGCGTCCTCTAAGGGGAGGCGGCCGGCGTCGGCCTGCACGAAGCGAACCTCCGCGTCGCAGATCGCGGGACGCTTGGCCGCGGCGGGCCTCATCATGTCGGGGTTGATGTCGGTTCCGATCACCTCGCCGCCGGGCACCTCGGCGGCCACCATCCAGGTGACGTCACCAGTGCCGCAGGCGATGTCGAGCACCCGCATCCCGGGCTTCAGGTCGGCGTAGGCGACCAGGCGCTTCTTCCACCGGGTGTGGAACCCGGCGGACATGATGTCGTTGCCGAGGTCGTAGCGGTTGGCGACACGGCTGAACACCCAGTCCACGAGGGCCTGCTTGTCGCTCTGGTGGCTGAGCCCCGCCTCCAGGGCGGAAGGCGGCTGGGTCGAACGTTGCGCTTGCATCGGTACCTGCTCCAGGCCAGTACAAGGGCATAGCAGATCATGGAGGCGGTGGGCGCCTCCGACCTGTCCCCTTTCCGCACGCTTGACCGGATGCTCGCAGGACTGTACGGGGACCCCAGAGGCAGGAGGCACCCAAACGAGCCGAAGGATCGCGATCACCGGCGGCACGGGCATGATTGGCGCCTGGCTCGCGCGCGAGCTCCGCGGCCGAGGCGACGAGGTGTTGATCCTCACCCGGCGGCGCTCCCGCAGGGCCGACCACGTGCGCTGGGACCCGATGAAGCGGGTGAGCGACCCCGAGCGCCTCGAGGGGCTCGACGCCGTGGTGCACCTCTCGGGCGCCCCCATCGCGGACCGCCCGTGGACGAGCCAGCGGCGCAAGGTGCTCTACGACAGTCGGGTGGAGGCGGCCAACACCCTGCTCGAGACCTTCCAGGCCCTCGACACGCCGCCGAAGGCGTGGCTCGGCGCGAGCGTCATCGGGTACTACGGCGACCGCGGCGAACAGGTGCTGGTGGAGGACATGGATCCGGGCAGCGGCTTCCTCGCGGAGCTGGCCCGCGACTGGGAAGGCTGCCAGGTACAGGCGGCGGAGGCGCTCGGCGCCCGGGTCGCCATCCTGCGCATGAGCAGCGTGCTCTCCCCGACCGGCGGCCTGTTTCCGCTGATGGTCCAGCCCTTCCGGGTGGGCATCGGCGGTTGGCTGGGGGACGGGCGCCAGTACACGCCGTGGGTGTCGGTCCGCGACGTGGTCGGCGCCTACCTGCACCTGCTCGACGACGACGAGGCCGAGGGCCTGTTCAACGGCACGATCCCCGACCCGACGACCAACAAGGAGTGGTGCCGCGCCCTGGGCCGGGTGCTCCACCGCCCGGTGCTCACCCACGCGCCGAAGTGGGCCCTGCGCGGCGCCCTCGGGGAGCTGGCCGACGACCTGTTCTTCGCCTCGGTGCGCGCGGTCCCGCGCAAGCTCCTGGGCAGTGGCTACACCTTCGAGGACACCGAGGCCGAGGCCACCTTCCGGTGGCTGATTGCAGAGCTGCGCGAGCGTCGCCGCTCGGGCTGATCGGGCCGGGCCCGGCGCTCCGGGATAGGCCGAGCCCACCCCCCGGAGGCGAGATGGCTCACCCCTGGCACGATCTGCCCAACCCCATCGAGACCTGTGACCGCTGGTTCAACTGCGTGATCGAGATCCCGCGCGGGTCGAAGATCAAGTACGAGCTGGACAAGCCCTCGGGGATGCTCCGCGTCGATCGCATGCTGTACAGCAGCGTGATCTACCCGGCGAACTACGGGTTCATCCCGCGCTCCTACTGCGACGACGGCGATCCGCTCGACGTGCTGGTGCTCTGCCAGGAGTCGGTGGTCCCCATGGCGCTGATGCAGGCCCGCCCCATCGGCGTGATGCGCATGACCGACGACGGCAAGATGGACGACAAGATCGTGGCAGTGCACGTCAGCGACCCCGCCTACAACGAGTACACCAACATCGAGCAGCTCCCGAGCCACGTGATGCGGGAGATCCAGCGGTTCTTCCACGACTACAAGACGCTCGAGCACAAGGAGGTCGTGGTCGACCAGATCCAGGGCCGCGACGCCGCGGTCAAGGTCGTCCGGGAGGCCCTGCAGCTGTACCGAGAAGAGGAGACCCGGCTGCGGGGCTGGCACCACGGCTGACGAGCAGCAGTCAGCGGTCAGCGGGCAGCATGAATGCGTGACCTGGCCGAAGGCTGAACGCTGAAAGCCGAGAACCTACGGCTTGCCGGTCGCGTCTCCGGTTCCGCGGATGAACGCGGCGACGTTGTCGTGCAGCGCCTTCAGGGACGGCTCGTGGGCGTAGACCATGTGGCCCGAGCGGTAGAAGTGCATCGAGATGTTCCCCGCCAGCTTCCGGGGGATCGCGAGGTGCCGCATCTCGTACACCCCCCCGTAGAAGGGGGTCGCGAGGTCGTAGTAGCCGGCGTTCAGCGGCACGCGCAGGCCCGGGTCGCGCTTCATGGCGTCGGCGAGGTCGGGCATCACGTTCGGCAGGCGCTCGTGACCGTGGTGGCTCATGTCCCAGTGGTCGATGGGCGCGAAGAGCCGGTAGCTCGTGTCGTCGCCGTAGTGCAGGGTCTTGCGCGCGTAGTCGTTGAACGCCGTGATGTAGGCGGCCCCGATGGCCGACATCTCCGGGTCGTACTGGGCGCGCTGGCTGAGCGGGTCGAGGGAGGGGCCGGTGAACCGGGTGTCGAGGCGGCCCACCGTCGTGTCGGCGTCTCCCTCGAGGGTCTTCTCGAACTCGCCGCCGTCGATGCGGAGGTTCGCCCTCTGCAGGTAGGCGACGGGGAGCCCGGTGTAACCGTGGAGCTTGTCGGCCAGCGCGTCCCGCTCGGCGACGGGCAGGCTCGTGCCCTGGGCGAGCGCGTGGGCGTAGTCGGTCTCGGCGAAGGTCTCGACCTCCTCGAGCAGCGCGTCGAGCTCGGGCTTCTTCCCGGGGATCCGGTCGTGGTACCAGGCCGTCGCGGCGTAGGTGGGCAGGGCGAGCACATAGGGCAGGTCGACGCTCGGGTTGTGGTTCGGGCCGTCCGGGGAGAGGTCGAAGTTCAGGATCTGGGAGAGCAGGATCACGCCGTTGAGGTCGATGGCGTGACGGGTCGCGAGCACGTCGGCGAGCACCGCCGAACGGGTGGTGCCGTAGCTCTCGCTGAACACGTACTTGGGCGAGTTCCACCGGCCGTACCCCGAGAGGAACTGCTCGACGAAGGACGCGAAGGCGTGGGCGTCCTGGTCGACGCCGTAGAAGGCGTCCGAGGCCCCCTGGCCGGCGATGCGGCTGAACCCGGCGCCCGGCGCGTCGACGAACACGAGATCGGTCGCGTCGAGCAGGCTCCAGTCGTTGTCCACCACCCGGTACGGGGCGGCCGGGGTGTGGGTGTCGTCGGCGGTCACCACCCGGCGCGGCCCGAAGGCGCCCATGTGCAGCCAGACCGTCGCCGAGCCCGGGCCGCCGTTGTACAGGAAGGTGATCGGACGGTTCGGGCCGGCGTCCTTCGCGAAGTAGGCGACGTAGAACATCGAGGCGACCGCGGAGGGGCTCTTCGCCTCGTTCTTGCCGGCGTCCGAGTCGGGCAGGGGCGGGACGTCGTCCCAGCCCTTGGGGTGCACGACGACGGTGCCGGCCACGGCGCGGTACTCGATCTTCTGGCCCTCGACGGTGACCGAGCCCGTGCTCTGCTGGCTCTTCGGTTCGAAGAAGTGCGCGGGCGCTGGCTTCTTCTTGGTCTCGTGCGCGGCGGGCTGATCCGCTTTCGCGTGCTTGTCGGCGGCGTGGGCGGACACGGCGGCGAGCAGGGACAGCAGGAGGAGGGCGCGCTTCATGGGCAGGCTCCGAGGGCGGGGCAGGTCAGTCCAAGGGGAGGGCGTCGAGATCGTAGACCCGGCCGTGGGTGTCGACCCACGCCACGAGCCAGTCCTGGTCGTCGTCACCGATCACGTGCACCTTGGCGATGCCCTGCGGGTACAGGTGCAAGCGGGTGCTGCTCCAGCAGTACTGGGTCCACACCACGCCGGGCAGGCCGGCGACCGAGGTGGCGAACGGGCTGCGGCGGTGGCCGCCGGGGCCGCAGGCGATGTCGAGCACCTGCGCGAGCCGGCCAGTCGGCTCCACGCGGAAGATCGCCGGGTGGTGGATGTCGCCCGAGACGAAGAGCACCCCGGACAGGTCGGCCTGCGCGATGGCGTCCTCGACCCGCTGGCGATCGGCCGGGTAGCCGCCCCATCGGTCCATCCGCGAGATGTCGGTGTCGTAGGGCCCGGGCAGGTTCGCGAAGGGGACCGAGTTGAGCACCACCTTCCAGGTGCACGGCGAGCCCTGCAGCGTGTCGATTAGCCAGGAGAGCTGGGCCTCGGACATGTAGCGACCGGCCACCGGGTCGCGCTCACTGCGGCAGTCGAGCACGATGACCTCGGCGGTGGTACCGAAGCGGAGCCGCCGCCAGATCCGGTCGGGGACCTCGGGTCGGAGCGGCGTGTTCGCGAAGAAGGCCGCACGCCCGATGGCCACCCGCTGCGGGTCGTAGTCGGTGTCGTTGCTCCAGTTGTTCCCCACCTCGTGGTCGTCCCAGGTGAAGATCGACGCGGTGTGCGCCAGGACCGCCCGCAGGCCCGGGTCGGAGAGGTTCTGGGTCCACAGGGCCTGGAAGTCCTCCGGGGTGACCTCGCTATCGAAGTAGGCGAAGTCGCCGAGCCACGCCCAGAAGTCCAGCGGCCCGCGAGCGGCGGTGTCGGCCACGTTCGGGAAGCCGACGTGGACCTGGTCGGTGCACGAGGTGGCGCCGAGGCGGACGACTCCGGTGGCGTCCTCGGCCATCGCGGTGCGCCCGGTGCCCACCGGCGAGCGGTGGCCGTCCGCGTCGACGAACTGGAAGGCGAGGGGCGCGTCGGCGGCGCGGTCGCGCAGGTCGTGGTGCACGTGGCCGGTGTCGGCGACCTCGACGTCCACCGGGTCCTCCTCGACCCAGGCGCCGCCCTCCCACCGCGCCACGACCACCTGCAGGGTGGCCTCGCCGGTGTACAGGGTCCACAGCAGCAGGGCGTCGGGGAGCGGATCGCCGCAGGAGACCCCCGCGGGGAACTGCGCGTCGTCGACCTGCCCGCCGCCCGGCCAGTCCTCGGTCGGGTCGGGGGTGCGGTCGTCGGTGGCGGGGGTCGGCGGGGGCACGCACCCGGTGGCTGCGGCGGCACCGAGGAGGCCGAAGGTTGCGAGGAGCTCGCGCCGGGTGGGCACGTCAGCCCCGCATCCCGTCGAGGTGGGCCAGCAGCGCGTCGACCCGGGCGAGGACCTCCTCGGAGTCGAAGAAGGCCAGGGTCTCGTCGATGGCCGGGCTGACCGCGGTGCCGGACACCGCGATGCGCAGGGGCTGCGCGACCTTGCCGAGGCCGACCTGTTCCTGCTCGCAGTAGCGCGAGAGTGCCGCGTGGATCGCCGGCGCGGTCCAGCTGCCGACCCCGGCGAGCACCGCGCGCGCATCCTTCAGGCGCTTCACGCCTTCGCCCTCGAGGATCCACTTGCGCACCGCCTTGTCGTCCCAGGTGGCGGGGCGCGTGAAGAAGAAGGCGCCCGCGCGGTCCATCTCGCCGAAGGTGGCGCACCGCAGGCGGTACATCTCGAGGAGCGCGCGGCGACGTGTGGCGTCGACATGAGCGATGGGCGAGTCCAGGACCTCCAGCCACAGCGCGAGGGCCTCCTGGAGCCGCTCGATGGGCAGGTTCTTCATGTACTCGTGGTTCATCCACCGGACCTTGTCGGGGTCGAAGCGGGCGGCGGTCTTGTTGACCCGGGTGATCTCGAAGGCGTCCTGCATCTCCTGGAAGCCCATGACCTCGCGGTCGTCCCCGGGGCTCCAGCCGAGGAGCGCGAGGTAGTTCACCAGCGCCTCGGGCAGGTAGCCGGCCTGGCGGAAGTCCATCACCTCGATCATCGGCAGCGGCACGCCGAGCACCCGCGCCAGCTCGTCGGCGACGTGCACCCGGTCGCGCTTCTTGCGCATGAAGCCCGCGACCTCCTCGGCGGTCAGATCGGCCTTCTCGGCGAGCCAGCCCCAGTCGTCGGCGGGGAAGCCCTGGCGCACGCGCTCGTCGCGGGCCCGCCGCGCGGCCTGCCGGGCCACCCGCGCCTTGTCCCGCTTGGACATCTTGCTGCCCTCGGGGTTGAAGATCAGCGGGAGGTGCGCGAAGGCGGGCGGGTCCCACCCGAAGGCCTCGTAGAGCACGAGGTGCTTGGCGGTGTTCATCAGGTGCTCCTGGCCGCGGAGCACGAGCGAGATCTCCATCAGGTAGTCGTCGATCACCACCGCGAAGTGGTAGGTCGGGAAGCCGTCGGCCTTGCGGATGACGAAGTCCTCGATGTCCTCGTAGGGGACCCGGACCTCGCCGAGGATCCGGTCTTCGATCAGCCGGGCGATGGGCGGCACCTTCATCCGGACCACGGGCTGCCGGCCCTCGGCGCGGTAGCGGGCGATCGTCTCCTCGGACAGCGACCGCCGGCGGTAGCGCAGGGTGTCCTTGCGGGCCTCGGCCTCCTTGCGCAGGGCATCCAGCTCCTCGCGAGTCTCCCACGCCTCGTAGGCGAGCCCGGCGTCGAGCAGCTGCTGGATGTGCCGGTCGTAGAGGTCGAGGCGCTTGGACTGGAAGTAGGGGCCGCGGTCGCCGATCTCTTCGCGGCCGGGGCCCTCGTCCCACTCGAGGCCCATCCAGCGGAGATCCCGCTGGATCCCCTCGGTCGCCTCGTCGGTGGAGCGTGCGCGATCGGTGTCCTCGATGCGGAGCACGAAGGTGCCGCCCTCGTGGTGGGCGTGGAGCAGGCAGTACAGCGCCGTGCGGGCGCCGCCGACGTGCAGCGAGCCGGTGGGGGAGGGGGCGAAGCGGGTTCGGACGGTCATGGGGCCTCCGGAGAGCGGTCGGGTAACCGCTCTCCGGCCACGCCGTCAGCCTGCCGATCCGAGCAGGCCGAACCAGGCGAGCAGGTGGCGGACCACCGCCTTGTGCAGGTCGATCCGCCGGCGCTCCTCGAAGCCCATCCAGGTCTCGATGCACAGCCCGACGCACCCGAACGCCTGCACGAGCACCTCGGTCGAGGAGGTGGGCACCGGGTACAAGTGGGGGGCCCAGAGCTCGTAGGGGTGCTGCAGGTCGGCGTTCATCGCCTCGACCACGTGGTCGACCACCGGCGGACGCGGCTCGACCCCGTAGACCACGGTCTGTCCGAAGCTCTGGGGCACGGCGGGGTGGTGGCGCTTCCAAGACTCGTGCAGGGTGGCCACGAGCGCCGGGCGCTCGGCGTCGACGAGGTCCATGAACGCCCGCGCGAGACGGCGCTCGGGCTCGGGGGCCTCGGCGTCGCCGGGGAAGCACCGGTTGAG
>Ga0114931_10004254_pt1 | contig 17889 bp, 15 predicted proteins | sample 2SBtaG_FD_89579 | JGI IMG/M metagenome (GOLD analysis project Ga0114931, IMG submission 89579) | Deep subsurface microbial communities from Kolumbo volcano to uncover new lineages of life (NeLLi) - 2SBTROV14_V59a metaG | ecosystem: Environmental > Aquatic > Marine > Volcanic | place: Kolumbo...
AAAATTTTTTAGTCAATTTATAGGTGAGTGTTATTGCATTTGCCTATTTTTTTAATCCAAAGTTATTTAAACGCCACCTTAGCTCAGTTGGTAGAGCAACTCATTCGTAATGAGTAGGTCGCCGGTTCGATTCCGGCAGGTGGCTCACTTATCAAAGGGTTTGTAGAGCACCCCCCCCCGACGTGTCGGGGAGGTCGGGGGTTCGACTCCCTTCACCAGCTCAAAAAATTACTTCTTATGTCATTTCAATCCCGATTTTATCGAGAGATAAATCTTTTCTATAAGTCCTATAATATAACGTTTGAATAAAAAAAACTATAAGTAAATAAAAGAGGTTCAATCCTTACGGGATTGTTTCCTCTCTTTTTTACTTTCTGTTACAGACATTCAAACCCTAACGGGATTGAAAAAATATTCCCGTAGGGATTGAATGCTTGTAAAAAGACAAACAAAATAGAACATAAATCCCCAGAAATTTTCCGTGGAGTTGTAGTAATGCCTTTGAAAGAGTCCCTCCGGGAGAAGTAATAAACAAGTGGTTTTTCAACATTCTCAAAAATAATTTTCCATTCTTACAAAAAATCCACATTATTTTACAAAAAAATTTTCAACCTCTTAAAAAACAATATCTTAGCCTTTTTCATTTCTAAATTGCTTGTATTAAAATAATTTAGCCAATTACTTAAAGTAAAATATTATATAAGTGAGAAGTGCAAATATTTTTTGTGATAAAATATTAAAGATTTTACTTGACATTTCAATAATTTTTGTCTTATTTTGGGGAGCAGTGGGGAATTGTGGTGAATTTGACCAATTAATAAATTTGGTGGTTTATGTTTAGAGGACAGTATAATTATACAGTAGACGCAAAAGGGAGGGTAAGTATTCCGGCAAAATTGCGCAAACATCTTTCGGTTGAAGCAAATGAAACTTTTGTAATGACACAGGGAACGGCATTGTGTATTGATTTATATCCACTCGACCAATGGCAAAAATTTGAAGAAAAACTTTTACAGCTCAATCCGTTTCAGCCTGATGAAGCTAAATTTATAAGAATGATTCTCCAGCACGCATCGGAAGATTCTTTCGATTCTCAATCAAGAATTTTAATACCGCAAAAACTTTTGAAGTATGCTAAAATAGAAAAAGAAGTAATTGTACTGGGAGCATTAAAGAAAATAGAAATATGGGACCCTAAGGTTTATGAAGATTATCTGAATAGTTCTGCAGAATCTTACGAGGAAATAGCTGCAAAAGTTATGGCTCCGTAATGGGTGATTTTCATACACCCGTTTTACTTAATGAAAGTATTGATTATTTGATAACCAATAAGTCCGGTATTTATTTTGACGGTACTCTTGGTTTTGGCGGACATTCATCTAAAATATTAGATACAATTAATAGTGACGGGCTTTTAGTTTCAACCGATGTTGATTTAGATGCCTTTAATTATTCTAAATCAAAATTTGAGAAAATACAAAATATGAAGCTTTATAATTTTAATTTTTCAAAAATAAAAATAATAGCCAAGCTTGAGTCCATAAAAGCTTTTAGCGGCATTTTTGCAGATTTGGGTATTTCATCACATCAGATTGATGATCCTGCTTCCGGATTTACTTTTAGACAGGAAGCCGAGTTAGATTTAAGAATGAATAAAACAATTAAACTTACTGCTGCCGAGATAGTCAATACCTTCGCGGAAGATGAAATATCCAATATTATTTTTAAATACGGAGAGGAAAGGAAGAGTAGAAAAATTGCAAAAAAAATTTGCGAGAAAAGAAAAGTAAGCCCAATTAAAACAACAATAAATCTTTCAGAAATAATTTCTGAAATTGTTCCGGAAAGATTTTTATCAAAGACCCTTTCAAGGGTTTTTCAGGCTTTGCGTATTTATATAAACCAGGAACTTGAAGTGTTAAAAAAGTTTTTAGATGATTCTGTTGATCTGCTTGCCGAAGGCGGAATGATTGTTGTGCTTACTTATCACTCTTTGGAAGACAGAATTGTAAAAGAAAAATTTAAATACGAATCACTTTCCTGCGTATGCCCAAAAGACTATCCTGTTTGTCAATGCAACAAAGAACAAAGACTAAAAATAATAACAAGAAAACCTGTTTATCCAACAGCAGAAGAAATATCTCATAATAGAAGAGCAAGAAGCGCAAAATTAAGAGCCGCCGTAAGAGTATGAAAAAGAATTCAAAAAAAACAATACTGTTTAATCTTTTGCTGATTGCAACCATTGCTTTTTTTGTTCTGGCTTACGTAGGCGTAAAATTAAAATATGATATTCTTGCTAAAGACAAAGTTTTGTTGGAAAAAAAATTGAATGGCAAGAATAATACCAATGTAAATTTGTTGGCTGTAAAACAAAGTTTAACATCAGAAGGCAGGATAGTTGAATTTGCCAAACAAAAAATTGGATTAATTACTTATCTAAAACCGGACAAAACTATTGATGTTCAGAAATCAAAAATAAAAGAATTATCGAAAAAACTGAGAGGGAAAAATGAATAACTCTCGTGCATTTTTGGTTTTACTCGGTGTCTTAGCATTGTTTTCAATAATAGTTATTAAGCTCGTTAACATTCAACTTATTAGGGGAAATGAACTAAAATATTTTGCTGAAAGACAGCAGATGAAAATTGAAAAAATTCAAGCCGAAAGAGGATTGATTTACGACAGGAATAATGTTCTGCTTGCTTACAACAGAAATGATGCTACATTTTATTTAGACCTTTCCCTTGCAACTAAAAAAGTTAAAAAAGAATTAGCTCGTAAATTTTCAAAATTAACAGGCAAAACCACAACTTACTTTTTATCAAAAATGAAAGGAAAAAATAAGACGGTAACATTAGCTCAGCATATTCCTCTTTCAGCCGCAGCAGAGCTACTAAGTTTAAAACTGCCGGGCTATTATTATAGGAAAGGAATATCAAGGGTTTATTATTACAATAATTTTGCTTCATATATTCTCGGTTATGTTAATAAGCAATATAAGGGAATAAACGGTGTAGAAAATTATTTTAACAAACAACTTGCAGGTACAAACGGGCAAAGATTAGTTGAAAGAGATGCAAACGGTAAAATTATAACCGTAAAAGAAGACAAAACTAAAAATGCAATTCCGGGTAACAATTTATTTTTAACTATAAACAAAACCTACCAAAAGATATTGAAAGAAGAATTAACAAGAGGATTAAAGAAATATAAAGGGAATTATTCCCTTGGTATAATAATGAACCCGAATAATGGTGAAATTTTAGCATTGGCAAATTCATCCGGATTCAATCCTAATGATTATTGGCAGTACAACGATGCAGAAAGAAAAAATAGAGCAATAACCGATACTTACGAGCCGGGTTCAACTTTAAAATCAATAACAATTGCGGCCCTGCTCGATCAAAATTTAATAAATGAAAAGGATAAAGTTTTTGCGGAAAACGGAAGGTATAAATTTAAAAATACTTATGTGTCTGATACACATAAATTGGGTTGGATAACTGCTTCGGATGTTATAAAATATTCAAGCAATATTGGCATTGGCAAATTAGTGCAAAAAATTGATGACGATACTTATTACAAATATTTACGTGGGTTTGGTTTCGGTAACTATACGTCCGTTTCATTACCGGGGGAAGTAAAAGGTAAATTAAAAAAGCCTGACATATGGTCAAAGATTTCAAAAGAGTTTATGTCATTCGGTTATGAAATAGCTGTAACACCTCTGCAGCTTATTACTGCATACTCCGCACTTGTAAACGGAGGTAAATTATATAAGCCCCAAATTATTAAAAAGATAACCAATGCTGCTGGTAACATTGTTTACAATGCTTCACCGGATTTAGTCAGAACTGTAATTTCTAAAAGAACATCTCAAAGAGTAAGAAATATATTAGCAACGGTAATTGATGGCGGGACAGGAGTGAAAGCTAAAATTAAATTTATTACTGTAGGAGGTAAAACGGGGACTTCACAAAGATTGATAGACGGTAAATATTCTAAGAATCAATATAATTCATCTTTTGTTGGATTTTTTCCTTTAGATAACCCTGAAATAATTTGTTTGGTTCTAGTTAATTCACCTAAAATAGGAAAATACGGCGGACAAGTAGCTGCCCCAATATTTAAAAAAATATCTGAAAGAATTATAAAGAACGACTACAATAAATTTTTAAATGACAAAAAAGGTTTACTTAATAAAAATGATATTAAAACCGTTTACAATAAAAGTGACAAACAAAATAAAGCAAATTTAAAGAAGATGGCTTTAGATTTTAACAGGGGCATAAGCAAAAACAGAAAAAATGTAATGCCGAATTTGATGAACCGAACTCTTACCGAGGCGATATCTATTTTGTCAAAACTTGGATTAAGATTTAAAGTAAACGGCACAGGAAAAATAGTAAAGCAAAGCATAAAACCCGGTGCAAAATTAAGAGCCGGTTTATTGTGTGTATTAAATGCAAAAGAAATTTCTTTAAAAGGAGTTTCAATTTACTAATGGAGTTGAACAATCTGATAAATAATATAAATGCAATTCAGGTAACAGGAGAATTCCAGCGGAAGAATGTAGAAGCAATCGTTTATGATTCCAAAAAAGTGGAGAAAGACTCAATATTTATTGCAATTAAAGGATATAAAACAGACGGACACAAATATATTTTAGAAGCAATAAATAAGGGAGCAATTGCTGTTGTTTTGGAAGATGATAAAAGTGTTCCCGATGAATTGTTCGACCGAAATAACGTTCTAAAAATTCTTGTAGAAAACAGCAGAATAACTTTGGCTGAATTATCCAAAAGATTCTGGAATTCTCCCTCTGAAAAATTAAAACTTATAGGAATTACAGGGACTAACGGAAAAACAACAACATCTTATTTCTTGAAAAAGATTTTGGAAATCGGCGGTTATAAAGTAGGGCTGACAGGAACAATCGCAAATTATATTGGAGATAAAAAAATAGATTCAACACTTACCACGCCTGAATCGAATGACTTGAACAAATTACTAAACGAAATGTATCTGCAAAGTTGTGGTTATGCCGTAATGGAGGTTTCATCTCATTCTTTGGAATTGGAAAGGACAAATTCACTGAACTTTGCTGCTGGTATATTTACAAATATTTCATCCGACCATTTAGATTTTCACAAAAATTTTAACAATTATCTTTCTGCCAAAAGAAAATTATTCCTCTCCCTCACTCAATCTGCATTCGGTGTTTACAACTCTGACGATAAACACTGCCTCGACCTAATTAAAAATTCAAATGCCCCATTGTATTCATATGGACAAGCATCGAATGCGGATTTTAATATTAGCAATATAAATTATGACTTAAACGGAACTGAATTTGTAATTCGTTACAAAGATAATTTCTACAATGCAAGCACTTCCTTGATTGGTGAGTTTAATGCTTATAACGCCTGTGCTGCTTTTGCAGTTTCTATATTGTTTGGAATTAATAAAGAGGCGGCGTTAAGGGGAATTAAAAATACCGAACAAATTTCCGGAAGATTTGAAAAAATTAATATTGGAGATAAAACCGTAATAATTGATTATTCCCATACAGCAGATAGTTTGGGAAAAGCACTTCAAGCAATAAAGCGAATATCGAAAGGGAAACATCCTATTTATACTGTCTTCGGCTGCGGCGGAAACAGGGATAAAAGCAAAAGATCTGAAATGGGAAAAATTGCAACCGAGTTGAGTGACAAAGTAGTTATAACCTCCGATAACCCACGTGATGAAGAGCCGATGGAAATAATAAAGGAAATTGAAAGCGGGGCAATAAATGGGAATTACAAAATTATTGAAGATAGAAAAAAAGCAATACTAAATACTATAGAAAATTCAGAAGAAGATGCTGTAATTTTAATTGCCGGTAAAGGTCACGAAGAGTACCAAGAAATTAAGGGTAAGCGTTTCCATTTATCAGATAAAGAAATTGCTCAAAGTTTTTTGAAAGTATGAGCAGTATAAGATTAAATTTGAAGGATTTTTTCAATCTGCCCTCGGCGGTTATTTATAATCCTGATGAGTTTAAAACTGTAAACTCTGTAACAATTGATTCAAGGAATGTCAGAAAAAATTCTGTGTTTTTTGCAATTAAAGGAGAAAATTTTGACGGACATTCATTTGTAAAAAAAGCCGTTAAAAACGGATCAACTTCCGTTGTGATAAATGAAAAAAGTTACGGCAAATTTAACAGTCTGAATGTACCGATAATCACAGTAAGGGATACAACCAAAGCATTGGGCGATTTGGCAAATATTTGGAGAAAAAAAATAAGTACAAAAATTATTGGAATAACAGGGAGTTCAGGTAAAACCACGACAAAAGAAATGTTGACTCAGATTTTAAAAGAAAAATATAAAGTGAATAAAACTAAAGCAAATTATAACAATCAAATTGGAGTGCCCTTAACAATATTAAATACGGATTCAAAAAATGACTATCTCGTTTTGGAAATAGGAACAAATCATTTTGGTGAAACCGAGTATGCAGCTAATATTGCCGAACCCGATTATGCGCTTATTACGAACATCGGAAACTCACACCTTCAATATTTTAAAAACAGAAGAGGGGTGTTAAAAGAAAAGTTGGCATTGTTTAGAATCACTGATGACAATGGCGGCATAGTTTTTATAAACAATGACGATACTTTAATAAAAAATTCAAAAAAATATTTTAAAAATAAAATTACATACGGATTTAGCGACGGTTCTAATCTAAAAGCAAAAGTTAGCGGTCAGACTAAAGACGGAAGAGATATTATCGAAATAAAATATCATAATCGGAATTATAAAGTTACACTTCCTTTTTGCGGTGAACATAACACAAATAATTTCTTGTCTGTCTCAGCTGTTGCATTAAATCTTGGAATTACTAAAACACAATTAATTAGCGGTATTAAAAAATATAAAGCTGCTGATAAGAGATTTAATATTAAAAAAATAAACAATTCTACACTGATTGACGACACGTATAATGCTAATCCCGATTCAACATCTTTTGCAATTAAAACAGTAAAAAGTATTTCAAAGAATAAATATACAATTATAATTTTAGGTGATATGCTTGAACTCGGTAAAGATAGTGTAAAATTACACAAGAATTTATCGACAATAATAATGAAGGCAAAAATTAATGAAATACTTACTATCGGAAATAAAACAAAGTACTTAACAAATGCTTTGAAAAACAGTAAGATAATTAACAAACATTTTTCAAAGAGAGATGAGCTCAAAAAATATTTAGAAGAAAAAAAAATTAGTAATTCTATTATTCTTGTTAAGGGATCAAGAGGAATGAAAATGGAAGAGTTCACAAAAGTAATAGAGGGAAAATTAAAGGAATAAATGCTTTACTATCTATTTGATTTTATAAATAAGAATTTCAATCCGCCGGGATTCGACATATTTCGTTTCCTTACGTTTCGCTCGGCGTTAGCTGCGATTAGCGCTTTGTTTTTAGCGCTTTATTTCGGTCCTAAAATCATAAAGTTTTTAACTAAACATCAAATAGGTGAAGCTGAAAAAACGGACGCCCCGAAATCTCACCTTACCAAAACCGGAACTCCGACTATGGGCGGTTTAATTTTAATTGCTTCGGTAGTAATTCCTGTTCTTTTGTGGAGCGATATTAAAAATCTTTATATCATTTTAATTTTATGCGGTACCTTATTTTTAAGCGGAGTCGGTTTTTTAGATGATTATTTAAAAGTAATTAAAAAAATGCCTAACGGACTTATTGCAAGGTACAAGTTACTGGGGCAAGTAATCGTGGGGTTGGCAATCGGAGCAGTGATATATTTCTCTCCTCAATTTGAAGGAATAAATACTTTAACAACTGTTCCGTTTCTTAAAAACGTAAATCTTGATCTATCTTATTTATACATACCGATTGTAATCTTTATTATAGCGGCAACATCAAATGCCGTTAACCTAACTGACGGATTGGACGGCTTGGCAATTGGCATATCGGTAATTGTTATGTTGGCTCTTGCCGTGATAAGCTATGTAAGCGGTAATGCAATTTATGCAAATTATTTAAGTATCTTATATCTGCCCGGCTCAGGCGAGTTAACTGTTTTTATTGCTGCTTTAATTGGTGCTTCACTTGGATTCCTTTGGTTCAACTCGTATCCCGCGCAAATTTTTATGGGAGATACAGGCTCACTGGCTTTGGGAGGTGCATTTGGAATTTTATCAGTGCTTATAAAAAAAGAATTGCTCATTCCAATTTTAGGCGGAGTATTCTTTTTGGAAACTGTTTCTGTAATAATTCAGCGGGTTTATTTTAAGTACACAAAAAGGAAATATGGGCAGGGCAGAAGAGTTTTTAAAATGGCTCCGATTCATCACCATTTTGAATTAAAAGGTTGGCCCGAACCAAAAATTGTAACACGTTTTTATATCATTGCAATTATTCTTGCAATTATAAGTTTGGCTTCATTTAAGATTAGATAATATGAATATTGAAGGAGAAAAAATTTCTGTAATTGGTGCAGTTAGAAGCGGCGTTGCTGCTGCTAAATTAATTAAAAAACTCGGTGGTGTGCCGTTTGTTAGTGATTCAGGTGATTCGGAAAAACTAAAAAAATCAATGACGGAATTACAAAATAAAAATATAGAATTTGAAATCGGGAACCATTCCGATAGAACTTTCGATTGTAATTTAATGGTTGTAAGTCCCGGTGTGCCTTCCAATTCCAAAGTAATAACTACTGCTAAAAGCAAAGGGATAAAAATAATAAGTGAAGTAGAACTCGCATCTCATTATTGCGCCGGTAATATAATTGCAATAACAGGAACTAACGGGAAAACAACAACTACTTCTTTATGCGGATATTTATTCAACCATTGCGGAGTTAAAACGTACGTTGCCGGCAATATAGGCAATGCTTTTTCGGATATAGTATTGGATGTAAAAGAAAATGAACTCGTTTCTCTCGAGGTATCAAGTTTTCAATTGGATTATATAGAATCATTTAAACCGAAAGTATCTATAATTCTAAATATAACCCCCGATCATTTGAACAGATACGACAACAAAATAGAAAACTATACTCAATCAAAATTAAGGATTTTTGAAAATCAAACCCCTGATGATTATTTGATAATTAATAAAGATGATTTGAATTTACAAAAAAATATAAACGAGCAAGTAAGTAATAAGTTTTATTTCTCTTTAAATAATAATATTGACAATGGTTGCTATCTCTCTGAAGATAACATTTACTTTTTAGAAAACGGTATCAAAAAATTTGAATGTAAAACGAATGATATTCTTTTAAGAGGAGAGCACAATTGGTCAAATGCTATGGCTGTAATTACAGCGGCTAAATTATTTAATCTTGATAATGATAAAATAATTTCCTCACTCAGGACATTTAAAGCTGTTGAACACAGACTTGAATTAGTAATGGAAATAAACGGAGTTAGATTTATAAATGATTCAAAAGCAACAAACGTTGACTCGGTTGTTTATGCATTAAAAAGTTTTGGAACTCCAATTCATCTTATTCTCGGCGGGCAGGATAAAGGCAACGATTACAATCAGCTTGAAGAAATAGTGAAAAAAAATGTAAAACAAATTTATGCTATTGGTTCATCAGCAGAAAAAATTAAAAATTATTTCTCCGGAAAAGTTAAAGTTGAAATTTATTCAACTTTAGAAGAAGCAACACTTAGTGCTTTTAAGAACGCTGAAAGAAATGAAGTGGTGTTATTATCTCCGGCGTGCGCAAGTTTTGATATGTTTGAAAATTATGAAGACAGAGGAAAACAGTTTAAAATAATTGTTGAAAATTTATAAATGAAAAAATTAGCAATCACAATATTTTTTGAGATATTTATATTAGTCATGTTAGGACTTGTAATGGTAATGACTGCCAGCGGGACGTACAGCATACATAAATTCTCAAATGTATTTTATCTGTTTAATTCACACTTTGGAAAAGTAATTATCGGCTTAGTAGCATTGCTCGTATTTTCATTTATACCGTATGAAATTTATAAAGAATACAGCAAACCGGTTTTAATTCTTGTGGCATTGTTTCTAGCTTTTATTCTATTATTCGGTAATAGTGTAAAGGGTGCAGACAGGTGGGTGAGTCTTTTCGGCTCAACATTTCAGCCTGCAGAAATTGCAAAACTTGCATTGATTATTCACTTGGCAAAACTTATTGAAGAAAAAGGAGAATTGATAAAAGATTTCAGGGAGGGCTTCTTCTATCTGTTCTTTTGGGTAATACTTATATCTGTACTGGTTATACTTGAGCCGAATATAAGTAACGGTATGCTTTTAATTTTTATTTCACTTGTAATACTTTTTGTTGGCGGAGCGAAAATTACGCACATAGTTACAACATCTTTAATAACATTGGTAAGTGCCGTAAGTATTGCAATGATGTTTTCGCACTCAAGGGAAAGAATAATTTCTTTTATCAATACAATACAAAATGGCGGCGACCTTAATTTTCAAGTTAAACAGGCTTTGTATGGATTAGGCAGCGGGGGTTTGACAGGCGTTGGCATCGGGCACAGTATGCAGAGTAATTTATTTCTTCCTGAATCTTACGGTGATTTTATATTTGCAATATTGGGTGAAGAAATGGGATTCGTAGGTGCCATTATTGTTCTTTTAGCATTTTTATTCCTGTTTATTGCAGGTGTTTATGTGTCAAAAAAAGCTAAGGACAGATTCGGACAAATGCTGGGGTTCGGTATCTCATTTTCAATTTTAACTTATGCTTTGGTTAATGCGTCGGTTGCTATCGGGCTTATACCCACAACGGGGTTACCATTACCTTTTATTAGTTACGGTGGAACATCAATGATATTAATGTGTATTTCAGCAGGAATTCTTGTGAATATTGCTGTTACAAATTCAATTGTAGAAAAAACAAATGATAATTTCTCGGATTTTACTTTAAGTGAATTAGGATAATATTTTGAGTCAAAGTTCAAACAAATATAAATTTTTATTTGCCGGCGGCGGAACAGGCGGGCATTTGTTTCCTTCGGTTGCAGTGGCTCAAAAAATATTATCAATTAAACCGGAAGCTGAAATTTTGTTTGTCGGGAGAAAATCTAAAATAGAAGGGAAGGTTGTTCCAAAACTTGGATTTAAATTTAATTCGATTTGGGTGAGCGGATTTAGTAGAAAATTTACGCTTAAAAATATTTTGTTTCCTTTAAAACTAATAATATCGCTAATTCAGTCGATAATAATAAATATAAAGTTCAGACCCAAAGTTGCCATCGGCTCGGGTGGATATGTTTCCGGCCCAGCTATTTTTGGTGCCGATGTAATGGGTGCAAAAATAATTTTGCTTGAGCAGAATATTTATCCCGGTGTAACAACACGTTTACTTGAAAGATACGCCGGAGAAATTCATTTGAGTTTTGAAGGTTCAAAAAAATATTTCAGAAGTAAAGAGAAATTAAAATTTACAGGAAACCCTGTAAGAGAAAATTTAAAAAAAATAGACAGAAGTGAAGCTCTTAAAAGTTTTAATCTTTCGCCTGATAAAAAAACCCTTTTGGTTTTGGGCGGAAGTTTGGGCGCCGCTTCAATTAATAAAGCAGTTGCCGATAATTTGAAAAAATTTAATGAAAAGGAAATACAACTTATTTGGCAGACCGGTAAAAATTATATAGATGAATTTAAAAAATATTCAACAGGAGCAATTAAAACTTTGGCATTTATTAATGATATGAATTTGGCTTATTCAGCTTGCAATATGGTGCTTTCAAGAGCCGGTGGAATTACTATTGCTGAAATATTAAACTTAGGACTTCCTGCAATTTTAGTGCCTTCACCCAATGTTGCAGAAAATCATCAATATTTAAATGCAAAAAATTTATTTGAAACCGGAGCAGTACTGTTAGTTGAAGATTCAAAATTAAATGATGAATTATGGGCTAAAATTGAATCGACAATATTTGATGAAAATAAGTTGGAAAACTTGAAAAAAAAAGCACTTAATATGGCAAAACCGGATGCTGCAAAAGTTGTTGCAGCAAGTGCAATTAAATTAGCAGAAGAATTATGAGTGAAGAAAACACAAATAAGAAATCTTTCAAATATAATGTAGCATTCTATTATCAATCTACAATTATCTATTTTATTGCTTTTGTATTGTATGTGGTAATAAGAGGTGAATTTATTGAAGGCTCTTTTACTATTATAACCAAAGACCCTATCATACATTTCTTTGCAATAATTGTTCTTATCTCCGTTATCAGTTTGCTTTATAACTTATTTAAAAACCGCCATTTGCAAATAGATGAAACAGGTCTATTGTTTATTGACAAGTTCAAATCAAGAAAATTTACTTTTGATAAAATTAGTTCTGTAAGGATTACAAATTCAAAAGACAACAAAAGAAAAGAAGCTTTCAAGTTTGTTATTATAAAAATAAAAGGCAGAAAAAGACCGTTGATTTTAAGGGCTCATGACTATGAAAATTCAATGGATTTATTAAAAAGCTTAAAAGAAATAAAAAAGGAAATAGATAAAAGATAATGTTTAAGAATATTAAAAAAGTTCACTTTGTAGGAATAGGCGGAATTGGAATGAGCGGTATTGCCGAGATTTTGTTTAATCAAGGTTTTGAAATTTCCGGATCGGATAAGAACTTAACTGAAATAACCAAAAGATTAAGTGATATCGGAATGACGATTTACGAGGGACATTCACCCGAAAATGTAAAAGACGCTGATGTTCTTGTTTATTCATCTGCGGTTACAACTGATAACCCTGAAGTGAAAGCAGCTGCAGCAAGAAATATTCCTATAATTAAAAGAGCCGAAATGCTTGCCGAATGTATGCGTATGAAATACGGAATAGGTATTGCCGGTACTCACGGTAAAACTACAACTACTTCAATGGTTGGACTCACACTTACAGAAGGTGGAATTGACCCTACAATTATTGTAGGCGGTAAGTTAAGCGGATTAGGCGGAACTAACGCCCGTCTCGGTCAAGGTGAATTTATTGTTGTGGAAGCAGATGAATTTGACAGAACATTTTTAAAACTTACACCTACTGTTGCAGCTTTAACAACTTTGGAAAGTGAACATTTAGATACATACAAAGATTTGGACGATATTAAATGTGCTTTTATAGAATTTGCAAATAAAGTACCGTTTTACGGGTTTGTAACTTTATGTATTGATGAAGAGGAATTAAAAAATATAAAACCGGAGATAAACAAAAAAGTTATTACTTATGGTTTATCGGAAGAAGCTGAATTAAGAGCAGTTGATATTACACATAACACTTTTAACAGTTCTTATACAGCAGTTTATAACGGCACTGAATTGGGAAGAATCAATTTAAAAATTCCGGGCAAGCATAATGTAAAAAATTCACTTGTTGCTGTTTGCATTGGTTTGGAATTAGGCGTTGAATTTAGTGTAATTAAAAAAGCCTTAGAAAAATTCACAGGTGTTTACAGAAGATTTGAGATTAAATATAATAAAGAAATTCTTGTTGTGGATGATTATGCACATCACCCGACTGAAACAAGCGCTACTCTTTCAGGCATAAGGGAAGGATGGAATAACAGATTGGTTGTTGTATTTCAGCCTCATTTATATACGCGCACAAGAGACTTTTATAATGAGTTTGCAAAGTCATTTTTGAACACGGATTTATTTATATGCACAGACGTGTATCCGGCAAGGGAAGAACCTATTAAAGGTATTAATGGAAAATTAATATCGGATGCATTGGTAGAACTTGGGCACACAAATGTAATGTATGTTCAAGATAAAAATGATATTCCTGAAACTTTAAATGAAATAAAAAAAAACGGCGACATAATTGTAACAATGGGTGCCGGTGATATTTGGAAATATGGAGATAAGTTTGTTGAAATACTTAACAGTAAAAATTAAATGTATGAAAATAAGAGAAAAATATTCTCAGTTATTCTGTTCAGTCTATTATTTATTGTTTTCATTCTGCTTATTCTTTTTAACCCGCAGGACAAAACAGGGGGCAATATTAAGATGATTGAAATTACAGGAAATAAGTTAATGTCTTCAAAAGAATACAAAAATTTTATTCACGAGAAAAAGACAAAATCTAATTTCACTTATAATCTTTCAATTTTAAAAGACAGGGTATTAAAACATCCATATGTAGAAAATGCAGATGTTGAATTTGTAGGTGATGAAAAAGCTATAGTAAATATACAAGAGAAAAAAATCATTTCAATTTTATTACACAAAGGTGAACCATTATTTATTACTGATCAATTTGAAGTTCTTCCAATATTATCTAATTCAATATTTTCTTCAATACCCATTATAAGTAATCCGAAAAACATGGTAGATGTAAAGCCTTTTAATAAAATTAAATCTAATGACCTCTCTGATGCATTTAAGATAATTGATGCAATAAGATATACGGATAGGAAAATGCTTTTAGATCTTTCAGAAATAAATCTGAGAAACGGGGGAGATATAATTTTAACATTCTCCGGTATAAAACAACCTGTAATATTCGGTAGAGCAGCTACGGCAAGAAAAATAATTTATTTAGAAACTATTTGGCCGGATTTATTGAAAGGTAAAAGTTTAATCAACAATAGCACTTATATTGACTTAAGATTTGCAAATGAAATTTTCATTGGTAAATCGGATAAAGTAGGTTTTAACCAATGAAAAAAAATAGTAAAATAATAGCAGGTTTAGACCTTGGAACCACTAAAGTTTGTGTTGTTATCGCCGAAAAACTTGAAAGTGGAATTCTTGATATTTTGGGCTTCGGAGTTGCACCTTCGGAAGGTCTGAATAAAGGTTTGGTTGCAAATATTGGTAAAACTGCAGAAGCTATTAAAGAGGCTGTATCCATTGCGTCAAACAGAGCGGGTATAATCATAGACGTCGTAAATGTCGGCGTTGCAGGTGAACATATTACAAGTATGCGTCACAGAAATTATGTTACTATCAGCAACGAAGATAAAGAAATTACAAAAGAAGATTTAGAAAGATTAGTTGATGATGTTAGAACAATACGTATACCCTCAGATAGACAGATATTGCACATAATTCCTGAAGAATTTTCCATTGATCATCAAGGAGGAATTGATAATCCTATAGGAATGTCAGGCTCAAGACTGGAAGCAACAAACCACATTGTTTTGGCTTCGGTACCTGCAATAATGAATATAAGAAAATCTGTTGAAAGAGCTGGGCTTGAAGTAGAAAATTATATTTTGCAACCTATTGCATCCAGTTCATCTGTTTTAGAAGAGAATGAAAAAGACCTTGGAACAGCTTTAATAGATATAGGTGGCGGGACAACCGACATTGCAATCTTCCATAATAAATCAATTAAGCACACAAAGGTTATAGGTATTGCCGGCAATCAAGTAACCAACGATATTAGAGAATCTTTGGGTGTAGTTTCAAGCCAGGCAGAAATGTTGAAAAAAGATTATGGGTATGCAACCGAAGGCGCAATTATTAAAGACGAAAACATATTGATAGAAGGTGTAGGGGCAAGAGGTAATACAAAAATACCTATTACTCTTTTAACCCAAATTATAAGCCTTAGAATGAGAGAGTTATTCACTTTAATTGATAACGAAATGCGTAATGTAGGCTATAAGCAGAAAATAAAAGCCGGAGTAGTGTTAACAGGCGGAGGTTCACTTTTAAAAGGATGTACTGAATTAGCACAGGAGGTTTTAGGGCTTCCGGTTAGAATAGGTGTCCCTCAGAATTTAGGTGCCGGTTTATCCAATGAAATTGAGAGTCCTGAATTTGCAACAGTAGCCGGATTAATAAGAGGTATTCCCGGTGGTAAATCAAGTGAGTATCAAGGTTTAATAAAATCAAAGCATAAAAAAGGAATAAAAACAATTTCATTTTATGTAAAAAGAGTACAACAATTTTTTGATGAATTATAAATTAATAACAATTAAGAGGTAAAATCATGTCAAAATTTGCAACAATAGATAGAGAAAATCCTATGTCTGCAATACTAAAAGTAATTGGTATTGGCGGAGGCGGATGCAACGCTATTGAAAGCATGATAAACAGGGGTTTAACCGGTGTAGAATACGTTGCAGTTAATACCGATGCACAAGTATTACATAATAGTAGTGCAACGCATAAAATACAAGTCGGGACAAATATAACCAGGGGACTTGGTGCAGGGGCTGATCCCAAGTTAGGGAGAAAATCTGTAGAAGAAGACAGAGAAAAAATCTCAGATGTTCTAGCCGGAAGTGATATGGTTTTTATTACTGCCGGAATGGGTGGCGGTACCGGTACGGGCGGTGCTCCCGTTATTGCTTCTATTGCTCAGTCAACAGGTGCACTTGTTGTTGGTATAGTAACAAAACCTTTTAAGTGGGAAGGCAAAAAACGTATGATAAATGCCGAACAAGGAATACAGGAATTAAGACAGTATGTAGACAGCTTAATTGTAATTCCAAACGAAAGATTGTTAAACATACTTGATGCAAATATAAATGCGTTTGATGCATTTGATAAACCAAATGAAGTGCTTTACGAAGCAACAAGAGGCATTGCAGATATAATAACTGTTGAAGGAAGAATAAATGTTGATTTTGCAGATGTAAGATCAGTTATGAACCAAAGCGGTGAAGCATTAATGGGATGCGGAATTGCAAGCGGTGAAAACAGGGCAATTGAAGCCGCACAAAAAGCTATTTCAAGTCCTTTGCTGGAAGGTTTAAACATTAAAGGTGCAAAAAGTATTCTACTTAATGTTACGGGTTCTAATAATTTAACAATGCACGAAATAAATGAAGGTAACAATGTAATTTTTGAAGCAGCAGGAGAGGAAGCAAATGTTATTTTCGGCTGTGTTAGAAAAGATGAAATGAATGATTATATATCTTACACTGTTATTGCAACAGGATTTAATTCAGCCAGATATAAACCTGCATTTAAGAAAGCGGAAAAAGAAAATAAAGAAATCTTTAGAGGCGGTTTTGATTTTTTAAAATCTCCTGAGGTAGACAAAAATGATTTAGAAGTTCCTACAATAATGAGAGTAAATAAACCCAAAGCTTCCCTTGAGAATGAAGAAGAAACCCCCGACGCCGGTGGTTTTAAATTTGAATCATCTCATTATAATTGGACAAAGGATAAAGCGGAACAGAAAAAAGAAAATGAAAAAGTAAATTCAGATGATAAAGAGGACAGTTCATCATTTTTAAGAATGATTATGGATTGAGAATAATTTAAAAGGCTGTAACGCTATGAGCGTAATATCTTTGAATTTTAAAAAAATATTATTCTTTTATTAAGGTTATAACCACGGCCCTGAGTGCTGGAAAAGAGTTATGCTCAAACTACATAAGTAATAAATGTAGCTTGAGCACTAACAGTAACCTTGTTGTACCTCTTGTGAAGCAATCCCCACCAATCCCGGAGGGATTGAATGTTTCCCGAATATATTTTTAGATACCCTGTTCAATCCCTACGGGATTGATATGTTAGTAGTGATTGATTTATTTACAAACATATATTCCCTACGGGAATAATTAAATTTAGTGACCTAATTTTCTATTATTTAACACACAAACCTTAAAGTCAAAACAAAAAGCTAGTTACAAAAAAGCTCATTATAAAAATTAAGGAGAGTTTCTAATTAAAAAAACAAGCATGCCGGCAGGCAGACCAAAGCCCGCAGCAATGATCTCGTGGCAATATTTTCATTTTAAACATCTTTTATCCTTATATTTGTGCATCTAAATTTCGGGGTGTGGCCCCGATAGGATCGGGATAAACTCCACCCGGTTAGCGCGCCCCGACAGGTCGGGGAGGTCGGGAGTTATTAGTTATGTATTTTACATATATTATACAGTCAACTAAAAACAATAGTTGGTAT
>Ga0114931_10004255_pt1 | contig 17884 bp, 8 predicted proteins | sample 2SBtaG_FD_89579 | JGI IMG/M metagenome (GOLD analysis project Ga0114931, IMG submission 89579) | Deep subsurface microbial communities from Kolumbo volcano to uncover new lineages of life (NeLLi) - 2SBTROV14_V59a metaG | ecosystem: Environmental > Aquatic > Marine > Volcanic | place: Kolumbo...
ATAAAATCGCCCCGACGATCGGATAGCCAGTCTGTACTGAGACGGTAACCGCGAAAACCGCTGCCAAGGCGAGTATAGCGCCGGCCATATACGCACGAATCAGCGCATCTCGGGTCGCCATATAAATTTTGGATTCACCCGCGTCCACCATTTTGGTGACAAATTCGGAAGGCACTAAATAAGCCATAATATCTCCCAGTATGTTGTTACTGCATTATTCGCAAAAGAAATATGAACGTGTTCTGGACAGCAAGCAAAACACGGGCCAGATAGGGAAGTTTTTCTAGAAGACTGTTTTTTATAAATATTTTCTACGCGTTGGTGTATACTTGCGCTAGGATTTATTTCGCATCGAAAAAATGCACCACAAAGTCGTTTACCCGCCTCGATGTGGTGCATGTGCGCTGAGATTGCCCGGAGAAATTGCGCGGAAATCCAATGTTCAATCGCCAAAGGGCGTGCTACGGTTGCGAATCCATGCACCATCATTAGGTTCAAACAACCGGATGCAATCGATGAACACCGTAGAGCAAAGTCAACCGCTGTATTTACCGATTAGTGGTGATATTGTTCAAAAAATATGCGATGACAACGATATTCGCCTGTCCGTGCAAGGTCTGGATGCTGTCAGGCTTGCAAGCATTTTAACCATTCAGGTTTTGCCTGCTATGGACAGTAAGCTTTCACCGGATAAAGCGCACCGGGACCTGGATAGCGTATTCAGCCTTGTGCATAAGCAACTGTTGGCCGCTGACGCACCGTTAGCAAGCTTTATGCAAGCCTATGACAGGGAAACGTTTATTACGGGCCTGGCCTTGATTGATACATTTGGCATCGCATGGGTAATTACGCCTGGCCGTAACATCGACGATCCGCGCGATCCAAAACTTGTCGTGGAAACGTCGGATTTTGTCCATGCCGCTCTATCGGAAAAAATTTCATCCAACTATCCCTCGCATACCGAACAACAGTTTCGTGTCATTGCTAAATTGGCAGGCAACCTGGATGATACCCATCATGTTCAGGGTTTTGCCGGCACCGGTAAAACGCGCACCGCCATTGAATGGGTCAATAAATTTCCTATCGAGGGATCCCTGCTGTTGACCCTTAGTCGGGCGCAGGGGGAGGCTTTTGTTTCACGGCTTGAGCGGGAGCCTGCAATTCAAACCTTTGGTGAGCTGGCCTTTACCTTACTCAGTACCAATTTGGTCGGTTCGGTGCGGCAGATGGTTCGTACAAAACGCTGGGGTTTATATCGATTAACCGATCAGATTCACGCCATGATGCAATGCCTTGAGGTGGGTGACTATGATTCGGACGCGGTGGCACGAATTCTGTTTGCCATGGTCAAGAAATTTTGCTATTCCGCCGATCAACACATAAAGGTTGAACATATTCCCGAGCATATCGTATTTAAGACGGCCGTCGATAAAAAAATCATGGCGGGTATGGCAAACACGCTGTGGGAAAAAATATGTAAGCCCGAAAAGAAAACCCATCCTCCCTTGACCGCTTATCACCTGGTCAAAGCACTTGCTCTGACCCAAATCACCATCCCCGAGAAATATACCCATATTATCGTCGACGAGGCCCATGACATTTCCAAGCCCATGATGCAAGTGCTAAAACGCAGTCCCCAGTCCCTTTTTGTGTTTGGGGACAGCTACCAGGCGCTTAGCGGCCTTTCGTCTTTGAATTGGCACAACTATGCCCATTATGTGATGAATCACCAGCTTTCGATATCCATGCGCTCCGGTGACCGTGTGGCGCACACGGTAAACACGGTGTTGAGCTATCACCCAACCGAGCCATCTTCGGAATATCGCGGCTCAAAACGTTTTTTATCAAAAATCAATTACTATGACAGTTTTTCCATACCGGACCACCCTTGTACCGTGTTGACCCGAGACAACTGGAGATTGTTCGAAGTAGCACTGAACCTGTCGGAAAAGAACGGCCGATACAGCTTTCTTGGCCGTTCCCTTTCAGAATTGGAAAAGTTAATTGGCAGTGCCATAACATTTTTCAAAAAAGAGCAACCCAATCACCGTTATTTTTCCCGCTACGGCAGTTGGGAGGAATATGTTGAAACCCAAAGCAGCCGTTTTTTATTTAACTTACACGCCAGGTTTGAGGATGGTTTTGAGCATGCCGATTTATCCCGTGTGCTTAAACGGGCGCAACGGGGACTTTCCGCAGACGTATATCGGCTGGGCAGGGTGGAAGACGCTAAAAACATGGAGTTTGATAGAGTCGCTTTGACCGAGGATCTACTCACCTTGGGTTCAAACACGAAAAAAGAAAAGGCATCGATCATCAATCATATATACATGGGTCTTACGCGTGCACGGTATGAGCTGAATCTACCCGGGTATATGGAAGATTGGCTTAAGGATAACGTGTGAGATGGTTTTAGGATTGGAGCCCGATGGTTAAAGGTATGGATCGTAGGCGATGATGCTTCAACATATATCGCCGGCCCAGGTACAAATGGCTTTCCCCACTGACATATCGCCGAGGTTGAACGTAGGCGTTCCGTTCGCGGATTTTTTTTAATTGCCTGTGTATCCATCGTGCCCGTTTGTAAGCTGCGGCAAGGATCGCGGCATCGTCTGCGGTTTCCCGGGGCGTTGACTTGCACTCTACCGTCGGGATGGACATGGATGGTGATGTTGTTTTTCGGCCGCGGGGCGCGAGTGACCTTAAAGGGAATGACTTGATCACCGTAGCGGAGTTTGAGATCGGTCATGGATTACCGCCATTTTCTTTGGCCAAACCAACGCGCATGATATGAATGGCCTTTTCGATATAGTCCTTGGCTGTGTCCATGCCAAGTTGTTTAAACAACAACGGCAGCAGGCCGCGGCGGATTTCGGCTTCGATGTTTTGCGGGTTGACGGAGTGTTCGGCCACGGCTTTGACGGTGATTTCATCGATTTTGAAGGCCAGGTCAATGTAGTCGCCGTGTTCGGTGTCGTCCATGTCGTCGAAACGTGGGTCGCCGAGCAGTTGGCGGAAGATGCCGTAGTAGGCGCGGGCGTGTTGGTTGTCGCCAAAGACGTCCGGGATTTGGCCGATGTCGCGGTGGTCGACTTTGTCCTTGAGTTCTTTGAACAGGGCGTATTGTTTTTCCGGGTGATCGAACAGGGCTTCGGCTTCTTGGATGGCCTCAATCAGCAGTTCGGCGAAGATGTTTTGCGCGTAGGGGTCGTCGGCCAGGTCTTGGTCGATGCTGCGTTTAATGCGGGTGCGGATGAGGTCGGTTTCGTTACGGGTTTTTTCCTTACTCCATTGGGCCGGGTCTTCCTGGCCCAGTTTACCGGCGTCGTAGGTGGCTTGGGGCTCGTGGACTTGGACGCCTACCACGTATTTGTCCACCATGGCATCGATTTGTTTTTCGAATTCGGTGTATTGGACGGTTTCCTGGGCATCGCGTTTGGCCTGGTTGCGGATCATCTGGAATTTTTTCAGGTCGTTTTTATAGGTGCGTATGTCGTCCTCGCATAAGCCGGTGTCTTCGAAAAACGCGGTGGAGGACAGGGCGGTTTTTAGGCACAGGCCGTATTCGGTGAGGGCCTCGTAGAAGTCATCGCGGGTTTTTTGCCGGGTATCGTAGGGGTTGCCCTCGGAATCGTCGACCGGATGGGGCATCAAGACCTGGCGCAGTTGTTCATAGTCGTCGATGTTTTTCACGTCCTTGAACAGTCCCGTAAGTTGCCGGTGCAGCATGGGCAGGCGTTTGTACTCGGTATTGACCTGGTGGTACATGCCTTCGATATCCTCGATATCATAACCGCCCTGGGTGCGGGCTTCCAGGTCCTGGTATTGCTGCATGGCGGTGTCGAGTTTTTTCAGGATGCCACGGAAGTCGATGAGGTAGCCGTATTGTTTCTTTTCATGCAGGCGGTTGACCCGGGCGATGGCCTGCAACAGGGTGTGTTGCTCCAGGGCCTCGTCGATATAGAGCACGGAGTTGCGGGGTTCGTCGAAGCCGGTGAGCAGTTTGTCTACCACGATCAATAGATCCGGCGGTCCGTCGGAGCCGAAACCGGCCAGGGCGTTTTTGATGTAGGGCTGCTCGCCCAGGCCGGCGACATTGTCTCTCCACCATTGCTGGATTTCCGGCAGGTTTTCCTGGTCAACTTTTTCGTGTTCCTTGCGGGTGTCCGGCGGCGAGATGACCACACGGCTGGCGATTTCGCCGATTTCCTGCAGGTAACGGTGGTAGCGAATGGCGGTGATTTTGCTGGCCGCGGCCAGCTGGCCTTTCATGCCCGGATTCATTTGTTTGAATTTGCTGAAATGGCGGGATATGGCCCAGGCGATGAGTTCGATACGGTTGGCAGAGCGGTAGATGGCGCCTTTTTTAGCGTATTTACGTTTGAGGTCGGCCTTTTGTTCCTTGGACAGGTCGTGGGTGATGCGGTCGAACCAGGCGTCGATGGCTTTTTGGCTCAGTTCCAGTTCCGGCACATGTTCTTCATAGAGCAAGGGTGTGACAGCCTTGTCTTCCACCGCCTGGCGCATGGTATAGGCATGCAGGATGGGGCCGAAGGTGTTTTCGGTCTTGTCGTTTTTGAGCAAGGGCGTGCCGGTAAAGGCGATATAGGCCGCGTTGGGTAGGGCCTTGCGCATGCGCTGGTGGGTTTCGCCATCGTGGCTGCGGTGGCCCTCGTCCACCAGCACGATGATGTCCGGGCTTTCGTTTTTGCATTCCTCGTAAGAGGCTGCCGGTGTGAATTTGTCGATGATGGTGAAAATGATGCGTTCGCTGCCCTGGCCGATGCGTTTGGCCAGGTCCCGGCCGGTGAGGGCCCTGGCGTGTTCGCCTTCTTTTTTGGTGGCGATATGGGAACCGAAGGCGCCGCTGCTGAGAAAGGTCCGGCTAAGTTGGCCTTCCAGGCTGATGCGGTCGGTGACGACGATGATACGGCAGTCGTACAGACTGGAATGCAGCAACAGGGCCTTGCATAAAAACACCATGCTAAAAGACTTGCCGGAGCCGGTGGTATGCCAGATGACCCCGCCTTCGCGACCGCCCTTGGTGTTGTGCTGGTTGATGCGGGCCAGCATGTGTTTGACGCCGAACATTTGCTGATAACGGGCGGCGATCTTGCCCTTGCGTTGGTCGAACAACAGGTAAAAGCGGATAAATTCCAGCAGACGTCCCGGCCAGAGCAGGCTGATCAGGGTGGTGTCCTGGCCGGAGGGCAATTGGGGTTGTCGCCATTGCGTCTCGAAATAGTCGCGGATCTTGGCGGGCCGGTGGCCGAACAGGGCTTGCATTTGGGTTTTGTTTAGCTTTTTGTTTTTGATCTTTTTAAAAAAAGCCGAACCCAAACCGAATTGTTTGTCTTTGTCCTTCCAAATGGCCCAGAACTTGGCTTCGGTTTTGGTGGTGCCGTATTTGCCGGAAAAGCCATCCACTGCAAACAACAGTTGGGCATAGGCAAACAGACTGGGAATGTACTCGGTCTTTTGATTACGGATATGCTGGGAGATGGCCTCTGCCAACATGTTCTTGTTGGAGGCACTGTCGTCGGCTTTTTTCGCTTCGATCACCGCGACGGGAATGCCGTTGATAAAACAGATGATATCGGGCCGAGCGGTGGTGGTGCCGTCGGCGCCTATTCCATAGTCATTTCTGGCGACTTCGAACTCGTCGCTGACATGGAATTGGTTGTTGCCGGTATCCCGCCAATCAATGACGGCGATGGTGGGCTGGACTTTATTGCCGTCGACAAACTCGGTGACCGTTATGCCAAAGGTCAGCTTGTCGTACATACGCTCGTTGGCGATGGCCAGGCCTTCGTTTAATGCCGGCGAGGATAGCTCACGCAGGATTTGGTCGATGGCGTTGGTGGATAGGGGGTGGCTTTGGCCTTTATGGGTAAAGCTGCGTTTTTTCAGTTCATCGATCAAGACATCCCGCAGCAGGACCTCGGTGGTCTTGCCACCGCGCAGGGTTAAGGTCTGATTGGGCTTGAGGTATTGATAACCCATGGCCATCAGGACATGCAGTGCCGGGATGTGGGAGCGATAGAGTTCTGGGGTTTCCGGCGAGGAGGGCATGGTTTAGCCTGTGGCGGTTTTGGGGGTGGGTTGTTGTTTGGTTTTTTTGGTTGTCTCTGCGGCCGGTTGGTCGAGTTTTACGCGGCGTTTGCCGGTTAGGAGTTGTTGCATTAGGGATTTTTTTTGAATGATTAGGTTAGTTTTTTGTTTTTCAAGGTTTTCAATGTATCGGTTGCTATTTTCTAATATCTTTGCTATTTCTTTTTGCTCCATTAGCGAAGGCAAAGGGATTTTCAATTTGCCCAGATTACTTCTTGAAACTCGAGTCCTTGTTGACCCACCACACAGTGACTCTATTAGAAAGAGCATATGAGGGTGATTCAAATACTGAATCAAGAAATACGCATCGACTTTTTGTTTTTCCGGCCTAAAGAGAGTCACATCAACAGATGTAATCATCTTTTTTTCTCCCAAATTTGGCACGATACATGACCGTCCCGCAGGCTCTGCCAATCTGCCTATAAGTAAATCACCCACACAAACTTCTTTGCACTTCAAGTCCTTGAAACTTTCCTCTGAAATATAGCGTTTATTTGCGTTCTCAAACAAACCGACACCGATATTTCCAGTCTGTATCAACCTAAATCCAGATGTTTTTATGTGTGGCGATTCAACCCAATCCCCATCAATAAATGAATTTTTGGAGTTTGAGTCTGCTAAAGATTTAAGAGTTGCAGACTTCCAGTTCTTTCCACCGGGCCCCGTCAACAACTGCTGCATCAACGCCTTTTTCTGCGCCTTGCTGTGTTCGATGAGCTTTCCGACGGTTTCAATCGTTTTGTCCCAGGTGGAGAGGATTTGGGCGATTTTTTTTTGTTCTTTGAGAGGCGGGTATGGTAATTTAATCCTTTTAAAATCTGTTAAAGAAACCCTGTCTCGTGTGCCACGAATTTTAATTTTTTTAATCTGACGTTTACCAATATCGCTATTCAATAATTGAACTAAGAATTGAGAAATTTGTTTGCTACCAGTCCTAATTTTAATGACATCTTGCGTCACAATTGCATCTTCAGGCCTGTCGTAAACCGCAGATTCGCACGGTGGATCACCAACTTTGTAAATTAGCACATCAAATCTCAGGGTCCTACAGGCAGGCAACGAGTCTGCCTTCTGTTTTTTAACGCAAACCGTAGACTTTCTCAGATAGCGCCCCTGGCTTATATCTCGAATATAAATAACAGGCACACCGTGATCAGTCAGCTCCGAGGTTAATAAATCACTGCCGAATGGACCATTAACAAAAGAATTTTTTTCTTTGACCGCATACCGCAATAGATTTTTAATCTCCCAATCTGGAGAGATCTTTCTGATTGTATCTAGTGTGCTCCATTCGCGTTTTTGAGATTTCAACACCCCAACTCCGCCAATTGCCCATTCAACTCCTTCCGTTTATTACGCAAGTCAATGTCCATTTTTTTCCACTTACTTCGAAAGGGATCGCACAAGTCAGAAGATACCGTTACAGGCATCTTTGAGCTGTCATTCCCGTGCAGGCGGGAATCCAGAGTTCGAAGCTGTTGTAGCTGCTGTTTGCCATAGGCGGCCCGTCGATTTCTTTGCTGCTCCTGTTCCACGATCAAACGCCCCACTTGCCAGTAGGCTTGCACCATGGCCTGATTGATGGTTTATTGCAGCTTGTGGCGGGCTGCATGAATGACTTCACGTATGGCTTGGAACAGTTGTTGTTCGGTGAATTCATTCATAGCCCAACTCGGATAGATACTTGTCCATCTGGACTTCCAATTCGGCGAGTTGTTGTTTGAGATGCTCACGCTCCTTGCGAACTGCCATCAAATCGATCTCTTCCTCTTCCTCGAAGGTGTCCACATAGCGGGGGATATTTAGATTAAAATCGTTTTCCTTGATTTCGTCCAATACCGCCAGGTAGGCGTATTTTTCCACCGTCTCTCTTTTGTGGTAGACGTCGACGATTTTTTGGATGTCTTCGGCTTTTAGAAAATTTTGATTTTTACCCGATTGGTATTCCCGACTGGCGTCGATAAACAGGACTTTTTTGTCCGCCTTCTTTTTCTTAAAGATCAAAATGGCCGCCGGGATGCCGGTGCCGTAAAAGAGTTTTTCCGGCAGGCCGATGACGGTGTCCAGCAGGTTTTCCTCGATCAGTTGTTGGCGGATCTTGCTTTCACTGGAGCCGCGGAACAACACACCGTGGGGCACGACCACGCCCATGCGGCCAGTGCCGGGTTTGAGGGTTTCGATCATATGCAATATAAAGGCATAGTCGCCCTTGGTTTTCGGCGGGATGCCGCGACGGAAACGGCCGTAGGGATCCTTGTCGGCGGAGCCGTGGCCCCATTTCTCCAGGGAAAAGGGCGGATTGGCGGTGACGATGTCGAAATGCTTAAGCACACCTTCCTTGTCCAGCAGCTTGGGATTGCGGATGGTATCGCCCCATTCGATGCGGTGGTTGTCTTCGCCGTGCAGGAACATGTTCATTTTTGCCAGGGCCCAGGTGGAGCCGATGGCTTCCTGGCCGTAGAGGGCGTATTTTTTCGAGTGGTACTTTTCGCGGATTTTGCGGCCGCATTTCATCAACAAGGATCCGGAGCCGCAGGCCGGGTCACAGATTTCGTCGCCTTCCTTGGGGTCGAGCAGTTCGCTGATAAGGTCGGAAACTTCCGGCGGGGTATAGAATTCGCCGGCTTTTTTGCCGCTGGTGGAGGCAAAGTTTTTGATCAGAAATTCGTAGGCGTTGCCGATGATGTCCAGCCTGCCAATGCGGCTGGGCCGTAAATCCAATATGGGTTTGGCGAAGTCTTCCAGCAGGTGGCGCAGGATATCGTTTTTTTGTTTTTGCTCGCCCAGCCTGTTGGCGTTAAAGCTGATGTCCTGGAACACGTCGCGCAGTTTGGCCCGGTTGGCTTCTTCGATGGCATGCAAGGCCTGGTCGATTATTTCGCCGATACCGGCTTGTTTACGGCGTTCGTGCAGGTACCAGAAGTTGGCTTCCTCCGGTAAGACAAAACGTTCGTTTTTCATCATTTCCTTGATGAGTTCCGGTTCGTCGCCGTATTCGTCTTTGTATTTGTCGTAGTGGTCCTGCCAGACGTCGGAGATATATTTTAAAAACAGCATGGTCAGCACATAGTCTTTATATATGCTGGGGTCGACCACGCCCCGGAAGGTGTCGCAGGCCTCCCACACCGCTTTATTGATTTCGGCCTGGTTGACATTGGTGCCCAATGGCAGCTCTTGATTCATGTTTCCCCTCTAGTCCCTGTGCGCTTTTCGCAGCTTGAACGCGATGGCGTTCATCATGGTTTGGCTGTTGGCCATGCGTTGCGTCAGCAAAGCGTATTCCTGTTTGACTAGTTGGTCCAGGGCGATGATGCGATCCTGCTCTTCTAAGCTGGGTAAAGGCACGGGCAGTGCTTCCAGCATGCTTCGGCGGATGCCCATGACCCGGCTGCCTTCCGCAAAGCGGGCGAAATGTTGGCCGGCCGGTTTTTGGTTGATGTACCAGGCTAAATAAGCCGAGCGGATCTGCGTGGTTTTTAGGCTGATCTGGTACAGATGGGGCGAACAAACGGTTGGTTCCGGCACCCCATCCAGGGCTATGGCGGTGGTTCGGCTGCCACGGGCGGTAAAAAGGATATCACCGGATTTGAGGTAATCGGGATTTTTGCGTCCTGTGAGTTCGGTGCTTATGAGGGAGCTCCAGTCTATTCCTTTGATTTCATGAATATTTTTTATTTGTACCACTTGCACAGGGCCGTTGGCAACGGCTTTGATTTCGCCGCGGAACGGGTAGCCCAGGCGAATGGATGCGACGTCGGCGAGGTGTTTCATTTTCGAAAATGTAATGCATGATGCTGCCTGTTGCAATCCTTTAACTAAGAAAATTTGTAACTACTCTCAGCCCTGCTGAGGCGCTATACATGAGCAACGGTTTTCTACCCAAGGCGGGTTACGCTATGTTTATACTGGTCAGATCAGAACAATATGTCTATCTTAGTACAACACCCGCAAATGATCGATAAATAAGAAAGGCCTGTTTTCGTTGTCGTTTCATAACTCCCCCCATTGCGGTTGCCGTACTTGTCCAGCACACGCATGCCAAATGGAGGCGTAGCGTCCAACAATTTAAGATAGGGACCCAAACTGCTATTTGGGCTGGAACAGGGCTTATCAGCATTTGGTGATATCGCAGTTTGGCAAAGCCAGTCTTGTTCTAATCTAATATTTTCGGCAGGAACAAGAAAAACCGGATATACAAGAAACCTATTGGTTCGAGCTGATTTACAGTTGGCTTTAACGTTTTGAAATCCGAGTGCTGCGTTGTTGCCCCATTTAGAAGACCGCAATCGACAAGCCGCTCATCCCTTGGCACGCTGCACAACTTCGTCCTCCGACAATGGCGTCGCCGCGTGTTTTGTCAGGCAAATCGGCACCGCCACCTTGACCGGCTGGGGAAAGCCTTCGGAGTACACGTAAAACTGGCCACGTTTCAGAGTTGGCACATCCTGGCCCGAGGTTCCTCGCTGGCGCAGTTGTTCACGAATGACGTCAATCGCGGCGGGCGAATTGGCCTTGCCGTAAAAGTGTGTGGTGCAGTTGGCTATGATCTCATGGTGGATGCTCTTCGGTGCCTGGGTGGCGAAGATCAAGCCCAGGCCGTATTTGCGCGCCTGCGACGCCAGTCGCATCAATGGCGCCTTGCTTGCCACCACGCCGCTGGAGGGGACGAAGTCCTTGGCCTCGTCGATGACCAGTAAGCCGCGGATCGGGAATTCGGCCGGTGCGGGGTGTTGTTTGATCCAGGTAAACAAGGCCATGGCCAGTTGTCCAATAAATCGCTGCTGGTTAGCCAAGGTCGGCAGACCATGCAGGTTGATGACCGAAACGCGGGTTCGCTCCCTGTTCAGTCCGAACAGTTCCGACGGGTCCAAGGGCTCACCCTTGCCACGCAACAGCGGATCAGTCTGCATGGCCGCACGTAATTGATCGGCCATTGCCAGGCCGAGCCTTTCGGCATTGCTGATACCGCCGCTGGCCTCAATCGGTAGCTCCGACAGCAGATTCACCAATCGGTTGAGATCACCGCCGCCTTGTTTGGCCAGGTAACGCAGGCTCGATACCAACACACCACGTTTGGTATTCGCAGCTGCCGAGGTTCCTTGCGCGACGATGCTCCCAAGGGCCTCTTGCGCAAGCCCGATCGCGGCATTCAGTTCGTCGGCATCGTCTGCTACCGCCGCCAGGTTCGGTAGCGGCGATAACACCATGGGCCGCCCCGACGCCTTGCCGGGTGTCCAGACCCGCACCTCGCTTTGTTCGAAATAACGGCTGGCGCGTTCAGCATCGCCGGGTATCCAGTGGGCCTGCGGCCCGTCCCATGCGTCACCCAGGCGTGCAAGGTCATTGGCTGGGTCGATGACGATCGAGGGTACGCCGCCAAGCGCCGCCATCTCGACCAGGCGCCGCACCAACACGGTCTTGCCCGAACCACTGCCCGCCAAGGCCACCACATGTCGGGTGAGCTGCTTTAACGGAACCGTGACCATTTCTTCATTCGCCAAGGCATGCAGACGCGGGCCGATAAGCAAAGCGACCCCGGTAGGTGGTGGAGTTGAGACCGCATCCCCGGTTTGTTGGGGAGTTGAGCCTGAGGTTATGTCCGCGTTCTTACTTTTACTGGCATCAGTATCCGTATCGGTACTCTGTTCTGCGCCTGATTTTTCATTCGGTTCACCACTACAGGCACGATCCAAGGCTTCGCCCAGTTTGCAAGTGGTAAACAAAGCCATCTGCCGCACCGGCTGAGTGCCTTTCAACCAGGCTTCGAATTGCGCCGAGTCTTCCTTTTCCAGCTCCGCCAGGGCCCATATGGCGCGCCACTGGTCATCGTTCAAGTGGATCACCAGCCCACCGTGCGCAAGAAAGTTCTGCCATAGGTTTGCGGTCACCTTGCCACCCGGAATCTCCTCGCGACGAATCAGGATTAGTCGGCGATATCCCAGGCGCTGATCGATGCCGGCGGCAGTCACCGCCGATTTCAGACGGCTTTGGAAGGCATTTGCATTGTTCTTATGCATCACGCGAAAGGAAAAATGTTGTTCGCGACTGCCTTCGTTGTGAAACACCAGGCGGATGCGAACATGAAGGCTTGCCGACCGTTGCGAATTACCGAAGTCCTCATCCACAACGAAATCCACCTGGTCACAGCACGGGTGTTCCTTCACCAGGCAACGGCAGGCTGCTTCGATCAGGCCGTCTGCCAAGCTGTCTTCGTTTTCATGATCAAGGATACGTTCTAAAGGAGCGTCGCCTTGCATCTGGAGGAAGCGACGTTGTAATGGTTCTACGTCTGCGGCACTCCAACCACCCGGGTCATCGACCAGTGAAAAAGGATCGCAACCACCATCGCGATGGTTCTGCAAACATAGACGACGCGCTTTGTCGCAAGCCTTCAACAACTCGCGCGGCAACATCTGTGGCATATTGTTGAACACATTCGCGGCGAAAGGCCAGTGCTCGTCGGGTGGATTGAAGTCCTGACTCTCACAGGCTTCACGCACCCGCTCCATCACCAACTGGCGTCCCAACTGCTGGTTGGTCAGCAGTGGCAGGCGCCTTTCCGGCAGGTGAAAACGATCGGCAAAGGGGGCCACCGCGCGTTGTTGCAGAATGTTCCAGGTCACTTCCAGGCAAGAGACCAGACACAAAGAGCGCCGTGTGGCATCGCGCATCGCCATCAGCCCACCTGCCACGCCTTCGATGATGCTTGCAGAGACGCGTTCCTCTTGAGTGGCCTGCTCGGGATCGACGCCCAAGGAAGCAACATGATGTTGTGCCACAATGGCATCGAGCTGATCGAAGGTGACCAGGGCCGGTGCCACCAGCGAAAACAACCAGGAAAGCCCCTCGACCACCAGCTTGGGTTCGGGCTGATTGCTGGCAAAGCTGTAATGATCGCGCTGGTCGTCCTCGATGCCAATGCCCTGAAGCCAGGAATCGCCTACATCGCGGATTGTGAAGTCATCGGCATTGATCAGAAACAACGCGCGGATAACGTCTTTATAACGTTGCACCGGCTTCCCGAATTTCCGGTGTAAGACACCCAGGACGTGGCGATCGACATACTTGGAAATCAGACGCTCGCTCTGCATTTCGCGCAGATCGTGCAAGGTCGCCTGTGGTTCCTTGACCGAGTCCAGGCAGCTTAGCAAGTAGCTCAAGGGGCGGCGAAACTGCGGCTCATCCGTGTGGTCAGTACGGTTGAATGAATCCAGATAACCCAGCCGCACCGTGTCCCAGAAATCATGTACATCGGTCATGTCGATCAGTACAAAGAAAGCCTCATCGGCCATCATGTGCTGACGCAATGCCCCGACAAAGTGGGTTTTGCCGGAACCGGCCGGCCCCACCACCACCTCGCCCAGGGCCGAGTATTCACCTACCATCGCCAATGCCTCTATCAGCTCCTCGCGCAAGCCCTTGTGAATCTCGGCAATGTCGTAACGATTGACACCCCAGACGCTGTCGATGTGCCGGGTCCAGTCGAAATTGATCCTTCGCAGTACGTCCTTTGCTTTAATCATGTCCTAGTCCTCCAGGATCACCAAATGGCGCTTACCCACGCCTGCAATATCGATCGCCGCTGCCTCGTCCTCGGCGGTGCGCTCTTGCGGATCGTCCATAGGGTAGAGCAACAGTTCACCTTTCCCCTGCATGGCCGCCAAGGCTTGATTGATGCGATCGGCCGGCACATCGGGGAGTTGCGCCCGAAGTTGCGCCAGGCGAATGCGCTGGCCTCGCTCGCCGCCACCCAACCGCAATAGCGACTCACGAAGTTTAGCTATTTCACTCACAAGCGTTTCCGTTTCGGGATGCGATTCGGGAGAAACCGGTACCAGCACATCGGCCAACCCAAAGCCCTTAAGCTTAAGAAAAGTATCCAGCCGTCTCAGCATAGAGCTCAGTACCTCACCACCCTTGGTCGATCTGGAGTCGATCGGCTCCTGCATGGCATTTGCCGCCCAGTCCCAGCCTTTGTCCGTCAGAGTATAATAAGTAGCAGCGCGCCCCGACAGCGGCCGCTTGCGACTATTGCTCGCGACCAGACCTTGGTCGATCAGGGCCTTGCGTTCGGAAGCCTTGAGATCGACGGCCTGTTCACACATAAAACCCTCACCGCCATTGCCGAGCAATGACCACAGATAGAGCTTTTGTGTTCCCTTGATGACATTGGCCATGTTGTATTACCTTCAGTTAAATGGATTCATGGATCGGTGGGTTAGATTCTTTGCTGCGTCGCAAGCGTATCAGCTTACGTAGCTTCTCTAACACCGTCGTGACATCACGCATGACTTCGTCATGGGTGACGCGCAACACCAGGGCGCCGCTCAGTTGGAGTTCGTAGTCACGCTGCCGATCGCTGGTGAAGGTGATAGCGTCGCTATGGAAGCAGTAGCTGTCAACCTCGACCACCAGCCGACCCTCAGGCCAGTACAGATCGACAATGAAACGATTGCCCAGCACGCTAATCAGTGGCTGATTGAACAGAAACAGCCCTTTCAGCTCTGCGTCAGCGTGCAGGCTGTTGGCCAGCAATTGCTCTCCCGGACTCATCGGATGAGGCCTGCCAATGATCGGATAAACACGGGCTGGTGGCTTGCGTCTGGTACCGGATATGCGCTGCGTATCCATCGTATCTCGATCCAAATCGACTTCGAATCCCCAGGCGTCATAGCGAACAGGTTCCAGCGCCGGGTGTTCGGCCGTATCCCGATCGACCGCCGCCAACACACGCGCCTGCGAGTTTACTGCCAGCCATTCGAGTAAGGCGACAAAGCCCTGCAAGTCAGTGCGGGTAGCATCCACCTTGGTTAATGACACCAGCAACAGCAAGTGGTCGGAGTCCAACAATTGGCTCAGACGCTCTAACTGCAGAGTGAGATTTAGCCCGGGTAGTACAGGGGCTTTCTCCGACTGCACCAAGGTGGCTGCCTGGCGATACCAGGCGCTGAAACTGTCTACCGCGGGGACTGCTTCATGACCGGCGCTGCGATCCTCGCTGTTGGCGCTCGACAAATCCGACCACAAGGTCTTTGCCGCTTCGGCCAAGACCTGCACCGCCTGGCTCGTCGCTGCGGCAAACTTGAGGTCCCCGTCGCTGGGGATTTCGATCAACCGAAAGTAAGGACGACTCGCAGTGGCAGCCGAACAGACCGAAGAGATGACCTGGCGCGGGTCGTCGCTGATCGCCAGCCGTGCTCGACCGCGAGATAGTTCGCCAAGGTTGCCCATCGGCCGGGTCAGCATCTGGCCAAGCCTTCGTTGCTGTGCTCGATTTTGAGCGGATTTGATCGCTCCATGATCCACCCCTTCTGATTCAGGAAGGATAAAAGCCTGACGCCACGCGACCGGTCGATCACTCCGAATTGGACCGGGACTTCATTCATGGCGGCCAACATTCAGCCGATTCTCCTCACACACCACCCACGCCTGACTACCAGGAGGTTCGTCTTTCGAGGACATTCACTAAATTTTAGCCTACAACAATCAATATCGCTTAAATAAAGTTTTCTGAGTTACGGGAGGGGTAAAACGCTAACACACTAGTACAACACCCGGCAAATAATCAATAAATTGCTGGACACTACGCCTCCATTTGTACTAGCACAAATGTAGACATATATAGAAGACATATATAGACACCCACTGAAATCTAACCTCGACATCCTCACTAGCGAAGCGGTTTTTTAGCAGTCCACGTAATCAACCCGATTCAATCTTTATTTGTAACTACTCAGCCGTTTTGGTGCCAGCGGCCCTTGTAGGGCGGGTTAGCGATAGCGTAACCCGCCTTGGGTAGAAAACCGTTGCTCATGTGTAGCGCCTCAGCAGGGCTGAATAGTTACCTTTATTTTTACATTGTTTTTGGTGGGTGGTATTTTTCATTATGGCATTTTTCTTTATGAAGCCTCGCTCGCCTTTCGGAATCATTCTCAGTAAGCTCGGCCGCTCCGGGTAAACGCTGTTCGACAATTTCAAGATTGGACTTCGGCGCAGGGCTATCCGTTATCCAGTTCACAAAGGATTTTAGCAATTTCGAATCTTCCGATAATGCGCAAACCAGCGCATGGGTAAGTCGATCTTCAGGCTGTGAGTATTGGTCGAATCTATTTCTCATATTTCAGCGGCTTTCCAGCAACGTCTCCCGTTCGTTCGCTTTGCAGATTTGGACAACGACCTCTTGCTAGGCACTGACGGCCTCTTCAACTGCGCCATGTATCTCCACCGTTGAATATCCTTGGTGTTTGGTAACCAGTATCTGCTGCGCAAACTCATCCCTGAGTTCCGGAATATGCGTGATGATTCCCACCATACGCCCGCCTACACGTAGGCTCTGAATAGTCTCCGAAACAAGCGCTAATGTATCAGGGTCCAGCGTACCGAATCCCTCGTCTATAAACAAGCTATCCAAGTTCACCGCACCGGCCGCCCGCTGCACCTGATCGCTTAGCTCCAGGGCCAGTGACAAAGACGTCAAGAAAGTCTCGCCACCGCTCAGGGTATCGCTGATTCGGGTCTCGCCGGCGTTGTCATTGTCTACGACAAGGATCTCTTCATCCTTGAACAGCAGGGAGTATCGCTCGCCTGTCAGATTTAAAAGCCTATCGGAGGCCCCTTTCACGAGCTCTGTAAACACTTCTTCCAAAAGATAGGCTTGGAACTTATCGCTACGCAGGTCACCGGCAAGTTGCTTGTAGATTTGCAGTGACTGTTGTTCCTTTTCCAGTTCCGCAAGTAATATTTTTGATCGCTTGAGGCTCTTTTTCATCTGTGCCAATTCCGCTTCCAGGGACTTTAACTTACCGTGCTGGTTTTCAACCTCGGCATCCAGTGTCGCCATGGCCATTTCGGCTGTTTTCAGATCCGCGTCGGAGACTCTACCATTTCCGAGGGCTTTTCCCAGATCCTTAACGCGATTTTCCACTGTGTGCAGGTCTTTGTAGTATTTGTTGATAGTTGCTTCCAATTGTTCGATGGCAGTACTTTGCAACTGCGCAGATCTGACGGAAGCCTCGTCTTTAAATCCGGCATCTGTAACCGACTGGTCACGTTCTTTTGCCCGGGCATTGGCGACTTCAAGAGCCTTGTTTGCATGATCGGCGGTCTGCTTCAGGGCTTCTTGGGCGGCGGTCAATTGAATTTTCGCATTCGCGGCCTCGTTCGAGGCTGTACTTCGCGCTAATTCAAATGATTTTATCTGTTTGTCTATCGCCTTTAAATCCGCCTCGGGATCATCGGACTTGGTCACGGTTGCGATTTCTTCGCAAAGCGCTGTCAGGCGTTGTTGATCGGTGTTGTGAACCTGTTCAACACGGCTCCGTTCAGCCTGTTTTTCCGCTAATAACACGCGCGCATGTTTTTCGTCTTGCTCGGCATTTTCGAGTAATCGCTGCGCTGCTTGGCGTTCTTTGTCAGCCGAGGCATGAGCTTTTCGGCTCTTGGCGAGTACCGCAATGTTTTTCTCAACCCATACTTCTATCTTTTCCTCAATTTCAGGCGCAAACCGGCCGAATTCTGCACGAAGGGCGGAATCCTCGTTTGTAATCTCCACTACTGATTTGTTGTAACGATCTTCGAGATCAGCAAGCGTCTTTTCATAGGCGCTGACTTGAGCTTTCATCTGAGTGAATGCGTCAGAGGCATATCTTTCCTCGCCCTCAGCTTTTTTAACCGACATCTCCGCCGTTTCAACAGATTCCTTGGCAGCGTTGACTGCCGGACTCACATTTGCCGGTGGTGGGGATTGAACGGTTTGTTCACAAACAGGGCATGG
>Ga0114931_10004256_pt1 | contig 17882 bp, 13 predicted proteins | sample 2SBtaG_FD_89579 | JGI IMG/M metagenome (GOLD analysis project Ga0114931, IMG submission 89579) | Deep subsurface microbial communities from Kolumbo volcano to uncover new lineages of life (NeLLi) - 2SBTROV14_V59a metaG | ecosystem: Environmental > Aquatic > Marine > Volcanic | place: Kolumbo...
AAAGGTGCAAATTGTTTAAGTATCCTGAAAAACTTTGAATTGATATCGCTGATATAAATTTCTTCATCAATCTCAATTTCAGGGATCATCATTTCATCGGTCAGCCTTTCCGAAGCATAATTTTCAAATTCTTCAATAAAACGATCCAGGTTTTCAGGTTTTAAGGCAAGTCCGGCTGCATAGGTATGTCCACCAAAATGTTCCAAAAGATGGCTACAGGCATCAATTGCATCATAAATATCAAAATTTTTAATGGAACGTGCCGAACCGGTAATCAGACCTTCTGATTTTGTAAGCACTATTGTTGGCCTGTAAAAAGTTTCTATCAGTCTTGAAGCCACAATACCTATAACGCCTTTATGCCAGGATTCCCGGTAAACAACTGTTGTTTTGCGGTTTTTATATTTTTCATCATTTTTCAGCATTTCAATAGCTTCAATAGTAATATGGGTATCAAGATCACGACGCGTAAGGTTTAATTCATTAATCTGTCCCCCCAGTTTTTTGGCATATTCTTTATTGCGGCTTATTAACAACCTGACTGAGTCAGTGGCATTTTCAATACGTCCTGCCGCATTAATCCGGGGTCCAACCATAAAAACCAGATCGTTTATTGTAATTTCTTTATCAAAATAAAGTTTTTCTGAATTTTTATTTTTACCAACCCCAGCAGATTCCAACAGCACCCTGAGTCCGGGCCGTGGTTTTTCATTAATTTTTTTTAATCCATAATAAGCAAGTATTCGATTTTCCCCTGTTATGGGCACAATATCAGCCGCAATACTTACGGCAACCAAATCAATGCCAGAAAAAACAATGCTTTCCGGATCACCTCTTTTTAATGCAATAGCCTGTATAAGTTTAAAACCAACACCACATCCTGATAAATCTTTATAGGGATACTGGCAATCTGGTTGTTTTGCATCAAGAACCGCAGCAGCTTCCGGAACCGTTTCTCCAGGCCGGTGATGGTCACCAATGATAATATCCAATCCGTGCTTTTTTGCATAAGTCACTTTTTCTACGGCTTTTATACCACAATCAAGGGTGATGAGCAAAGTAAAGCCATGCTTAACTGCAAAATCGATACCTTTATAAGATACTCCATACCCTTCTTTATACCGGTCAGGAATATAAAATTCCAATTTTTTGTGAAACCGCCGTAGGAAAGAATAAACCAGGGCAACCGCTGTAGTTCCATCCACATCATAATCGCCATAAACCATTATTTTTTCACCATTTTTATGGGCTAAAAGAATACGGTCTACAGCTTTGTCCATGTCTTTCATCAAGAATGGATCGTGTAATTTTTTTAAACTCGGCCTGAAAAATTGTTTTGCTTCTTCAAAGGTTTTTATCCCGCGCTGAACCAGAAGACTGCTTAATTTTTCACTGATGTTAAGTGCGCTGGCCAACTGTTTAACTGCCTCAATATCTGTTGTTTCTTTCAGTACCCACCGCTTTTCCATTGCTATCCATAGTTTAGCCTGTAAAGATAGGGATTTCTGGAAAGAAATAAAATTCGGAAAGCAGATACAGTGTTTAAAATCATGTAACCCGTCAGGGTAACTGATTTTATGATGATTAATTTTCTAAAAAGGGGTTTGTTTTTAAAAATTTGACCTCATGGCCTCAACGGGATCAAGCCTTGATGCTGACCAGGATGGAATAAATCCGGAGATTAATCCGATAATGGCAGAAACAACAATGCCAAGAACAATATTCCAGAATGTGAGTATAAGCTGGAAATTGACCAGTGAACTGGCCAGGTAAGTAAGTATGTAAACAATGACAAGCCCGACAACACCGCCGATTAAAGAAAGAAAAATAGCCTCGAACAAAAATTCAAGAAGAATAAAATAACGCTTAGCGCCTAATGATTTTTGAATCCCTATCTGGTTGGTTCTTTCTTTGACAGAAACAAACATGATATTGGCAATTCCAAATCCACCGACAAGAAGTGAAAATCCACCGATAATCCATCCAACCATAGCTATTACACCAAATAATTGATCGAACCCTTTGGTGATAATATCAGTTTCGTTTATGGCAAAGTTGTCTTCTTCCCTTGGTGGTAATTTTCTAACCGAACGCATAATACCTGTAATTTCATCACGCATTTGCTCGTTGCTCAGGCCTGGTTTGGCCATGACTATAATTGTTTTTCTGATATTTCTTACATCAAGTAAACCCATCGCATAATTAACCGGGATCAGGACATTATTATCCCTCGAATTTCCAAATACACTTTCTCCTTCTTTTTTCATCACACCGATAACCAGAATCTTTCTTCCGAATATTTTTATCTTTTTTCCGATGGGGTCGGCATTCTGAAAAAGATTTTCTGCAACATCAGAACCGATAATACAAATGTTTTTCCCACCTTTCGATTCAATGGGCGTAAAATATCTTCCTTCACGCAGATCAAATTTCATTACTTTGTTGTAATCATACGACACGGCAAAAACAGGAATGTCATCCATAGAATTGTTTTTGTAATACACATCCCGTCCTACATTAAACATTAAAGTTGCATCCTGAATGGTGCTGCTGCGTTTCAGCAATTCTTTCATCTCTTCCATTTTAGGTTCGGGCCGGTTCAGGTATTTCCACCACGGATAATTACTGCCCCCCATCATCCATGGCCATTTTTGAATAAACAATACATTACTTCCCAATGAATTAATTTCATCTTTGATGGATTTCTCAAGACTATCAAAAACCGTAAAAACCGAAATAATTGAAAATATGCCGATGGTTATTCCCAACAAGGATAAAATTGTTCTTACCTTATTAATAACCAGCGCTTTAGAGGCAAATCGAACGCTTTCTATGACAAGTTTAAATGTTTGCATTATAATGTTTAAAATCCAAATAGATTATGAACAATGAAATTGGGTATAAAATAAGTAGTAAAAGTAATGAAGTTTTGATTAAATCATATTATTTTGCAATGCAGTACCTCTTTAATAAATATATAGTAACATTAAACCGTTTTCAGATTTGAAAAAAATTAAAACCGCATTAATATCAGTATTTTACAAGGACGGGCTTGAAGAAATACTGAGCAGGCTTTCCCGTTTGGGAATAGAAATATTTTCGACGGGTGGAACTTATAAGTTCATAACTGAGCGTGGATACGACGCCAAAACCATAGAATCGCTTACCGGTTATCCTTCTATTCTCGGTGGCCGTGTTAAAACTTTACATCCAAAAGTTTTTGGTGGCATACTGGCCCGCAGAACCAAAAAAGAAGACATGGACCAAATTGAAGAGTATCATATTCCGCTCTTCGACCTGGTCATTGTTGATTTATATCCTTTTGAAGAAACATTACGATCTACAGGTGACAGTGATAAAATCATCGAAAAAATAGATATCGGCGGAATTACACTGATCAGGGCGGCAGCCAAAAATTACAGGGATGTCCTGGTTGTTTCCGGTGCATCAATGTATGATGAATTAATTAACTTCCTTGATGAAAAGAAGGGTTCGTCAGGTTTCGCGGACCGTTTGTATTTTGCTGCAAGAGCCTTTGAGGTAAGTTCTCATTACGATACGGCTATTTTTAACTGGATGAATCCGGGAAACATCAGGTCGTTTAAATACAGTAACAACGAGGCCAAAGTTCTTCGTTATGGCGAAAATCCGCATCAGGAAGGTGTATTCTTTGGCAACCTTGATGACGTGTTTGAACAACTTCACGGAAAAGCCATTTCATACAACAACCTCCAGGACGTGGATGCTGCCATCAACTTGATTAATGATTTTGATGAAACGACTTTTGCCGTAATCAAGCACAACAATGCCTGTGGACTGGCTTCAAGGGATTCGTTGAAACAGGCGTGGATTGATGCGCTTTCCGGAGATCCGGTTTCTGCTTTTGGTGGTGTTCTCATTACCAACAGGAAAATTGACCGTGAAACGGCTGAAGAAATCAACAAAATATTTTTTGAAATAATTATTGCGCCTGACTTTGATCCGAATGCCCTGGAAATACTTCAAACCAAAAAGAACAGGATCATTCTTAAAGAAAAATCATTCGATTTTCCCCGAATCCAGTTTCGTTCGATGTTGAACGGTGTACTGACCCAGGACAAAGATACGGTTACCGAAACACCCGAAAACCTGAAAACAGTAACCCTTCTATCTCCATCAGATAAACAGATTGAAGATTTGTTGTTTGCCAATAAAATTGTAAAACACACCAAATCAAATACAATTGTTTTGGCAAAAGACAAACAACTGGTGGGTTCGGGTACAGGACAAACTTCACGGGTTGATGCATTGAAACAAGCCATTGAAAAAGCACGGAATTTCGACCTGCCTCTTGAAGGTACCGTGATGGCTTCTGATGCATTTTTCCCATTTGCCGATTCTGTTGAAATTGCTTATAAAGCAGGCATAAAAGCAGTAGTACAACCGGGTGGGTCAATTCGCGATCATGACTCTATTGAATTTTGTGATAAAAACGGCATGCCGATGATATTTACAGGTATTCGCCATTTCAAACACTAAGTTTAATAATATGAGAACATTTTTTTTGTAGTTTCGTTAAGTGATATGAGATAATAAGAGGTTAGACATTATGGGATTATTTTCTTTTTTAACTAGAGAGATCGCTATTGACCTGGGTACAGCCAATACGATAATTATTTACAACGATAAAGTGGTGGTTGACGAACCTTCAATCGTTGCTATCGAAAGAAATACCGGAAGAATTATTGCCGTTGGTAAAAAGGCCATGCTGATGCATGGCAAAACCCATGAAAACATAAAAACAATCAGGCCGTTACGTGATGGTGTGATTGCTGATTTTGAATCTGCCGAATTTATGATTCGTGAGATGATCAAAATGATTGGAATTAAAAATACACTTTTCGCCCCCTCTTTAAAAATGGTGATTTGTATTCCATCCGGAATTACAGGTGTTGAAGAACGTGCTGTAAAAGATTCAGCTGAACAGGCCGGCGCAAAAGAAATACGCCTGATCCACGAACCGATGGCAGCTGCCATCGGCATCGGTATTGATGTTCTTGAACCTACCGGAAACATGATCATTGACATTGGCGGCGGCACCAGCGAAATTGCTGTCATCGCCCTTGGAGGTATTGTAAACAATACTTCCATAAGAATTGCGGGAGATGATTTTAATTCCGATATTGAAGAATATATGCGTAAACACCACAATATCAATATTGGGGAACGTACCTCCGAGAGGATAAAAATAGAAGTGGGTGCTGCTATTCTTGACCTTGACAACCCACCTGACGAATATGCGGTCCACGGACGCGATATGCTGACCGGAATACCCAAGGAGATTAAAGTGAATTACCAGGAAATTTCCAGTTGCCTTGACAAATCAATTTCAAAAATTGAAGCTGCTGTTTTAAACGCATTGGAAAATACTCCCCCTGAATTGTCAGCAGATATTTTCCGTACAGGTATTTACCTTGCCGGGGGTGGTTCTATGTTGCGCGGTTTGGATAAACGGTTGCACCTGAAAACGAAATTGCCGGTTCATGTAGCAGAAGATCCCTTGCGTGCTGTCGCCCGCGGAACAGGCATAGCGCTTAAGAATTTTGATAAATTCACATTTTTGATCAAATAAAACCAGGTGTAAACTTATTGAAAAACAACATTTTATTTATCAATATCCACCGGCAGGTCAGATGTGTCTTTTTTTAACAATTAATGGTAATCTCTTTAATACCTCAACTTGATTCCGTATGCGTAATCTTTTTACTTTATTATGGAAATATCAGTTTTTTGTCCTGTTTATTGTTCTTGAAACCATTTCTTTGATTTTTCTGTTTAACAGCTATTCTTATCACCGGTCTTTAAGTTTTAATACGATCAATGATTTTACGGGGAACATTTATTCCGTCTATGGAAATATAAATGATTACTTTTCACTCAGGCATACAAATAAACAGTTGCTTGAAGAAAATGCCAGGTTAAAAAATATCATTCACAAACTTCCTGTTTCGTGTGATTCGGCTTTCGCCGATACGAATACGTCATATCATTACATTCCGGCAAGAATAATAAGCAACAGCGTAAACAAAATAAATAACTATATTATTATAGATAAAGGTAAAGTTAACGGAATTAAAAAGGAAATGGGGGTGGTTTCATCAAAAGGACTGGTGGGTATCGTCCTTGGGGTATCCGATCATTTTGCAGTGGTCATGTCAATGCTTCACACAAACAGCCGGATTAGTGGCCGGATAAAAAAAGATGGCCAACTGGTCAATGTGATATGGGGCGGGAAAAACTATTCCCTCGGTGATGTGATTGATATTCCAATCCATATCAATCTAAATAAAGGTGACTCTATCGTAACCAGTGGTAATTCCCTGATTTTCCCTGCAGGAATTATGATTGGGACAATTGTTGGTGCAGAACAATCAAAAACCGAAGACCTTAACCGGGCTTCCATTAAATTTTCAACCAATTTTAATAGTCTTGAATACATTTATGTTATTAAAGACCTGTCAAAAACCGAAAAAGAAAATCTTCTTAATGAGGTATTGAATGACTAATGTTTATGTTAAAAATATTGTCCGTTTTGTGTTGCTGGTGCTACTTCAGGTGCTTATATTGAACAACCTGAACTTGTCGGGATACATGAACCCGTATGTTTATGTTCTGTTTATTTTACTGCTCCCTGTTGATATTAACAAAAGCCTTTTACTGGTCATCGCTTTCCTGACAGGCTTAACTATTGATGTTTTTGGTAACACTCCCGGATTAAATGCTTTTTCAACGGTTTTGCTGGCTTTTGCGCGACCGGGTGTCCTGAGAATGTTAACGAAAAACATAGATTTTATCCCTGATGAAGAACCCGGTCTTGTACGGCTTGGTTTTGGAAAATTTTTAAGATACGTTTTTGTTCTCGTATTTATACATCATGTAGCCCTGTTCTTCCTCGAAACCTTCAGTTTTCATGATTTCTTGAACACATTGTACAGAATTCTCATTAATACTTTCTTGTCAACTTTCATTATTATGATTTTGGTTCTTCTTTTGTCAAAACGGAAAAATTAATTATTTTGTTAAAATAAAATTATCAGCACATTGTATTTATAATTTTGAACCCTTAATTTAAATTTATTGAAAAATGAAAAACTTATTTATTGTAACAGCATTTGTCTTCAGCCTGATCATCACGTCATCATGTAGCCACAAAAGTGATAATAATTACACGGTCAGTTTCCGGCTTACCGGAATTGATACCAGTTGGCTCATCATGCAACAACGGAAGGATGGGAATTGGGTAAAAATTGATTCGGTCAAACTTGAAAATGGTAAAGGTAAAATTTCAGGATACACCAAATCGCCGGCATTTTATTACATTAACCTGAAAAACACCAGAAACTATATGTCGCTTTTTATTGAACCAGGTGAAATTACAGTAACAGCTGATGCCGGCACGTTCAACAAACCTGTTGTTGAAGGTTCGGAATCACAAAAATTGTACAGTACACTGGATGATAAGCTGATTAAATTTGATAAAAAAGCCGGTGATCTGGGTCTGCAATACCAACAGGCAAAACAAAACAAAGACGATGAACTGGCGAAAAAGATCGTTGACGAATATGATCAGCTTGAAACTGAAAAAGCCCGGGCCATTGTTGATTTTGCCGTAGTAAACAATACATCAGTTGTTGCCCCTTTCGTAATGATGAATTACTCTTATCTTTTCGATCTTAATGACTTGAAAAAAGTGAATGATACCCTTGATGTTTCCATAACCGGTTCAGAATATGCAACATCATTGAATAATCGGGTTAAAACACTTGAAAATGTTGAAATAGGACATCCTTTTCCCGACTTCACACTAAACGACCCCAATGGTAACCCCGTAGCATTATCTTCGGTTGCCGGTAAAGGAAACTATGTACTGGTTGATTTTTGGGCTTCCTGGTGTAAACCGTGCCGGGCTGAAAACCCAAATGTTGTCAAAGCTTTCAACACCTATCATGATAAAGGTTTTGATATATTCGGCGTTTCTCTTGATAAAGACCATGATAAATGGGTAAAGGCCATATCTGACGACCATCTGGCCTGGACCCAGGTTTCTGACCTTAAATACTGGGGAAGTACAGCCGGTAAACTCTATGGGGTTCAGTCCATTCCACACAATGTGCTTATTGATCCCAAGGGTATAATCATTGCCCAAAACCTCAGGGGAGAAGATTTAAATGCCAGGCTGGCTAAAATATTTAAATAAATATTTAATTATCAAATTATTAGTTTGGTTGATTTGTGTAACTTTTATAGTGTGCCCACGTATTAAATGTCATTAATTACCGGGAAAACCGGTATAATGTTTTTAAACCTTAAATCTATTTAAAATGCATTGTTTTTTATTTTATTCCCGAATTAAAAAAATCATCGCCTTTTTGGCCATGATGCTTATTGTTACAGCCATTACGGCACAACCATGGACAAAATATCTGCCCAGGGAAAAATTACAAAATCACACCCTGACACTTACCGATTACCAGAATGCTTTCAACAAATACTGGGAACCTTTTCACGTTGATAAGGGATATTATACGCTGAACGGCGAAAAACAAAAAGCCTATGGCTGGAAACAATTCAAAAGATGGGAATGGTTCTGGCAAAGCCGCGTTAATCCGGTTACTAAAGAATTTCCTGAAAAATCAGCTTTGGAAATATTTGCAGCGTTTAGCTCTGACCGGGGGGAAAACAGCAGTTCCGGTGACTGGATTACCATGGGGCCCGATCAAACAAATGGCGGATATGCAGGTCTTGGCAGATTAAATTGCGTAGGTTTTCATCCTACCGACAACAATACGTTTTATGTGGGTGCTGCCGCAGGTGGTATCTGGAAAACAACGGATGGCGGTTCTTCATGGACCCCTATGAGCGACTCTATTGCCGCGCTCGGAATCAGCGATATCATAGTTCAGGAAGAGGGTGGAAATGAAATTGTTTACATAGCCACCGGCGACAGGGACCATAGCGATACTTACTCTGTGGGTGTTCTTAAATCAACCGATGGGGGAACAACCTGGAATACTACCGGCCTCGACTGGACACAAAACCAATTTCGGATAATCAACAGGATGATTTATGATCCCGATGCTCCGGATACTATTTATGCAGCAACAAACATTGGTTTATATCAAACAACCGACGGGGGTACATCGTGGATATTGAAAACCGGTACAAGCTTTATTGATATTGAATTTCAACCCGGAAATACCGCCGAAATTTTCGGTTCAACAACTTCTGGTCAAATATACAGGAGCACGGATTATGGAAACAGCTGGTCGGCTGTCATGACCGTAAGCGGAGGCAAAAGAACAGAAATAGCGGTAACAGCAGATAATTCTTCAGTGGTTTATGCCCTGGTTGCCAATTCAAATAGCGGGTTGAAAGGAATATATAAATCTACTGACGGTGGTACAAGTTTTTCGCAGGTATTCAGCAGTTCAACAGCAAACCTTCTTGACTGGAGTTGCGACGGATCCGGTTCAGGTGGACAAGCATGGTACGACCTGTGTATCGCCTGCGACCCCAATGACGAAAATACGGTTTTTGTTGGGGGAGTAAATACATGGAATTCTACTGATGGCGGAACAACATGGAACATCAGCAACCACTGGTACGGCGGGTGTGGTGTACCGGCAGCTCATGCAGACAAACATTACCTAAAATATCAAAATAATTCTTCAACACTTTTTGAAACCAATGACGGGGGAGTTTACAAAACCGCTGACGGAGGAAGTACCTGGGATCATCTTGGCAGCGGTTTGGTTACCAGCCAAATGTACCGGCTAAGTGTCGCCCAGACAGTAAACGATGAGGTTATTGCAGGATTACAGGATAACGGTACAAAAGCCGTAGTTTCAGGTTCGTGGGACGACGTTATTGGAGGTGATGGAATGGAATGTCTGATTGATTGGTCTGATGAGGCAACCCAATATGGCGAGCTATATTATGGGGATATTGAGAGGACATACAATCACTGGACCACATCCACGACCATTTCAGACGGTATTTCCGGAAATGCGGCCTGGGTAACGCCTTATATTATTGATAAAAACGATCACAATGTATTGTATGTCGGTTACCAGGATGTCTGGAAAACAACAAACCAGGGAAATTCATGGACACAATTAAGCTCCTGGTACGGAAACACACTCCAGTCGTTGGCTATTGCCTACAATTCCGACTATATTTATGCAGCCACTTATTCAAATATCTACCGGACAACTGACGGGGGCACATCATGGACAAACATAACCTCCTCATTACCGGTTTCATCATCAAGTATTTCCTATATCGCAATTGACAAAACCGACCCGGATAAAGTGTGGGTCTCATTCAGTGGCTTTAATTCTGACGGCGTATATGAAACGATAAACGGGGGTACATCATGGTCAAATATTTCCACAGGATTACCACAACTTCCTGTTAATTGTGTTATTCAGGACACCTCGTCAACAGACAATATCTTATATGCCGGTACCGATGTGGGTGTTTACGTAAAAGACGGCAGCAACAACTGGTCTCCGTTTTATGACGGTTTACCAAATGTTGTGGTGTCGGAACTGGAAATTTACTATGACAGTAATCCTGTTGATTCCCGTATCCGGGCAGCAACATTTGGCAGGGGAATGTGGGAGTCGGAACTCTATTCCACAATGGCAGCTCCTGTCGCCGATTTTTCGGCCGATAACACAACCCCTTATACTGTTGATACGGTTACTTTTACTGATCTTTCAACCAATTCGCCTTCGGCCTGGGGTTGGGAATTTTCCCCGGCGACAATAACATTCTTAAACGGAACAGATTCTGCATCACAAAACCCACAGGTCAGGTTTGACTCTGTCGGGCTTTATACGGTATCATTAACCGCATACAATGCCGGCGGTTCAGACACAGAAACAAAAGTGGATTATATTGATGCTTCCCTTTTAATTCTTCCTCCGGTTGCCGATTTTATTGCGGATACTACGCATCCAAGCATTGCCGATTCGGTGCAATTTTCCGATTTGTCAACAAACAATCCTGATACATGGGCCTGGGAATTTGATCCTCAAACGGTCACTTATCTTGATGGAACCGATTCGTCATCACAAAATCCGGTCGTTAATTTCTATATGTCGGGTTATTATACAGTAACACTAACAGCCTCCAACACTGCAGGTTCAGACACTATGGTCAAAACAGATTATATTAACACCGTGGATATCCTTTCTGTTATTGCTTCTGCAGATCCCGGGGAAATTTGTATCAACGATTCCAGCCAGTTGAATGCAACACCGTCGGGCGGTGAAGGAAGTTATTCTTTCTCATGGTCATCCGATCCGTCAGGATTTTCATCCGATAAACAAGACCCTGTTGTCTATCCCGATATAACAACAACTTATACTGTTGAGGTTTCTGACGGTTTGCAATCCGCTGTTGATGATGTCCAGGTAACTATTAATGCTCTCCCGCAAATTACACTAGGCGATTGGCCGGATATACTCTGTAACCAGATGGAGCCTCCGGTTCAACTGACTGCGGAACCGGCAGGTGGCGTTTACAGCGGTAATTCAGTTACTGCTGACGGTCTGTTTTCTCCGGAAGAAGCTCCGTTGGGATGGAACGTGATCACTTACACCTATGATGACGAAAATGGTTGTTCCAACTTTGCACAGGATTCCATTTTCGTAGATGAATGTACGGGAACAAATAATGTGCAACAACAGGCCAGTCTGGTCGTCTATCCCAACCCGAACAACGGACAGTTTGTAGTGGAAAGCAATGCTGTGATCAGCAGCATCAAAATAATAAACCAGTTTGGTATTGTGGTTTACTCAAGCCGCGTAAATGACCATAAAGCAAGGTTAATTATTGATTTAAGCAAAGGATTCTATTTCCTGAAGGTACAGTTTGCCGGTAGCGGTGAAAGTGTGTCGAGAAAAGTGTTTATCAATTGATCATCATATACTGTTCAAACGAATAAACGCCGGGATGCAAAAATTGTTTTTCGGCGTTTTTTTACGGCTTTAGTATATGCTTTTCCTGATTATTGTCTTCATCGTCTATAACAAGTGTCTGGATTGTCTTAATCGGTATTCTGTTCCTTCCACAACCTGTTGAATGATTTTTCGGCTATGTGAGGGAATTCGCGCCGTGGGCCCCATGCTTTGGAACCAAACATTTTGGCAAGAGTGTATTTGGCCTTGCCTCCGGCCATGTCCATAATTTTTCTTGAGTCCATTGCTTTTGTAGCCATTTTCATTCCCTGCTTTTCAATATAAGATGTGGTCCCGTTTCTAACGGCATGATCCCTGTTAACGAGCAACAACTCATGCAATGGTATTTTTACGGGACAAACCGTAGTACATTTTCCACATAATGATGAGGCAAAACTAAGGTGTTTATATGTTTTAAAATCTTCAAGGAAAGGTTCTATAACCGATCCTATTGGCCCTGTATAAGTTGTGTTGTAAGTATGTCCGCCAATATTTTTATAAACAGGACAGGCATTCAGACAAGCACCGCAGCGGATACAGGACAACGCTTGCCGTTGTCGTTCCTGTGCCAGCAAACGGGTTCGGCCGTTATCAAGAAGGATCAGGTACATTTCTTCCGGCCCGTCTTTTTCATTTTCTTTTTTCGGCCCTGAAACGATGGAATTATAAACAGTCATTAACTGCCCTGTACCGTGAGTACCCAACAAAGGCCAATAAAGATCAAGGTCTTCAAGACGGGGAATTATCTTTTCTATTCCTGCTATTGCTATGTGGATTTTTGGAAACGACATGGACAACATTCCATTGCCTTCGTTTTCGGTAAGACATATTGATCCGGTATCTGCAATGAGGAAGTTTGCCCCGGTAATCCCCGCATCTGCATCCTGAAACTTTTGCCGTAGTAAATGACGGGTAAAGATCGTTAATTCTTCAGGAGGCATGTCTTCGGGTGTGCTGAATTTTTCATGGTACAATTCGGCAACATCTTCTTTTGACATGTGCATGGCCGGAGTAACGATGTGATATGGTTTTTGTCCGGACTGCTGGACAATAAATTCTCCAAGATCGGTTTCAGTGGTTTCCTCTCCATGTTCTTCAAGAAAAGGATTTAATTCCAGTTCTTCCGTTGTCATTGATTTGGATTTGACAACTGTTGAAATTCCATGTCTGTTTATTATTTTCAACAATTCACCAAGTGCCTCCTCAGCATTATTGGCCCAAATTATTTTTCCGCCGTTTTGTAAAAAGTTGTCTTCAAACTCAATAAGGTATTTATCCAAATTATTAATAACCTTATATTTAATAAAACCCGCCCTTTCCTTCGCCCTTTCAATATTTTTATAAAGTTCTGTTTGACCAACAGACACGGCAGAATTATATTTAGAAATATTAAAATTGATCTTCCTCCGGTGCTCTTCGTCAAAACCTTTTTGCTCCGATTGTTTTAAAAACGCTTTATATTCAGCATGTTTTTTCAAAATGTGCTTAATTTAAAATTTGAGGGATTTTTTCAATGCGGCGCCGATGCCTTCCTCCTTCAAAGGGAGTATTCAAAAACAACTGAATCATTTTCCATGCTTTATCAAAACTTAAAAACCTACCTGGAAGCGATATAATATTAGCATCATTATGTTGCCTGGCAAGGACTGTTTGCTCTTCATCCCAACATAAAGCTGCCCTCACAAAAGGATATTTATTGGCAGTCATTTGGGCACCGTTACCACTTCCACACATGATGATGGCCCTCTTTAATATTCCCTTGTTCACCTCGTTGGCCAATGGATGGATGTAGTCGGGATAATCCACACTTTCTTCCGAATGTGTTCCAAAATCCTTAATTTGATAACCTGCTTCAATCAGTTTTTTCTTTAAAAATTCTTTCAGGACAAACCCACCATGATCAGAAGCCATACCCAAAACTTTGCCATTATCCGCCATTGTTAATAAAATTGATTTACAAAATTAGTCAAATTTAACGGGCATTACGAAATGCACTGACATCTAATCACTTTTATTCAATGTCCATTTGTCTTTTTTATCATTAATTGATTAACAACCAAATTTTTACGATTTACTAAAGCATTATTGTTAATATCTGCTTAATTTTGTTTAATAATTAATCATAAATAGCAGCTTATTAACAGTCTTGTTTATTGAAATTTTTCAGTTGGGTTAAAGGTAAATTTTTATGAATATTTATGACCAGAAATTAACAAAAAAAACAGATAAAGCGTTATTATTATTTATGAGAAAATAAAATAACTTAAACTATGTTTATATACATTAAACAAAATGTTTTTCAATACATTATATGTTTATTATCTGTTGAAAAAATGTTAATAAAAAAGACTATTTGACAAATCAAAATATTTGGTCAACTATTAATTAAGAATATGAACAGACTATTATTAATATATCTTTTTAAATTAAAAATATATAATTATAATAATATTATTGAGTAAAGAAATTTAAAATGAATTATAAAAAAGAGATCACAAAATTAAAAAAACAGAAAAAAGCGCTTATACTGGCGCATTATTATCAGATTACTGAAATTCAGGATATTGCTGATTATGTTGGTGATAGTTTGGGATTGTCACAAAAAGCTTCTGAAGCCAAAGCGGACATGATCGTTTTTGCAGGTGTGCATTTTATGGCCGAAACAGCAAAAATATTGAACCCGAATATTCCCGTAATCCTTCCTGATTTGGAGGCAGGATGTTCCCTGGCCGATTCCTGTCCCATTGAAGATTTTGTGAAGTTTAAGGAAAATCATCCTGATCATATTGTTATTTCTTACATCAATACTACTGCAGCCATCAAAACAGTAAGCGATGTGATTTGCACTTCAGGAAACGCCGTTCAGATCGTTGAATCATTTCCAAAAGAACAAAAGATAATTTTCGCACCCGACAAAAATCTCGGTGGTTATATCAACAGGGTAACAGGAAGAAACATGGTATTATGGGAAGGAACCTGTGAGGTTCATAATATATTGACCACTGAAGCCATTGTCAATATGAAAACAGAAAACCCCGATGCAGTTCTTATCGCTCATCCTGAGTGTAATGCCCCGGTGCTCGAACTGGCTGATTATATCGGATCCACCACAGGGATGTTGAATTATACAAAGAATAATAATGCTAAAAAATACATTGTAGCTACAGAATCCGGTATTATTCATCAAATGCAGCTTGCTTCCCCTGATAAAGAATTTTTGGTTGTTCCTTCTGATGAAACCTGTTCATGCAACGATTGTCCGTATATGAAGCTAAATACGATGGAAAAGCTTTATCTTGCGATGAAAAATGAGAAACCTGAAATAAAACTGGATAATCAAACCATTGAAAAGGCTTTAATACCAATTCAAAAAATGCTTGAAATTTCCCATAGGTTAAACCTCATCAAATAAATGGCAATGTTTAAAATGTACCGGATTTTGTTGATTTTAATGTGTACCCTTTTTACCATTGAAATGGTTGCCCAGGACACAACCCATGTGAACCCAAATGGTTACAACAAATTTTATTACGACAACGGGGCTGTTTCAAGTGAAGGGAACATGATGAATGGAAAACCGGATGGTTACTGGAAAAATTATTATGAAAATGGCCATTTAAAATCTGAAGGAAACAGAAAAAATTATTTGTTAGACAGCCTTTGGCGATTTTACGATGAAGATGGAAAATTGGTGCTGGAGATCAATTACAAAGAAGGAAAGAAAAACGGATACAGAACGACGTACCAGGGTGATGAAGTAACTAAAGAAACATTTGTAAACGATGTTAAACAAGGACCAACCTATGTTTTATATCCAAACGGAAGCGTTAAAATGAAAACCCTGTTTGTAAACGGACTGGAACAAGGTATTGGCCGCGAATATGATAAGAATGGTAATGTAATTCAACTGATCACCTATAAAAAAGGATATATTGTTTCCAGGGAACGCATCAACCGTTACGACGCTGATAGTTTACCTAATGGTAAATGGAAATGGTTTTTTGATGATGAAAAACTCAGAATGGAGGGAACTTTCAAGCATGGTTTGAAAAATGGTTATTTTAAAGAATATGATGATGAAGGAAACCTGATATCTGCTGTAAAATATGTTGACGGGGAAAAACAAGAACAGGCCGAGGAGTTACAAAAACTGGATGTCAGAACCGATTATTATCCCAATGGTATTCCAAAAGTTATTGGTACCTATGATAAAAACGGAATACCAGAAGGCGTAAGGCGTGAATACGATAAAAAAGGAAAAGTTGAAAAAGCGTATATTTTCAGGCACGGAAAGGTAATTGCAGAGGGTATATTTACTGACGCCGGTGAAAAAGAAGGACTTTGGAAAGAATATTTTCCTGATGGACAACTAAAAGCAACAGGATTGTACAACAAAGACCTGCATGAAGGATTATGGAAGTTTTACTATCCTACAGGTCAGATTGAACAGATAGGGAAATACATAAATGATAAGCCCGACAGTACATGGCGATGGTTTTATTCAAATGGAAAAATAAAACGGGAAGAAAAATTTTACAATGGTCTGTCCGACGGTTTGATGACTGAATACAATGTTGATGGAAAAGTAATTGCCCAGGGAGAATATATCGAAGGGAAAAAAGGAGATTTTTGGTTTTATGTAGAAGGCGACAACCGGGAAGAAGGAAATTATGTTGAAGGTCTGCGCAGCGGTTTATGGAAATCTTATTACGATGACGGACAACTCAGTTTTCAGGGAAAATTTATTGACGACTTGCCAAATGGTAAGCATACGTGGTATTGGGACAATGGAAAAATTAAAAAAGAAGGCAATTATGTAATGGGACGCAAAACCGGTGACTGGAAAAAGTATGATCCCAATGGTATGCTCATTATTACCATTTCTTACAAAAGCGGAAAAGAAGTAAAATACGATGGAATAGAAACTGATTTAAATAAATAATCCTTATTTTCGCCACGCATCAAAAACCAGAATCAATATGAAAAAAGTTATTTTATCATTCTTAGTTGCATTGATTTTGTTTTCATGCAACCAAATTAAAAATAAACCTTCCACAACTACCAGCAACCAAAAAACAGTGAAGGATGAAGTGTTTCAGGTATCGTTGAAGGATTTTAACACACTGGCTGATAGCCTCGTTGGAAAGAAAGTAGTAATTAATGGTACGGTTGACCATGTATGTAAACATGGTGGACAAAAAATGATGATCGTTAACAGGAATACCGACGCAAGATTAAAAATTGTTCCCGGTGAAAACATGGCTGCCTTTAACACAGAACTGGAAGGTGAAGATGTTGCTGTTACCGGATCTGTTGAAGAAGAAAGAATAGATGAAAACTATTTACGCGAATGGGAAGAAGAATTGAAAGCCGGTGATAAAAAGGAAAAAAATGAAAAAATGCACACCGGGATGGGCAATGATGAAAATAAAGGAGAAGAAAAAGATGTCAGTGCAGAATTGACCCAGATAAAAAACCTCAGAAAAAAATTACAAGATTCGGGAAAGGATCATTTATCGTTTTATTCACTGATTTGTTACCAGTATAAGGTTTTAGAAACAGAAGACGCATCTTCTGATAAATAGATGATCATTCATGTCTTTTAAATGGAGAAAATGGAACCGGGCCGTTCATCGTGATTTTGGTTATTTCTTTTTGGGCATGACCATCATTTATTCCCTTTCCGGAATTGCCATCAACCATCTGGATGATTGGAACCCCAACTATATTATCATTCGAAAAGACATTCAAATAACCCCGCCTTCAAAACAACCGGATAAAAAAGCAGTAAAAAACTTTTTACGTCAGTATGGGGAGGAAGATAATTATAAGAACTTCTATTTTCCCCAGGCCAACTTTCTAAAAATTTTCATAAAA
>Ga0114931_10004257_pt1 | contig 17881 bp, 17 predicted proteins | sample 2SBtaG_FD_89579 | JGI IMG/M metagenome (GOLD analysis project Ga0114931, IMG submission 89579) | Deep subsurface microbial communities from Kolumbo volcano to uncover new lineages of life (NeLLi) - 2SBTROV14_V59a metaG | ecosystem: Environmental > Aquatic > Marine > Volcanic | place: Kolumbo...
AAGCAGATACGAAAAAGCAAAGGCAAGAAAGAGTTTCCGACGCAGAGCAGCAATTGAACCGATCATCGGACATACAAAAGACGATCACGGAATGAGAAGAAACTATCTCAAAGGCGAAGTCGGTGATGCAATAAATGCAATGCTGGCAGCAAGTGCATTTAATTTCAGATCGTGGATGAGAAAAGAGGTTGAGAAAGTAATTTTTGTCTTAATTTACATCAAAGCAAAATGGCACCAAGTATCGAATCAATTAAACACAATGCCATCTCTTTGAATTTTTAAGGAACGACTAAATAGTAAACCAATTACAGATCTTTTAATTTGCATTTTTCTTATCTCCTATCTTTATTAAAATCGATAGAATTTAAGTTTTCAGCTCTTTCAAAAATAGCCCTATTTTCTAAGACAGTGATGAGTTGTTACTTAAATTCCTGCCAATGACAAATGCAAGAATTACTCCAAATAAAGTTAGAAAGAAGTTGTTTTAGTAGCTAACTTCTGTGTTTGCTGTTTTTAGGGTTGAGTAAGAGTAAAAGAATATAGGAGGAAAATAAAAGGAATCTAAATATTTGAGAGTGGAATAAATTTTAGATAACATTTTTTTATATTTTTTCCTAAATTTTGGAAAACTTCCCATTAAAATGCATGAACTTTTTCCGAAAAATCGGTTTTAGGGTTTTGGTTGGAGATTTTAGCCAAAAAACCAATACATAAAAACGGCGAAAATAAACAATTGGATTAGATTCCAGATTAATTTGGCGGGGTTAGATTGATTTTGGGTGTTTTTAACTACTGCCGTATTTCTTTGGGTTTGGGGCGTTGTAGGTACTTTCTCAAAAGTTTCCGGGATTTTGCCCAGTTGAATGCTCTCGACGGCAGCTTTAGCGGTCTGCAAATTCGTTCCATAAGCCTCGCGAAACAGCGCAATTGCGTTTATCTTTCTCCCATTCCGGAGTTCGCTTTGAATTTCAGCGAGTTTTAGATTTGTTCTTTCTTCCATGGCATATTCGGCAGGCTTTTCTTTCTGCAACTCCATTTCGTGAGCGACGCTTGAGGGAACAATAATTTTTCCTGTGCAGTGGCGGCAAACCTGAAAAAGAGGGTCTTCATTATTGAAAACCAAGTTACCTTTACACGATGGACACTGAAAATTCACACTCATTTGTCGCTCCCGAATCGATTATTAATCGCCAACACTTCCGACGGAAAATTCCTCTTGCTCTATGGCTTCAACAATATCTTTCGCCTCTTTTAGGCTTTTTCCATAGTGATCGCGGTAAATTTTTATTGCCTCAATTTTATCACCTGCTCGCAGTTCGCTTTTAATTCTTTCAAGGGTTGTTTCGGTTTCATCAACGACTAGCGGCGCAAGAGTTTCATAACCAATTTTATCTGAGGGCGCGACGAGTTTATCAAATGCTTGTTTTTGTTTAACCGAACTCGCTCCAATTTTTTCCTGATACACCTCAAATTTTTCTATTTTTGCTTCGCGAGTAATCACATCATCTGATGCTGGTAGAGAAGCCCCCGGAGTTAACTCATTGGTCACTTGTTCGACATCAACCGGAATATCCTTAGCCAATGTTGCAAAATGTTCCGCGGCTATTTGCTTCTCGACAGGGTAAAGAATTTCCGACGGGATGATAATCGGTGCATGGCATGACTTGCAGGTTTGGAAAATTGATTCGCCACCTTCAAATTTCATTGGAACGGAGCATGACGGACAACTAAATTCCCTTGAACTATCTCCCATAATTATACTTCCTTATTTCTAAAAATAACTCTATTAGCGCAACACAGCCGATGTTGGGCTACGGAATTAAACAAATTATATCGCTGCATAAATTATACACTTTTTCGCAAAGTGCAGAACAAGTAAGGAAAGTTGATTTTGTAGTGGTGCGAGGTTTTACGGAATTTTTTCGAAAATTACCTGGGCGGTTGCATGTTCATTCGTATGAGAAATTGATAAATGGATGTGATTTACGTCGAGATTTTTTAATAGGGCTTTTGCTTCACCGCTAATTGTAAAGGTTGGAACACCATCGGAATCATTTGAAATTTCCATATCATGCCAGGTGATTTTTCCGCGCCAGCCGGTTTTGAGCGCTTTTAAAAAAGCCTCTTTTGCCGCAAATCGTCCAGCGAAGGATTGGGCGGCAGACGCACCTTTAGATTCGCAATAATCGCGCTCTTTTTTCGTAAAAACCCGCTCCCGAAAACGCGGCGTTCTTTCGATAGTTTTGCGTATGCGGTAAACTTCAACAATATCTGTACCGATGGAAATAATCATGAATCAATCAACAGCAACAACCAGTAAACCCTCAAACAACGCCGATAAAACCCTAGCAGATTCCGGATTTTATTGGCGAGAAAAGAATGGCGTAAAATTGCTCGTTTGTAAAGAGTTATTGGAGGCGGGATTTCAAAATGGATTCTCAACGCGGCTTGGCGGAGTATCTCCTTTTCCGGCAAACGACTTGAATTTAGCGGGGTTTGATGAAGATTCAGACGAAAATATATTTGAAAATCGAAAACGTTTTATTAATGTATTTGACGGAGAATATTCGCTCACTACCGTTTGGCAAGTACATGGCGATGGTGTGAAAGTTGTAAAAATCGAAGAAGATATCTTAAACACGGAACAGCAATATGATGGTATGGTTTCTGATCTTCCGAATATATTGGTTGGCGTTAAAACTGCGGATTGTGTTCCGGTTTTAATTGGCGATATAGCGACGAAGGCTTTTTCGGCGGTTCACGCAGGTTGGAGAGGTACAGTCGAGTCAATTGTTCCAAAGGCGATTGAAAAAATGAAAAGTGAGTTTGGATCGAATCCGGCTGACCTGACTTGCGCGATCGGACCCGCCGCGGGTTGCGATAATTATGAAATAGGACAAGATGTAATAGATGCCTTCAAAGCGAATTTTTCCAATTATAAAAAACTATTTAAGGAAACGCGCAAAGGGCATGCGCTTATAGATTTACATCTTGCGAACAAAGATCAGCTTTTGAATGCTGGCGTAAAAAAGCAAAATATTTTCACAGCTCCTTTTTGCACCATAGCGCGGACGGATTTATTTTTTTCCTATCGCGTAGAGAAAAAGAAATTGGACAAAACAGGGCGTTTGATGTCTGTGATTGGGCAAAAGAATTAAGCCGCAAACTAGACATTCTCATTTGCGGCTTTTTTAAAATATTTAGATATGTTAGAAGACTATCTCACTCTTGCGCGAATATTTATTGTCTTTGTTTTTGGCGGGTAGCAGACTTGATTTGTACATGCTTGGTATTTTACCCGCGCTTTAACTGTAACGAATCTGGCTCTAAATCCTTTTGGGACGCGAACCTTAAAACCAAAAACAACCCTGCCTTCATAAACACTGATGGGTGTATCCGAGAAATCAAATTTTCGCATTTTTCCGGGCGGATAGGTGACGCCGTATGCTTTTGCTCCAACCGCACTTACGGATATACGTGTGGGAATTGCATATTCGCTTTTTGGTCGGTAGGAATTTACGTGCAGTCTTCCGGGAATTCTAAGCGTAATGAATCCTCGCGTTATTCGTCCTTTTCTAGCAATTCCTTTTCTGATGGAGCCCGTCACTTTCTGGGCATTTGCTTCGCCAACGAAAAGTAATCCGAGTGCAAAAAATAATGTGATTAAAAGATATTTCTTCATAGTAAAATGATGTATATTTGAGCCTGTTCTATTCCTTCCAGTTTCATAGATGCAAATTTTTGATTAGCAGTTCGAAATAGATTCGGAGCAAAACAACTTATTTTACCACGAAACTCCGCATCATTTCGCACGCTTTGTCGGTAAATTCTTCGCCATAAGGCTCGAGAATTGTAGTCTTTAACTCGTAAGTGATTTTCGTATTCTTATTCTGCAGAATTTTTCGCAAGATTTTATAATCCGCCTCATCTTCTGTTTTTTCCGTTCGGATAATGACTCCTTTCTGTCCTTCAGGAACGTCATCGAATTTCTTTTCTGAGATGAACATCTCATCACCGCTTTTTATTTCGTTGACCAATTTATGTAGGTTGAGTCCTTCCGAAGTCTTTAAACGGATTCGGGCGCGCCAAATATTTCGTGTTCCTTTATCGCCAAAGGTCTTTGAATATGCTTCAAACGGAAAGCCCGAATCGCTATTTAGAGGGTAAAGAAATCCTTCGGGTTTTTCGAGATAAAAATCCTCTTTTTCGACCGTCTCTTGCTCAAAAGCCAAAGCCGCATTCTTCTTAATCTGTGTAGAGGTGATCACCATTATTACTACTAAAACGATGCCGCCGATTATTATAAATCCCATAAATTTTTCGATTAAGCTATTTAACTATGATAGTTGTGCTAAGTTTGAATCACTCTTTGCCGCAAGTTGTCCGCAGGCGGCAAATATATCCCGCCCTCTTGGTTTTCTTACGAAAGCCGCTATGTCCTCATTTTCTAAGATTTCTTTAAATCGTTCAACTTGCTCAACGGTAGGAGGATGATACTGAAGCGGTTCCGCGGCATTGTGCGGGATTAGGTTTATTTTAACGCGGGTTAATTCATGTTTTTGGAGGAGGGTAGCCAATTGATAAGCATGCTCATCAGAGTCGTTGACATCACCGAGCAAAACATACTCAAAAGTAAATCGTTCGCCTCTTCTAAGAGATCGCTGAAATTCTTTTGCCGCTTCAAGAAGTTGTCTTAAGTTCCACTTTTTATTTATTGGCATCAGTTTTTCTCGCAGGTCATCGTTTGGTGCCGAAAGAGAAATTGCTAAGTGAGGACGTTTCTTAAGTTTTGCAAATTTATAAATCTTGGGAACAATTCCGACCGTCGAAACTGTTATCCGATTGGGGACGATAAAAAGCCCATCTTCTTCCGACATTATTTCCACCGCATTTGTCAGATTTTCAAAATTCATAAATGGCTCGCCGGCACCCATCGCAACTAAATTTGTGCCATGAGGAGTTTCATTTTTTGGTCCGTAAACGTCGTTTAGGACGATTATGATCTGCTCAACTATCTCGCCGGAAGTCAGGTTTCTAAGCAATCCCAATTTTGCCGTTAAACAAAAATCACATTTGAGAGCGCAACCGGATTGCGACGAAAAACAAATCGTGTCTCGTTTTTCCGAAGGGAGATAAACCGTTTCGACCGGATAATTGTCGCGGGTTTTCATCAGATAGCGACGTGTTCCATCTTTGGAAACGTAACGGGATTCGACTTCTAAAGCCGTAGTTGTCGCGACCTCACTTAGTTTCTCGCGAAAGGTTTTTGGTAAGTCTGTAATTTCTTCAAAGCTTCGAAGACGCCTCTCGTGTAAAGCCTTAAATATCTGATTCCCACGGTATTTTGGTTCGCCGATTCCGGTAACAAAATCGGAAAGCTCATTTTTTGTAAGACCTGTTATATGTAGCTTTTCCATTATTTGATGAAGAGTTCCTTACCTTTTAGCCATTGTTGCCGGAAAAAAATTGCGTCAGGAGGAAACTTTTCCTGGATGTTTTCGATATTCCAATTCACTTTTCTTGTTTTTCTATAAAAAAGAAGAGCTTCACGAGAGCCTTTTCTGACTGGTCCGTTATCGGTAAAAATGTAATAGTTTGATGCGTCGAATTCCTGTAATCCTCTATGAGTCGAGAGTTTTCCTATTTCGTCAATAAATGTCGGAGGGGTCGAAATTTCCGCTCTTCGACGACGACGATTTATTGCTACATCGGCAACAAAGGGTTTGAGAATTTTTACTGTTTCAATTGGTTCTTTTTGGTTGTCATTAGATTCGGTATTATCAGCTGTTTGTTTTTTTACGTCTTCAAAATCTACAACCGTTACGCCGCGAAAAATATAATCATGTAATCTTCCGCCGCTATTTTCGGGCAGGTTTTCGTAAAGACTTGTATCGGCTGTCTCAGCGGTTCCGTCCACCAAGGATTGGAGTGCGGTGAGAAACGCAATGAAATTAAGCTTCGTTAAAAACATCTCGTCTTTACCGTGCAGTCCACCGGTCTCGATTAAAATCACGGGCGTACCCAAATCAGAAAACGTATCTCCAAATGCGCTGTGGGTATAACCATCCTCGTATCTCGCGACGTTTCCATTTATAAACTGATTCATCGCCTCAATGATCAACGCGCAAATGCGATCATTTCTTTTCTGCCCTTCAGAAACCTCGATTTCAGGGTCTGCTCGAACCGCTAGAACGGAGATCGACGCTTGATTCGTTGTTTTCCCAACCGTTGTTAATTCTCTTTGATTATGCAGATTGAAGCCGATTTCAGGTTCGAACTCGTTACGCAATTTCATCAAAAGTGTGCCTTCCGGTGTTTCGAGCGAGCGAGCATCCCGATTAATATCAATCCCCTGCTGATTTCTGCGTTGAAATAAGTCGGACCCATCAGGGTTTAACATAGGAACGGCTCGAATCGTAAGCATCTTTTCCAACTTCTTCACCCAATTCTTTTTCTTTCGATTCTTTTGAAGAAAGGCAAACATGTCGATTAACGCAGATGTTGCGGTCGGTTCATCGCCATGCATTTGCGACCACATAAGGACCTTTGTTTTTCCCTTTCCCCATTCGATTTGGTAAATCTCCCGATCATCCGAACTGCGCCCAACTTCGTCGATCTTTACCCCAAGCTTTTTAAGCTGGCTTAGATAATTCTTAACATCAATATGGCGAACATTTGAAGGGAATTTATTCGAAATGTGTGTTTTATCCCAAACCTCGGCGAATTCCTTTGGCGTTTGAGCATCTGTAATTACATTCATCAGTAAAATTAATAGAATGGTGAAAGTTGATAAAACAATCTTCATAAGATTAAGATAAAACGCTTTAAGATCAGTATCAAATTCTTTCCGTCGAAACACTCAATCAGTTATTTCTCAAATTTGCTAAGGATTGCGGCGATTTGCTTTTGATAATTTTCCAGTAGATCTAATCTTTCCATCCAAGCTACCTGCTCGTTCATAAGTTTGGGCAGGTAAGCTACGTCGTTCATCGCATATTTGACGAGTTCTTTTGTCCAAACTTTGTCCCAATGTTTTCCAAATTTTTTTCGCTGCGATTTGTCTAAATCGATCGCGAAGTAGCGATAGAGTGTTTCAGCCAGAGAAACCGATTGTCCCGCACCTTTTGTCAAAACTTTTTCCGCAATCATTGTGTCATAAACATTTTCGGTTTTATATCCGTTTTCAGAAAGGAAACTCAGGTCAAATCTCGCGTTGTGGAAGATTTTAACGATTGAATTCGTTTCAAGGATTTCCGTAAGCCTGCCGAGCTTGATACCTTCGGATGTCGGCACAAGTACGTGAAAATCCCCATCAGAAAACTGGACGCTAAATAGCTTCGAAGTTTTTGCGCTCAATCCGCTCGTTTCCGTGTCGCATCCCAAAACCCTCGCCGTAGAAAGTTTTTCATAGGCGACGTCTATATCCTCAGAAGTTCTGGTAATCAGAATATTCAAGATGAAATAACGCTAACAGTACATCGAACGGTAGTGAGCAAGATTATAAAGCGGCACGGATAGTAATCAAAGTGTTCCCCGTCATTTTAAGGAAACTTGTTCTATGCAGGATCACTAAACACAAAATCAAAAATGGGTTATTCTAGCAACTATGTTTATCGAATTAAACGAAATTGAAGCGCGAATTGTCGGGTGCCTAATCGAAAAGGAAAACACCACTCCCGATTATTACCCCCTTACGCTAAACGCACTCATAAACGCCTTTAATCAAAAATCCAATCGAAACCCTGTGGTTAGTTACGAAGAGGAAACCGTGGAGCAGGGGCTTGAATCTTTGCAAAGAAAAGACGTAGTTTATCTCTTCTACGGAAGCGGCAGCCGCACGCCAAAATACAAACACCTTCTTCCAAAACTCCTCGAACTTGATCATCCGGAAACAGCAATAATGTGTGTTTTGCTCCTTCGCGGTGCGCAAACTCTCGGCGAATTGAATCAGCGTACGAATAGGCTTTACGAATTCTCCGGACTCGACGAAATTAATCAGGCAGTTGAATCAATGATTCGTCGAGAAGAGCCGCTTGTTTTCAAACTGCCAAAACAGCCCGGGCAAAAGGAGGGGCGGATCGCCCACCTTTTGTGTGGCGATATTGATGTCGAGTCTTTTGTTTATGAAGTTCCCAAAAGTACACGTACGAGTAACACAGAACTCGCTCAGAGAGTTGAAAAACTTGAAAGTGAATTGGATAGTATTCGAAATGAGTTTCAAGAATTCAAAAAGCAGTTCGAGTAGGACAAAAATAAGGTAATGTACAAAGGTTGCCATTTAGCCTATGTCCCATTGTTTTAAATAAAACCGCATCTTTTATCGATAGAAAGTGGCTTTCGTTCTTTTTTATCCACCTAAGATATTCAAAACTAAGAAGCCAAATAATTACTGACATATAGATAGTGATCTATATAATTGTATATATGTTTGAGTGGGGCGAAATCAAACGAAAAAAAGTACTGCAAAAGCATGGGGTTGATTTTGATAAAATCCGAAATATTTTCGACGATCCTTATTCGATTGATTTTATTGATGCAGAACATTCTACTGATAATGAGATCCGCTTTATCATTATCGCCAAAACAGCCGAATACGGCTTAGTATTTCTCTCATATAGAGAATTTGACGATTCCACAACTATATTTATTACAGCAAGGCGAGCCGAAAAATGGATGGTAGGAGATTATGAAAAATACAAAGGATAAATTGGAAACCTCAAAGGAAGCTAAAGCGATGGGCTTACGAAGGATTTCGCGGGAAGATCGCCCAATTGCAGTCCGGCATTTAGGAAAACAAATAGAAAAGCAAAAAATTTCTATAAATTTAGATAAGAGTATTATTGACCATTTTAAGAAAGTATCCGGTGGAAAAGGTTATCAAACTTTGATTAACAACACATTAAGAGATGTTGTTTTTTCGCAATCTAATTCAATAGCCGATAATTTGCTAAACGATGAGCGATTTATTAAAGCTATGAAGAGGAAACTAGAATTATAAAGAGCCGTTAAGCAAGGTATTTTTGGGTACTTTGATCACCAAAAGTACTTTGCTATTTAATGATAAAGATATTTTATTTTTTCAATTGGTCACACTAATTTTTTGCAGGAGATGTTGGTATAGGTTTGTTTTTCGTAAACCAGTTGGTCCATAAACTCTAAAACCTTATAGAAAAGGGAAGAAGCTTTCTGCCTCTTCCCTTAAACACGAATTAAATCCAGTTTTTATATGCTTCTATATGATGTTCTTCGATCGTGAATTTTCATTCTTACCAATTCTCTTACGGTTAAGGGCGAATTACTATTTTTCTTTGCGCGCCTTATAAATTCCCGATCGATTCTGAAAATTCTTAATTTTGTCGCATCTTTAATCGATAGATTTGATAAACCTTCTGCTCTCATGTCTTTTATAAACGCAGGCGTAACTCTGAAAATTTTTAATTTCTGAGCGTCTGATACGGAAAGATCGCTGAACCCCGCTGTCCGCATTTCAGCAATAAATTTCGGCGTGATTCTGAATATACGCAGTTTTACTGCTTCTTGCGCCGTAAGATTGCTAAAACCAGCGGTTCTCATCTCACTTAAATATGCGGGTGTAACCTTATGAATTCTTAGTTTGATCAAATTATTAAATGAGCGTTCTCCGATTTCCATATCCGCGGCTTGTTTTACAAAGTTCGAATCAAGCTTGAAAATTCTTGCCTTTACTAATTCCTGCATAGTTAATTCAGGAAAACCCGCATTCGCCATCTCTTTTCTAAAAGCAGAATTTACTTTGAAGATTTTTGCTTTGAAAAGATCACTTATTGTAAGACGTCGAAAGCCGGCTGATTTGAGATCATCTACGTCTGAGGTTGTTAAATCCAAAGTCGTCGCAGAAAACATTCTCCGATTAGAAAATTCAAATCCTCGAGATTTCATTTCGTTTGCAAAGGTCGAGTTCGGCGTAAAACTAAATGTTCCGGACCCTAAACCATCGACAAAATTGCCGGAACATTCGATTGTTCCTGCTTCACGCACCACGCTGAATTTTACGGTCGATTTCGCGCTTTCGACTTGGGTTCTTGTTAATCCACTTAAATCCTTGTACGAAAACATAGACCCGTGGGTGTTTCTATGGCTCTCCCCATTTTTCGAAAAACGGTATTGAAAATTAAGGTTGATTCCCTCTTTGAAGTTTTTTTTCTTCGCTTTCTTCTTTTTGTAATAGCGTGTTTTGTGGTCGTTTGCTGTCCAGGTTCCAGTAATGGTGTTTTGAGCTACGATGACTGTCGAACCAATAGCAATTATGATTAGACTTAATAAAGCTGGCGGCAATATCTTAATAGTTTTTTTCATAAAAATCCTCGAAGTGAATTGTTGTTACAACTTGAATACACCACGAGGGATTGATTTATGACAAGAATCTATTTTTTCAACAGATTTGTGAAAGCTGTATCGACAAATTTAAAATGCCTTTCTTCTTCATCTATCAAGGCACCGTGCTTTTTATAAAATGCAATCGCTGATTCGTTTGATTTCAATACTTGGAAGTCCATTCTAACTGCGCCCATCTTCTTTCCCGCTATGGCTATTTCTCTTAGAAGGTTATTGCCGATTCCATGATTTCGGTATTCTTTGGTGATAAAGATATCTTCTAAATAGACGCTTTTTTGACCGCGAAAACTCGAGAATGTTGGATAAAAAAGTGCGTATGCTACGGGCGTTTCAGAATCAAAAGCGATAAGCCCGGATACAAAAGAATCCTTACCAAACATAGCTTCAAATAATCCTTTTTCGGATATTTCGAGGAATGCGGATAGGTTTTCATGAGCGACAAATTCTTGGATAAGTACAAGGATTGACGGGATATCTTGAACCTCGGTCTTCCTTATTGTGATTTGCAAAATCGTTATCTCCAGTTTCCAATTAGAACAAAAGGTGACCAGAAAAATGGGTGAGCAAAAGGTTTATTTTTATCAAACACAAATTCTTCTTTACCGAGATTTCCTTTTTGATCGCCAAATATCTGAGCGAGTTTTTGAATGTAATTCTCATCCGGTTTTATTTTACCTGAAATAAACTCGTTTTGAACTTTTCGTATCGAGTCCGCTTTGGTCATTTTCGGATTTTCTTTTTGCAAACGATAAAATTCAGTCATTAAAAGCGGGGTGCTTTTATCTACGACCGCCCAAAGAGTTGCCAACACGGCTTTGCCATTTTTTGCTTGAATCGCATCGGCGAGCGAATCAATTTCCTTTCCGTTAGAATTACCGATAAATGCCGTATCGCATGCAGATAGCGTAACGAGTTCGACCCCGGTAAAATCTAATTTCGAGGAATTGGTGATTTTCTCCAGCGTCAAGGTTTTGCCACCACCTAAAAGGAGAAATGAATCGTTCCAGGTCTTTCCGAGTTGAAAATGACTGGCAACATGGACAATTGTATATTTGCGTTTACCATTTTTAGAACGAATCGAAAGCGAATCCAAAAAACTGCCTAATGTAAATTCTATATCGATAAATCTCCGTCCCGAAAGAATTCCATTTTCGGTCGGATTATTTTCATCACGGACAATCGATTCAAGCTCTTTTATCGTACCCGGAATTGGGCTGAACTCTATTGTTTGCTCAGGATCTCCGGGATCAGGAATTGTTTGAGCTTTTGAAACTCCAACACCGAGAGCACGCCATTCTGAGCGCACGTCAGAAAGATCATCGCGGGTTTTCGGAGTGATTATTACATTTTGATACTTTTCGTTTAGATAGGATTTCCCGTCAGGTGAGAGCGTTGCAAAAGGAATATATCGAAGTGTTCCGTCCAATGACCAAACCAAAGTTTTTGCGCCCGCAGCACGCAAATCCTTTTCAATCGGTTTTATCAAGATGTCATATAATTCCTTGCCTTTTGGTCTTGGATCGATTTCAAGGTTTTGTAAAGCCTCACGATAGGCAAAGATTTTTTTGTTTAAGTCGGTCGCTTTAATCTCTGTTTTTCCATCTACTTGAACAGTCGGCGTTGTAAGAATTACGCGATAGCGATCTTTTGTGATAACTGTGTAGAGCGTGACTGTACCGTCATTCCACCTACGGAGTTTCTCCTGCAAACTTTTGTCATATTCGATATCTCTTATAACTTTCTCGCCGAGTTCGCCAGCGAGTTGTTTTTCAAGAAACAGGTTAAAGGCGGTATTTGAATCTCTTAACTGCTTTGAGAAAGTTTCATAGCGCTTGCGTTCATTTTTAGAAAGGTCTTTTTTCTGACGTTTCTTATTGTCGAGTTCAGCAAATCGTTTTCCGATTGCCGTAACGCTCGCTGCAAAGGAAGAATAGCGTGCCAGTAAGTCTTTCTCTTTTCTCGAAAGTTTAACGCGATTCTTAAGACTTTTGATCTCATCCGCATCGCGCTGGACAAATTTTAGAAATTCCTCTTCTTTGAGCATCTCCAAAACTTGTTTGGCTTGAGCAAAGAGACCCTGTTTGATTAATAAATCTGCCAATGTACGGTAGGTATCTTCAATAGTTTTGAGGTATTTCTTTTGAAGATTGGCGTTTAGTCCGCGGATTCCTCTGCGAAGATTCTGATATTTGTCGATTGATTGTTTTCCAAAAAATATCGCGACTCTTTCTTTGCCCAAACGCTTCCAAGCATGCATTAAATAATTAAGAGAAAGGGCTTCGTCATTTTTGAATCTTGAGCCGTTTATTGCCACCGCTCGGTTGAGATATCCAAGCGATTCTCTGTTTTGCTGCGTTCTTAAGTTTGATACTCCGAGTTGATTTAAGGTGCGTACCTCGCCTGCTTTATTTTTTACAGCTTGATGAAGCGGAAGGGATTTTTTAAAATATTCAATGGCTTTTTGTTGATTACCTGCGTCGGAATACACATCGCCGATATTCAAAAGAATCATAGCTTCGCGTCCTTTATCATTAATTTCACGGACATATGGCAACGCTAAATTAAAATAAAAAAGGGCAGTTTTTTGATCGCCAAATTCCTGATACATCGATCCGATGTTGTTGATTGTAGGAATCGCTTCGCCGAAAGCATCAAGCCGGTAAAAAGTACTCAAGGCAGAATTGTATAAACCAAGCGCTTTTTTCTTGTCGCCAAGTGATGAATAGATTACACCTATAAAATTAAGGGTCTTGGCTTGCCAAAGCCGATTAGAAGTTGAGCGGAAAAGTTCATAGGCTTTTTTGTAATTTTCTAAAGCCTCGGCTCTTTTCCCCAATTTTTGAAATATCAATGCGGTTTCGTAAAGAGCTTTCCCTTGACCGTTTTTATCGCCTGTTTTCTTATAAAATTCGTAGGCATCCTGAAATTTCCTTATTGCCTCCTTATGGGAGTTTTCGGTTTCTCTTTCGGATAACTTTTTACCGTCTGCAAGTGATTTGTTAGCCCTTTTGCGATTTGTTTCTGGCTGCGCGAAAATATTTGAACCAAGACACAGAACAAAAGCGAACAGCAATATAAGCAGCCCAAAATCGCCAATTTTCACACCAATCCATTTCATAGTACAAAATCCCTTACCCAGTAGAACAATCTCGCAACTAAAACTTGCAGGAGAATTATACTCATCGTGCGAAGTAAAACTAGTCAATTGATTTTTACATAAAGGATTTGTTTAAAGCACGATCGATTTAAATTGCAGAGCGAGGTGACGATTATCGAGAAAATAGCAAGAGCAATAGTTCCCGAACCGTAATCCTAGAAAGGGAACCAGGACTTATTTTATCTATGGTGAAGAAAAAGGAGAGTTCGCTGTCGGAAATCTTTCCTTTGAAAAACAAAGTAAACTTCGATTAGTTATTTATCCGCGTGGAGCCTGGCTGCATCACGCCATAGATGTGGATTATTTGTTGGTCTCTCAGCAGCATGTCGAATGTGTGCTTTCAATTGCATAGCGGTACAAGAGAAATTCCACGTTTTTGCATGTTACCGTTTGTATTTGAACGGTGTTCTTACTAATTCTGCTTCAATTCTTGCCCAAAATCTCTCTGCCATATTAACTCGAAAGTCAATTCGTTTCGTGCAATATCCAGGCTAGTTTCACTTTTTTGATCTACAGTTGTTTAACCGTCTCTTGGGATCTCCTCAGGAAAAACCTTATCTACTGTTATTCTTCAGTTTGTTGCCATCAAAATATACGATAAGGATTGCAACAATCAATGCGGCAGGAATAGGAAGGCAAGAATGTGTCATTATTCATTCCAAGCTAGTTGGCTTCTCAGACGCATTATTGTTTTTTCTTTCCCAAGTTGTTCCATAGTGGCAAGCATGGAAGGTCCGACAGCTTGCCCGGTTAAGAGGACTCTAGCGCCGTTTAATACGATTCCAAATTTTGTTTCTTTATCTTCACAGAATTGTTTTACAACCGCGTGGATTGGATCACGTGACCAATCTTCAACGGCTTCGAATCTTGAAGCTAACTCAGGTAGCCACTCTCGCAGATCTGGGTGTTTATTGAGATTTTTTGTTATTGCTTTTTTATCATAATCAAAATCTTCCGAGAAAAACGCTCGTCCTTGTTCGGAGAAATCTTTGAGTGTGTAGAATCTCTCACGGATCAAATTTATTGTTCCTTCAAACCATTCTCTGTCTTCGCTATCGAATTCATCTCTCCATAGTTTTTCCGATTGCAATTCAAGGCGAATGAGCGGGATTAATTTATCAAGCGGTAATGTTCTTATATATTCGGCATTCATCCATAAGGCTTTGTCGTCTGTCCAACGTTTTGGATTATTAGCATCAAAATTAAATGCTGCATTTGAACGATTTATACCTTCAAGGCTAAAATTCTCGATTAGTTCATCAAGATTCATTATTTCCGTTTCGGTTTTTGGTGACCATCCTAGCAGCGCAAGAAAATTACGGAAAGCACCAGCAATAAAACCTTTTTCGCGATACAAGTCCATCGAAACAATTTCTCCATGTGTGCGTTTGGAAAGTTTTTTCCCTCCGGGAGCAAGGATCAGCGGCAGATGGGCAAAAACGGGGGTTTCCTTACCTAAAGCTTCATAAATAAGAATCTGTTTGTGCGTATTTGTTAAATGATCCTGTCCGCGTATCGCATGGGAAATCTCCATATCTAAGTCGTCACAAACTACGGCAAGATTGTAGAGCGGGTGACCGTCAGAACGGAGCAACACCAGGTCTTCAATTTCGGAATACTCCCTTTCTTGCAAACCATAAACAGCGTCTTCAAATGAGGTCTTGCCCGTTTCAGCAACTTTCAAGCGCACCGCAAATGGTTCACCTGATTGTGCTTTTGCATCGGATTCTTCCTTAGATAAATTTCGATATGGGTTATCACGCATATCTTTTTTATCACCTTGTTTGCGGGCTTTCGCGGCAATTTCCTTTTTTATATCTTTGTCAGCTCGATTTTCTTTCGGCGTAAAATCCCGATAAGCTTTGCCTTCTTCAAGTAGTTTCAAAGCAATTTGCCTATGTTTTTCAGCATTATTTGATTGAAAAACGATTTTCTCATCAGGTTCAAAACCAAGCCATTTTAAGCCTTCAAGGATAGATTGGGTTGATTCTTCGGTAGAGCGGTCGATATCTGTATCTTCAACACGCACAAGGAATTTGCCGCCTGTGTGACGCGCAAAAAGGTAATTAAAAAGGGCGGTTCGGGCAGAGCCTATGTGTAAATAACCTGTTGGCGATGGTGCAAATCTAACTCTTGTCGTCATATCGTTTATTGGTCAGTGGACGGTAGGCGGAAAAAAACAGTTTTTGATGACCGCCAGCAAACTGACAAAACATTATATCGGAAAATAATTATAGCCGATAATCCCTGAGTCAATAGTCAAACATTAACTGACCATCGACTATAGATTACCGACTATTAAATTAATGGCGGAGACGACAGGATTCGAACCTGTGAAGGGCTATAAAACCCTTAACGATTTAGCAAACCGCCGCTTTCAGCCACTCAGCCACGTCTCCATTCAAATTCCCTGTGTTGTAATGCAACGTAATTTGCCACGAAACCCAACAACAGCGCAGAAATTATTCTAGCTTCTCGACAAACTTTGTCAAGTTTAAGGGCATCATAATCATTGAACTTTCGTGCATTTTTGCTTGACACAGTTGACATAACTAAAGAAAATAGGCTGTTGTGTGAAAAAGTCTCCAAATTTTTCTGAATGAATTTCAGGAAAGTTCCAATTAATAGGTTCTCCCCGAAACTTGTTAGAGGAAGTAGATATAGATTATGCCAAGAAATAATATCCTAAGATTACCACTAACTTTGCTTACCGCAATGTTCGCGTTTTTTGTTTTTGCGAATGAAATGAAGGCTGAGATTGTAGTCAAAGAAGGCGGCGGCAGATTGGCTGTGATAAAGGGCGTTGTTCGCGATACGGCGGGCAAACCAATTTCCAAAGCTACCGTAGCCGTTTTTCGGCTTGGCACTGCTAAATTGCTGAAACAAGTTACGGCTTCAAAAACTGGACGATTTTTCACACGAATCATTCCCGGTACCTATACAATTCTCGCGGTTGCGCAAGGGTTTAATCCGGTAACATTAAGGAAAGTACAGGTAAATCGTTCGAAGGGTTTGATTTATGGGTTTAAGCTCGAACGATCAGGATCGGGAAAAACACTGCCTGAAAAGCGCCTTGATAGAAATAGCCCTAAATGGAGAATTAGGGCAGCAGCCAGGCGTTCGATTTATCAGAATCGAGAAGGCAAGGCACCGATTATAGACGAAAACGCGAGTCTAAATAATGACGGGGTAGTTGCCGAGAAAGGAGGTAAGCGAAAAGAACAATCTTTAGTAGAAACTTTTGTTACGAGCACAAAGGACGGAAGTTATACAGCAGTTAACTTTGCGACGTTTAAACCCGTAAGCGAAAACGCGGAGATTGTCTTTGCAGGACAGCTTGGCACCGGAAAATTTGCTCCTAAGAGATTTGAAACAAGTTTTAGTTTTAGACCAGATGATAATCATCAGATTCGCTTAAATGGATCGATTGCAAAACTCGGCAAAATTAAATTAAAGAGTAAGGAAGAATTGCTCAATCAGGTGTCTTTTCAAGCACTTGATCAGTGGAAAATTCGGCAAGGGGTTGTCGTAGTTTTTGGACTCGATTATTCACGCTTTATTGGAGCGGGTAAGGATTCATTAATAAGTCCAAGATTAGGTTTCCAGATAGATGTTGACCAAAAAACAAGGATAAGAACTGCATACACAACGCGAGCGGAAGATCGGACTTGGCAAAAGGTTATTCAGTTTGAAAATAGTCAGGTGCTTTTGCGTGAGCCAACGGTTGTGGACGATATTGTCGTTGAAAATGATAAACCTCGAATGAATAAAAACAGGCGACTGGAATTTGGGGTCGAACGTGTTTTAGATAATCGATCCAGCGTTGAGGCAAATGTCTTTTTCGATACGGTAACGGGTCGCGGAGTTGGGCTTGCGAACTTACCCTTTGACACCCTTGGCGGCGATAAATTCGAGCATTTTGTTGCAAACCAGCATGGAAAGTCGCAGGGAATAAGAGCAGTTTATTCGCGTCGGTTAGATAAGGTTTTCACATTTTCCGCCGGGTATTCTTTTGGGAAAGGGCAAAAGCTTTCTCATAAGTTACTAGCTAATCCGGCAGATGCTTTTGAAAGTGATGTTTTCCAGACATTTTACGGGGAACTAAGTGCTGAATTGAAAACCGGTACTAGTTTGCGAACGATTTATCGGCTTTCGCCTGAAGCCACAGTATTTGCTATTGATCCTTTTCAAGGAAGATTGGCTATATATGATCCCGGGTTGAGCGTAATGGTTACGCAGACTTTGCCGAGTTGGGGTTTGCCGATTCCTTGCGTCAAGGACGTCTTCTGCATCAATCGGCATACCCCAACACGGAAAAGAGTCCGCGAAGATTAAGTGTTACAAATGATC
>Ga0114931_10004258_pt1 | contig 17880 bp, 14 predicted proteins | sample 2SBtaG_FD_89579 | JGI IMG/M metagenome (GOLD analysis project Ga0114931, IMG submission 89579) | Deep subsurface microbial communities from Kolumbo volcano to uncover new lineages of life (NeLLi) - 2SBTROV14_V59a metaG | ecosystem: Environmental > Aquatic > Marine > Volcanic | place: Kolumbo...
AGGCGACCGCCGCGTGTGCCGCCGCGGGCAAGCGGCTGTGCACCGAGAGCGAGTGGCAGGGGGTGTGCGAGGGCTCGGGTCAGACCGCCTACCCCTACGGCAACACCTACGACGCCGCGGCGTGCAACGGCAAGGACTACGACTACGACTGCAGCCCGCCGATCGACGAGCTGCTGTTGCCCACCGGTACGCCGTTTGGCTGCCCACCGCCGGGAAGCAGCGCCTGCGCCAGCGAGGCCGGCGCCATCGACATGAGCGGCAACGCCCGCGAGTGGACCTCGACCCAGGTCAGCACCTCCCCCTCGACCCGCCGGGTCAAGGGCGGCAGCTTCAACGACATCCGCCAGGGCCTAACCTGCCAGAGGTCGTTCATCTCCTTCGAGGAGAGCCTGGCCTTCCCCAACCTGGGTTTCCGTTGCTGTTCGGACGCTGACCCCTCGACCCTGCCGTGAGCCCGATGAAGCGAAACGGACGATCCATCTCGTGGTTCCTCGCCGCCTGTGCGGCGGTCGCCTTCCTCGCCATCGCCCTGCGCGGCGACGACGCCCGATCGGTGGGTATCGCGACACAGATGACGGCCAAGAGCCTGCCCCAGGCGACGGTCGACGTCATCGACCCGGAGAGCGGCACGTCGTCGGGCACCAGCGGCAGCGATGTCAACATCGCTGTTGGCGACATCATCCTGTTCCGCTTCGCCTTTACTCCGGTGCCCGACTCGCGCAACCGGTCGATGCAGGCGTGGCTGACCGAGTACATCCCACCCGGCACCGAGCTGGTCGGCGCCCGCCTCATCGACGACAACGGGCTGACCATCAAGCCGCGCCTGCCCGGCCTGGCGGTCGACGGTTGCGGCGGCGGCTCGCTGTGCAACACCTTCAACGACCTGCCGTGCACCGCTGGCTCCGCGCGCAGCGGCGAGGCCACCGCCTGCTCGTCGGGAACGCGCAGCTTCGCCGGCGGCTCGATCGCCCAGGTCCACGGCGATACCGGCATCTTCTGGACCGACAGCAGCCTGCTGTCGCGCAAGCCCAACGATCGGTTCCTCGAGTTCAAATGCACCGGCACGGCTGCCGACTGCGGCATCCAGATGGATCCGATCGCCAACGGCATCTCGCCCGACCTGACGCAGATCCTCGACCTCACCAGCGGCCCGTACTGGGCGCACAACGTCTGGGACTGGGCCCAGGTTCTGTCGTACGGCGTCACCGGCAACGGCACCAACGGCCGCGGTGAGCCGATCGACCCGACCGGCAAGGGCGGTGACGGCAACACGCCGTACCTCTACGGCTCGCCGGTCGCCGGGCCGCAGACCTTCTACCGCTACGAGGCGACGCCGACCGTCGACGGCAGCGGCAACATCACCGCGCTCGACTTCGATGACGCCGACGGCCCGTGGCGTCGGGTGCAGTACCCGGGCTCGATGATCGGCACCGATGGTGGCTGCAAGTCCAACAGCTCGGCCGGGCTGACCTGCGCGACCGAAGCGGCCGACACCGACTTCGCGCGCAACATCGAGCTGGCGTCGACCGCCGACCTCGCCGGTGACGACGTCACGCCCAACAACCCGGCGACGGCGACGGCGGTCCGCTTTGCCCTGGGCGAGATGCGCACCGGCGACCCGGTCTACGTCGAGGTCGCCCTCCGAGTGACCCAGGTTCCGTTCGATCCCAACTACGGCTCGGGCGGTGACAACGTCGATTGCGGCGAGGTCATCGGCGCCAGTCTGGCCGAGCGCAGCACCGGCCAGGACGGCGACACCAACCCGTGGGTCACCTACATCGGCACTCCGGCGTGCGTGTTCCTCAAGCTGCTGTTCAACATCACCACCGACAAGCCTCTGTCGGCCGGCTCGACCTCCAACTTCACCATGCGGATGAAGAACCTCAAGACCTCGGCCGAGACCGGCGTGGTCGGCTACATGGAGTATTCGAGCAACCGCCTGCCCTACGTGACCGGCAGCGCGACCATCGCGCCCGACTACGGCCCGGCCGCCTGCCCGGCGCCGCTCGACACCAGCAAGCAGTGCCTGGGCTGGAACGTCGGCACCCTCAACCCGTCGGACGAGTTCACGGTCACCGCCTCGTTCATGGCCGGCGGCAGCGGCGGCACCTCGGGCGTGCTGCGCGGCTACTACTTCTCCGACAGCCTGAACGGCGGCTTCTCCAGCTCGGACATCACCATCATCACGCCGATCGCCAAGGTCAACGCGACCCTGGCCTACCCCAACCCGACCACGACCTTCGCCGCCCCCGGCGGCCAGGCGACCCTGACCGGCACCCTGTCCAACGCCGGCACCCAGGACTTCGATTTCGACCACTTCGGCGTCTTCCTGCCTTCCGGGTGGACTGTGGCCAGCCTGAGCGTCGCCGGCTCGCCGATCACCTGCACGGCCAACTGCGGCACCAACACCCCGGAGTACGACTACCCGGTCTCGTACATCTCGGGTACGTCCAACACGCTGTCCATCACCGTCAATGTGCCGTCCAGCCCGACCACGATTCGGATCGAGACGGTCGACTTCCAGATCTGGGGCACCCAGACCGGCTTCGGCGGCCAGTGGGAGACCTACTTCCCCGACATCGCCGAGGTGCCAGTGGCCGCGGTCCGGACCGCGAAGCCGGTCATCGACTGCGCTGCCCTCGGCTCGACGTCGACCTCCATCGACGGCACCAGCGAGGCCAACGCCGACGTGCGTGCCCTGTTCAACCTGATCGAGCGCGGCAGCGACACCGCCGACGGCGTCGGCGCCTGGAGCGTGACCAACTTCAGCTCGTTCGGCGAGCTGTACGGCGGCCTCGAGGTGCGCGCCACGGCCCAGGTCAGCGGCAAGAACGTCTCCGAGCTGTCCGACGCTTGCGACACTCAGGCCCGGCGCCAGTGCTCGGACGGCCTCGATAACGACAGCGACGGCCTGATCGACTTCCCGGCTGATCCGGGCTGCACGTCGCCGACCGACAACACCGAGCTCGACACCGTCTCGCAGTGCTCGGACGGCATCGACAACAACAGCGACGGCAATACCGACTACCCGGCCGATCCCAGCTGTGACGGGCCCAACGACAACACCGAGGACGGCATCCCGGCCTGCAGCGACGGCGTCGACAACGACGGCGACGGCGCGACCGACTACCCCGCCGACACCGATTGCACCTCGGCGACCGACATCACCGAGGCGTACACCCGGCAGTGCCAGAACCGGATCGACGACGATGCCGACGGCCTGATCGACTTCGACGGCCTGGGCAATCCGGCCAATGCGGACCCCGGCTGCCACTCGGCATTCGACGACAACGAGACCGACCCGTCGTACGTGGATGACGCCCGCGGTCGCCTGCTGGTCATCATGGACACCTCCGGGTCGATGAACCGCAACACCTGCGAGGACGCTCCGGCCGACCTGCCGTTCACCGGCGGCGACGGCTCGCTCGACTGCCCGGGCAGCGACGTGGCCTGCGCCGATATCCCGTCCACCTGTGCCTCGGGGCAGGCGACCTGCGACAACGGCGTCGCCGACGACAGCCGTCTGTACAAGGTCAAGGGTGGCATCAGCGACGTCGTCGCCTCGTTCGGCGAGGTCGAGTACGCGCTGATGCGCTTCCACGAGCGCGGCGCCACCTTCGCCTGTCCGGGCACCAACGCCGGCCTCACCTCCGGCGGCTGGCAGGGCGGCGGGTTTGCGCCGTGTGGCGGCGGCTTCGACGCCGGCGATCTGGTGGTCTCGTTCTCGCGCGACAACCAGCAGAGCCTGCTCGACTGGATGGACGGCGAGACCAACTACCCGGTCGGCGATCCCCCCGCGCGCCTCGACGAAGAGCTGCGCGGCTCCGGCTCGACGCCGCTGGCCGGCTCGATGAGCTCGGCGCTGAGCTACCTGTCCGGGGTCGAGTCCGGCGATGCCTTCGTCCCGTGCCGGCAGTACCGGGTCATCCTGGTCACCGACGGCGAGGAGACCTGCGGCACCCAGGCCGACGCGGAAGCGGCCGCGTACGCCCTGTACAGCAACGGCTTCCCGGTCACCGTGATCGGCTTTGCCACCTCCGACGCCACCATCGTCGACAACCTCAACCGCATCGCCCGCCGCGGCCAGGGCCTGGTCGCGACCGACACCTCGGTCGACGCCGTGGTCGTCAGCGACGAGGCGGCGCTGTCGGCGGCCATCGCTCAGGTGGTCCAGGACTCGATCGTCTTCGAGACATGCGACGGCCAGGACAACGACTGCGACGGCCTCACCGACGAGGGCTATCCGATCAACCAGGCGTGCGACGACGGTGGCATTGGCATCTGCCTGGGCACCGGTACCACCATCTGTGACCCGGCCGACGACACACAGGTGATCTGCGACATCACCAACCTGGGCAGCACCGCCGGCACGGAGGTCTGCAACAACGTCGACGACGACTGCGACGGCAAGATCGACGAGGGACTCACCTGCAACTGCGTGCCCGAGATCTGCAACGGCCTCGACGACGACTGCGACGGCAGCGTCGACGAAGGGGCGCCGCAGGGCGCCGACCCGCTGCCCGGTGAGGGTGGCGCGTGCGGCATCTCGGTCGGCGAGTGCACCCCGGGCGCGCTGGTCTGCATCCGCGACAACACCGATCCGGACTTCGGCACCCTGCAGTGCCAGGGCGGCCAGGGGCCGGTGGCCGAGACCTGCGACACGCTCGACAACGACTGCGACAGCTTTATCGACGAGATCGCGGTCGAGTGCTACGACTACGGCAGCGGGTGCACCCTGGGCCCGCCGTCGTCGTGCGTCGGCACCTGCCAGACCGGCCTGCAGACCTGTGTCGACGACGGCATGGGCGGCTCGGTGTTGTCGAGCTGCCAGGGCGAGGTCGGGCCGGTCAACCCGGAGATCTGCAACGGCCTGGACGACAACTGCGACGGCAACGTCGACGACAACTTCCCGACCCTGGGCGACGCCTGCGACAACGGCCTCGACGGCGTGTGCAACGCCTCGGGCGTGCTGGTGTGCAACTCGGCCGGCGACGGCGTCGAGTGCAACGCGCCGCAGATCAACCCCGGCATCGAGATCTGCAACGGCCTCGACGACGACTGCGACGGTACGCCAGACAACAACCTCGGCTCACCGGTCGGCGACAGCTGCGGTGGCGGTGGTGGCTGCGCCGGCGGCACCTTCGAGTGCGTGCCCGACGGCATGGGCGGTGCGACCATCGAGTGCACCGGCCAGACCGGTGGCAGCCCCGAGGTGTGCAACGGCCTGGACGACGACTGCGACATGCTCGTGGACGAGACCCCGACCGATCCGGAGCTCAACCCGCCGCCGGGCGACGACTGCGTGCCGCCGGGCTACGAGACCCAGGGCGACACCGGCTCGTGCGAGTTCGGCCACTACATCTGCCAGGCCGGTATGATCGTCTGCGACGGCTACGTCGGTCCCACGCCGGAGACCTGCAACGGCGTGGACGACGACTGCGACGGCAACGTCGACAACATGGCCGACTGCCCGGTGGCCGGTGACATCTGCCTCGACGGCGAGTGCGTCGAGGCGTGCAAGATGGCCGAGTTCCCGTGCCCGTTCGGCTTCATCTGCGAGCAGGTGGACGACAGCCTGTGCGACACCCCGCCGTGCAAGTACTGCGTCACCGACCCGTGCAAGGACGTCACCTGCCAGAGCGGCTTCTCCTGTGACCATAGCACCGGCCAGTGCGTGGACCTGTGCGACGGCGTCAACTGTTCGTCGGACAAGAGCTGCGTCAACGGCTTCTGCCTCGACTGCTTCCAGACCGGTTGCGCCGACGGACAGATCTGTCTGGCCGGCACCGGCTGCGTCGACGACCCGTGCGCCAACGTCCAGTGCAACAGCGACGAGTTCTGCCGCGACGGCACCTGCGTGAAGACCACTTGCGACCCGGCGTGCGCGGAAGGCCAGCGCTGCGTGGACGGTACGTGCGAGAGCGACCCGTGCGCCGGGGTCACGTGCGGAACCAACCGCGTCTGCAACCCCGAGACCGGCGAGTGCGTGCCTGACAGCTGTACCGATCGCGTCTGCGGCGCGGGTGAGGCATGTCGCCCGGGCGACGGCGAGTGCATCCCGGATCCGTGCGTGCTCACCGACTGCCCGACCGGGCTCGAGTGCCACGTCGATTTCGACGGTGCCTCGTATTGCACCGCGCCACCTCCACCCGCGGACAACGGCGACTACATCTACGCCAGCGGTGGTGGCTGCTCGACCGGTGGTGGCGACGGCGGAAGCTGGTTGCTGCTGCTTCTGGGCCTGCCGCTGGTGGTGGTCCGGAGGCGCCGCCGGCGGTGACTTCTCCCGGTGGCTCCGGCGCCCGTCCCGAGCTTGTCGAAGGGGTGATGCCAATGTGCTAGCCTGCCGGCGCCACCGGTGAGCGACGACCAGACCGAGATCCGATCCTATCCCTGCCCGCGCTGCAGTACCGACATCGAGGTCGGCGTCACGCAGTGCCCGCGCTGCCAGGTCGCGCTGCCGCCCGAAGGGCTCGAGCCGCCCGGGCCGTACGCCTGGATCAAGTTCCTGCTCATCGTCGTGGCCTTGTCGATGGCCACCTGGTACGGGCTGCGCGCGTACCGCGCCAGCCAGCAGCCGAAGCAGCCGCCGGTCGACATGAAGACCGTCGGCACCGACGGCTAGACCGGGGCCAGCACGAACAGGATGTTGCGCGGCCACAACCGGCGGCCCATGTGCGGGCCGAGCGGGTGGACCGACTCGACCGCCAGGCCGGCGGCGGCGAAGCGCTCGCGCCAGGCGGCAGTGCTGCGGAACGAGCCCTTCCAGCCCATGCCGGTGACCGACAACAACCAGACGTGGAAGCCGACCGCGATGGCGCGCTGGGCGCGGTTGTCGGCCCGGTCCTCGGCGACGATCACACGGCCGCCGGGGGCGCAGGCCCGGCGCGCCTCGCGCAGGATCGCCAGGTCGTCGGCCGCGTGGTGGAGCGCGTAGAGGATGGTCACCGTGTCGAAAGCGCCGTCGGGAAGCGGCATCCGGCGGCCGTCGTAGACCACCAGCGGCACGTCGGTGCAGTTGCGGTCGACCACGTCGACCGCGGTCACGTCGCAGCCGCTGCGATCGCGCAGGAGCGCGCTGACCCGGCAGTCCCACGCGCCGACGTCGAGCAGCCGCCCTGGCCGCACGTGCGGTGCGGTGGTGCTGTGCACCCACTCCACGTGGCGGCGCATCAGCTGGTCGCCGGCGCGGGTGAGCGCCCGACCCAGCGCGCTTCGCCGGTAGCGACGGCGCAACCAGCCGTCGCGGCGGATCGCCAGCTCGGTGCCCATCAGCCGCTGGCCCGCATCAGCACCCGGTCGACGCGACCGCCGGACAGGACGTCGTCGAAGTAGGCGATGGTTCGCTCGAGACCGGTGTGCAGATCCACCGTCGGCTGCCAGCGCAGAAGCTCCCGCGCTTTCGAGATGTCTGGCCGGCGGCGGGTCGGGTCGTCGGTGGGAAGCGGCTCGAAGACGATCGGGCCGCGCGCGCCGACCAGGTCGCGCACGGTCTGGGCCAGCTGGAGGATGGTGTACTCGTCCGGGTTGCCCAGGTTGATCGGTCCGGTGTCGGTCTCCTGCTCCATCATCCCGGTCAGCCCGCGGACCATGTCGTCGACGTAGCAGAACGAGCGGGTGTGGCTGCCGTCGCCGTAGACGGTGATCGGCTGGCCGCGCAGCGCCTGGACCACGAAGTTGGAGATCACCCGGCCGTCGTCGAGCAACATCCGCGGCCCGTAGGTGTTGAAGATGCGCACCACCCTGACCGGCACGCCGGTCTGCCGGTGGTAGTCGAAGCAGAGCGTCTCGGCCACCCGCTTGCCCTCGTCGTAGCAGCTTCGCGGGCCGATGGGATTGACGTTGCCCCAGTACTCCTCTCGCTGGGGATGCACCGCCGGGTCGCCGTAGACCTCGCTGGTCGACGCCTGCAAGAGGCGCGCGCCGGTGCGCCGCGCCAGGTCGAGCATGTTGATCACGCCCATCACCGAGGTCTGCACCGTGCGGATTGGATCGTACTGGTAGTGCACCGGCGACGCCGGGCAGGCCAGGTTGTAGATCCGATCGACCTCCAGCGAGATCGACTCGATGACGTCGTGGCGCACCACTTCGAAGCTCCAGTCGGGCAGCAGGTGCGCAATGTGCTGCTTGCGGCCGGTGAAGAAACTGTCGAGGCACAGTACCTCGTGGCCGTCGGCGAGCAGCCGCTCGCACAGGTGGCTGCCGATGAAGCCCGCACCTCCGGTGACCAGTACTCTCATCGGATCCTCCTAGGCGCTCGCCGCCCGCTGGCGGTCGTAGTTGTCGATCCAGCGCTCCAGCTCCTGCAGCGAGTCGACGGTGGTGATGATCGGGCGGCCGTCCAGCCGGGCGCGGGCCGAGGCGACGCCGCGGCCACCGGCGACCAGACTCATGGTCGGCGGCAGGGAGGCGAGCAGCCGGTCCAGCGCCTGGCCGTCGCACTCGTCGTTGACGAAGGAGAGGAACAGCACCTCGGCGCCGGCGGTGGCGATCGCCGCGGTGATCTCGTCGGCCGGCAGGTTGGGGCCCAGGTAGAGGACGTTCCACCGATAGGCGGCGGCCAGCAGCGCGGCCATCAGGGCGCCGAACTCGTGAAGCTCGCCCGGCAGCGTGGTCGACACCACCGTGGGGGCGTCGCTCGGCCGCGGCTCGAGGCGCATCACCGTGCCGACCAGATTGCGCAACATGGCGCTGGCCGCGTGCTCGTGGGCGATGCGCAGCGCACCGCGCTCCCAGTCGTCGCCCACTTGCTGCAGGATCGGCGCGACGATCTCGAACAGCAGTGCCCGCGGGCCGTACAGCGCCGCGGCGCGGGTGATGATTCGCTCGACCTCGGTGACGTCGAGCGCGGCCAGCGACGTGACGAAGCGCGCCCGCACGTCGGCGGCGGGGACGTCGCCGTAGGACGCGGCCGCGTGATCTTCGACCAGCGCGAACAGGTGCTCGTCGGGGAGGCCCGCGATCTGCGACAGCGCGTGGCCGTTGTCGGTGAGCCGTTTGATCGCCCGAAGCCGGTCGATGTCGCGGTCGGAGAACAGCCGGTCGCCGCCCTCGCTGCGCGACGGTCCCACCGCGGCGTAGCGGCGTTCCCACACGCGCAGGGTATGGGTCGACAGCCCGGTGATGCGGGCGACAGCGCCGATGCGGTACTTGCCTTCTTCGCGATCGTTCATGGTGTCCTCTGCTGGAGCGTGTGCCGGGCCACTGCGCGATCCTTCCAGCGGACCGGCGCGCTGCGCGCCCGGTCGACCAGGGCCAGGGCCGAGATCGCGACGAAGACCAGGGTGAACAACGGGTAGCTCAGGGCGGCGGCGGCCGGCAGGCGACCGACCTCGCGCTGGCTGACGGCGACCGCGACGGCCGCCAGCACCGTGCCGGCCAGGCCGGCGGCGGCCAGGGCGACATCGCCGGTGACGGCGCCGCCGATCACCGCCAGCGGCGCGCCCAGTAGCCAGCCGATGACCGCGACCATCTCCAGCACGCCGCCGAGGCCGGCCGAGGCGATGCCCTCGCGGACGTTGCGCCGCCAGCCGCGGACGAAGCCGCCGAAGCCCTCGGGGTACATGCGCACGGTCATGAGGCCGGAATGGTGGCACAGGGTGAAGCCGTCGCCGTTGTCACAGGCCACGCGGGCGAACGCCAGATCCTCGGCGACCCGATCGCGCACCGTCTCGTGGCCGCCGGTGCGCAGGTAGGCGTCGCGGGTGAACAACAGGTACTGGCCGATGCTGAACTGGCGCTCGCCGCGGCGCGCGCGTCCGCCGGCGCGGCAGGCGAGGAGCAGGAGGAGCTGGAACACCCCCTGGAGCTTTTCCCAGGTAGCACGAGCGGCATGGGTCGGAACCACGGAGAGTAACCCGGCGCCGCGGGAGCGGAGGGTGCCCAGCGCACGCCCCAGCGAGTCGGGTGCGTGAACCGTGTCGGCGTCGGTGAACAGGAGGTAGCGCCCGCGGGTGGCCTCGGCGCCGGTGCGGCAGGCCCACGGCTTGCCCAGCCAGCCCGGCGGCAGGGGCGGCGGCGTCACCACCCGGGCCCCGGCGGCCCGCGCCAGCTCGCCGGTGCCGTCGGTCGAGTGATCGTCGACCACGATGACCTCCCCCGGCGCCGGGTCGAGGCGGCCGAGCGACGCCAGCAGCGCCGGCAGGTTGTGCGCCTCGTTGCGCGCGGGGACGACGATCGACACCTCGGAGGCGTCGGTCGCCGGGGCCGTGGCGTCGCGGCGCAGGCGGCGCAGGGCGGCCATGCGGACCGCCCACACCGCGGCGCCGGCGAGGACGATGGCGATGGTGATCGCCGGGCTCATCGCATCGCCTCCAGCGTCTCGGCCACGCCCGGGTAGCCCTGGGCGTAGAACCACCACCAGGCGACCATCATGATGCCGTGGCCGACGAAGATGAACACGTGGCTCCACATCTCCACCCGGTCGGACTGCTCGGTCAGGTAGCGGCGCCAGTGCAGCGCCTCGTCGATGGCGCTGTAGAAGAACGACAGCGCGGTGAAGACCGCGGCGGGGATGACCGCGGCGCGGTTGCCGTAGGCGAGCACCAGCAGCACCACCGCGGCGATGCCGCAGAAGATGGTGATGTGGTGGACCAGCGCCTCGCCGCGGGCCAGCGCCTGCTTGTAGACGGTGCGGTGGCCGATGGTGTCGAACGAGATCGCCGCACTGAAGATGGCGGCGCCGATCGGCACCAGCCACGCCTCGGCCGGGAAGGCGACGCCGTGGGCGCGGCCGAAGAGCAGGAAGCCGGCGGTCGACGCGACCAGGCCCAGCATCAACCCGACCCAGCCGGCGTAGACCAGCCAGTCGGCGCGCTCGAACTGGCGCATGCGGCCGACGTAAGTGGCGACGTCAGAGCGAAAGGAGGTCATGAGAGAGCTCTTGGGTGGTGGTGGGGGGATGGTGACGGCGCCCGGCCAGGCGCCGCAGCGCGCGCCGGGGCAGCGAGCCGATGATGCCGGCGGCGGCACGAACGACCAGCAGCGCCTTGCGCCAGCCGGGCACCACGGCGCGGCCGGCGCGGACGTCGCAGCCGGTCCGCCGCACGCGATCGCCAATGGCGGCGTAGACCAGGCGGGCGGTGCGCACGGCGAAGGCGCAGCGCCAGGGCAGGTCGATGATGCCGCGATCGCCCGAGCGGTAGAAGCGGTCGGCCAGCGCGAGCAGCTCGTCCACCGCGCTCGCGACCGGCTCGGCCAGCTCGTCGGGGAACGGGCCGCCCAGGTGCGCGCGCAGGTCGCCGGCGCCGTGGCGGGCCAGGAGCTCGTCGGGCAGGTAGAGCCGGCCCCGCTCCCAGTCCTCGAGCACGTCGCGGCAGATGTTGGACAGCTGCATGGCGAGGCCCAGGTGCGCGGCGTTACGCAGCGCCCGGTCGCCGGCGACGCCCATGACGTGGGTCATCATCAGGCCGACCGTGCTGGCCACGCGGTAGGCATAGAGCAGCAGCTCGTCGACCGTCAGGTAGACGTGGCCGGTGGCATCCATCTCCATGCCGGCCAGGAGCTCGGCCGGGTAGTGCCGCGGGATGCCGGCGTCGCGGGTCACGTCCTGGAAGGCGGCGAGCATCGGGTCGGCGGGGCGGCGGCCCGAATAGACCAGGGCCAGCTCGTCGCGCAGGCGCGCCAGCGCGGCCAGCTGCTCGTCGGCCGCCACCAGATCGACGGCGTCGTCGGCGCGGCGGCACCAGGTGTAGACCACGGCGGTGGCGTCGCGGCTGGCCGGCGGCAAGATCCGGGAGGCCAGGGCGAAGCTCTTGGAGTGGTGGGCGATGGTCTGCCGGCAGACCGCCATGGTCGTCTCGGGAGAGACGATCAGGGGCGCGGGCACGGTGATGGCTGTCTGGCTCATGCTGCAAAATCCTCGGCGATGACGCTGGCGGTGGCCTTGGCGGAGTTGATCACCCCGGGCACGCCGGCGCCCGGGTGGGTGCCGGCGCCGACCAGGTAGAGGTTGGCGATGCCGGGCGCGCGGTTGTGCGGGCGGAACCACGCGCTCTGGGTCAGCGTGGGCGAGCAGGAGAAGGCGTTGCCCTGATAGGCGCCCAGCTGGGTGCGGAAGTCGGCCGGGGTGAACCAGCGGCGGGTGACCACGTGCTTGCGCAGGTCGGGCATCAGCCGCTCGAGCGAGGCCAGGATCCGATCGCCGTACGACGGCGCCACGGCGGCCCAGTCGATCGGCGCGTTGCCCAGGTGCGGCACCGGCGACAGGACGTAGAACGAGCCGCAGCCTTCCGGCGCCAGCGACGGATCGGTAACGTGGGGCGCGTGCAGGTAGAGGCTGAAATCGTCGGGCAGCTCGCTGCCTCCGAAGATTTCGTCGAGCAGCTCGCGGTAGCGGGGCCCGAACAAGACCGTGTGGTGGACGACGCGATCGGCGTAAGTGCGGTCGACGCCGAAGTAGAGGACGAACAGCGACATCGACCAGTCGGCCTTCTCCAGCTTGCGCGTCATCTTGGCCGCCGCCGGCTGCCCGGCCAGCAGGTTGGCGTAGGTGTGGTGAACGTCGGCGTTGGACACGACCAGGTCGAATAGCTCCGGCTCGCGCCCGCGGATGTGCACCCGGTGCTGGGCGATGGCGCCGTCGGTCACCGGCTCGATCTGCTCGACCGGGGACGACAGCCGCACCTCGCCGCCCATCTCCTCGAACAGCTTGACCAGGGCGGCGACCAGCGCGCCGGTGCCGCCGCGGGGGAAGAACACCCCCCACTTGCGCTCGAGGTAGTGGATCAGCGTGTAGATGGCGCTGGTGGCGAACGGGTTGCCGCCGACCAGCAGCGAGTGGAACGACAGCGCCTGGCGCACGTGTTCGTCGTCCACGTATTTGGCGACGGTGGCGTAGACCGAGCGGTCGGCGCGCAGCCGCATCAGCGCCGGCGCCACCTTGACCATGTCGGTGAAGCGGAGGAACGGCGTCGCCACCAGCTTCTCGTAGCCGGTCTCGAACACCCGCCGCGAGTAGTCGACGAAGCGCAGGTAGCCGTCGGCGTCGTCGGGGTTGCGCGCGCGGATCTGCTCGAGCATGTGCTCGCAGTCGCCGTCGTAGTCGAACTGGTCGCCGTCGTCCCACACCAGGCGGTAGAACGGCGCCACCGGCAGCATCTCCACGTAGTCGCGCATGTCGCGGCCGCACAGGGTGAACAGCTCTTCGATGGCGTGGGGCGCGGTGATCACCGTGGGCCCGGCATCGAAGGTGAAGCCGCGGTCCTTGTAGACGTAGGCGCGGCCGCCCGGCTTGTCGCGGGCCTCGATCAGGGTGACCCGGGCGCCGGCGGCGGCCAGGCGAATGGCCACGGCCAGGCCGCCGAAGCCGCTGCCGATGACCGCGGCGCGGCTGCGGTCGAGTGGTTTGGACTTAGACATAGCTCTGCTCCAGTCGCTCGATGTGAGCGCGCAGCTCGCCGAGCTCCGCGGACGGAACGGCGTCGTCGAGACAGGTGAGGGCGGCGTCGAGATGTTGGTGGACTTGCGCGCGGCCGTGGCCGGCCACCGCCTCGGCCAGACGGGCGGCCAGCGGCGCGGGGTCGGCGCCGGCCACCACCGCGCGCCCGTGGTGGCGAAGCTCGGTGAAGCGCAGCTCGCTGGCCTGCTCGGCCAGCCACGCCCACGGCCAGCTCGGCCGCCCGTTGCCCAGATCCTCGGCGCCCTTGTCGGCGCGCCCGGGGCTGGTGTCGCTGCCCAGGTCGTCGAGCATCTGCAGCCCCACGCCGAAGGCGTGACCAAAGCGGGCGAAGGCGCCGGTGACTGCGGTGCTGGCGCCCGCCGCGGCGGCGCCCAGGGTCGCGGCCAGCTCCATCAGGCTGCCGGTCTTGAGCGCGGTGGTGGCGCCGACCACGCCGGCGACCTCTGCCTGGGGCAGCTCGCACACGCAGATCGCCACGTCGAGGGCCTGCCCGCGGTGGCAGCGCGACAGCGTGGCCACGGCAGTGCGCAAGATCGACGGAGGCGCCGCGGCGGCGAGCAGCTCCAGCGCCCAGAAGTACATCCAGTTGCCGGTGTTGAGCGCGACCGGCAGACCGACCAGGTGGTGCAGCGCGGGGGCGCCGCGCCGGGTCGCCGCGCTGTCCTCGATGTCGTCGACGATCAGCGAGCCGGCGTGGAGCACCTCGACCGCGAGCGGCAGCTCGGGCGGCAGCGCGCCGGGGCGACCTCCGGCCAGCCGGTAGAAGGTCTCGACCACGCGGGCGCGCAGCTCCTTGCCGGGCCGGCCGAGGAATTCTCTCGCCGGGCCGGTCAGCGCCTGCTCCCACACGCGCGCCGTCACGCCGGGGAACGGGGCCGCGGCGTCGAGCTCGCGCTCGAGCAGCGCTGACAGCGGGGACGACGGCAGCGATACGACTCGCTCGGGATTCATCGGGGACCTCCGGTGAAGGGGACACGCCAGGACATGCCGCGCGGTGGCCGCCCGACAAGGATCCGCACGCGGTCGGCAAAGCCGAGCTGAAGGGCGTAGAACCGGCGGATGACCGGCTCGGGCAGGCGGTAGAAACGCTCCAGCACGTTGAAGCGCTGGTCAGGGGCGAACCAGTGGAACAGCATCCGGTTGAGGCGCATGCCGAAGCGCAGCTGCGCGCGCTGGTGGTCGAAGCGTGCGGCCAGCTCGTCACCGAATAGCTCGTCCGGCGCGGTCGTCGCGACGTGGAGCGCCAGCCCGAGCGCCGCGGGCAGCGAGTAGCCGGTGACCGGGTGGAACCAGCCGCCGCGGTAGCCGGCGACCAGCGGGCCGCGCTCGGGCGTGGGCAACTCCATCTCCCACGGCAGTGGCAGCACACCTTGCTCGTCGCGGACGACCGACTCGACCAGCCAGCCGCGGTCGTCGGCGTAGTCGAGGACCCGGCCGACCAGCGCGGCCGTGTCGAGAGTCTTGTCGTCGGAGAAGTAGGTGTCTTCGACCAGCAAGCGGTCGGCCGCCAGCGGCAGGACGTAGACGAAGCGGAAGCCGTCGAGCTGCGGCACGGTGGCGTCCATGAGCAACGGCCGGTCAATGTGGTGCGGCCCTTCGAGCTGCAGCTCCAGGCCGACGAACTTCTGGTACCCGGCGCCGTCGAGCCCGTCGGCCGATGGGCCGCGGGCGTCGATGACGACGCGACCGGCCAGGGTGCGGCCGGAGAACAGCTCGACGTGGTGCTCGTCGATTTCGACCGCCACCTCGCCGAGCAGCAGCTCGGCATTGGGGGCGGCGGCGAGGCGCTCCCGCACGACCTGATCGAGCCGTTCGCTGGTGATCGCGGCGTAGGGCGATTCCAGGTCGCGGGCGTGTCGGGGGAACTCGACCCGGTATCCGGACTAGCGGTGGACCATCAGCGGGCCGAGCACGTGGCCGGCGGCGTCTGGGACGTCGTCGGCGTGGAAGCACCAGATGTGGTTGCCGCCCAGGCGGGCGTCGCGTTCGATCAGGGCGATCCGCGCCTCGGGGCGCCGGTCGAGCACCGCCAGGGAGATGAGCGCGTTCTGCAGGCCGCCGCCGACGAGGAGGTAATCGTACATCGAAGATTTGTCCAGGTGTTGTCTAGTGCAAAGATGGACATAATCTGCGGCGCAGGCAAGAGGAAAGGTTTCCCAACTGACTGAAACTACTAAAATCAGTCAGTTGCGTGCCATCGGCCGGGGTTGCTCCGTCTATGTTTTGTCTAGATTCGACAGGGTGTCTAGGCCAGCTCGGCGTCGAGGATTCGCCGGGCGATGGCCAGGGCGCAGCCGTAGGTGGCGTCGACGCCGAAGAACGACAGGCTCTTGGACAACAGGCTCTGCCGCCGCGAGTAGGGCGTATCCGACGCGTAGTGGAGGATGCCCAGCTCGAACGGGACGATGTTCGACAGGTGGACGATCTCGTCCTTGGGATGGCGCTTGGGATAGACCATCTCGTAGACCGCCGACAGGTACGGGCCCGCCTCCATCTCCAGCACCGTGTAGCCCTCGCGATAGAAGACGCTCATGTACTCGCGGTTCTGCAGGAACGAGCCGCGCACGGTCAGCGCCTTCTGGTTGTCCAGCACCGAGGCGTCGACCACGAGGTCGGTCAGGTCGGCGGCGGTAAGCAGTTGCGGAACAGATACGAGTTCTGCGAGTGCTCGTCGTAGGCGACGGTCGAGATCATCACGTCGCCGACCTTGCCGTTGAGGGTGGCCGCCTTGCCCATGACGTAGATGCCGCGGATCTCGCCGACGCCCTGGGCGACCGACGACAGGTGGTGGTACGCGGCCATGCCCAGCGGGTAGTCGATGTTGACGATCACCGCGTTCGACTCGCGCAGCCGGCTGTAGTCGCGCCCGCGCAGGCGCGGATCGAGGCGCGACGGCTCCAGCCGCGACAGCTCGATTAGCTGCACGCTGACGTCGATGTGTCCCGGCGTCGCGATGGTGGTGATGCCGCTCTCGGCGTCGAAGCGCTGGACTTCGGCGATCCGCTCGGCCTCGCGCGCCGGGTCGGCGCGGAGGAACTTGCGGAGCAAGTAGTACGACAGGTTGGCGACCACGCCGTCGTCGCCGTTGGCGATCGCCTGGTCGAATGCCGGCGCCAGTCCCTCGACGTTGGTTTCGCGGGCAAACGCGGTGATCTCGTCGCGCTTGGCGTTGGCGTAGCCGCCCAGGAGGTTGTTGAGCGCGTGGGTGTTGGACGACACGAAGTAGACCGGCCGCGGGCGCGGCGTGCGGCCGGCGTAGACCGGCTCGATGCCGCGCCACCACCGGCGCGCCGCCCGCTGGTACTCGAGGAACGAGCCGGCGAGCAGGCGCATCGTCAGGTCGCAGGGCCGCGCCTGGATCTCGGCGATGTCGCGATCGAAGCGGTCCTCGAACGCCCGGCGCAGGGTGCCCGCGTCGGCGGCCTCGAGGCGCATCGCCGCCGCCAGCGCGGTGTCGTCGGGCGGCGTGCCGACGTCGGCGCGCTCGATCGCCCGGTGCATCTTGTTCCACTCGATCTGATACGCGGTGACGATCGGCACCAGGTCGTCGATGTCGGTGGTGCTGGTGACGAACGCCGCCAGCGTGTCGCTGCCGTCCCAGCGCAGCGGCCGGCGGCGGCCGCGGGTGGTCACCTCGCGCCAGCCGGCGACCGGGAAGCCGGCGGCGTCGAACTGCTCGTTCGACTGGCCCATCACGACGCGGCGGATCGCCGGCATGCACGCCGGCAGGCGCGCGGCGCTGTAGGCGAACGCGGCCACGTCCGGGATCAGATCCCGCGCGCCCGAGTGCAGGCTGGAGCGCGAGTAGGCGTGGGCCTCCTCGAACGCGCGCACCTCGACGTCGCCCGACGAACGCAGGAGCGAGTAGTAGGTGCGGATGTAGAGGTCGATCTCGTCGCTGGTCGCGCTGGGAGGATGGCGGTCCATCGACCGCAGCGTATCAGCCGTCGACCGGCGGGTCGAAGCCCGGGGGCTTGACCGTGAGCAGTGAGGTGTCGATCTCGTCGACGATCCGCTCGGCGGTGTTGCCCATCACCAGCCCGGCGATGCCGCTCCGCGACACCGTGCCCAGGACCACCAGGTCCGGCTGGTGGCGCCAGACGGACTCGCGAATGGCGCGCTCCGGGCTGCTGGCGCCGATGTGGCAGGCGGGCACCTCGCGGCCCAGCGCCTTGGCGATGTGCGCGCGGGCAGCCTCGTCGATGGCCGCGAGCTGCTTCTGGTACTGCGCCTCCTCGATCGACTCCTGCTCGAGCTGCAGCTCCAGCGGCACCTTGTAGGCGTGGACCACGTGGAGCTCGGCGCCGACCAGGTCGGCCACGTGGGCGGCAGCCTCGACCGCGGCGTCGCCGGCCGGACCCAGGTCGGTGGCCGCCAGCACCAGCCGCTTGACCGGATCGCGGGCCGGATGGATCACCCACACCGGGCACGGGCATTTGCGGATCAGCCGGCGGGCGTTGGTGCCGACCAGCCGCTCGCCG
>Ga0114931_10004259_pt1 | contig 17878 bp, 22 predicted proteins | sample 2SBtaG_FD_89579 | JGI IMG/M metagenome (GOLD analysis project Ga0114931, IMG submission 89579) | Deep subsurface microbial communities from Kolumbo volcano to uncover new lineages of life (NeLLi) - 2SBTROV14_V59a metaG | ecosystem: Environmental > Aquatic > Marine > Volcanic | place: Kolumbo...
GAAGGAAAAAAGTTAAGAGTGCTTACTGCTCCACCGAAGAGGTGATGCTGCCTGAGGCCGTGTGCGTCACGGACTCGCCACTCTTGGTATAGATAACGCTCACATCTGACCTGAACTTGTCGCCAACGTTGGCCGCGGCGGTGTTCGTGCAGGACATGGTAAAAACCGTCTTCTGGCCATTCGCAAGCGGAAACTGCGTGCTGTTCACGACGTTGCAGTCAACGGCGCTACCGAGATTGGTCGTGTTAATTATGGTCTGGTTGACGGTAATCTGGTCGCCGATGTTGTTGATGATGCCAAACTTCAGCGTCGCCGGCGTGCCGGCCGAGACCTTGTACTCGCCTGCGCTGATGCCACCGGTCATCGTGAAGCTGCTCGGCAGGAACTTGCTCGGGCTTAGCACACCGAAATAGGCGAGCGCGCCAATCGCGGCCAAGACCACGAGGATAGCCCAACCATATGTCATCAGGAATTCCATGGCCGCTTGGCCCTTTCTCGAATGCATGCTCATTCACCTCACTCTTGCTCGATATGTCGTGAGAGCTAACCACTCCCTCGAGAAGATCGTTTATAAATATTTCGATTGGGTGGACTGTCCCGAAAGTGTGATAGGTCATTGGAAATGTCACCCCCTTTAAGCTGTGAGCTTGAAGGAGGGTCCGGTGGCTCCGTGAGGATCACCGTCGACCACTGATCCTGCCCAGCGTGAACGCGAGGACGCCGAGCGTATCATTCACCAGGTCTTTCGCCATGTCCAGCCAGTAATGGCAGCCGGATGCGGTGCAGCGGAGCGTCGCTCCGCCCTTGAGGATCTGGTCGAGGATCTCGACGATCTCCACTCCGACGCCGAGCACGAGGACTGCGGCCGCAGCGAGAAGGAGCGCATCCTTCCGGCCACGCGTCTCGAAGAGGCGCGCGAGGAGCATTGTCGTGACGAATGCAGCTATCAGGTGCAGGTAGGTGTCGAACGTGACGCCCGCAATCGCGACCGTGTAGAGGTTCCATTCCACGCCGGCCGCCTGGAGCAGGAGCAGCACCCATGCTGCGAAGAGCTCGACGGGACGTGCCACTCCTTCAGCGGCGTACCACAACGCGGCGAGGAGCGCGGTCGTGATTGCGACGTTCGCGAGGGAGCCCTCACTGTGGAGGAGCGCCGCGAGGTTTACGAGCGCGAGGACGACGAAGCCACCATTGAGAAACCGCGTACTGACGCCACGCCCGCCACCCTTCTCCGTATGATTCCTTCTCTTGTCCGTTGCCTTGGCCATGCGTTGCCCGGAAACGCCTTCCTTTTAAATGATTCCCGTTGGCAGGGCGACCAGGCCGCGATGAACGTCTCGTCAACCATCCCTGCGCTTCTCTCAGTCTTCCTCACCGGTCCAAACCAGTGACGTTGCGAGGAATCCGCGTCCGCGCCACGCGCGCGACGACCGTGATATGGAGGTTCATGATTGAGCGCTTCTTCTCTTTTGCCAATTACCTCATTTATTTCCCTTCGGTTTTCCTAGAGTCATGAGTTAACGTCTTACGAGACGGATACTCTGCCTAGCCGACGGCATTCTGCTCGGACTCAGGAGCGAGCAAAGTCATAGTTATAGATCAGGCTCGTGTAGAGCGCGAGGTCTTGGCTCGTGACGAAGCCGTCGCCGTCCAGGTCGCAGATGTGGTCCGTGTCACATGACGCTGTCCCGGCGAGGATATCCTTAAGGAAAAGCGGGTCCGCGCGCGTCAGCTGCCGGTCATTATCATAATCGTAGAGCCGTGTCACCATGAGCCTAAAGGATTCCGCGTCGCGGTTGTCGAGCAGACCGTCGTCGTTCAGGTCGCACGTATGCCGCGTGCAGTCCGCCTTGCCGGAGAGGACGTCCTCGTAATCGTAGAAATCAACGATGCCATCCTCGTTGAAGTCAAGGAGCGTGACGTCGAACTGCTGCCCGACCGGGACCGCGGCATCTCCGTAGGAGGCCGCCTTGCCGAGCGTGTCCTGGGCCGCAGTCTGCGCGGACGTCTGCCCAGGTTTGAGGCCGAACACCATGAGGACGACGCAGACGATGGCGATGACGGCGACGACGCCGATGGAGGTCATGTCATACGCTGCTTTCTCTGCCATCTTTGCACCTTGTGAGCATCGTAAAAATGGTTAAGGATACTGCTTCGTCATCGCCGCCGAAGCGGAAAAATACACACGATTAGTATACCTTTAAGTATATTAGTTTATAAATATTTCGCTCTCGAGGGCCGCGTTGAACGTCAATCGCCCCAACCACCATCTGGTGTTCCTCCTGCCACGGCCCTGAGACTCGTACACCCGCTTGCTGATTGAGCCGCCACGGTTCGCGGCGTGTCCGCGAAGTCCAGAACGCAGTGACCGGAGGAGCGTCCCTCGACGTTTTCACCACGGCCCGGCGACCCGCAAGCTTTTTAAACTGCTCTGGGTTTTCGCAGGGAGTAACGATAACCAGGGATGACTATGGGACGTATCAAGACCAAGCCTGTGAAGAGTGCTGGCGACGAACTGTACGCTGCCTACGGTGACCGCTTCTCGAAGGACTTTGAGAAGAACAAGGAGGTACTGCCGGGGGTCGCAGAAGTGCGTTCGAAGAAGATCAGGAACATCCTGGCCGGCTACCTCACGAAGAAGGCGAAGCGGCAGGCGTAGGTCCTCGCTCCTCAGGGGCGAGCAGGGGGTGATGCTCGATGACCGACGAGGATATGCATAACTTCAAAGAGCCCGACCACGACGGCCGGGACAACGTCATTTTCATCGGCAACAAGCCGTTCATGAACTACGTAACTTCTGTCGTCATCCAGTTCACCACGAAAGAGGCGCCCGAGGTCATCGTGAAGGCCCGCGGCAAGTTCATCTCCCGCGCGGTGGATGTCGTCGAGGTCGCGCGGAAACGCTTCCTCCAGGGCCAAATCACCGTCAAGGGGATCGCAACGAACTCCGAGGAGTTCACCAACAAGGAAGGCAAGCTCGTCCGCGTCTCCACCATAGAGATTACGCTTGAGAAGACGTGAGGACGCGCTGCGTCTTCCCGTCCCAATCTATGCTTCTCCCTTTTTTTCTGACAGTCCCTGTTCTCGCTCCGCTCACGATTCTCCTTTAACATCCGCGCTTGGCGAAGTGACTAGGGTGTCCTGTGAATTGAGGTTAACCACAAGTCCAGTGATGGTTAGGAGTGTATTTTTCCTGTGAATAGGCAACCCAATTCCAGCTGAAAAATGAGGTGTCATTTGGGAGAGCGAGCATAGGACGGAGACCTTTAAAGTAGGTGCCTATGCGAGTGAACCGCTAAGCGCGTATTAGTCGCACCGACCCCTACGAGTGATAATTGTAAACGAAGTGAACAAAGAACGGAGTGGGGGGAGGGTAGTATGACGGAAGAAAAGTTTTTTATTCCCTTAAAGGAGAACCATATTTGATTTCAAGATTCCGAACATTAAAAAAAGTTGGTTTTTCCAAAATCTGTCCTGATTGATAGAGTGGTTCATACGCTTGTTTTAATCTAGTTCTTTCATTTATTTTTTCAAATGTATATCCTATTGGAATCCAACTTAAAGAAAAAGCAAGTGCTGTCGACAAAGTTGGCTTATCGAACATTATTTTCAATAATTGACATAATGAATCAAATGTTTGAGGCTCTGCCATATAAGATGAAATTTCGTATGATTATAAAAACTTTTCTGAGTAATATTGCGTATAAAACGGAATTTAACGAAGTCGCCGAAGGCGATAGAGGGGGAACTTTTTAGTTTTAATAGTAACTTAATAGTGGTAAATTAATGGAAATCTTTATAAAGTTAGAATTATATCTCTTATTATATGAGTAATCAAAATTCAGAACAAAGAAATGACCATCATAGAATCAGCCCTACTGCTAAGTTAGTTGCATATTGGAGAGCACAATCAGATATTCCTTACTCTGTTGAAATAGCAAAGAGTGTAAAAGCAGAAGAGGCTGCAAAAGAACTTTTAGGAGAAAGATTAGGAATATTGACTACTCTTGCATCACCTCATCTTGAAGCGAGATATAAATGTATTAATGATGGGTTAAGAAGAGAAGGGCTGAATAACGTTTTAGAGTTAGCAATGGGTGTGTCCCCAAGAGGATTAGAGTATGTAACAAACAGTCATCAAGGTATCTATGTTGGGACAGATTTACCAGATATGCTGTCTGAAACATCTGGTATTATAAAAGGTATTGCAGAAAAGTATGGTCTTTCAACTCAAAATATTCATCTTCAAACTGCGAATGTTTTAGATAGAAAACAATTAGAAAAAGCAATTCACTATTTTGATGGAAAAAGATTTGGAGTTTGTAATGAAGGGCTTCTTATGTATCTAGGCAGAGAAGAACAAGCACAAATGGCTCAAAATATTCGTGAAATGCTTTTAACTTCTGGAGGTTCTTGGGTTACTCCTGATATTGATAACTTAAAAGAGATGGAAGAAAGAATTGCTTCATATAATTCTGAAATTAGGAAAGTTGCAGAAGCAGTATTTATGGGAATCTCCAATAAAACTGGCAGAGATATCAGGGAAGGATATTTTCCAACAGAAAAAGAAGCATTAAAATTCTACGGAGATTTAGGTTTTTCTGTTGAACCATTTCCATTCTATACAGGATATAATTTGTCAACTTCTGATAGAGTGACAGAGGACATGAAACCTCAAGTGATGAAATCACTTTCTACTAGAAATGCTTGGATATTAAAACCAAAAAAATAATTTTTCTTGACGAAGTCAAGACTTCTGTCCGTAGGACTAAAATTTCCTCCCCTTTTCTATATTTTAGGATTTTTGAAAATTGCAATTAACATTTCTTATACACATTATCATTTCTTATACATAAGTTCTAGGGTGGGGCAAAATTTGGTGCTCTCATCCCTCGGGTGAGTGACCCTTAAGGAGAGAGAGCGTCGGCGGAGGACGGAGAGCTGGACGACGAGGACAGAAATACCTACACGATCGCCGCCCAGTAGACCTGCTGGAGCAGCCCGGAGTTGCCGACAACGAAGGTCTCGACGATGGCGCCGAGGAGGAAGAGCGCTATCGCAACGAGGAAGAGCCAGTAGTTGTACCGAAAGATCTCCTCATGCCGCTTGTCATCAAAGACATAGGAGAGCGCATACAGGAGCAGGAGAATGCCGCCGATGTCGAGGAGGCGCGCGACCAGCGGCGAGAAAACCGCGTGGAAGAGGTAAAGGAAGATGAGGAAGAGGAGTGTGGCACTCAGCAGGTAATAGATGAACTTCCCCATGGCGGAGCGTTTCGAGATGACATCGTCGCTGAGCACGCCACCGGCGATCGCCGCGAGGATGTAGGCACCACCCTCGAGGACGACGTGCGGCAGCGTGATGACAAGAATGATGAGCAGGTTCGGCAGGGCGCCATAGGCGCCGCCGTGAATCGCTGCCTCCAGGGCGCGGAAGCCGAAGATTGTACCCCACGAGGAGGCGTTCCACGCCACGAAGAAGAGCGCGCCGTCGCCCGCAATCAGCGCGAGGACGAAGCACGCGAGGAGGACCCACCAGTTGTTGAGGAAAATCGCGAGGAAGGTCCCGCCGGAGAAGGCCGCACCGCGGAGGTTGAGTTCCAGAGCGAGCTGCTCACGGAAAACGGAGCCGACGTCGAAGCCGAGCTGCGGCAGGAGGAACGAGTAGACGGTGTACGTCAGGTATATCCCAAAGAAGAGAACGAGATAGACCGAGATGGCGCGCTTGTTGTCTCGCCAAAAATGACTGAACGTGACGGAACGTTCGCCCAGTTCCGCCCGTTCATCCTTCGCGAGGAGCTTGTCCATGTACGGAATGAGCAACAACGAGACGAAGACGACGCTGACGATGCCGGAGTTCGCCGCGAAGAGGAGACGGGCGACGACGATCGCAATCGTTGAATAGACGACCGCGAGGATGAACGCGTAGCGCAGCTTCCGCTCCAGCCAATCCTCCGGGAAAAGATGCTCAAGGACCATAAGAAGGGTTACGAGAGAAACGATTTATAAAGGTTTATCCGCACTCAGGAGTGGCCCGTCAGCCAAAGAATATGCTCATTGGCCGTATCCCGAACAGGACCGCCGCGGCCAGGTACCAGTACCAGGAGAGGCTCGCCAGCACCGTGAAGAGCGTCACGAGGAAGACCGTCCATTCGGTCAGCGCAATGTCCCACACATTCATCCGCTTCACGTGCCAGACTATCCATGCGAGATACCCCGTACGATTACCTCGAGGCGCACCCCCTCACGAGAGTATAAAAATTGATGGAGAAGAGTATGAGCCTGGGAGGATTCGAACCCCCGACCTTCCGGTCTCTTCACAGCCTTCTCTTGCAGGGCTGGGGGCTTGAGCGGAGCGAAACCCCCGCTTTTCGCCAGCTTTTTTGCAAAAGGCTGTGCCGAAGCCGGACGCGCTATCCAAACTACGCCACAGGCCCATCGTCATGAATCGCTCCATGAGTTGAATTGAGAGTGAGAAGTCCCTTTAAAAGGGTTTCTAGGCAAGCGGCTTAATGAAAAAATTTGCTCGCAACCCTCTCTAACAAAATATTTTTAAATCCGCCCTGCTTTTCTCCTTACAGACAGTTGGGGGGTGGACATTCTATGGTTTCAAAGGACATCGAACAGGGCAAGACGTGCGCGATTCTCAGCTACCTGCTGATTGGCATCATCTGGTATTTCGCTGATGACAAGATGCGGAAGAACGCGTTCGCGAAGTACCACGTCAAGCAGGGGCTCGTCCTGCTCATCGTGTGGGTGGTCATCTGGATCATCTCGATACCGCTCTTCTTCCTGTTCTGGCTCTTCTGGATCATCGAGATCGTGCTGCTCGTTCTGATGATCCTCGGCATCATCAACGCGGTGAACAACAAGAAGGCGCCGCTGCCGATTATCGGCCAGTTCGCGAAGATCTTCACGTTCTGAAGAGAGCGCAACCCACACCCAGTCCCGGAACGGCACGATTAGACGCTCGCCGTCGTTGGCCTGATTGTGAACCTGATTGTTCTGCCCGGGATTGGTAGCCGCACCGGCGGCCGCGAAGAAAAGGCCGTAGGCTAAGAAACAGATTTCCTTCTATTCGAAGAATATTGTCCCATCGAGATAGACACCCTTGTCCAGCCGGACCGGGCGCCACGTGTCGAGGACGAGCGCGGCTTCCAGCCAGTCCGCCAGCTCCTCAGGGTTGCCGATCGTCGCGCTCAGTCCGATGACCTGGAGCTGTGGAAGCAGGCGACGCATCAGCGTGATCAGCACTTCCAGGGTCGGTCCCCTGCCGGCGTCGTTGAGGAGATGGATTTCGTCTAGGACGAGGGTCTTCACGGAGGAGAGCCATGGTGCTCGGTGGCGGAGCAACGAGTCCATCTTCTCGGAGGTCGTGATGATGATGTCGTATCGCGCCAACCAAGAGTCGACGCTGTCCACGTCCCCGGACGTCAGCGCGATCTTCAGGTTCGGATAGTCTTTGGTGAACTGCTTGTGCTTCTCAGAGGCGAGCGCGCGCAGGGGCACCACATACACCGCCTTGCCCCTATCGTGCAGTACCGCGTTCAGTGCCGCGAGCTCGCCGACGAGCGTCTTGCCGGATGCGGTCGGCGTGCAGACGAGCAGGTTCCGATCCTCGAAGAGGCCCGCCGCAATCGCTTTCGCCTGCGCTGGCCGCATCTCGGTGAAGCCGCGCTGTTCGAGGAGCGCGTAGACCTTCGCGGGGATGACGTGCCTGTGCTTCTCGAGTCGCATACGTCGTCGGAAGAGGTAGTCACTCTTAAATGTGCTGTCTCTCCCGCACGGAAATCCTTCTTCAGTGTCGGTCCGATTCACAAGCATTATAAATGGCGTTCCACATACTCTCATGGTGAAACCCATGCGGCATTTTCAGAAGATTTCTGGGTATAAAGTCATCTCGAAGTGCCGGAACTGCGGCAAGCGGATCGTCGGGAAGAGTGAGACCTACTATTGCGAGGACTGCCTTGCGAAGCTGCGCAGTTACCGGGAGCGCGAGGCGAAACGCATCGAGGACGAGAAGGCCGCCGCGAGGGCCGCCGTCGAGAAGAGGGCCGCCGCGAAGAAGGCCCTCGCTGAGCGGAAGGCCGCTGCGCGGCGCACAGCGAAACCGGCGGCAAAGAGACCCGTGGCCAAGAAGCGCGTCCCGGCGAAGAGGAACGTCAAGAAGGCCGCCGCGAAGAAGCGGAAGTAGCTACATCCGTCTCGGCGCCTCAATCCCCAGCAGCGTGAGGCTGAGCGCGAGCACGTTCCGCGTCGCGTCCACGAGGAGGGCACGCGCATTCTCGACCTGTGGAGATTCGCCGATGACCTTGCACGCGTGATAGAACGAATTGAACGTCTTGGCCAAGGATAATGCGTACTGCGCGAGCGCTCCCGGCGAGAGCTCCCGGGAGACCACTGCGATTGCGTCCGGGAACCTAAGAAGCGCCTTCGCGAGGCGGAACTCGTGATCGCTTGTCAACGTGTGGAACGCGGCCCCCTGCATCACCGGTCTCTTCCCCAGCTTCGTCAGGATTGAGTTGCAGCGCGCGTGCGTGTACTGGATGTATGGCCCCGTGTCCCCTTCAAAGTCGCAGACTTTCGCGACATCGAACACGATGGGCTTGTTGTGGTCCCGGTAGAGCATCTCGAACTTGAGGGCGCAGATCCCGACGGCCTGGACGACGGCGGCAATCTCCATCTCGTCCCAGTTATCGTGGCGCTTCCTGATCTCCGTCTCCGTATAGGCGAACACATCCTCCTTCACGTCTGTGTAGAGGATGTTCTGCCCGGTGCGCGAGGACATCTTCCCTTCTGGGAGTCGCACTTCTTCGTAGCTGAGGTGGAAGCACTTCTCCGCTTGCGCGAACCGCATGAGGCCAAGCGTCTTGAAGAGCTGCTGCATATGCAGGGATTGCGCCTTGCCGATGACGTAAATCGAGCGGTCTATCTTGTACTCGGTAAACTTCTTCTCGGCGAGCGCGAGGTCCTTCGCCGAGTAGAGCGGTGTTCCGTCCTGCCTCAGGAGGACCCAGACGCCGAGATTCTCCTGCTCGAGGTCAACGATAATCGCGCCGTCGCTCTCCTTGGCGATGCCCTTCGAGAGCAGCTCGCGCGCGAGCTCTTTCGCCCGCGTCTCCATCTCACGCTCGAACCACCAGACGTCGAAATGCGCCTGGAGATCAGCGTAGATCGCGTTCAGCTCGTCAATCGACCATTGGCGCGAGTCGCGCCAGAGCGTCATGAGTTGCTTGTCCTTGCCCTCATCGAGGAGCAGGTTGAGCTTGCGGACCTCGTCGTCGTGTTCCGGTTCCTCGTTGAGGCGTTGGACTGCCTCGACGTAGATGGCTGCGAGCCACTTCCCGAGCGCGCCTTCTCCTTCTGGTGGCTGCTCATCCTTGTGAAAGTTCATGTAGCACCAGAGCCACTTCGCGACGTGCATCCCCGTGTCGCCGGAGTAGTTCGCCTGCACCACCTCGTGACCCGCATGTCTCAGGATGCGGGCGAGCGCCTCGCCGATCGACGTGCCGCGCAGATGGCCGACGTGGAACGCCTTGTGCGTGTTCGGCTGACTGTACTCGATCATCACCTTCTCTGCCTTCTTCAGACCAGCGCCGTAGCTGGCCGGCTCCTTCAGGATGGCCGAGATGGTCCGTCCGATGACCTGCTCGCGATCAAGAAAGATGTTGAGATAGGGGCCGACCGCCTTGACATCCGCGACTAGTCCCCCCTTCTCCATGCTTCCCGCGAGCTCCTGCGCAATCACGGCCGGCGCCTTCCTGAGTGCTTTCGCGAACGAGAAACAGGGGAGTGCATAGTCGCCGAGAGTCTCGTCCGGTGGCGTCTCGAGGAGCGCTGCTATCCGCTCCGCGGTTTCGGGGAGCGCGAGCCGCTTGCGGAGTGTCTCCGCCAGTTCCGCCCTGAGGTCCATGGTCCTAATGTGCCGACGGGCGGTTAATAAAGATTTGTGCGCCGGAACCGCTCCATTTATATATTTCCATTTGTCCTCGGCGGACGTGGCACCGAGATCACAACTGTCGCGACGACGCATTATTAAGGCCTCATCGAGTTTCTTCAATCTCGAGATTGGCCTCATCGGCTTCGTCTCCGCCTCTTTGCTACTGCTCATTAACGTGTGGGGAACAGGGTACATCGCATGGCACGCCGCGTTCATCCGACTCGGGCTCAGCATCGGCTACCACCTCTTCGTGACCAAGATGGCGGAGCATCTTACGCGGTTCAGCCGGTCGCATCTCGGGCAGCTCTTCTGGGCAAACCTCTTCCCGAACACCGTCTACAATGCAATCCAGTACCCGATCTTCGTCGCCTTGGGCGTCCCTCGGCCGTTCTGGTCTGTCTTCCCGTTCTGGTGCATCAGCCTCATCACGTTCACGCAGATCGTCAAGTACGCCCGGAAGGGCTATGAGCCAGGCGTGCTGGACATCGCGATCGGACTGTGGTACGACCTCGCGCGCCTGTTCGGCTCGAAGAAGGCGGAGAGGTTCTCATGAGCATCGCTGATCAGTCAGGCCTTCCTCCTTCCTGCCCGGATACCGTCGTTGAGGGTGCAGAGACACTTGAAGATATTGCCCGTGCCGCGCCATCCGCTCCGACAGAGAAGGTTGTCTTACCTGGCTCGGCTGTTCCTGCACGTCCGGACTATGATCACCTTCTCTGGAAGGTCCTCGGAACGGGCGCGCTCGCCGTCTCTGCAGCCTACGTCTATTTCGTCAACAAGGATGTCGGTCCGCAGGAAGGGACGACGCTGCTGGAATGGCTGCACTCTCCCCAGGCCTTCGCGACCGTCTTCCGTCTTGCCAGCGCCTATCTCTTCAATCGGTACGGGACGCCGTTCATCGAGTACGAGGTGAACCGGCGCTTTCCCGATTCGCGGGCTGGACGGGTCACAGAGGTCATCGCCTTTAACGGAGGCGCCAACTTCGTGGACGGCGCGGTCTATGGCTTCGCCGGCGCCCATCCGCTCAGTTCGACGGTGCCATTCATGATTTTGGGTTCGGGATTCCAGATATTCCATATCGAGTCGTGCCACGCCGGCAAGGGTGGCCTGACCGGCCTCTTCGATACGGCGAAGGAATGGGTCGAGGGCAAGTACGCGTTCCTCAATGCCTGGAGCAAAGTCTTCGTCAGGCAGCCAATCCGCGAACTCTATGCTGCGCGCGATGTAGATAAGATATAGGAAATGGTTTACTCGGCCTTCTCGGCAGCCTCTTCAGCTTTCGCCTCGAAGAGAGGCTTTGAGCCATACTTCACGATCTTGACGTTCAGCTGCGTGGTGATCGCGCTGACCGTGTTGCCTGAGACCGTACGGCGGAGCCGCATGCCCTTGCGACGCTTCCGGTTGCCGATGCTGTGTGCGATGAGCACCTTCCGTCTGCTCTCACCTTCGACGTCGTTCCGCATCGGAAAGCCAGCAGTGTCACTGCCGCCAGTGATGAGGAACTCGTAGCCGGGCTTGTCGACGAGCTCGCCCTTGAACGTCTGGCCGATTCGCTTGCCGTGCAGCGCCTGAGAATTCGCGTCGTCCAGCTCAATTTGGACGGTCTTCTTGCTCTTCGGGTCCCCGATATTCAGCTTTATTGCCATCGTCCGTGCCTCCCGGGCCGGCATCCCACGGTGGTGCGCTCCCTCTCCTGAGGCGGCTCAGCAATTGGCGAGAAGAGTGATTGCTTTATAAATATACCCCTCTTCTTCTCAACCACTTCTCCACCACTTTTTCACCCAAAAAAGTTAAAAATGACCACTTTTAAGTAGTTAAAATAGAAATATTTATAAGTGATTCCTTCCTTAAAGAGCGTATGGTCGCTTTACCCCAGAATGAGAATGCGTTTCTCGAATGGTATGCGACTTATAAGCCTCTTTGGTTACAACAGCACTCTCCAGTTGTCGGCCTCACCCTTCTCGCAAGAGACGAGACTTTCAGCGAGGAAGAGAAAGAGAAACTTGTCAACGTGGTAAAGACTACATTCCACGAGCTCTTTCAAGGCGTTACGACTCTCTCATTTCAGCAGGAGTATCACATCGCTGTGAAAGAGTACGGGATGCCTTTATCTTCGATTACTGAGGACGTGATGCCGCACGGTCGTCTCGCATCAGCCGATAAGGAAACGCTCGATCTCATTTTCAACAGTGACGGGAGTTCAGGTGAGAGGAGAACCTTCTACAAGCCAGAGGGACCGCACCTCCTCCTCATGAAAGGGGTCGATCGACTCGCTCTAGAGGGGATCTCTTTGGAGGGACTTGCCGATCCTGTCACCGCTTCCGTCTATCTCGCTCTTGGCCGTGGAGAACTTACTCCCACGAACTACAAGACGCTTCAACACGAGCTTGGCCATCTCGCCTTTCTCTCCCACCATGATCAACGACGAGAAGGCTGCTTGATGAATCGGCGAGATATTTCCAGAAGTGTCCGCTTCTGCGACGACTGTAAGGAACAGGTTGCTCACTACTGGACGACTCTTCGCCACTATCAAGAACTTTTCCAATATCAAGAACCTTTTTAACTCTTTATACGCTCTTCTTCTCCCATGAACTTCCAGAATCTCGTCATCGTCGAGACACCCGCTGTCTATCTCGACCATGCGCTCAAGGCCGCGCGGAAGAAGGCGCTCGAGTTCCGGCGCCAGCTCCGCAAAAGGTCGCCCGAGGATCGGAAGCGGCGCTCCGATCAGGAGCTCTTCAAGGTGTTCGCCGACGCGCTCGCAACCGCCCTGCTCCGAATCCCAGAACGTTTCCCGAACCTGGATGCGCTGCCCGAATTCTACCTCTGCTTGATTGAGACGACGCTCGACGTGCATGCGCTGAAGGGAGCGCTCGCCTCGATCTCCACTGCCGCGAAGAACATACGCATCCTTGGTCGCGATTTCCAGCGCCAGCTCGCGCGCAGCCAGGACCTGAAGGCCTCGCTCGCAGCGAAGCGTCAAGGCATCGGCCGGATTAGCTCCGTCGTCAAGCGGCTCGGCAAGGACCTGCGCCTCCTCGAGACTGCCCGGAAGACGATGCGCACGTACCCGAGCGTCAAGACCGGGCTGTTCACGGTCGCGATTGCTGGCTTCCCGAACGTCGGCAAGTCGACGCTCCTCAGCAGGCTGACGCCCGCCCGTCCGGAGATTAAGGACTACGCGTTCACGACGAAGACGCTCAACATCGGCTATCTTACGTACAGGCACAACAAGCTCCAATTCATCGACACGCCCGGCACACTGAATCGTCCGGAACGGATGAACGATGTCGAGCGACAGGCCTCCCTCGCGATGAAGTACGTCGCGAACCTCATCGTCTACGTCTACGACCCTTCGGAGAGCTACCCGCTCGCGGACCAGGAGGCGCTCGAGCTGCTCGTCCGCGAATACGGCCAGGAGGTCATCCTCTATCTCAGCAAGACTGACCTCGTCGTCCCAGAGCGTCTCTCGCAGTTCGAGCGGTCCAAGCCCGGCATCATCACGTCGGTCGAAGCACTCAGAGAGAAGGTGACGGCAATCTTCGAGAAGGAGTTCCTGGGGACGCGGTGACGCTTCTGCCTCGTGAAGAAGCGAACCTCAAATCTAAACGGTCTTGCGCTCGACGACGATTCGGGTCGAGCAGGCAAACTTGTGGTTCGCGCGCTCGGCGGCCGTCTTCGCAACAGCCAAGTCCTTCTCCTCGCAGCCAATCTCGATGATTGTCTGACCAGCCCTGAGCCGAGCCGCGAGTCCAATCGACTTGCCGAAGGACATCTTCATCCCCGTGCTCATACGGTCGGCACCCGCACCGGACGCGAGCGGATTCTCGCGGAGGATGTGGTGTGGGATTGCCTTGATCCTGAAGCGGTAGCTTTTCTTGCCGAGCGTGGTCTCGAGGACGCGGTTGGCCGACTTGCGCGCAGACTCGAGCGCGTTGTGTCGAATCTGGATTGGCACCTTGCTCCTGAGCTGGACGCGCACCGGGAACTCACGCGTCGTGTCGCCCATCTCGTACTTCACGACGAGGTTGTGCGGGTTCGCGCGCACATAGGACTTGGCGCGATACTTTGACTTGCGGGTGTACGGCCGTTCGACCTTCCGATAGGCGCTCGCCTTGCGCAGCTTTGCCATGTTCGCGCGAGAACTATGAACTGTTTATAAAGGTTGCTGTCGGGGTGGCCGCGGTGAAAAGGTCGGGCAGCGCTCCTCCGGTCACTGCGTTCCGGACTTCGCGGACACGCCGCGAACCGTGGCGGCTCGGCTGGACCGTCCGCGAGTGCACGAGGATCGGCTCACACACACCACGCGATGGCCGTCGGAGCGCGACTGAAAAACGTTCACCGCGGCCCTACCTGGCAAAACGTTTTAAAAGAGGATTGACCGCAAGACCAATCATGGGTAGCAGGCGCGGCTCGATGCAGCAAGGATTCTCGCTCATGACCTTCATGGCGATGCTCCTCTTCCTATTCTTCGTCCTCGTCGTCTTCACCGTCCCGTCCATGGCCGTCACGTGCGAGTGGACGACGAGCTGCACGGAGAACACGACGAGCACCGGACTCCTCAGGGGGATGAACCAGACGGATGGCTGGAACGACGCGCACGCACAGCTGATGAACTACACGGGGACCGCGTACAACTCGACGCTCTGCTGCGTCACGGACGGCAGCCACCGGCTCAACAACAGCTGCTCGAACGAGAACGCGACCGTCGTGCTCGGCCTAGCCGATACGACGAACAACCATGTCCAGGTGCCCGGCATCGATTATGGCGCATACGGCCATCCAGTCTATAACTACAGCGCGTGCCTCGCCCTCAGCCCAGGCAATCTCACCTGCGAGTATGTCAACAGCACGTGCGACGCCGGGTACGAACCCCTCCTCTCGATCGCTTCTTCCGAGACGAACGACGGCCTCTACAACCTGACGAACGCACACATCGCGAACTACACGTACTACACCCTGAACGTCTGTTGCAAGGGCGGGAACGCACCACCCACAGTACCAACCCTCCTCTACCCGACGGACAACAACGCGACAGTATTCGAGCGCAACGTCACCTTCGACTGGGAGGACTCGACGGACCCAGACAACGATCCGATAACGTACGACTTCAACCTGACGAGCGCGACGTGCAGCGACAACGCCACGACCGGCCTAGGGGTCTCGACCTATCAGCCCGGCCAGGAGCTCTGCGTCGACGTGAGCTACAACTGGACGGTCCGCGCGTGCGACGCGAGTCTCTGCAGCGACTGGGCGACGCCGTTCAACTTCACGGTGAAGAGCGTCCTCGGACTGGCATTCACCGTCAACAACACAGATTTCGGGGAGCTGGCGCGGAACGCGACGGACAATACCACCGATAACAATCCGTTGCCGTTCCTCGTCGAGAACACCGGAAACGTGCCGCTCAACGTCACCTTCAAGGCAAACGACCCCCTCTTCGAGACGAGCGGTCTCGGAAACAACTCGTTCCAGTATGAGGCACGCGTCAACGAGAGTGGCGCTTACAGCGCAGGCCAAGAGACCTGGACGAACGTCTCCGCCAGCTACACGGCACTCTTCACCGATCTCGGATACGCGGACAGCGCCGACGCCGCGGCAATCGACATCCTCGTCAAGCTGCCGTACGAGGAGCCGGCCGGGACCAAAAGCAGCATCGTCCAGGTGCTAGGGCAGTACGGGTGAGCAGCATGGATAAATGCACGATGACCGCGAACGTTTCTCTCCCTCTCTTGCCTCTTCTCTCTCTCTTCATCGTATTCCTGCTTCTTCCTTCCCCAGCGGCTGCAGTCCTCCTCAGCCCCGCCTCGACGTCACTCACCGTTGAGCCCGGCCACCCCTATCCCTTCACAATCACCGTGACCAACGACCAAGACGCGTCGATTGCGGTCAACCTCAGCGCCGACGGCACCCTCACCCCATCGCTGGCGCTCGGACCCACGTCCTTCACACTCGCACCCGGCGCGAGCCGCGACATCGCGGTCACGTTCGCCGCGCCCGAGGATCTCGCGCCCGGCCGGAGCGACGGTCGAATCCTCGTCTCCGCATCATCAGTCTCCCAAGGCCAGTTCGGCAGCGCGGTGACGCTCGCGCATATGCTGCACGCGTACCGGGCGTACGCCGGCGCCTTCCTCGTCGCGACGCTCCGCGCTCCGAGGACGGTCGTACCCGGGACCGCCACCCCCTTGCTCGTATCGCTCGAGAACAAGGGCGATGCGGCGACAAGCACCGTGGGCTCGGTCACCGTCCGCGCGCCGAATGGGACTGTTGTCTCGGAGACCGCGCTGCCAGCCGTGACGATCCCGGGAAGCGGCGCGAGCAAGTCGGAAGCGACGCTCGCCCCGCTAGAGGCTGGCGACTATCTCCTTGATGCAGTCGTCTCCTATGAGGATCCACTCGCGGGAAACACGACCGCACACGACTCCGCGCCAATCGTCGTCGGCACTCCGAAAGTGACAATCGGCACGCCGTCCGGCAAGCTCGACCCGCGAGGCGTCTCTCTGCTCACGGTTCCCGTGACGCTCGCGTGGAACACGCCGCGAAAGCTCGTTGCGACGGCTGAGACTACTGGGCGAACGGGCCAGGCAGTGGCACCCATACTTGTCAATCCGGCCACCCCAATGACGCTGAAGGCATACCTCGAGACTGCAGGGCTCGTTGCTGCGACCTACGACATCCATATCATCGTCCGCGATGATGCTGGCCAACTCCTCGGCGAAGCAACCTTCCCTGTCGAGACCGCCTCTTCGGCGCCGAGTAAGATTCTTCCGCAAACTTCCTGGTATGTGTGGCTCGGCGCACTCCTTCTCGTTCTCCTCATTCTCATCATCATTCTCTGGCGTCACCATCGACAATGAGGCCTCCTCAGAGCACTTTTATCCACTCGTAGCAACCAAGAACGCAGTAATCAAGAATGTAGTAACCAAAAATATAGTGACCATTTACCAATGAAGAACAGAAAACTTTAAATACTCCACTTCTCAGGGCTGTACATATGACCGACAATATATCTCGCCAGACTCTTTTTGTCCTCGTTGTGCTCACGCTCATTATCTCTTTTGTGGGGACGTGGACGGTGCTTTCACAAATCAATAGCGGCCTCACCATGCAGTCACCCGCACCAAAACAAACATCAACGGGGAAGGTGCAGTTAGAGGTTAGGCAGCCATCAATCCCGTCGCAGACGACAGGACAGGTTATTTTTACCATTCAGAATCAAAAACCCTGAGGGATGATACTATGGATATTTCGAACCGAAGTCTCGCTTTCTTGCTTGTCGTTGCTATCGTTGTGAGCCTCGGCGGCACGATGATCAGCCTGAACCGATTGAACCAGCTCGGATTCACGGGCATGGCCTCGTCGAATACGCCGCAAGGGACGGCGAACCTGAGCATCAACAGCAGTCTCGTCCTCACTTTTCTCACCAACAATGTCGATTTCGGTGTTGGGTACACGAACGATTCGGGTGCAGGCGTTGAACAGTGCATCATCGACACGAACGGAACCAATCCGAGTGGCGACTGTGTCGGCTTCAACTCCAACGTACAGCCGTTCGAGCTCCGCAACGACGGGAACAAGGATTTGACCGTACAGATTAGTTCGGATAAGAATGCCGCCTCATTCCTTGGTGGAACAAGCCCTGTCTTCCAGTACTTTATCGAAGACAATACGAGCGAGTCCGGTTCATGCACGACGCCGAGCCCCACTTCCTGGACGAATGTGCCGACGACAGGCACTGATATGTGTGGATCGACGGGCTTCAACTATGAGGATACAACCGATCAACTGCTTATCCATGTGAAGGTGAGCATCCCATAGGATACAATTCCCAATACCAAGACAGCAACAATCACAGTATCCGGTAGTGATGTATAAGGAGGAATGAACGATAGAACTAACGAATAAGAGCTTAGCATTGCTCCTTGTCGCAGCTATCGTA
>Ga0114931_10004260_pt1 | contig 17873 bp, 13 predicted proteins | sample 2SBtaG_FD_89579 | JGI IMG/M metagenome (GOLD analysis project Ga0114931, IMG submission 89579) | Deep subsurface microbial communities from Kolumbo volcano to uncover new lineages of life (NeLLi) - 2SBTROV14_V59a metaG | ecosystem: Environmental > Aquatic > Marine > Volcanic | place: Kolumbo...
CCGAAAATGCGGACAGTTTGATATATGCCAGCTATTTTGGCGGCAATATCAGTGACGAACACGTAGATGGCGGTACGATCCGCTTCGATAAAAACGGAATAATATACCAGGCGGTATGTGCAGGATGCGGGGGTTACAGTGATTTCCCAACCACACCCGGAGCATGGAGCCGGACGAACAACAGTAATAATTGTAATCTCGGGGTAATCAAATTTGAGTTTCAACTTCTCGAAGTGCAGGCCCGGGCCGCTGCCGGACCCGAATTATCGGGTTGCGCCCCCCTACGCGTGCAATTCGAAAATCTTGGAAAACCAGGGGCCTATTACATTTGGGATTTCGGTACGGGCGATAGCTCCAATGCTGAAAATCCTATATATACCTATCGTGACAGCGGCAACTATAAGGTGCGTTTTTATATCAAACCAGGCAAAACCTGCCGCTATGTAGACAGTGCCCTTATCGAGGTAAAGGTTTTAAATGCTACCCAGTCACTTTTTGACATGGATCCGGCCTGGCCGAAGCTGGGAGAGCTTGTCCACTTTCATAACAAGAGCATCGGGGCCGAAGAATATGCATGGCTCTTAGACGGACAGTTGCTGAGTAGCAACGAAAACTGGACCAATCGATTCGAAGCACTTGGACGTTATGAGGTTTGTCTCGCTATTAAAAATGAATACTGCGAAGACACTCTTTGCCGCGATGTTATCATACCGATTGTAGATGTGCCCAATGCTTTTACTCCCAACGGAGATGGGAACAATGACACCCTATTTGTACGTGGCTTTGGCGTACTTGATCTGGATTTTCGCCTTTACAACCGTTGGGGGCAACTCGTGTTTGAAACCGATGACCTTTCAAAGGGATGGGACGGGAAGTTTCACGGAATAGAGCAGGACATGGATGTCTATGTCTATATTTTGAATGCCCGGCTTGAAAACAATGAGGAAGTAAATAAAAAAGGAAACATTACATTGATTAGGTGAAAAAAATACGCTTCATACGGGCCCTTTTACTATATCTGATACTGATCGGAGCATTGCACACCTTGAGGGCCCAGGATATGCATTTCGGCCATTTTTTTAACACTCCGCTGATGATCAACCCGGCCAAAAGCGGACAATTTGATGGTGAATGGCGATTGCATGCCAACTACCGTGATCAGTGGCGCAGCATTACGGTACCATACAGAAGCTATGCTTTTTCAGGTGATTATCGCCCGTTGCTCCTTGGCTTTCCGCTGCAAGTGGGAGCTGGACTTTACCTGCTCAATGACCACGCAGGAGACGGCCAACTGAATACACAAAAAATCTATTTTAGTGCAGCAGTGGCCAAAAATTTTGAAGCTCTCCATCTGCATTTATCCTTGGGGGCGGGCTATGGCAATGTGCAGCAACATACAGATTTCTCAAAATACCGCTTCGACCGGCAATGGACCGATCACGGCTTTGACGCACACCTGGCTACAGGCGAAAAAAAAGGGGAAGCACGATACAGTTATCGTGATCTGACCTTGGGCCTATACACCCTTTACCGACCCGACAAAACCCATGAATGGCATCTGAGCTATTCCGTGGCCCACAGCCTCGTACCTCTCTATAGCTTTTACAATCAGAGCCGTCTGGGTCGCAGACATTTTCTCGAAGGAGGTGCCGGCCTACGCTTTGACAATCAATGGCTGGCCGAGCCTGCATTCTTTTTCTCCTGGCAGAAGGCGGCCAGCGAGTTTCTTATTGGCGGCAATCTGCATTACTACCTTCAAAACAACCCGGTCGAAAGACTCAGTGCAGGTGTCTGGTGGCGCGCCAGTGGAGATGCCATACCGGCTATCGGCCTGAGTTTCCGCGGTGTGGAATCCATGCTGAGTTATGACTTCAACCTTTACGACATCAGGCAAGCCAGCAAAACTCTGGGTGGATTTGAACTTTCAATGAAATATATCATTGGTCGCCAGACACCGGTGCGACAAATTGTTATTCCCTGTATCCGGATTTAAAAATTTAAATATATGAGCAATTACGGAAGCATCAGCAAGGAGATAATAGAGCAATTTATCCTCATACTTGAAGAAGAATGGGTAGAGCGCGATCCGGAAATACTTGCGCGCTACAGCCATGATGAAACCGAAGATCTTCGTTTTCTACCTGAGCTGGCCCTCTCGCCCCATACCCCGGAACAAATAAGCGAGATATTGCGCATTTGCAATGAACACCGGATACCCGTGACTCCGCGGGGTGCAGGGACCGGCCTCAGTGGTGGCGCACTACCGGTTAAAGGCGGTGTGGTCATCAGCACTTGGCGCATGAATGAGATTATCGAGATTGACCGGCAAAATATGATGGTCATTACAGAGCCCGGAGTGATCACACAAGAATTGCAGGAAGAAGTGCAGAAATTTAATCTCTACTATCCCCCCGACCCGGCCAGCCGAGGAAGCTGCTTCATTGGGGGCAATGTGGCCGAAAATTCCGGTGGCCCAAGAGCCGTCAAGTATGGCGTAGTAAAAGACTGGGTGCTCAACCTCGAAGTAGTTTTACCAAACGGAGATATCATCTGGACAGGTGCCAACACACTAAAGAACAGTACCGGCTACAACCTCACCCAGCTCTTTGTCGGTAGTGAGGGCACACTGGGCATCATTACCAAGATCGTGCTGCGTCTCATTCCGTACCCTCCACACCGCATCACTCTTCTTGCTCCTTTCAAAAACATGCGAAAAGCCATGGAGGCCGTCTCTGCTATTTTCATGAAAGGCCTCAATCCCTCGGCAGTAGAATTTATGGAACGTGATGCCATTGCGCGGGCTGTAGAATTTGCCGGTAGCGGAAACCTTCCAATGGATGAGAAAACTCAGGCTCACCTGCTCATCGAAGTGGATGGATTCAAGAAAGACCTGCTTTATGAAGATTGTGAAAAAATCAGTAAGATTCTTGATGATTTCGATGTGGGGGAAATATTAATTGCCGACAACGAGAAAGACAAAGCTGCCCTTTGGCACCTCCGTTCGCGTGTGGCCGAAGCGGTGAAAGCGCACTCCATTTATAAAGAAGAAGATACGGTGGTCCCCAGAGCATATCTGCCCGAGCTTATCGATAAAGTGAAAGAAATCGGCCATAAATACGGCTTTCACTCAATTTGCTACGGACATGCCGGTGACGGCAATTTGCATGTAAACATTCTGAAAGGCGATTTGAATGACAAGTTCTGGAATGAAGGCCTCATCGATGCCCTGCGGGAGCTCTTCACAGAAGTGCGGAAACTGGGCGGCACTATCAGCGGGGAACACGGCATTGGTTTGGTACAGAAAGATTTTCTGCCGATTGTCTTTGGTACCGCAGAAATTACAGTCATGAAGAACATAAAGAAGATATTTGATCCGTTGAATATTTTAAACCCCGACAAAATTTTTCCTTAAAGTCTCTTTCTGCAAACGTCTACATAATGAAATATAGAATTCTTCTTTTCCTCCTATTCGCTGTCTTTTCAATCTCGGCCCTTCCGGCCCAGGAAGACTCATATCGTCCGCTTAAAAAAAGTACCATTCCCTGGGAACGACTCTATACGGGTGGCAATGTTGGCGGTGCCCTTTCCGAGTTCTCAGCATTTGCCGAGCTTTCTCCCCTCCTGGGTTATCGACTTACAGATGCATTTTCGCTTGGAAGCGGATTTACTTTCCAATATTTCAACTATAAATATTACGATTCGAAAAACTTTTTCTACGGCCCCCGACTATTTGCACGCTTTCAACTTTTTCGCTTCCTCTTTGCCTATTCCGAATATGAGCACCTTTTTCTAAAATACTACTCTGCCGGAAATCCCAATGGAGAAAAAGCAAGCTCGCCCAATCTATATATCGGTGGGGGGTTAAGCTCGGGATTTGAAAACGGAACAGGTTCTTTTGTTATGGTGCTTTATAACCTGAACGACAACCTCAACAATCCTTTTCCGAATCCGAGCTTCCGCTTCGGCTTTACTATAGGCCTGGGAGGGCGCTAAGCACTTCGCTCAAATATCCAGCTTGGCATATTTGGCGTGGCTCTCAATGAACTGACGTCTCGGTGGTACGTCATCACCCATTAGTGTAGAAAATACGTGATCGGCTTCAGCCGCACTCTCAATGGTCACCTGCTTTAATGTACGCGAGTCGGGGTTCATTGTAGTATCCCAAAGCTGTGTGGCATTCATTTCACCCAGACCTTTGTAACGTTGAATGTGAACGCTCGACTCTTTTCCATCTTTTCCCAATTCACGAATGGCTGCCAAGCGTTGCTCTTCGCTGTAGCAATAGGTCTGTTCTTTGCCTCTTTTTACAAGATAGAGTGGAGGCTGTGCGATATAGATATTGCCCCCTTCAACCAACTCTTTCATATAGCGGAAGAAAAATGTAAGGATCAGCGTAGTGATATGTGAACCATCCACATCGGCATCCGTCATGATGATGATCTTGTGGTAGCGCAGTTTTTCGATATTGAGCACCTCATCCTGCTCTTCATTTTTCTCAAGGTTCACCCCAAGGGCCGTGAAGATATTGCGGATTTCCTCATTTTCGAAGATCTTGTATTTCATCGCCTTTTCCACGTTCAGGATTTTTCCGCGAAGTGGAAGGATGGCCTGGAATCTCCGGTCACGTCCCTGCTTGGCCGTACCACCAGCCGAGTCGCCCTCTACCAGGAATAGTTCGGCTTTTTCAGGGTCTTTGTCCGAGCAATCGGCCAGCTTACCGGGAAGTCCTACTCCGGTCAGTGCGTTTTTTCGCTGCACCAATTCGCGTGCTTTACGAGCAGCATGTCTTGCCTGTGCCGCCAGAATGACTTTGTTTATGATGGTTTTAGCTTCTCTCGGATTTTCTTCGAGGAAATAATTCAGGCGTTCGCCCAAAATAGATTCCACCACTCCCGTCACTTCCGAGTTGCCCAGTTTGGTCTTTGTCTGTCCTTCAAATTGCGGCTCCGGCACTTTCACGGAGATCACAGCTGTGCATCCTTCTCTGAAATCGTCTCCCGTAATATCAAACTTCACCTTGCTGAAATATCCGTTCTTTTCTCCGTAATTCTTAAAAATACGCGTCAGGGCCCTTCTGAAACCGCTCACATGTGTGCCGCCTTCGATGGTGTTGATATTGTTGACATAGGAATGTACATTCTCATTATAGGAGGTGTTGTATTGCATTGCCACTTCCATCATGATGCCATCTTTTGCACCTTCTACATAGATCGGTTCTGGGATCAGCCGTTCGCGGCTCTGGTCGAGATATTGAACAAATTCCTTCAGGCCGCCTTCAAAATGAAAGGTATCTTTTTTAATTTCTCCCTGCTCATCCTTTTCACGTAAATCTTCCAGCTCAATGGTTATGCCCGCATTTAAAAAAGCGAGTTCGCGCATGCGGCTTGCTAATATATCATACTTGAAAGTAACTTCGGTAAAGATGCTATCATCGGCCTTAAACCATACTTCGGTTCCTGTTTTTTCTGTTTCTCCGATCACTTCTACCGGAGTCACCGGTTTGCCTTTTTTGTATTCTTGTTTCCAAATCTTTCCATTGCGGTAAATACGGGCAATGAGGTGGTTTGAAAGTGCATTTACACACGATACCCCAACCCCGTGAAGACCACCGGAAACTTTATAGGAGTCCTTGTCGAACTTGCCACCGGCATGCAGAACGGTCATCACTACTTCCAGTGCCGAACGCCCCTCTTTTTTATGTATTTCAGTAGGGATACCCCTTCCGTTGTCTCGCACCGTGATCGAGTTATCCTCGTTGATGCTTACCCGGATGGTATCACAGTAGCCAGCAAGAGCTTCATCAATGGAGTTGTCCACTACTTCATATACAAGGTGGTGCAGTCCTTTTAGGCCTATGTCACCGATATACATGGCCGGTCGCTTCCTTACGGCCTCGAGTCCTTCGAGAACATGTATATTTTCCGCTGTATAATTATTCTTTTCAGGGGTCAAAATCTTCCTCCTTGTTTTATTTTAAAAAAGACGTGCAAAGTTACAGATTATAAGGCTTTAAAGCTAATGAAGGGCATCTAAAGATGAGTTGGAATCTTTCCACTTCGAATCGTTAGAAATACAACGTCAATCTCTATAAAATCATTCGATTATCTTTCCCACACTTCGCCATCCTACAGGGGGGCCTTTCGGGTTATATCCGTGCTTCTCAGCCAGGAGCTGGATGATGCCATCGGCCAAGCCAATTTGTGGTACTTTCATCTTGCGGATACCGGTCCATTCCATGATGCTTGTAAAGATTTTGCAAGCGTAGCCTATGACATCTGCCCTATCGGGTTTCATTCCGTACTTGCGCATACGCCCGGTCAAATCCAGAGCATTGATCTCACTGCAAAACCCTGAAATAAATTCATAAGTCAGCGGAGCACCCGACTTGCGCCTCGATATTTGAAAAATGGTGTTGATATTCCCTCCGGAGCCCACCCCAATAAGCCTCTCATCTCCAGCATTCGAAGCCAACCAATCTTTCATTCGATTCCATTCGGAATCAGATACCTTGCCCATCATCAGCCGCACTGTGCCGATATTGAAACTGTTGTACACTTTTTCTCCGCCCCGGGCAAAAAGGGTCAGATCCGTACTACCTCCTCCTACATCAATATAGAGATACGAACGATCAGGATTCAGATGCTGAGAGATATGCGTCTCAAAAACTATTGAGGCTTCTTCTTTGCCGTCAATGACTTCGATTTCAATGCCGGTCAGTTGCCTTATTTCGCTAACGATCTCATCGGCATTGCTCGCATCGCGCACAGCCGATGTGGCACAGGCTCTGTAATCCTCGACCTTATAAATCTCCATCAAAAGCTGATAAATCTGCAGGGTGCGGATAAGGTCGGCTCTTTTTACGGGGCAAATGTGCCCCCGCGTGAAGGTATCCATCCCCAGGCGAATTGGGATACGAAGCAGTTTTAACTTCAATGGACGGGCATAATCCTGATTCACTTCTGAGATAAGACACCTTACCGCATTGGACCCGATATCTATTGCTGCCAGTCTCATGCTGCAATTTCCCAATTATTATCAAGAGTTCTATCATATTTTTCAACAAATTGAGATGATATCATTATTTTTATGTATACATTTTTTAATAAATTTATTAAATGCTCTTTATAAACATATTCTAAGACCAATGGATTTTTCAATTTTCTCGTCTCTGGATTTTATGGCCATCATTGTGGCCAGCATTGCCTATTGGGTATTGGGTATGCTTTGGTATGCCCCATTTCTATTTGGTAGAATTTGGGCTGCCGAAGTCGGCATCAGCGAAGCCGCCCGGAAGAAGATGGCCATGTCTATGATTCTCTCTTTTGTCGCTATGTTTCTTACCTGTACGGTTTTGGCATTGTTTGTTACTCATCTGACAGCTCCTGATATGCTGCGTGGTATCAAAATTGCTGTGGCGGCAGGTTTTGCCTTCACTTTCATGCCAATGTGGATAGCCAGACAATATCAGCAAAGTTCGTTGAAGGCCTTGTTCATCGATGCCTTTTATCATATCTGCGGTTATGTACTGGCTTCGGTGATTATCACCACCTGGTAAGACCGGATTTTATTTTTTGCTTTTCAGGCAGAGACCCAATTCGTCAAGTTGTGTGTCATCAATGGGTGAAGGCGCATCGAGCATGACATCGCGGCCATGGTTATTTTTTGGGAAAGCAATAAAATCACGAATGGATTCGGAACCACCCATGAGGGCTGCCAATCGATCAAAGCCAAAGGCTATGCCTCCATGTGGAGGAGCCCCGTATTCAAATGCCTTCATCAGGAAGCCAAATTTTTCCTCTGCTTCTTCCCGGCTGATTCCGAGTGCTTCAAACATTTTTTCCTGCAAGGCCCGCTCATGTATTCGTATCGAACCCCCGGCAATTTCATTGCCGTTGAGGGTCAGGTCATAGGCCTCGGCTTTTACCTTTGCAGGATTGCTTGCAAGCAGTGCCATGTCTTCGGCCCGTGGACGAGTAAATGGGTGGTGAAGGGCTACAAAGCGGTCTTCTTCTTCTACCCACTCGAGCAGCGGAAAGTCAAGGATCCATAGCAGTTTAAATTCATCTGCTTTGCGAAGTCCCAGTCGTTGCCCCATTTCAAGCCTGAGCACACCCAATGCCTTGCGGGTAGCCTCTTTTTCCCCGGCCATGATTAGCATAAGATCCCCTGCTTTTGCACCCATTTGTGCGGCCCATGCCTCCAAATCTTCTACCGCGTAAAACTTGTCAACCGAAGATTTAAAACTTCCATCGGCATTGTATTTAACATAGACCAGCCCCCGAGCTCCCACTTGTGGTTTTTTTACAAATTCCGTGAGCTCATCCAGTTGTCTTCGGGTGTAAGAGGCTGCCCCTTCTATACATATACCTACTACCAGTTCGGCCTCATCAAAGACTTTGAATCCATGTCCTTTGGCCAGGTCATTGAGCACATGAAAACGCATATCAAAACGAATATCGGGCTTATCCGTTCCATAAAGACGCAAGGCATCTTCGTAGCTCATTCGCCCGGCCTGGTCCAATTGAATGCCCCTTACTTCCTTGAAAAGATGAATCAACATTCCCTCGAAAAGTTCAAGCACATCTTCACGATCTACAAAAGACATTTCACAGTCAATCTGGGTGAATTCCGGCTGCCGATCGGCACGCAAATCTTCATCTCTAAAACATTTTACAATCTGATAATAACGATCATAACCGCTGACCATCAACAACTGCTTAAAAGTTTGAGGCGACTGCGGGAGGGCATAGAACTGCCCCCGGTTCATGCGCGAGGGAACCACAAAATCACGTGCCCCTTCAGGGGTGGACTTGATAAGATATGGTGTCTCAATATCAATAAATCCCTGTTCACTAAGATATTTGCGTGTAGCCAGACCAAGCTGATGGCGCAATTCCATATTCCGCTTCAGAATGCCCCGCCTGAGATCCAGATAACGATACTTCATGCGCAGGTCCTCCCCTCCGTCTGTTTCATCCTCTATAGTGAATGGTGGTGTCTTGGAGGCATTCAGTACCTTTAATTCTTTCACTATAATCTCAATGTCACCTGTGGGTAATTTGGGGTTCTTATTGCTTCGTTCGGCTACTGTACCCTGCACCTGTATTACATATTCGCGGCCGAGCTGACGGGCCTTTTCGCACAGTTCCTTGTCGGCCTGCATATCAAAGACCAACTGAGTGATGCCATAGCGGTCGCGCAGATCAAGAAAGGTCATCCCTCCGAAATCGCGCATTTTCTGCACCCAACCGGCTAGAATTACTTTTTCCCCGGCATCTGCAAGCCGCAATTCTCCACAAGTATGAGTCCGAAACATAGAAATATGAATTTAAGGCGCAAAAATACTTAGAATATGTGCAATACGCACACGAGGCAAAGACCTAAATCTATTTATTGTCGATCGCTTCCTCTTATCGCAGAACCAGTTTTCTATAGGCATCCAATTTGAGTAATATAGCCAAAGAGATTGAAAAGCTCAGAAGGCTGGAACCTCCATAGCTGATAAAAGGCAAGGGAATACCAATAACCGGAAGCAGTCCGATGGCCATCCCCACATTTACAAGGAAGTGAATAAAAAGTACTGAGGCCACTCCGTAGGCATAAATACGGGTAAACTTTGACCGCTGCCGTTCGGCCAGCCAGAGAATACGCAAAAGCAGTCCCATAAAAAGTAGAATGAAAAGGCTGCTGCCGACAAAACCAAATTCCTCGCCAATGCCCGAAAAAATAAAATCCGTTCCCTGCTCCGGCACAAAATCACCCTTTGTAAGGGTTCCTTTCAGATAGCCCTTGCCGAAAACACCGCCCGATCCGATGGCAATCTTGGCCTGTTCCACGTTATAATTGGCCCCACGTTCGACTTCGCGGCCGAGCAGGACATTGATACGGCTTTGCTGGTGGGGTTGCAGCGCTTTGTAAAAAAGCATATTTACTCCAAAATTGACAAATGTGAAACTGAGCAGATAGATCAGAATGATCTCTAGAAAGCGAATCTTTAGTCTTTTCCAATTGCGAATAATGAAAACCATAAAAAAGGCCAGCACAGCGGTGATTGCCAGCGATACCATAAGCGGACCAAAGAGCAGTGTGCTTATAAAAAGCAGCCCGATATATAAGGCGATAATAGGTATGGTGGCCGGAAAACCCTCGCGATACAACACCAAAAAGAATCCCGTGAATACGAGAGCAGTGCCGATGTCACGCTGCATAATCACCAGAGCCATTGGCAGGGCAATGAGGGCCACGGCAATCCATTGCGATTTGAGCCGGCTCAGATTGGCATCCACACTGGTTAGGTAGCGGGCCAGAGCCAGCGAAGTGGCAATTTTAGCAAACTCGGCAGGTTGTAGTGAAACGGGACCGAATACCAACCATGAACGTGCTCCATTAATAGACGGGGCAATAGCAAAGGTCACCAGCAATAAAATGATCATAAAGCCGTAAAAAGGCCAGGCTATGGCTGAAAAAAACTGGTAATCGAGAATCATTACCAAAGCTGCTGCCAGAAGAGAAACACCCACCCAGACAAGCTGCCGCATATGTGGCAACCTCCCGTCAAAGAAATACTGTCCGTCCTCAAAATTCACAGCATAGATGGTAGCCAGACCAATGACCAGCAGCAGCAAGTAGAACCAGATGCTAAGCCAGTCAAGGTAAGCCAATAAGTTTACTCGTCTTTTCATCTCGTGCGTTATTGCCCAGTCTCCGAAGGTTCATTGTCTTCGTCAATAAAATCTGCTTTCAAAATATAATCTTCCAGCCACTTGCGTTGCGGAGAAATCTCCCCTTTTAAATAATACTCCATCATCAGCGAGGCTATTGGTGCCGCCCAGGTACCACCGAAGCCCGAATTCTCAACCACCACAGCAATTGCTATTTTCGGATTTTCGCGGGGAGCAAATGCTGCAAAGAGGGAATGATCCGCTCCGTGGGGATTTTCTGCCGTTCCTGTCTTGCCACAAACCGATATACCCGGAATACGTGCAAGGCCGGCCGTTCCATCCCGCACCACATTTTCCATGCCTTCATATATCCATTTTATTTTATCTTCCGGGATTGGCACTTTGCTGGATCTGGCGTATTTGCGGTGTATTGTATCCTGACCTGCAATGGATTTGATCAGGTGAGGCGTGCGGTATTGCCCCCCGTTGGCCAAAATAGCATAAAGATTGGCCAGTTGTATGGGTGTTACTGTTAGTTCGCCCTGCCCGATGGCCAGACTAATTACTGTGGCGGCCTTCCAACGCCAACCTTTATAGAGTTGATCATAATACGTTGCATCCGGCACATTGCCGCTCAATTCACCATAAAGATCCACCCCGGTCTTGCGCCCCAAATTGAAGGCCCTCAGGTACTGTGCCCAGGTATCCAGCGCTCCGCTTTCGTCAGCAAATTTTTCGTCTTCGAGAAGCAGCCGCAATGACTGACAGAAGTAGGAATTGCAGGATCGTTGAATGCCTTCATTCAGATTATGGATTGGAGGATGATGGTGACAGCCGATGCGAATGCCCGATATATGATAAGCACCGTCACAAGGATAACCCATGCCTGGCCAAATAGCGCTCTCATTCCAGGCAATGAGCCCCATCAGTGGTTTAAAAGTAGAGCCGGGCGGATAAAGTGCACGCAAGGGCCGGTTAATCAGCGGTTTATTGATGGAATCTAGAAGTAACGCACGGAAATTTCGGCCCCGCTGACGGCCAACCAGCATGTTGGGGTCGTAGGAAGGGCTGCTCACAAATGCCAATATCTCACCGGTCCCCGGTTCAATAGCAACTATGCTGCCCCTTTTATTTTGCATTAGTTTTTCGCCATACTTCTGCAAAAATATATCCAGGCTGATCTGTATGTTTCGCCCGGGGATTGGAAGTGTATCAAAAGCCCCATTGCGATACGGTCCAATATCGCGCCCCCGATTATCTTTATAATAATACTTGACCCCTTTTTCTCCTCTGAGTTCAGGCTCATAGTATTTCTCTATTCCATCTTTGCCCACATACTCTCCCGGGCGGTAGTAACCAAGGGAGGCATCCATCTCTTTTTGGTTGACTTCTCCCACGTTGCCAATCACATGCGCAGCTGCCGCAAAGGGATACGTCCTTACCAGCCTCACCTCTGGCATAAAGCCGGGAAATTCATAAAGATGTTCTTGCAACAAGGCCATCCGCTCCTCGGGAATCATGCTTATAAAGAGTTCGGGCCGTACCTTTGAGTATCGCCATGGTTGGGAAGATAGCTCATGGAGCCGTGCTCTGAAAAAGCTGTCACTGATGCCAAGATATTGGCAAAATGCAAGCGTGTCCATCTCTCCCATTTGCTTCATAACAAGCATCAGATCGTATATCGGTTTGTTGCCTACAATAAGCACCCCATTGCGATCATAAATCAAGCCTCGCACGGGATACAGAGTCTTGCGGCCCACATCGCTCGCTTCTCTCTTCAGACTGCTGTCGAGCACCTGAAGGTTGAAGAGGCGCACAATAAAAATAAGTGTCACCAAGACTACTATGCCCCGAATTATATACTTCCGGTTCCCGAAAACATCCTTCACAATCTTGCCCTTTTGGGATTAATGAAAAAGATAACTTCTATCAGGAGAATCAGCAAAAATGAAAAAGTTAAACTCGCCAGAGTCCGTTCGATGATATAGGAAGTATAGGAAATGCTGAAGATTTCGAGTATATAAAATATCAGGTGATGAATAAACAATGTCAGAGCTATATACACAGAAAACCAGACCGGACCTTGACGATAAAACGATGGCTTCTCACCCGGATCATAGCCTTCTTTGGGGGACATAATTGTCAGAATCACCGGTCTGATAAAAGCAAGCAGAACCAGTGAAAATGCATGCATGCCACCCGTATTCGAAAAAAGATCGATGAGAAGACCCATGAAAAAAGCCAGCAAAAGTTCAAACCAGCGGGGCATGTTCACCGGAAGAGAAAGAATGAAAAGCGGATAAACCATCGGTGTGGCATAACCAAAAAGCAGAATCTTGTTTAGTACAAGCACCTGAAGAAAAACGAGAGAAAGCAACTGAAACGAAAGCCGAAGCACATTGATTTTCATAACCCATCCTCCAGATTTTGCTGTTCTTTTTGCAAGGTATTTTCAATCAAATAAACATAATGAAGCCGATCGAAGGGGGTACTCAGTTTTACAGTAATTTTATAAAAATCGGCTCCGGGTTCAAGCTCCTTTTTCTCGACTGTCCCGATCAGCTCGCCCTTGGGGAAGTAGGTAGAAGAACCGGCCGTCACGATGGTATCACCTACCGCCACGGGGGAAGGATAAGTTAAGTAACGTAGGCTTGCAAGCTGGGGATGGTGACCTTCCCAAACCAGCGAGGCCAGTTGTCCGTTTTTGGCAAGCCTCGCACTGATTCGAATATCATGGTGCAAAAGCGACATAACTCTTGAAAAATGAGGGCTGCTCGACACCACAATTCCAACCACCCCGTAATTGCTGGTCACACCCATTCCCGGATGGATAGAGTCAAGACTGCCCTTGTCAATCACAATGTAATTGTTGAATGCCGTATACTCGCTTTTTATCACCCGGGCCGGGATAAAGCGGTAAATCAATGAATCGAGGGTATCAATGCGCCATGCCGGCTCCAGCTTCCCGTCTCCCCCTTGCTGAACTTTCATTTTCATCCTAGCCATCTCGGCCATCAGGCTATCATTCACCGTCCCAAGCTCAAAGTAGGAGGTCATATTTGAAAATTCCTCCTCTATCCGGTCGCTTATATTAAGCGTTGCTGCAAGCATCTTTTGACGGTGGAAAGTTTTTTGTTCATAGATAAGAAAGAGTGCTACTGATTCAAGAATCAAAAAAAGAATGGCTACATGATAACGTACAATAAAACGAATAATGCTTCGCACGGACTAACTGCGGTTTGTTTGAGTGAAAATAAGCAATCAAGAAATGAAAGGAATCTTCTTCCTTAACTCATTAGCAGCGCCATCAGTTCTTTCCTCCGTTTGAGTGCTATGCCTGTGCCCCTTACCACCGCCCTCAGCGGGTCGTCCACCACATGTACCGGCAGCTTCGTTTTTTGAGCCAAACGCTTGTCCAGGCCCTTGAGCAAGGCTCCTCCACCGGTTAGATAAAGGCCCGTTCGGTAAATATCTGCCGACACTTCGGGCGGTGTTATTTCCAATGCCTTCAATACAGCATCTTCGATTTTGCTGATGGATTTATCAATGGCGTGGGCAACTTCGGAATAGGAGATCATGATCTGCTTAGGAATACCGGTCATCAGGTCACGCCCGTTAACAGGATAATCCTCGGGAGGATCATCAAGTTCGGTAATAGCGGCTCCTATATTCATTTTAATCTGTTCAGCTGTGCGCTCCCCGATCAGCATGTTGTGCTGCCTGCGCATGAAATTGACAATATCAAGGGTAAACTCATCGCCCGCCACGCGGATAGACTGATCACAGACAATGCCCGAAAGAGCAATGACAGCTATTTCGGTGGTGCCGCCCCCGATATCGATAATCATATTTCCGATGGGCTCCTGTACATCCAGGCCGATCCCCAGGGCGGCTGCCATAGGCTCGTGAATGAGATAACGCTCTTTGGCCCCGGCTTGCTCGGCCGAGTCGAAGACTGCTCTTTTCTCTACTTCGGTGATACCGGACGGAATGCAAATGACCATTGTCAGTGAGGGCTTAAAAAGCTGCTTTTTCGGATTGATCATTTTAATCATGCCGCGGATCATAGCTTCGGCTGCCTGAAAGTCTGCTATCACGCCATCCTTCAGCGGCCTGATGGTCTTCAGATTTTCATGGGTTTTCTCATGCATCTGCATGGCCCTTCGTCCCACGGCCACCACCTTGTCCATCCTTCGATCGATAGCCACAATCGATGGCTCATCCACTACGACCTTGTCGTTGGCGATAATGAGGGTGTTGGCTGTGCCAAGATCTATGGCTATTTCCTGCGAAAAGAAGTTGAATAATCCCATGTCCCGTTTTTCTCAATGTGCTTTAAGCGTACATAATTTGTTCTTCCTGTTCCAATGAATCAATATAGCCGAATAAAGTTTCTTATTCAATGCTTAAAATGCCGCATACCTGTCATCACCATGCACATGCCTTTTTCGTTGCAGAAATCTATACTCTCCTGGTCACGTCTGGAACCTCCCGGCTGTACGATGACCTCAATACCTGCTTCAAAGGCGGCCTCTACACTGTCGGCAAAGGGAAAAAATGCATCCGATGCCAGCACCGCCCCTTTGCTTTCGAAACCCATGCGCCCGGCTTTGCTGATGGCCTGCTTCAGTGCATCAATGCGTGAAGTCTGCCCGGCACCCATACCAATCAGTTGCTCATCTTTTACCAGTGCTATCGCATTTGATTTCAGGTGTTTTACCGCTTTCATTCCAAATTCCATATCGCGCATCTCCCGTTCGTCCGGCTTCCTTATGGTAGAAATTTGCCAGGTTTCTTTTCCCTCCTTTTGCCGGTCTTTGTCTTGCAGCAACACCCCGTTTGCGGCTGTTTTAAATTGTTTCTGACTCAGAGCCATCGGGTGTTTCTTTAAAATTATGCGCTTTTTTCTGCTTTTTAGAATTTCCAGGGCCTTTTCGTCAAATTCAGGGGCTAAAATCACTTCAAAGAAGAGCTCATTGATGGCAAGGGCTGTTTCTTCATCTATTTTTCCGTTGCTCGCAATGATTCCACCAAAAGCCGAAACAGGATCTCCGGCCAGGGCCGCCTCCCATGCCTTAAGAGAGCTGCTACGGGTGGCCAAGCCACAGGGATTCGTATGTTTCAGAATCGTGAAAGTTACTCCGCCATCCGGGCTGTCAAATTCCTCCAAAACGTCCAAAGCTGCATCAATATCTACAAGATTATTATAGCTCAATGCCTTTCCATGTAGTTGGGTGAAGAGTTCATCAGGATTTCCGTAGAAGTAACCCTTCTGATGCGGATTCTCTCCATAGCGCAGGCTTCGCCCGTTTCCATAGCTTACTTTGAAAACCTCTTCATAGCCTGCATCCTTGTTGAAATAATTGAATATGGTCGTATCATAATGTGAAGAAATATGAAATGCAGCTGCGGCAAAGCGCTTCCGGTCATCGCGGTCGCTGCTCCCGTTTTTCGTCTCCAGTAGCTCCATTAGTTCCCCGTAGTATTCGCGTCCGGGTACTACCAGCACATCTTCAAAGTTTTTGGCCGCGGCCCGTATCAGCGAGATACCACCAATGTCAATTTTTTCGATGATGGCTGCTTCATCAGAACTATTGCGGAGTGTGGCCTCAAATGGATAAAGATCCACCAATACCAGGTCGATCATTGGGATCTGATATGCTTCCATATCTTTTTGATCGGCTTCCTTTTCCCTCCGGGTTAGAATGCCTCCGAAAACTTTGGGATGCAAGGTTTTTACTCTTCCTCCCAGGATGGAGGGATACCCCGTGAGAGATTCTATTTCCTGCACTTCCACACCCATGCCGCGGATGAATGCGGCCGTACCTCCGGTGGATAAAATCCGAACATCCTCCCCTGCTAGATATTGGACAATGGGTTCAAGGCCTTCCTTGTGATATACCGACAGGAGGGCGCTGCGTATCTTTCTCTCTTTCAATGTTTACGGGCTTTTTGCGATCTCGTGCAAAGATAACGATTTGGCAGCGTACGGGAGGAGCCTGTTTCAAAAAAAGCATAAAGAAAATATTAAGTCTTCGAAAGCCCTTCAACCGATACCGGGCACATGTCTCAGGAAGGTTCCCGTATGGCTTGTGAGAGACCGGGCAATCAGTTCTGGCGGTCCCTCGGCTATTATGTTTCCACCCCTTTCGCCTCCTTCGGGGCCCAGATCAATGATGTGATCGGCTACTTTAATTACATCGAGATTGTGCTCAATGACAAGCACCGTATTTCCTTTGTCCACCAGACGCTGCAATACCTCCAGTAGTACCCGTATATCCTCGAAATGTAGACCTGTAGTGGGCTCATCGAGGATATAAAATGTATTGCCCGTATCTCGCTTCGAGAGTTCATCAGCCAACTTTACCCGTTGAGCTTCTCCCCCCGACAATGTGGTGGAAGATTGTCCCAGTCGAATGTATCCCAGCCCCACATCAAGCAAGGTCTTCAGCTTTTGATAAATAGAGGGAATGGATTCAAAAAATTCGGTAGCCTCCTCTACGGTCATATCCAGCACATCACTGATGGATTTTCCCTTGTAGTGCAATTCCAGCGTTTCGCGATTGTAACGCTTACCATGGCACTTCTCGCACTCCACATAGATATCGGGCAGGAAGTTCATTTCTATGAGCTTCATGCCACCGCCTTTGCACGCTTCACAGCGACCTCCCTTCACATTGAAAGAAAATCGACCCGCTTTGTAAGCTCGTATTTTCGATTCGGGCAGGTCGGCAAAAAGATTTCGGATATCGGTAAAAACCCCTACATAAGTGGCCGGATTGCTGCGGGGTGTACGACCAATGGGCGATTGGTCTATTTCAATCACCTTATCAATGTGCTCCATGCCGTGAATATTATCAAAGGGCAAGGGGCGATCATTGCTGCGATAAAAATGAGTTCGCAGGATGGGATAGAGGGTTTCGTTGATCAATGTGGATTTGCCGCTGCCCGAAACCCCCGTCACACAGATGAACTTGCCGAGCGGAAAATCGACTGTCACATTTTTTAGATTATTGCCCCGAGCGCCCTCCAAAGTGATATAATGCCCGTTGCCGGGTCTGCGCAGCGGGGGTACTTCAATGCGCATCTTACCACTCAGATAGCGCCCTGTAAGCGATATGCCCCTGGCAATATGAGCGGGATCGCCTTCGGCAACTAAGTCCCCCCCGTGCTCACCTGCCCCCGGGCCCAGGTCGATCACATGATCTGCCG
>Ga0114931_10004261_pt1 | contig 17872 bp, 18 predicted proteins | sample 2SBtaG_FD_89579 | JGI IMG/M metagenome (GOLD analysis project Ga0114931, IMG submission 89579) | Deep subsurface microbial communities from Kolumbo volcano to uncover new lineages of life (NeLLi) - 2SBTROV14_V59a metaG | ecosystem: Environmental > Aquatic > Marine > Volcanic | place: Kolumbo...
GCTTCATACTTGACTATCTTACGTTAACGTGAGATATTTCCTCATACGCTTTCCGTTAGCGTATACACAGGCAACTTGATGACTGAAGTATATTTTAAAATAGGTGATGTAGCTGAACAGCTCAACACCACTATACGTACGATTCGATACTACGAGGAAGAAGGACTTCTGAACCCACATCGAACCAATGGTGGGACACGGCTTTATTCTCAGTATCATGTCGAACGATTAAAGGCCATCGTCCACCTGGTGGAAAATAACTTTTCACTCGATATCGTCAGGCTCATTGAAACTGCAAGAACTACCAGCTCAACGGGCAATGAAGGCAGCCAGAAAGTATCGAATATCCTGGAGCAGCTTGATAATGAGATTGAAAAGCAGATAACCGCATTAAACACACTCAAGTCAGACATAAAATCCGCACAGCGACAGGTCAGAAAATGCAAAGACTGTAGAAATCACCCATCAAGCGGGGGATGCCCGACTTGTCCGATCAATAAACAGCTTGGCCATAGTGAGATTCTCAATCTTATCTGGGAATGAATAACCGGAGATATCGACATGCTCGAATCGGCCAAAAACAGTTACCGGGATATCATGCAATATCCCGAATCTTATCTGAAAATCGAGCCGGATATTATTCGAATACCCGTAACCTATAATAAAACCTGGGACGACGGATTTGGTGCAAGAGGCTGGAAACTCGACGTCACTATCGGTGACGAACAGATCATCGCCAGCACTCGTGAAACCGGTCGACGTATCAATACATCGGTATTTGTACATGATATCCTGGATCATTTTCTTTCCGGCTTTGGAGTCAGTGGCCACAGAAGCGAAGCCATGGCATTGATCCAGTTGGCCAAACGAACCGGCTCCAGCCCCGAACCGGATTACACGCAGATCATTGAGGAAGACATTCTGCATGGCAGGGTAAATGGCGAATCCATGAGATCATTTCTCCCCGCAGGCCTGACTGATTTATTACCCGATAGAACCTCGATGACGGACAAGGAAACCATTGCTTATCTCAGGAACAGCGTCGGCAAAGAACAATTACGGGACACACTGATTCGACATTTCTTTGCTCTTGGAAAGTCCGGTGAAGCGCATGCACTGACAAGCTTGAGAAAACTGGGGTTAGCTCCACATCGACAAGAAGCCCTCGGTATTTCCCTGCAGGCACTGCTAGTTGAAATTGACAGTAAAGCAGAAAGCATGGAGCTGGATGAAGCCAGGGGCGTTATCGTAATTGCACGCCAGTCAGTCTCATTCGAGCAGCCGGATGATGGACAAACACGGCAGATCGGCATTCATCGTGTGGCCTTTACCTCATAAAGGACAGACAATTATTCTCTTTCGAGATCGATCTTTTCCATCAGATAACACAAACAATCCTGCCGAATCACGGTAGTGTCCATGGTCAACATGGACGGCATGACCGCTTTGCGTAAACTGATGCGATTATCGTCACAGGAAAAATATTCCGCCGTGACATCTTCGTCCTGTTCATTGGTGGCCTGTAAGCAGGCGTGGATATCCGCTTCCAGATTAGCGAACAAGGTACCCGGCTCCAGTTCGCAGAAGTTATACATTTCCAGGTCCGGCACCAGGTTGATAGTGGCATTGTCGGAGAAGCCGAAGGAACAATGCTCCGGTACTTTCACTCGCGCCACGGTGTGGTACAGGTTGATGTGTTCCGGCGCCCGGTTGGGTATAGCGTCCATTTCCATACACACCTGTAAATAACGCATCACGTGATCGATGCCGGACATCTCACCGCTCTGACCGCATTCCAACGTAACCGCCGGACAAAATTCCGCAAACGCCATGGACTGGACGCCAAGAGGGCGAATGAAATACACGGCTGTATTACTGAACAACCCGACCAGCGCGAGGCAGGTTTCATCCAGCACATTGATGCAACCGTAATGGGGATTGCGACCGGTGTTGTTGTGGATATCGATACTGGCGATGGGCTGTTTCTGTTTCATGATGTCAGTCACCTGTTGCATCATGTGTGCTTCGGAAAGATTGGCATCTTCAGTGCCGGGCCAGATACGGTTGTAATCCACCTGCCACTCCAGCATGCGCTGATTCTGTTGCGCCGCATCGATATTGCCGATAAATATTGACAGGCTACGGGGCAGATCATTCTGATAATGTTTGAGGATATTTTGCAGCGCATAGAAACCGGTGGTCTCGTTACCGTGCAACAGCGTGGATACAAACAGCGGGTGCGAGTCACGACCGGATAGATGAATCAGGGTCGGCTTGCCCAGCAGCTCTAGCAGGTCTTCGGTTTTGGCGGTGAGGAAGCCCTCGGGTAATTCATGTATTTCATTTAACATCGTTATGCTACCTGATGATTTATGGTGCTGGCGCAAAATCCCACAGATGCACGGGTTCACCGGTTTGTTGATGGGCGAAATAACTTAAGGTCAGGCGTTGCATATCCCGGCCATGCTGTTGCACGAACTGGCGCTGCCACTCGCTGCCGGTTTGCCCGGTTTCAACCCGTGCCTGGATTATACCCAGATAATGTTCGATATCTTTTTCTGCCATACCCAGCTGGTTAAGACCGGTTTCCGCCTGCTCCAGTAAGCTGTTAAGTAACAGGTTTTTTAAGGTACAGCGTTTACAACCGGGCCAGTTCATGTGCACTCCCAGACCCAGTCGCGCCGCCTGGTAAAAATTATCCCGTGCTGCAGCGAACTCCAGCTCCCGCACCAGTTCTTGCTGGCGCTCGGCATAGAAATGTACCAGGCCATAATACAGCGCCATATTCGCCAGATTATCCTCGATACTGGGACCGCTGGCCATCACCCGGTGTTCAATCCGCAGGTGCGGTGTGCCATCCGCATCGAAGCCAATCAGCGGACGGTTCCAGCGCCAGATGGTGCCATTATGCAGGGCCAGGTGTTTCATCTCATCCGCCGCTGCATCGAAATTTACCGGCAACAACGGCGGGAAGTGATCCTGGTTTTCAAGGAACGCTTCCATCAGTGACTGGCGCGCCTAATCGGTGCCAAAACTAACTCGGTGAATCGGACCCTGGGCGGCTTCCTGGTAACCACCGACATTGACAGCCTGTTCGAACAAGGGAATCCGGGTTTCCGCCCATACATCCTTGCCAAACAGATAAGGCGAATTGGTACTGACACCTACCGAGATAGCGGACAGGGCTATGGCGGCATTGTAATAGTCCACCGCACGCGCTTCACTGACCTGCAAATGCAGTTGCATGGATGTGGCAGCTGATTCCAGCATCACATCCCGGTGCTGACTTTGAATCGATTCATGACCGCTGATATTCAGTTCGAACGCTTTGCCCTTGCGTTGTTTCAGCACCTGCTCATTCAAGGCGCGATAGCGCTCCATGGCAGAGACGTTTTTCATGGTCAGGTGTTCCGGTTTCAGGCTGGGTAAGATACCGATGGAAAGTAAACGGCAATCCAGCTCTTCTGCCACCTGGGTGGCTTCATGCCATTGTTGTTGCAGGGCTTTGGCATAATCGGAAAAAAAGTCATTACTCAGTGTGTGTGGCGCGATATTGAATTCAACATTAAACTGCGCCAGTTCCGGTGATACCAGCTCCGATTGCAGGGCATCGAGAAACGCCCGGTTACAGGCCCTGGGATTACCCTGTTGATCCAGTAACCAGGCTTCCAGTTCATAACCCGCCACCAGGTCGCGGTGAGAGAATCCGTCGTTTTCGAACCAGGATTGCAGTAATGCAGTTTCCTGTTGCAGTTTCTCCGCAAAACTACGAAAGTCCTTACTGGTAAAACGTTGCCGATCTATTTCCTGGCCCATGTTCCTGCCTGCTAGAATTTTATTGAGGGTGTAATAACAATCTGCAGACTCGTGTCTTCCGTTAAGGGTGCAGAATAACGTCGATCCGTCGTACGTATCAGCCCGACATTGAGGCGGACCACATAACTGGCATTACTGACAGGTATGTTTTTAAACAACAGCGCACGCTGCTGCGTCGGCGTAAAACCATCCTGGGCAAACTCCAGATAGAAGTCCACCCCGGAATTATCGATAAACGACAGCCAGCTTTTATCGGTACGAATCTGGTCGCGACGAATACCCACATAGGTAGCATCGGTGATGGCCGGATTATCATGCCATTTGCCGCCAATGCGAAAACTCCATTCAAGATTGCGGGATTCTTTGACTATGCTGCCCTTGATTTTCCATTCCAGCTCCCACCAGTTGTCCTGTACGAATTCGTTATTCACAATATGTGTATCGCCATAACTTAAAAGATAGCCCATAAATCCCTTGTTGCGGTAACCTTCGGCGATTTCCGAACCATAGGTCACCACGTTACCCATGAACATCGACAATGCATAAGGCTCTTCAAAACCGGCAGTGAGAATTTTCACAAGGTTCTGTTCGTCACTGATGCTGGTCTGATCATAAAACGGGCGTTGGTGTTTTTTAAGATAAGCCCCCAGTACCGGCATCGGGTAGACACTGGCTTCGAACAACAGAAAGCGGGGTTTATGGCTACGGAACAGCAGGTCCTGGTAAATGTTTCTTTCCGATACATCACCCAGGTCCGGTATCGGCTCATCAGTTAAATTGATATACACGCCTACACTGCTGTAATAGGCATCCACTTCATGTTCGAAGGTGACCTTGTCTACATTGTCATCGGCAAGCACAGCCGACGACATGCCACACAACATCAAACAGGCAAGGGCACGGGATAATACAAGGGAGTAGAAAACATCAACACGGCGATTGTTGCCCGGCTTTACAGGCACTGTCAGCAACCGACTGCAATGTTATTATTCATAAGGTTTACGATACCACATGCAAGGGTACATCTATAAAGCAGGCTTTTTTCGTGAAGGCAAGGAAGCACCGCGCGCAGAACCGCAGTGTATATGTAATACATGAGGATGCGAGCACGGGGCTGACGCCGCCATCGCAAAAAAAGACAATTTATAGAGGTATCCTTAAAGCTGCTCATCAATATGATGCTGTTTCAGGCCCCAGGCGAACAGGCTACTGCTGCGTTCATTGGATTTGCGTAAATCACGGGCATGGCGTTGCAACCACTCCCTGAATAACTGGTAGGCTTCCTGGGGGTGGGCATCCAGGTAATTCAGCAGTACCTCCCGGTTGATACGCACCAGCTTCACGTCACCACTGGCGACCACCGAGGCGCTGCGAGGGGCACCGTCGAACAGGTTCAGCTCACCGAAGGTTTCACCTTCCCCCAGTTCGGAAAACCCGGATTGAATCTGGCGCCCGTCATGTAACACGATTCGCTTGTTGATACGTACATTACCCTTGAGGATATAGTACACGTCCAGGCTTTCTTCCCCTTCCAGCATCACCGTAGCGCCGGGCTTGAATTCGACGATTTCACAGGCCTTGCTGTCGGAAAATTCAGGGGATTCGAGAAACTTTTTCAGGATCGATGACATCGGTGTGATACCCGCGCAGGTAGGAAATAAAATCATTGTAAACCATGAAACCTGAGCTTGTCAGGGGTTTTTCTGTGACCGGGATGACAGCTTCACGCTAATCAGGTTTCACCCCGTAGGACGCAGGTGCGGATTCATTCGCACAACGCTGCAAGCGGGCTATGTCCGAATGAATTCGGACCTGCGATCAAAATCCTTACGGGAGCAAGACATTAGAAGCTCTAATAATCCACCTTGCCGCGCAACTCTTTCTGCCGCCCATGCCGCACCTTGCTGTCGATGCGTTTACGTTTGGCGGCCCGTCCGGGTCGCGTGGGTATACGCGGCTTGCGCCTGACGGTGACGCTACTGATCAGTTCCGCCAGTCGCGCCAGCGCCGCTTCGCGGTTCTGTTCCTGGGTGCGATACTCCTGCGACTTGATCACGATCACGCCATCCTTGGTGATGCGCTGATCATTTAAACTCAACAGCTTGTGTTTATACAACGCCGGTAGCGAGGAAGCGTTAATATCGAAGCGCAGATGGATAGCACTGGAGACCTTATTCACATTCTGCCCACCCGCGCCCTGGGCTCGCACGGCACGCAGTTCGATTTCATCATCCGCTAACTCCACCGTGTTGGATATCTTCAACATAGCAACAGCGGATCAATCCGCATCGTAACCCAGGTTGGGCGCCAGCCAGCGCTCAGCTTCCGCCAGGCTCATGCCTTTACGTTTCGCATAGTCTTCGACCTGGTCACGATTGATTTTAGCCACCGCAAAATAACGCGAATCAGGATGACTGAAATACCAGCCGCTCACCGATGCCGCCGGCATCATGGCAAAGTGATCCGTGAGTACGATATCGGCATTGTTTTCCGCATCCAGCAATTGCCACAGCTTGGCTTTCTCGGTGTGGTCCGGGCAGGCCGGATAACCGGGGGCCGGACGAATGCCATGGTATTCTTCCGCAATCAGCTGATCGTTGCTGAGCTGTTCCTGGCTGTCGTAAGCCCAGATTTCGGTACGCACTTTTTTGTGCATGTATTCCGCCAGCGCTTCCGCCAGGCGATCCGCCAGCACTTTGAGCATGATGGCGCGATAGTCGTCATGTTCCGCTTCGAAACGTTTTACATGCTCATCGATACCCAGACCGGTGGTCACTGCAAACGCGCCAATGTAATCCGCTTTGCCGGTAATTTTCGGTGCGACAAAATCGCTCAGGCAATAGTTGGGACGGCCCGGCGGTTGCTGGGTCTGAGCACGCATGAAACACAGGGTTTCCATGACTTCATTACGTTGTTCATTGGTATAGATTTCCACGTCGTCCTGCAAGCCGTCGGCCACTGCATTGGCGGGAAAAATACCGATCACGGCTTTGGCGGTTAACCACTTCTCATCGATCAACTGCTGCAACATCTTCTTGGCATCGGCGAACAGTTTTTTCGCTTCCTCGCCTTTATCCGGATCATTGAAAATTTTCGGGTAGCGGCCTTTCAGTTCCCAGGCAAAAAAGAACGGCGTCCAGTCGATAAAATCTACCAGCTCCTGTAACGGAATATCATCGAACACCCGCACCCCGGTAAATGTCGGTGACACCGGTGGCTTGCTGTCCCAGTCGATTTGCGCATGATTGGCGCGCGCCTGTTCCAGGCTGGCCCAGTTGGTCTTGGAACGACGCCCGGCGTGATTGATACGCACCTGTTCGTATTCCTTGCTCAACTCGGCAACGAAATTGTCTTTGTATTCATCCGAGATTAAATTCTGCGCCACACCCACGGCACGGGATGCGTCTTTCACCCACACGGTCGGTCCGTGATAGTTCTGTTCGATTTTCACCGCGGTGTGCGCCTTGGATGTAGTGGCGCCGCCAATCATTAACGGGATGTCGAATCCCAGGCGCTCCATTTCCTTGGCTACGTGTACCATTTCATCCAGTGACGGGGTGATCAAACCACTCAGGCCGATGATGTCGACATTCTCGGCTTTGGCGGTTTCCAGGATTTTATTCGCCGGCACCATCACACCCAGGTCGATGACTTCGAAGTTATTACACTGCAATACCACGCCGACAATATTTTTGCCGATGTCATGCACGTCGCCCTTCACAGTAGCCATCAGGATTTTACCGTTGGCGCGGGCATTGGCGTCTTTTTCCGATTCGATATACGGGATTAAATAGGCCACGGCTTTTTTCATGACGCGGGCGGACTTCACCACCTGGGGCAGGAACATTTTTCCGTCACCGAATAAATCCCCCACCACGTTCATACCATCCATTAACGGCCCTTCGATTACCTGGATGGGGCGTTCGAATGCCTGGCGAGCCTCTTCGGTGTCGGCTTCTACGTAGGCGTCGATACCTTTTACCAGTGCATGCTCCATGCGTTTCGCCACTGGCAGCTTGCGCCATTCCAGGTCTTCTTCTTTTTTAGCAGCAGTGCCGTCACCTTTGTATTGATCGGCAATATCCAGCAACCGCTCGGTGGCGTCGTCACGGCGATTCAACACCACGTCTTCAACACGCTCGCGCAGTTCCTGCGGCAGGTCGTCATACACGGCTAACTGACCGGCGTTGACTATGCCCATGTCCATGCCGGCCTTGATGGCGTGGTACAGGAACACCGCATGAATGGCTTCACGCACCGGGTTGTTACCGCGGAACGAAAACGACACATTGGAAACACCGCCAGACACCAACGCATGAGGCAGGGTCTGTTTAATTACACGGGTGGCTTCGATAAAATCCACGCCGTAGTTATTGTGCTCTTCGATGCCGGTAGCGACCGCAAAAATGTTCGGATCGAAAATAATATCCTGGGGCGGGAAGCCCACGGTTTCGGTCAACAACTTGTAGGCACGGGTACAGATTTCGATTTTGCGTTGTTGGGTGTCCGCCTGGCCAGTTTCATCAAACGCCATCACCACCGCAGCAGCACCGTAAGCGCGCACTAAACGCGCCTGCTGGATAAATTTTTCTTCCCCTTCCTTGATGCTGATGGAATTGACGATGCCTTTTCCCTGGATGCATTTCAGGCCGGCTTCGATGATGTCCCACTTGGACGAATCGATCATGATGGGCACACGGGAAATATCCGGTTCCGAGGCAATCAGTTTGAGGAAGGTAACCATGGCGTTCTCGCCGTCCAGCATGCCTTCGTCCATGTTGATGTCGATAACCTGGGCGCCGTTTTCCACCTGCTGGCGTGCCACTTCCAGGGCCTGGTCGTAGTTCTCTTCCAGTATCAGCCGTTTGAACATGGCCGAGCCGGTGACATTGGCCCGTTCGCCAACATTAACGAATAATGATTCGTCAAAGATATTGCAGGGTTCCAGGCCACTCAGGCGGCAGGCCGGTTTCACTTCCGGCGGTACCCGCGGTGCACTCTGGCTGACTGCATCGGCAATGGCGCGAATATGTGCCGGGGTGGTGCCGCAACAACCACCGATAATATTCAGGAAGCCGACCTCGGCCCACTCGCCGATTTCCTTTGCCATGGCTTCCGGGCTTTCATCATACTCGCCGAATTCATTCGGTAATCCGGCATTGGGATGGGCGTTAATGCAACAGGTAACCACACCGGACAACTCCTCGATATACTGGCGTAGTTCTTTGGCACCCAGTGCACAGTTCAAACCGAAACTGACCGGTTTGATGTGGTTGAGGGAATTCCAGAAAGCTTCCGCGGTCTGGCCCGACAGGGTGCGTCCGGAAGCATCGGTAATGGTGCCGGAAATCATCACTGGTACTTCGATGTCGTGGCTGTCGAAATATTCCTGGATGGCGAACAGGGCCGCCTTGGCATTCAGGGTGTCGAAAATGGTTTCCACCAGCAGGATATCCACGCCCCCTTCCACCAGCGCGTCGATGGCTTCCAGGTAAGCCTGTTTCAGCTGGTCGAAACTGACATTGCGGAAGCCGGGATTGTTGACATCCGGGGAAATGGAAGCGGTGCGGTTGGTTGGCCCCAGTACCCCGGCCACGAAGCGTGGACGCTCCGGTGTACTGAGAGAGTCAGCGGCTTCCCGCGCCACCTTTGCTGCCGCCAGGTTGATCTCGTGCACCAGTTCCTCCATGCCATAGTCCGCCATGGAAATGGAGGTGGCATTAAAGGTATTGGTTTCGATAATGTCGGCGCCAGCCTGCAGGTAAGCCTTGTGAATATCGCAAATGATTTGCGGCTGGGTCAGGCTCAGCAGGTCGTTATTGCCCTTGAGGTCGGAAGGCCAGTCAGCGAAGCGCTCGCCACGGTAATCAGCCTCGCCCAGCTTGTAACTCTGGATCATGGTGCCCATGGCACCGTCCAGAATCAGGATTCTGTTTTTGAGTTGCTCTAGAAGTTGCGTGGCAGATTGGGGGCGATTCATACAATTCATCCAGTGACGACATAAAAGTCAGCGATTATAGCATTTTGCAGCTGGTGCCGGGAGCAGGCCACGGGATTCCACCCCAAAACCTGTCAGAATTCGCACCATAACCGGGCAGCAAATGAAGCGTTTGCACATGGATAATGCCACCCAGAAAGCTATTTTCTTTAAAAATCGGCATTATTCCCGACTTTTTCTATGGCCTGAAATTTGCTCGGAATAAACTGTCATCTCAGGCGGGATGTTCTTCGGGAGCCACGACATGCAATCAGCCATCGAACACGGTTATCTACAGGCCGGCAAATACATCATCAACCACGACATCATGAACTGTACTGCGGATGGCGTGAGCGGTAACTACCTGTACTCAGGGCGCGCCCTGGGACTTTCGGAACCATGGGACATTATCCAGCTGCACCCCGAATTAAAGCCCCTGTGGCGAGACATTACCGAGCATTACCGACGTATCGGCCTCAGCCACTCCGAAAATGTCATCTGGGATACCCATTTAAAACAACTGGGTATGCACATCGGCTACCAGCCGTCGGTGTTTTATTATGGCCCCAACGAAGATAAATTCTGGGGGGATCACGAATGGGTCGACACCGTCGAGTTTATCAATTCCAAAAATAACTTTATGGCGCTGGCACAGGAACTGGGAGTGGACATTCCCATGACCCTGTGTTTTGACAGCGCTGGAGACATCCAGGATGCTGACATCAATAACCTGGTTTACCCCTGTTACCTCAAAGCTGCGGTGTCCGTATCCGGCGTAGGTATCTATCGTTGCCAGAACCAGGATGAGCTACTGGCTGCCATGAGTAAATTCGATAAGGACATACCGGTACAGATACAGGAAGAAATCAAAACCGATACCTTTCTGAATTTACAGTACCGGGTCGTAGGAGATACGGTAATTCACCTTGCCGCCAGCGAACAGCTCCTGGATGGATTTGCCCATCAGGGTAACCGGTTTCCCGCCAGCCACGAGCCCTGGGCGACAGTGGATAAAATGGCTCACTGGTTAAAAGACCATGGCATAAAAGGTATATTTGCTTTCGATGTTGCGGTGGTACAGACAAACCGCGGCTTACGTTTTCTCGCGATTGAATGTAACCCACGTTTTAATGGTGCCTCCTACCCAACTATGATCGCGCAGAAACTGGATATCCCTGAATGGAGTGCGGTTAGCCTGAGCACCCAACATCGCAATCTGGCCAAACTTAATATCCAGGATATCGAATTTGATAAACGAACCGGCGAAGGCATCATCATCGTCAACTGGGGCACAGCCCTGGTGGGTAAACTGGTGGCGCTCATGGCAGGATCACAGCAACAACAGGAAGCGCTCACTGTAGAACTCAAGGCCCGTCTTTGATATGGTTGGCTGAATTTGGCCACACTGTGGCATTCACACTTAAGTAATTTTCTATGACACCAACCCACAGTTATTCCCTCATGGTGCATGGTGGTGCCGGTGCACTGGATAATGTCAAAGACCAGAAGACTGCGGTGCGTTACCTGGAAAGCCTGCGCCGTATCCTGGAACACGGCCGCGAAATTCTAACCCTGGGGGGATCCGCTCTGCAGGCAGTGGAAGCCTGTGCCTCGCTACTGGAAGATGATCCGGTATTTAACGCCGGCTGCGGATCGGTACTGAATGAAAACGGCAAGGTGGAAATGGATGCCGCTATCATGGACGGCCGCGACCTGTCCGCAGGCGCCGTCGCCGCCATCGACAATATCGCCAATCCCATCCAGCTGGCGCGCTATGTGATGACCGAAAGCGAACACGTCATGCTCATCAGCGAAGGCGCCATGCGCTTTGCTGACCACTGCGGTATGGAGCGAGCCCCGGAGAATTATTTCTATACCCCGGAACGGGTGGAACAGTTAAACCAGGCACGCCTGAAGCACAAAATCATGCTCGACCATGACGACACCGAAGGCGACAGTGAAGACCAGAAATATGGCACCATCGGCGCTATCGCCTGGGACATGCATGGCAGCCTGGCAGCCGCCACCTCCACCGGCGGCATTGTCAACAAACGCATGGGGCGTGTGGGTGATTCCCCCATCATCGGCGCCGGTGTGTATGCCGATAACGAAACCTGCGCCGTGTCCGCCACCGGCTATGGCGAAGATTTCATGCGTAGCGTCTTCTCAAAAACCATTGCCGACTTTATCTACATGAAAGACATGAATGCGCAGCAGGCCACTGAAGCTGGCATTGAATACCTCAACCGTAAAGTCAAAGGTCGCGGCGGTGTGATTGTCATCGATAAAGACGGTCACTGTGCCAGCGGGTTTACCACCAAGAAAATGATTCATGGCTGGATCGAGCGCGGCGGTGAAGCCATCGTCCGCTTTTAGACGATTCCTCAAGCAGTCAAATTAAGGGAAGCTCTGATTAATTCATCGGTGAATTATCAGAGCACGAAAAAGGTAAAATGCGATTTTACCTTTTTCTTCATATTCAATGGCTTAACAGCCATTGAATATGGCAGCACATCCTTGTGCTGCGGAAACTCTGAATTAATCAGAGTTTCCTAAGCTAAGATATGCGGTAATTCCCGCCCCGGTTTATTTCTGTTTGTTACACAAGAACGGTTCATCATGTCAGATCCAATAACCAGTGAAATTATCCTGTCTTTCAAGCGGCAGCTTGAAGAACACCCGGTCTACGAAGCTGTCGCCAGCGTCGAAGACCTGCGATGCTTTATGCAGCACCATGTCTATTCGGTATGGGATTTCATGTCCTTAATCAAGTATCTGCAATCCATGATTGCACCTACCACCTATCCCTGGGTACCACAGGGGGATGGCAACATCCGACGCTTTATCAACGAACTGGTGCTGGAAGAAGAATCTGACGAAACCCAGGATGCAACCCAGTTCTCCAGCCACTTCGAACTCTATCACCACGCCATGACAGAAATCGGTGCCGACATTTCAGTGTCGTCCCGGTTTATCGAAACCGTTAGAGATAAGGGCATACACCCGGCCCTCGACATGCAGGACATTCCGACGCCATCACGAAAATTTACCAGTCAAACCTTCAAGTTTATCGAAGCGGATAAACCTCACCAGGTTGCTGCCTCCCTGGCGCTGGGTCGTGAGCACATCATTCCCTGCATGTTCCGTTCGATCCTGAAAAAAACCGGCGTATCCGACAAGGATGCACCGATATTTCATTTTTACCTGAATCGCCACATCCACCTGGATGAAGACTTCCATGCGCCACTGTCGTTACGCTTGCTGAATCGTTTGTGCGAAGGTGATGCGCATAAGACGGAAGAAGCCATCGAAGCCGCCAACATTGCAGTACAGGCACGTGTCGAATTCTGGGATGGCGTCCTCGACGCAATCCAGCAACCCTGAACCCCGAACCGAAGAGCACAATATGAAACTTTATCGGCAACTGGCACTTGGCCTGACACTCTGGCTATTCATCCTGGCCTTAACCGCCTGTGACCAGATCAGCGGCCCCGAAGCCAGTGACGACTATGCCGAACAGAAGCTAATGCTGGACAACGGTCACTACCAGGTACCGGGAATCCTGGTGATACCGAAACAACGGCTCAGTAACAAACTGCCTGCGGTGGTGATGTTGCACGGCACCGCCTCGCAAAAAAACGAAGTCGGCGGTTTGTACCGGCGCCTTGCGATTGCACTGGCAAACCAGGGCATCGCCTCCCTGCGAATCGATTTCGCCGGCACCGGCGACAGCCCGGTAGACTATCGGCAATATACCCTGAGCAGTGCCCAGCAAGATGCGTTAACCGCCATCAATTACCTGACGCGACAGGCTGCCATCGACCCACAACGCATCGGCGTCATCGGCTTCAGCCAGGGTGGCTTGATTGCACAGCTGGTGGCCGTCAAAGATCCCCGTATTAAGGCCATGGTCACCTGGTCATCGGTAGCCAACAATGGCATTGGCCCGTTTCAATCCATGTTCGATCAGTATTATGCCGAAGCCGAACAGAACGGTTATGCCGTAGTGAAATTCCCCTGGCGCGCCAGACCACTTAACTTTAGCCTGCAATGGTTCAATGGAATCAAAACCAGTAACGCCCTGGACCAGATGGCAAATTACAATGGCAGGCTACTGGCCATTGCCGGCACCGGCGATCACACCGTACCCTATGTTTCCTCCATCAAGTTAATCGATACCGTAGCCAGCCCCATGGCATCACTTTACCTGGTAAAAAATGCCAACCATATGTTCAATGTACTGGGTGATCCGAATAGCAATGGCCTGGCCGTCGACCAGTCGAAAGCGGAAGAAGTCCTGGCTTTAACCAGCAACTGGTTTGGGCGCCAGCTGTAGTACCAAAATAAATGCAAATGTTCTTTGACTAAACCTGGAAAGCCAGATATAGTGCCGACAGCTTGAATTAAGCCTTATCTTTATGCACCATTTCGAAGTTCCATCTGTAGCACCTCGTCCTGTTCTCCATAAGTTATAGCAACACATTCCAGCCAAACCGCCTGATATTACAGGCTTTAATTACTTTTGATTTATAGGATTAAGACTATGTCTACAACCACTACTGGTACCGTTAAATGGTTCAACGAAGCAAAAGGTTTCGGCTTTATCGAGCAGGAATCCGGTCCTGACGTGTTTGCACACTTCAGCGCCATCGCCAGCACAGGCTTCAAAACCCTGACTGAAGGCCAGAAGGTACAGTTCACTGTTACCCAGGGTCAGAAAGGCCCACAGGCAGAGAACATCGTTGCTATCTAAATAGCTAGCAAACGATAAGCCTCATACCCAGGTACATACCTGGGGTCAATAAGGACTAAAAAGGCGAGCCCTCCAGGACTCGCCTTTTTTAATACTCGCGGTTTCACGATTGAGCCGCTGGCAGGAATATGCTACACAACCAGTATGAACAGGATCAAAAACCCGGAAGTAACCGCTGCCTTTAACGCTTACCCAGTACCTGTACGTAACAAACTACTGTTACTGCGCCAGCTGGTGCTGGACACCGCCGCAGAAACCGAAGCCGTCGGCAAACTGGAAGAAACCCTGAAATGGGGCGAACCCAGCTACCTGGCCAAAGGTGGCAGCACCATACGTATGGCATGGAAATCGACCAGACCGCAGCAGTACGCAATGTATTTCCACTGCAAAACCCGGCTGATCGATACCTTTAAGGAACTCTATGGGGATACTTTTCAGTATGAAGGCAACCGTGCCATCGTGTTTAATGAGCCCGACCGGCTACCGCTGGATGAACTCAAACACTGTATCGTTTTATCCCTCACGTATCATCACAGGAAACATCTACCCATGTTAGGCGTATAAGGGAAATTCAACATGATGTATCACGGCAGCTGCCATTGCGGCGCAGCTCAGTTTGAATTGGAAGCACCGGAGGCCATCGAATGCCACGACTGCAATTGCTCCATCTGTTCCAGATCCGGCTATTTACACCTGATTGTGCCCAGCTCGAAATTCAGACTGTTAAGCGGCGAAGACCAGTTAACCACCTACACCTTCGATACCGGTGAAGCCCAACATAAATTCTGCAAGACCTGTGGTATCAAGTCGTTTTATATACCTCGTTCTAACCCGGATGGGTTTGATGTGAACGTGTGTTGCCTGGAGCCACAACCGGAACACATCACCGTTATCCCGTTTGATGGCAAGCACTGGGAAGAACATGCCCATACGCTGTCACACCTTAGTAAGGAAACTGGCGAATAAAAAGCTGACGCAAGATTCTGTCTTGCGAGATTGTATCAATGATGAGGACACTCAGTTGCAGTGCCCTTCTAACTACACTAAGTCATCACACCAGGGCGGAATTCTTTAGGGCTCCGGTTGCCTCTTTGTTGGCCATTCGAATTTCGCTGGGGTAACAGCTTGACCTTTCTGGCCACCAGACCTTTCTTGTCCGGATGGACTTCACACTCAACGTTTGCGCCAACCTTCAGAAACTGGCAGTTAAGCAGGTCGGCCTTACGCACCATGATATCCGGGCCTGAGCCATTATCGAGAAAACCGGTATCTTTATCGCGAAACCATTTCTTTACGACAGTTTGCAAAATTTCACCTCTACTTTGATATAAGAACTATACCGTTGCATTATTGGATTATAGAAATCCAGATTGAGCCATCCATGATTGCTTAGAGTTTCCTTAAAAGAATACAGGGACGATATGCATCGTCACCATTTAATGAATGCTCCAATAAATTATTGGTAAACCATATTTCAGGACTGAACCCTGTAAAACAGGTTCAAAACAATTCTCGGCATATTGAGTCAACAACAAATAACACCCCAAACACCGAATTGAACTTGATTAACGAATTTTCACATAAGCCCGGAAAGGGTGTATCGCGGAGGCGCGATGAACAAATAACAAGGAGACCATCATTAATAAATGCGGGTTCAAGGGAATATAGCACAATTGTACCCGATTACTTAAGTGGTAAGTATATATCCGTTATCATCTCATGTTCCGGCACATCTGGGAAGAACCTGATTCGCTCAAAAAATAAGGGGAAATCCCTTAATTCCTCACCACTTTGTTCCAGCCAGACGGAATAAAGATAATTCACTACCTCACCAAGGGCATCATCTGAACCAATATGGCGCACCAAGGCACAACGACCGGCAGGTATCTGCCGGTTCACAATACCATATTCATTCTCTTCTACATCGGTATTGATTGCTGCGCAGAGATCAAAACGGTAATATTTCGGCTCGGCAGTATCTGGGTCATCATATACCAGATTAAATGTTCTGCTGATATCTGGCAGCAACTGGTTCAGTTTACGCCATTCGATGAAACGCCGGATACTGTCACCAAGCAATTCCGGTGCACCGCGATGCTCCAGCAACGCCACTTTCACTCCGCCAAATTCTGTTATTTTGACCGCATAGTCCGGATTTTGTTGCTGCATTTTACGAATCCTCAGCTGCTTAAATGGATAATGTTTGTCATGCCAGGGATACCAGTTTGGTACAGCCCTGAAACTTGACGGGCTTAGTCCGATATGACGCCGGAAAGCCCGGGAAAAAGCCTCGGCGCTGTCGTAACCATTCGCGACAGCAATATCAACCACGTTGAGATGATGCCTGAAAGCCAGCTGGTACGAAGCCCGCTTAATCCGTAGCTGGCTGATATAGGCAGAAACGCTCAGACCCAGCAGCGCGGAAAATTGCCGGTGAAAATGATATTTCGACAGGCAGGCGACCTGACTTAGCCGTTCTACCGAGAGCTCTTCGTCAAGGTATTCGTCGATGTAATCCAGAAGTTGATAGAAACGAGTCTGGTAGTTTGCCAATGTGGTTACCTGTTGATATTCTCTAGCGGCAATTAGATTAGCTTAGGTGCCTGAGTGAAGCATGATTGAAGTTGCTATTTTCTAGGGAAGCTCTGATTAATTCATCCATGAATTATCAGAGTACGAAAAAGGGAAAATGCGATCTCTCCTTTTTCTTCATTTTCAATAGCTTATCAACCATTGAAAATGGCAGCACATCCATGTGCTGCGGAAACTCTGAATTAATCAGAGTTTCCCTAGTCATACCATACGTCACTCAAACAGTGCTGGATATTTCCATGGAAATAAAACACCTGCCAGCTTGCATTGCAGGTTTATTTTACTGATCACGATGACTTCATCTTCGTTATTGAAACCACCTTTCAAATCGTGCTTCAACAGGTATTCAACATTACGGGTTAAAGGGCTCTTACCCCAATGCCACTGACACCAATGCCAATTTTATTTTCTCTTAATAGTAATTTCAGAATACGTGATGTGGCCGAGTTGCTAAAAAATGTGCCAGATTGAACCAGTGCAGGGCCTGTGCAACCGTCACCAGGTCGACCAAAGCGGCAGGTAAATCCGACGCCTCTGCAGGCATACCCCGATAGTCGATATTTGCCACCGGGGTATTGTTCATCAACTGGGTTTCGCTGGCATCGGTCGCCATCACCTGCTGGAAATGCTCCGCCAGTGCGGTTGCCGCCTGCCCGTTGCCGGTGGCGCAGTCCCAGGCCAGTTGCCGTGCCGGTACAATGCCTGCCAGGTACTCGAACAGTTGCTGCGTGTAA
>Ga0114931_10004262_pt1 | contig 17869 bp, 11 predicted proteins | sample 2SBtaG_FD_89579 | JGI IMG/M metagenome (GOLD analysis project Ga0114931, IMG submission 89579) | Deep subsurface microbial communities from Kolumbo volcano to uncover new lineages of life (NeLLi) - 2SBTROV14_V59a metaG | ecosystem: Environmental > Aquatic > Marine > Volcanic | place: Kolumbo...
CAGCCCGTCCACCGGGTGGGCCCGCTCCTTCCAGTAGCTCTGCTGCTCGGCGCCGGCGACGAGGGTGGAGCCCTGCGTTCCCTTCGGGCCGGCGCCAGCGACGTGCTCCTGCCGCCCGTTCCGGCGCCGCTTCTGCTGCGCCGTCTGGCCAGTGGACTCGAGCTCGCCGAGGCGCGCCGACGCCTGGCCCAGGGCCAGCACCTGCGCGGCGTGCTGCAGCGCCGGGCGGGCCTGGCCTCCTTCGAGCTCCAGCTTCCCGGCGCAGCGCTCACCGGCGCGGAGGAGCTGTGCGCGCTGCTGGGCCTGCCCGCCGAGGAACCTCTCGAGGTGGAGGGCCTGCTGGAGCTGCTGGAGCCCGAGAGCCGCGAGAAGCTGCGCGGCCTGCTCCAGTGGATGGCGGAGGGGGGCGACCACTTCTCCCTGGAGACCCGGAGCCTCGGTCCCGGCGCACCCCAGCGGCTGCTCTGGCAGGGGGAGGGCTTCGCAGACGAGCAGGGAATCCCCGCGTGGGTCTTGGGGAGTGTCCAGAAGCTTCCGGAGGAAGGCCCGCTGCCGGCCAGCGGGCGAGCCGGGGACCGCGGCCCCTGGGTGGCGGGGGCTGTGCCGGCAGGGGCGAGCCCCAGGGATGCCGGTTTCCAGGTGCGCGACGCGAGCGGAGAGGAAGCGGCCGGCCCGCCGGAGGAGCGGCTTCGCCTCCAGAGCCTGGCGGACAAGCTGGGCGTTGCCTTCGAGGAGGGCGACCTCTGCCTGTACTACCAGCCCCAGGTGGAGCTGGGCAGCGGCCGGATCACCGGGGTGGAGGCGCTGCTGCGCTGGAACGATGCGGAGCTCGGCTCCATCTCGCCGCAGGAGCTCCTGGAGACGGCCCGGCACAGCGGGCGCAGCGGCGCCATCGGCGAGTGGGTGCTGGAGCGTGCGGGCCGGCAGGCGGCGGCGTGGCGGGAGGCCGGTCTCCCGCCGCTGCGGATGGCCGTGAACCTGGCCCCTGCCCATCTGGTCGAACCGGCCGGTCCGGCCGGCGGGGCCGATCCAGGCCTGCCCGCGGCCGTCAGCCGGATCCTCTTCGAGAGCGGCCTGCCTGCGGTGCAGCTGGTCCTGGAGGTCACCGAGGAGGCGCTCCAGCAGTGCGGCGACGCCGGCCTCTCGGTGCTCTTCGAGCTGCGGCGCCTGGGCGTCCACCTGGCCCTGGACGACTTCGGGAAGGGCTGCGCCTCCCTAGGGCTGTTGCGGCGCCTGCCGGTAGACGTGTTGAAGATCGATGCCAGCCTGGTGCAGCACGTGGCGGTGGACCCGGACGCCGCGGCCCTGGCCCAGGCGATCCTCTCCGCCGCCCGCGGGCTGGGGCTGGAGAGCGTGGCGGTGGGGGTGGAGACCGAGCGCCAGCGGCAGCTCCTGGAGCAGTACGGCTGCCGCTGGATGCAGGGCTACCTGGTGGGGCCGCCCCTGCCCGCCGGAGAGATCCCGCGCCGCCTCCGGGGAGCCCTGCGCCTCCGCCGGCCCCCGCGCTAACGCGCTGCGGTAGCGCGGCGCGTCAATTCCCTGATTTCGCGGGGTTGGCGCACCTTCGCCGAGAGCCCTGCCCCTCGCCCTCCTGGCCCCGGCCCCCACAAGGCTCGAAAGTGGTTCCCGTACGAGCACTTGTGGTGGTGCTGGGAGAACTCCCCAAGATTTTGTGGTTTTTCGGTTGACCTCGTTCAGTGCCGGCGGTACCAAGGCAAGCACGGGGATGGATCTCCTTCCGGTGATCTTTGGGGGGTTGGATGACAGGTGGTCGCCGGAGGGAAGCGGGTCTCGGGGGGGAAGGAGGAACCCCCTGGGCCCGGGGGCTCCGGGGCAACCCGGAGCCTCTCCCATCTCCCACGCCTTTTCCAGGAGCCGGCATAGCGGCTTGCGGCAGGGGCGGCGGGATTAGATTTGCTTTTGGCCCTCGGGAACGCGCGCTGGGTGCGGGGCCGGGTGGCCGGCAGGAACGGTGAGGCGGGCCATGGCGGGCGATCGGAGCGGCACCAGCAACCAGGGCGAAGACCGCGTGCGCAGCAGTGCGGGCGGAGCGGTCGAGGCCGGCGCTCTGGGCTCCGCCACGCCGGCGGCGGCCGGGGAGCCGAACGCCAAGGCCTCGGGCCGCCAAGATCGGAAGGGCCGGAAGGCCCACCAGCCGCGCGGTCTCCGGGTGGAGCGCCACTTCACCCGCGCCGGGCGGGACCCCTTCGACGAGGTGGAGTGGGAGCTCCGCTCCGCCGTCATCACCAACGAGAAGGGCGGGGTCATCTTCGAGCAGAAGGACGTGGAGGTTCCCAAGGCCTGGTCCCAGCTCGCCACCAACGTGGTGGTCTCCAAGTACTTCCGCGGCCACCTGGGTACGTCCGAGCGCGAGCACAGCGTGAAGCAGCTGATCGACCGCGTGGTGAACCGCATCCACGAGTGGGGGGAGCGCGGCGGCTACTTCCGCACGCCGGAGGACGGCCAGGCCTTCCGGGACGAGCTGCGGCACCTGCTGGTGACCCAGAAGATGGCCTTCAACAGCTCGGTCTGGTTCAACCTGGGGGTGGCGGACACGCCCCAGCAGGCGAGCGCCTGCTTCATCAACTCGGTCGAGGACACCATGGAGTCCATCATGGGCCTGGCCAAGACCGAGGCCATGCTCTTCAAGGGGGGATCGGGCACGGGCTCCAACCTCTCCACCATCCGCTCCTCCAAGGAGAAGCTGGCCGGGGGCGGGACGGCCTCGGGTCCCGTCTCCTTATGCGCGGCTTCGACTCCTTTGCCGGGGTGGTGAAGTCCGGCGGCAAGACCCGCCGGGCGGCCAAGATGGTGATCCTGAACGTGGACCACCCGGACATCCGGGAGTTCATCCACTGCAAGGCCGACGAGGAGAAGAAGGCGGGTGCCCTGATCGATGCGGGCTACGAGGGGGGCTTCAACGTACCCGGCGGGGCCTACGACTCGGTCTTCTTCCAGAATGCGAACCACTCGGTGCGGGTGAGCGATGCCTTCATGCGGGCTGCGCTGAACGACCACCCCTGGCAGACCCACGCCGTGACCACCGGGGAAGTGGTGGACACCTACCCCGCCCGCGAGCTGCTGCAGGAGGTTGCCGAGGCCGCCCACCTGTGTGGCGACCCGGGCATGCAGTACGACAGCACCATCAATCGCTGGAACCCGGTGAAGGCCTCCGGCCGAATCCAGGCGAGCAACCCCTGCTCCGAGTACATGTTCCTGGATGATACGGCCTGCAACCTGGCCAGCCTGAACCTGCTGCAGTTCCTGGGAGAGGACGGGCGGTTCGACGTGGCCTCCTTCCGCGAGGCGGTGGCGCTGACCATCCTGGCCCAGGAGATCCTGGTGGACTTCGCGGCCTATCCCACCGAGACGATCGCCCGCAACAGCCACCTCTTCCGTCCCCTGGGCCTGGGCTACGCCAACCTGGGCGCCCTGCTCATGGCGGAGGGCCTGCCCTACGACAGCGAGCCGGGGCGGAACCTGGCGGCGTCCATCACCTCGCTGCTGTGCGGCGAGGCCTATCGCACCAGTGCGGAGATCGCGGAGGCCATGGGGCCCTTCCCGCGCTACCGCATCAACCGCAAGTCCTTCCTGGAGGTGATCTCCATGCACCGGGAGGCCGCCCAGGCGGTCTCCTCCTCGGGGGTGCAGATGGACCTCTGGGAGCACTCCCGCAAGGTCTGGGACGAGGCCCTCTCCCTGGGCCGGCGCCACGGCTACCGGAACGCCCAGGTGACCGTGCTGGCACCCACGGGGACCATTGCCTTCATGATGGACTGCGACACCACCGGGGTGGAGCCGGACATCGCCTTGGTCAAGTACAAGAAGCTGGTGGGGGGAGGCCTCCTGAAGATCGTCAATCGGACGGTGCCCATGGCCCTGCGCAAGCTGGGCTACGACGAGGCCCAGGTGGCCGACATCGTCGCCTACGTGGACGAGAAGGAGACCATCGAGGGGGCTCCTCACCTGCGCGAGTCGGACCTGCCGGTCTTCGACTGTGCCTTCCGGCCCGCCCACGGAGTGCGCTCCATCGACTGGATGGGCCACATCCGCATGATGGGCGTGGTCCAGCCCTTCCTCTCCGGCGCCATCAGCAAGACGGTGAACCTGCCCGGCGACGCCACCGTCCAGGATGTGGTGAATGCCTACGTGGAGGGCTGGAAGCACGGCCTGAAGGCGCTGGCCATCTACCGGGACGGAAGCAAGCGCACCCAACCCCTCAATACCAGCGAGGAGGAGGCGCCGGACAACGTCATCGACCTGACCCAGCGCCGGGCGGTGCGGATCAAGCTTCCGGACGAGCGTGAGTCCCTGACCCACAAGTTCTCCATCGCCAGCCACGAGGGCTACCTCACCGTGGGGCGCTACCCGAACGGGCTCCCCGGGGAGATCTTCCTGCGCATGGCGAAAGAGGGGAGCACCATCTCCGGGCTGATGGACACCATCGCCACCATGACCTCCATCGCCCTGCAGTACGGCGTTCCGCTGAAGGCCCTGGTGGACAAGTTCAGCCACACCCGCTTCGAGCCCGCCGGCTTCACCAACAACCCCGAGATCCCCATGGCGAAGTCCATCACCGACTACGTCTTTCGCTATCTGGGGAACCGCTTCCTCCAGGAGGAGGCGCCGCCGGTGGACGAGCAGGACGTGGATGCGGAGCTCACGGGCCTGGTGGATGCGGCTCGGCCGGCGGTGGCCGGCGGCTCCATCGATCGCGCGGCCCTGCCCGTCGGGGCGTTCGTGAACCAGTCCGATGCCCCTACCTGTACGGAGTGCGGGAGCATCACGGTGCGCAGCGGCGCCTGCTACAAGTGTCCCAACTGCGGGACCAGCAGCGGCTGCGGCTGAATCGAGGGAGAATCGTGGCGTCTCGAGCTGGGGGGGTGAGGGACGCCGCGGAGCGCGGGGTCGGGCCGGGTGGCTCGGCTCCGCGCTTGCTCTTCCGGGGCCTCGCCTGCCAGCCTCGGCTGACAGGCGGTGAGGGGCGAACCTGGAGCGGAGGGAGGTCCATGAAGCGAGCCGTGCTCCTCGGGGCGGCGTTGGTGGCGCTCCAGCTGGCGGGATGCGTCACCATCGATCTCAGCCTGTTCACGAAGGGTCCCCTGGAGCAACAGGTGGTCTTCGGGGAGCACGGCCCCAAGATCCTGCTGCTGGACATCGCGGGCCCGCTCACCACGCGCTCGGCCCGGACGGTCCTCGGAGTGGAGGAGGGCCTGCTGGCCCGGGTTCGGCAGCAGCTCGATCTCGCATCCAAGGATGACGAGATCGCGGCGCTGCTCCTGCGCATCGACAGCCCCGGTGGCACCGCCATCGCCAGCGAGGTGCTCTACGACGAGATCCTGCGCTTCAAGCGCGAGCGGCAGATCCCGGTGGTGGCCCAGATGATGGGGATCGCGGCCTCGGGTGGCTTCTACGTGGCGATGGCGGCGGACGAAGTGCGCGCCTACCCGAGCACGGTGACCGGCTCCATCGGGGTCGTCCTGTTCGGGGTCAACCTGAGCGGCCTGATGAAGAAGCTGGGCGTAGCGGATCAGACCCTCACCACCGGCCCCTTCAAGGACGCCGGCTCGCCCCTGCGGCCCATGCGCAAGGAGGAGCGCGAGCAGCTCCTGAGTGTGACCCGGGACCTCTTCGAGCGCTTCCTGGAGGTGGTGGATGCGGGTCGTCCGAAGCTGGACCGGGCGCACATCGAGGAGCTGGCGGACGGGCGGGTCTACAGCGCCCGCCAGGCCCTGGAGGCCGGCCTGATCGATGGGCTGGGGGACCTGCCGGGAGCCGTGGAGGCGGCCAAGCGCGCTGCCGGCATCTCCGGAGATGCGCGGGTGGTGGTCTACCAGCGGCCGGGGGAGCTGCGCGAGAACCTCTTCTCGAGCACGCCGCCGCCCCTCTCCCAGCAGCGGGGGAGCTGGGCGGAGCTGCTGCGGGAGCCGGGCTTCCTCTACCTGTGGACCGCGGGCCTGCCGGCCGCACCCTGAGAGGAGGGCGCCGGGCCCTCAGTAGATCCAGTGCCCGTTCTGGAAGCGGAAGATCTCCGTCACCGGCGTGGTGGAGACCACCTTGCAGCCCTTGCGGGCCTTGGGGTTCTCGCAGCGGATCTGCTGCTCCTGGTACTGGAGTACGCCCACGTAGGGCGCCTTGGCCGAGCCGGTGGGCCGGAGCTGGACCCGGAAGAAGTCGTCCCGGACGCCCCGGTAGCTGTCCTGGGAGGCCTTGACCCCCTGGCGGTTGCGGTCCTCTGCTCGCTCCATGCGCTTCATCCAGCTGGAGGCGAACCTCCGGAAGGACTTCTCCGCCCGGCTCTGGGCCGGGCTGGAGGGGGCTACGGAGGCCGGAGGCTCCGCGAAGGCGACGGCCGCCAGCCCGCAGAGCAGCAGGACCAGGGCCAGCGGCCCTCTCGCTCTACGCGCAGACGCTTCGCGAAGGATCTTCATCGGGAGCCCCTCCTCTGGGCGGGTCTCCATTGGATCGGCCCGGGGAACTCCCGTCTTGACGGGAAAGAGGCGATTTCCACACATCCTATCACGACCCTGCGCCTCGAATAGGGAGGGCTGCCTGGGAGCTGCTGGAGTGCTGCGCGTGCGCTGCAGCCCCAGGGGATGGGGGCAGGGCGGCGACGGGTGGATGACCGTTTGGAGGCGTTCCCGGGCGGCGACGCCCTGGGCGTCGCCGGGGAACGGGCCACCGCTATGCTCCCGGCCGGATGGCCGATCGCATCCTCGTCGTGGACGACGAGCCGGATCTGCTCGAGCTCGTCCGCTTCAACCTGGGCCAGGCGGGCTTCCAGGTAGCCACGGCTGCCAGCGGTGCCGAGGGCCTGGAGGCGATCCGGCGGCAGGCGCCGGACCTGGTGGTGCTGGACCTGATGCTGCCGGACCTGCCGGGGACCGAGCTGTGTCGCCAGGTGCGGGCGGACCCCGAGCTCTCGGAGCTGCCCATCCTCATGTTGACGGCCCGCTCCGAGGAGATCGACCGGGTGGTGGGCTTCGAGCTGGGCGCCGACGACTACCTGACCAAGCCCTTCAGCCCGCGGGAGCTCACCTTGCGGGTGCGCGCGATCCTGCGGCGCCGCCGGGGAGCCACCCAGCCGGAGCGAACGCTCCACCACCGCGGGCTCTGCCTGGAGGTGGAGCGCCACCGCTGCAAGGTGGAGGGAGAGGTCGTGGAGCTCACGGCCAAGGAGTTTCGCCTGCTGGAGGCGCTGATGACCCGGCCCGGTCGGGTGATGAGCCGGGAGCGTCTGCTGGACGAGGTCTGGGGCCGGGACGTCACGGTCACCGACCGCACCGTCGATACCCACGTGAAGCGGCTGCGGGAGAAGCTCTGCTCCGCTGGCAAGCTGATCGAGACGGTGCGGGGCGTCGGCTATCGCTTCGCCGAGTAGGGCGTGAGAGCCGCCCGTCTCAAGCTGGCCGCCGCCATCGCCCTGCTGGTGGGCCTCCTCTCCCTGGTGGGGGACTGGGGGCTGCTGCAGCGGCTTCGGGAGCGGTCGGTCCCGGCCCCGGCCCTGGAGGGAGCAGCCCGTCGACACGAGAGGGGCCCATCCGATCGCTCGCTGTGGCGCTCGCTGGCCCTTGCCGGGGCGCTGGAGATGGGGCTGGCCGGGGTGCTCGCCTACACCCTCTCGGGCCTGCTGCTGCGGCGCCTGGAAGAGCTGCAGCAGGGGGTGGCCGCCATCGCCGCCGGAGAGGAGGGCCGGCTGCTCTCCCTGCGAGGACCCGATCCCCTCGCTGCCCTGGCCCGCGCCATCGAGGAGATGGGCGAGCAGCTGCGCAGCCGCCTGCGCGAGGTCTCTGCGGAGAAGGAGCGGCTGCAGGCCATGCTCCAGGGCATGGTGGAAGGCGTCCTGGTGCTGGATGCCGAGGGAAAGGTGGTGCTGGCCAACCCGCCCCTCTCCGAGCTCCTCGGGGCCTGGGGCGAGGTGCGGGGACGCCGCGCCCTGGAGCTGATCCGTCGGACCGAGCTGGCGGAGGCTCTGGAGCGGGCGGCGCACAGCGAGGAGCCGGTGGTGCGGGAGCTGCGCCTGGGAGTGGAGCGGGACCGCCAGGTGCAGATGCACGCGGTGCGGGTTCCGGCCCAGGGTGCGCTGCTCGGTACCGTCGCCGTCTTCCACGATGTGACCGAGCTGCGCCGCCTGGAAGGGGTGCGTCGGGAGTTCGTGGCCAATGTATCCCACGAGCTCAAGACGCCCCTCACCGCCATCCAGGGCTTTGCGGAGACCCTCCACGAGGGGGCCGTCCCGGAGGCGCGCCGGCGCCACTACCTGGAGGTGATCCTGCGCCATGCCGAGCGCCTGGGGGCGCTCATCGACGACCTTCTCGAGCTCTCCCGCATCGAGGCAGGAGAGAGCCCCCTGGAGCTGGGGGATCTCCCGGTGGCGGAGCTGGCCGGTGACCTGTTGCGAGACCTGGAGCCTCGCTTCGAGGCCCTGCGCATCCAGGTGCGGTTGGAGACGGCCGGGGAAGGCACGGCACGGGCGGACCGCCGTGCCCTGCGGCAGGTGCTCCAGAACCTCCTGGACAACGCGGCCAAGTACGGAGGACCGGATGGGGAGGTGGTGCTGCGGGTCCGGGAGGAGCCGGCGCTGGTGTGCATCGAGGTCTGCGATCGGGGGATCGGCATCTCCGAGCGGGAGCGCGGCCGGATCTTCGAACGCTTCTACCGGGCGGATGCGGCGCGGGCTCGGGACCCCGGCGGAACCGGGCTGGGCCTGGCCATCGTCAAGCACCTGATGCAGTCCATGGGTGGCTCGGTGGAGGTGGAATCCCAGGAGGGCCGGGGGAGCACCTTTCGGCTTCGCCTTCCGCGTGCGGAGAGCCCCGCCGGCCAGCGCTCATAGCGCGCTGCCACGCAATCTTCAAAGGGTCGTGACGGGCTCGTGAAGCTCCTCTCCCCCCCTCGGGCTAGGCTGCGCCCCGAATTTGCGCCCGAGCCGGCGCCTCGCCACAGAGGGGAGAGCCGGCACCGGGATGCGTGCGCGAGGTCCGCGCAGCCCCGGGGCCCTGCCCCGGGTTCGGGTGAGCTGAGAAATGGAGGGAGAGCAGTGAAGATTGGAAGCCGATGCCCTGTGCACGCCCGTGCCCGGGCGCTGGGTCTCCTGGCTGTGTTCGCCATGGGCCTGGCCGCCAGCGCCCGCCCCGCCGCTGCCGCAGCACAGGAGCGGAGCTTTGCGGAGGAGGTGCTGGAGATCCTGCGCGAGAGCGGCCAGGTCACTCCGGAGCAGTACGAGCGGCTGCGGAAGAAGGCCAAGGCGGAGGCAGAGGCCGAGGCGAAGGTGCAGGCCCAGGCGGAGAAACAGCCCCTGGCTTCGGATTGGAGCTTCCACTGGAAGAACGGCTTCACCCTGGCCAAGGGCAAGGGCGACGAGTTCAAGCTGAAGTTTGGCGGCCGCATCCAGAATGACTGGGGGGTCTACGCTCCGGACGGGAACCTGAAGGACTCCCTGGGCGGAAACGGGACGGGAACGAAGTTCCGCCGGGCGCGCCTCTTCTTCCAGGGTCGCGTCTACCGCTACGCCTTCTTCAAGGCCCAGTACGACTTCGCCGCCGGCGGGGCCTTCAAGGACGTCTACCTGGGCCTGGAGATTCCGAAGCTGGGGGCCCTGCGCGTGGGGCACATGAAGGAGCCCTTCTCCCTGGAGGAGCTCACCAGCAGCAAGTACCTCACCTTCGTCGAGCGCTCCATCGCCAGCGTCTTCAACCCCTCCCGGAACACCGGGCTCGGCATGAACGGGAGCTTGGGCGAGCAGAGCGTGAACTGGGCGCTGGGGGTGTACCGGGACACGGACAGCTTGGGCCGGGGCTTCGGCAACCAGTCCGCCTACAACGTGACGGCTCGGATCAGCGGGACTCCCCTCTACGAGGACCACGGTGCCCGGCTGCTGCACCTGGGGGTCTCCTACAGCCATCAGTTCCGCAGCGACAACCAGCTCCTTCGCTATCGCGAGCGGCCGGAGAACTCCTTCGCCCCCCGGCTGGTGGACACCGGCGCGATCGACGCAGAGGGCGTGGACCTGATCAATGCGGGAGCGGCGCTGGTGCAGGGGCCCTTCTCGGTGCAGGCAGAGGGGACGGGCAGCTTCGTGAATCCCGTCTCGGGAGGGGCCATGCAGTTCTGGGGAACCTATGCCCAGGTCAGCTACTTCCTGACCGGCGAGCACCGGGTCTACAAGCGCAGCTCCGGAGCCTTTGCACGCATCTCCCCCCTCAGGAACTTCGATCCCGCCGAGGGCAGCTGGGGCGCCTTCGAGCTGGCGGCCCGCTACTCCTACCTGGACCTGAACAGCCGGGATGTCCGGGGGGGACGTCTCCAGGACGTGACGGCGGGGCTCAACTGGTACCTGTTTCCCAACGTTCGCGTCCTGTTCGACTACGTCTTCGCCCGGGAGAGCAGCCGGGGGGCCGTGGCCAGCGGCACGGCCCACTCGGCCCTGGCGCGCTTCCAGATCGACTTCTGAAGGCGACTTCTTCCTGGTCCGGCATTCTTGGATCGCGGGTCCGCCCGGAAGCGGCCCGGGAAGGGCGGTTTGATCCCACCGGGTCTGGGAGCTACCTAGCACGCTCGTGATCCAGCGAGCGATCGAGCGGCCCTACGTGGTCCTGGTGGGAGCCTTGATCGTTGCAGTTCTGGGGGGAGTCGCCTACCGGAAGCTGCCGGCGGATCTGCTGCCCGGATTCCGCACCCCCGCCATCCAGATCGTGACCTTCTATCCGGGCATGCCGCCGGAGGTGATGGAGCGCGACATCACCAGCCGCCTGGAGCGCTGGACCGGTCAGTCGGTGGGCATCGAGCACCAGGAGGCCCGCTCCATGCTCGGGGTGAGCGTGGTCAAGGACTTCTTCCAGGAAGGCATCCGCCTGGATACGGCCATGAGCCAGGTCACCTCCTACGCGGTGAGCGACATGTTCTACCTGCCGCCGGGGACGGTGCCGCCCATGATGATGCCCTTCGATCCCACGGCGTCGGTCCCCCTCTGCCTGGTGAGCGTCTCGTCTCCGACCATGAGCGAGAAGGCCCTCTACGACGTGGCCTACTTCGAGCTGCGCAACCGGCTGCAGTCGATCTCCGGCGTCATCGCCCCGGCGGTCTACGGCGGCAAGCTGCGGCGGATCCTGGCCTACGTGGACCCGGATCGCCTGGAGGCCCGAGATCTCAGCCCCATGGACGTGGTGCGCGCCCTCTCCAAGGGCTCGGTCTTCGTGCCCGCCGGGAACCTGAAGGCCGGGGACACGGACTATCAGATCTTCGCCAACGCCATGCCCGAGAAGGTCTCTCAGCTGGGCGACATCCCGGTGGCCAACCGGAACGGCCGGCTGATCTTCATGCGCGACGTGGCCCAGGTGCAGGACTCCGCCCAGATCCAGACGAACATCGTGCGCATCAACGGCCGCCGGCAGGTCTACATTCCCATCTACCGGCAGCCCGGTGCGAACACCATCGAGATCGTCGATGCCATCCGCCACCAGCTGAAGCGGATCGGCCAGCGCCTGCGTGAGATGGATCCCCGCGCGAAGTCCCTGGCGCTGGAGGTGGTCCTGGACCAGTCGGTCTACGTGCGCAGCTCCATCGCCTCTCTGAAGCTGGCCGCGGGGCTGGGGGCCCTCCTGGCCGGCGCGGTGGTCCTGCTCTTCCTGCGCCGGCTGCGGGCCACCGTCGTCATCATGCTGGCGATCCCGCTCTCCATCCTGGGGGCCTCCCTGGGCCTCCTGGCCAGCGGCCAGACCATCAACGTGCTGACCCTGGGCGGCATCGCCCTGGCCATCGGCATCCTGGTGGACCAGTCCATCGTGGTGGTGGAGAACATCGTCCAGCACGCGCGCCGCGGAGGTAGCCCCCGCGAGGTGGCCAGGCGTGGCTGTCGGGAGGTGGCGCCCTCCATCGTGGTCTCCACGGTCACCTTCGTGGTGGTCTTCCTGCCCATCGTCTTTCTCACGGGAATGGCGCGCTTCCTGTTCGCGCCCCTGGCCCTGGCAGCGTCCTTCGTCATGGCCAGCTCCCTGCTGGTGGCGATCAGCGTGGTCCCCTCCTACTGCGCTCGCTTCCTGGGCGCCGAGGCCGGCGGCCCGGCCGAAGCGGTGGAAGGCTCGGGAGGCCTCTCCCGCCGGCTGCAGGCCTGGGTGGGCGCGGCGCTGCGGCGGCCCCTCTGGGTGGTGCTGGGGGCCGTGGCCGCGGGGCTGCTGGCCGGGCTGCTGCTGCTGCGCGGCGGCAGCGAGCTCTTTCCGCGCGTGGATGTGAGCCAGTTCCAGGTGAGCGTTCGCCTTTCCTCGGGCACCCGCATCGAGCGCACCGAGCAGGTCCTGGCCCGGGTGGAGCAGGAACTGATCGCCGAGCTGGGAGAGCCGGACCCGGAGTTTCCGGCGGTGGAGGAGCATCCGGGCTCGGCGCTCCGCATGTTGATCACCAACATCGGCGTGCTGATGGACTGGCCCGCCGCCTACACCCCCAACCGGGGCCCCATGGATGCCTTCGTGCTGGTCCAGCTCAAGGAGGGGCGGCGCGACACCTTCCAGGTGGTGGAGCAGCTGCGCCGGCGGCTGCGCCGGGCGCTCCCGGAGGCGGAATTCGCCTTCGATACCGGGGGCATGCTGAGCGCCGCCCTCAACTTCGGCGAGCCCGCGCCCATCCACTTCCAGGTTCGGGGAAGCGATCTGCAGGTGCTGCAGGAGCTGGCCGGCCGGGTCGCGGCGGAGATCTCCCAGGTGGCCGGCTCCAAGGACGTGCGGGTGATGCAGCGCAACGACTACCCGACCCTCTACGTGAAGATCGACCGGGCCAAGGCAGCCCTCGCCGGGCTCAGCGTCGAGGACGTGATGCACAACCTGGTGACCGCCACCAACTCCAGCATCAACTTCCAGCCGGCCTTCTGGATCGACCATCGCAATGGGAACCACTACTTTATCGGCGCCCAGTACCCGGAGGCGGAGCAGGTGTCCGCGGAGACCCTGCTGGAAATCTCCCTGACGCCCGCGGGCGGAGGGCCCTCCCTCCCGCTCCGGACCATCGCGACGGTGAGCCGCGGCGTGGGGCCCTCCTTCGTCAGCCACCGCAACATCACGCGGGTGGCGGATGTCTACGCGAATGTGCGTCGCTCGGCGAACCTGGGGAAGGTGGTGGCGGCAATGGAGGCCCGGCTGGGCGCCGCTTCGGACCTGGCTCTGGAGGCCATCTCCGGCGCTCGGGGCGAGCGCTCCTTCGAAGTGGGCGGAGACTGGGCGGGCCGCGGCTATACCTTGAGCGAGAGCGGCGAGGTGCAGGTGATGCGCTCCTCCTTCCGCGAGTTCGCCGGTGGCCTGATTCTGGCGGTGATCCTGGTCTACCTGGTGATGGTGGCCCAGTTCCGCTCCTTCGCAGACCCCCTGGTGGTGCTCTTCAGCGTTCCCCTGGGTCTCGTGGGCGTGGTGGCGGTGCTGCGCTCCACGGGGACGCCGCTCAACGTCCAGAGCCTGATGGGCATCGTCATGATGGTGGGCATCGTGGTGGAGTACGGAATCCTGGTGGTGCACTTCGCGAACCAGCGGCTGGAGCAGGGCGAAACCCCGGAAGCGGCCCTCCTGGGCGCGGTGTCCATGCGGCTGCGGCCCATCCTCATGACCTCCCTCACCACGGTGCTGGCCCTGCTGCCCATGGCCTTGGGGCTGGGCGGGGGTGCGGCCAACCAGCCCCTGGCCCGTGCCATCATCGGCGGGGTGCTGGCCGCCGCCCCGCTGGCGCTCTTCGTCCTTCCCTGTCTCTACGTCCTCCTGAAGCGAGGAGCGTCCGGGGGGCCCGAGCTGGGCCTTCCCCAGCAGGACCCGGCGCGTGGCTGAGCTCCGGAGGGGGGGCTGTGGGGTGGGCCTGCTGCTCGTCCTGCTGGCGGGCTGCGGTGCGCCCTCCTCCTCGCGCTCCGCCGAGGCGAAGACGCAGGCGGGCGCGCCGACCCCGCTCCGGGTGGTGGTCCAGAAGCCCAGGCGGGTTGTGGGGAGCCAGCAGCTCGAGCTGCCCGGGAGCCTCGAGCCCTTCGAGAAGGCCGCCATCTACGCACGGGTCACCGGCTACCTGGAGTCCGTGGCCGTGGACATCGGCGACCCGGTGGAGGAGGGGACGGAGCTGGCGCGGCTGGTGGTTCCCGAGATGGCGGCTGAGCTGCGGCGGGCCGCGGCCCGGGTGGCGCAGCAGCGAGCGCAGCTGGACCTCGCGAAGATCACCCAGGAGCGTCTGGCCCGGCTTCGCTCCCAGAGCCCCGATGCAGTCTCCCAGCAGGCGGTGGATGAGGCCGAGGCGCGCCGGCGCATTCAGGAGGCGGACCTGCAAGAGGCCCGGGCCGAGCTCGATCGCCTGCGCGCCCTCTCGGCCCTGGCTCGCCTGCGGGCGCCCTTTCGCGGGCGCATCACGCGCCGGGTGCTGGACCCGGGCGCCCTGGTCCGCAAGGGAACCAGCTCCGGGGCGCGGCCGGTGGTGGAGATCGCCCGGACGGATCCGATCCGCCTGGTCTTCGAGGTTCCCGAGCGGGTGGTCTCCCAGGTGAAAAAGGGCCTGGCCCTGGCGATCCATCTGGACGCCCTGCCGGCCCTGAAGCTCGAGGGAGTGGTCTCCCGGGTGGCGGGAGCCCTCGACCCGCGCACGCGTTCCATGCGGGCAGAGGCGGAGCTCTCCAACGCCCAAGGCCAGCTCCAGCCGGGGATGTACGCCTCGGTGCAGCTGAGCGTTCCCCTTCCCCAGGGCCTCTCCCTGCCCTCGCGCTCGATCCGGGGAAGTGGAGCGGAGCGCTACGTGCTGGTGGCGCAGGGTGGCGTCCTGGAGCGCCGTCCGGTGCGGGTGGCCTCCGACGACGGGCGGCTCGCCACCCTCATCGGCGGAGTCTCGCCCACGGACCTGGTCATGGTGTCGGGATCCCCCCTGGCCCGGGAGGGGGCTCGCTGCGAGGCCGTTCCGGCGGAGTCGCCGTGAGGGGGTGCTGCTCCCCGGCCGCCGCGCTCCTGCTGGGCCTGCTCCTGGGCTGTGCCGGTCACGCCCCCCAGGCGCCCTCCGCCCCTGGGCCACTTCCGGCTCCCCAGCTGCGGGGGCGAGCGGGGGCGCCTCCCGTGTCTGCCGGCCGCGAGGCAGAGAGCCCGCCCGGCACTTCAGCTCCGGATCGCCCCTCGGCTCCAGAGGGCCCGCCCAGCGCGGGCTGGTCCGGGAAGCGCAAGGTGACCCTGCGCCAGGTGCTGGAGGTGGCACGGAACGAGGCGCTGCCGGTGCTGGAGGCGGGAGCGCGTCTGGATGCGGCCGCGGGCCGCAGCACCTCGGCCCAGGGCGACCTGCTTCCCACCTTGCGGCTCGATCTCGGTGCGCGCCGCCTGGCCGGGCGTCAGGTGGGCTCCTTCGGAGGCGAGCAGGGGGTGACCTTCACGCGCTATCGGAGCAGCCTCGGCATCTTCTACCACGCCAATCCGGCATCGGCCCTGGCGCGCCTGCGGGCGGCGCACAGCGACGAGGCGGCCGCCTCCCTCGAGCGGCGCGAGGCCGAGCGGCTCGCCATGCTGAGCGCCGGCCTCGCCTACCACGACCTCCAGGCCCAGAAGGCCGCCCAGGAGATCGCCGAAGGCCTGGTGGAGGACGCGCGGCGCTTTCTCGCCATCGCGAAGGCGCGAACGGGAGCGGGAATCGGTGCCGGTGCGGAGGTGGCCCGGGCCGAGGCCGCCCGGGCAAGGTCGCGCCGCTCGGCACTGTTGGCCCGTTCGAACTACGAGCAGGCCAGCGTGCGGCTGGCGACCTTGCTGCGCTGGGATCCGCGCACCCTCCTGGAGCCGGCGGCGGGCGACCCGAAGGCCCAGTCCCTGGTGGACGCCTCGGAGGGTACGGCCCTGCTCGAGCGGGCGGAGGCGTCGCGCCCGGATCTGCTGGCCAGCCAACGGCGGGCGGAGTCGGCCTCCCAGCGCGCCCAGGCGGCCTGGTGGGACCTGGTGGCCCCGGATCTCGATGCCCACCTCGGCGGTCGCCTGCTGGGGACGCAGCCCGGGGACCTGGGGGACACCTTGCTGGCCGGCGCCTTCCTGGGCTTCTCCTTCGACTTCCAGGAGCTGGGACGGATCCGCACGGCGGCGGCGGAGGAGCTGGTGGGAAGGCTGCGGGCCCGCGGTGCGGACCAGCGCGTGCGGGGAGAGCTGCAGGCGGCGCTGTCCCGGCTCCAGGCCGCCCAGGAGATCCTGCCGGAGGCCCGCGCGGAGGCCGAGGCGGCAGAGCGCAGCTACCAGGCCCAGCTGGCTCGCTTCCAGGCGGGCAGTGGCCTGGGCATCGAGGTGATCGCGGCCCAGGAGGAGCGGGCCCGGGCCCGGCTGGGCCTGACGGAATCGCTGCTGGGCTACAACGTGGCCCAGCTGCGGCTGGCGGCGGTGATCGGCCAGCTGGGCCCGGAGCTGCTGCGAGGCCCCTGACCCGCTCCCGGCTCGGCCCGCTTCGTCCGCAGGGGGCCGGCGCCTCGCCTCAGGAGGCCGGCTCGACCTCCACCGTGGCGATCATGCCGGCCCCTTCGTGTGGGATGCAGAAGTAGCGGTAGGTTCCGGGGCGATCGAAGGTGTGCCGGAAGGTTGCCTTGGGTGCGAGGAAGCCGGAGTCGAAGGGCGCCGCTCCCTCGGGCAGCGCCACGTCCTCGGGCCGGGCCGCCACCTTGGGGTCTGCGGTCACCGTGTGGACCAGCAGCGACTCGTTGTGCCACACCACCGTGTCTCCAACTCGGACCACCAGATGCTTCGGCTCGAAGGTGAGGGAGTCGAGGATGCGGACCTCCGGGGGGACGCGCCCCGCATCCGCAGCCGACTTCGCGCCGGCGGCACCGGCGGCGCATCCGAGCAGGGCCAGAAGGGCCAGCCCCGCCGCGGCGCCGCCCCCGGAGCGCGGGCCGGTCCGCCGCGGCGGGGCGACGGACCGGCGCAGGAGCTCAGGAACGATGGGCATCGACCTCGACGCTCTCGAACATCACATGCCAGAAGGGCAGGGTCTTTCCGTTCGGCAGGGTGAGGCCCGTCTTGACCGGGCTGTGCTCGAAGCGGCCCTGGCCCATCACGGGCTTCATGGGCGGGACCATCAGGTGGAAGTGGAGCTGTCCCGGAGAGACCTCCGAGTCCATGGCCAGGTGATAGCCCGCGGTGCGGACGTACTCGGTGAGCATGCCGTGGATCAGCCGCGGCCGATCCAGGACCCGGCCGTTCTTCTCCACCTGGCCCATGCCCCAGAAGGCGAAGTAGGTGTACTCGCTGGGCATGAGCGCCGTCCCGATGCGTGTGAAGCCGTGCAGGATGTGGTTGGTGACCACGCCGCCGAAGGTCGGGTACTCGACGCCGTGGGCGGCCATCTTCTTACAGCAGCGCACGCTGTAGGTGTTGCCCGCCTTGTCCCTCCAGCTCGCCTTCATCTGCACGGTGTCTTCGGTGCGTGCGGCGTCGGTGGCCGTGGCATCCCGCGCCTTCAGCTGCAGCCGCCCCTCTCCCATCACCATGTGCTTGTCGCCGAAGGGCGTCCGCTTCCGGGTCTGGGTGAAGCGGCCGCCGGACTGCTCGCGGCCCATGACGGGCATGCCATTGATCCCCGGCGTTCCGCCGAAGGCGCGGGGCCACTCGGGCGTTCCGAAGACGTCGGGATCCAGCTTGCGGTGGTCGGGGAGGGCGACGAAGACCCCGCCGCTGGTCTGACGGAGGGTCACGTCGAGGGGGCCGCCGAGCAGGCCCCGGGGCCGCGTCTGGGACCGGTGGGCCTGCAGGTATCCGCGGGCCGGGGCCAGCTCCTGCATGGCGGCCGTCGTCCTGGCCATCATCCGCTGCTTCATGGAGGAGGGCATCATCTTCATCATGCCGCTGTGCATGGCGGCGCAGCCCGCAAGGCCGCCGGCAAGGGAAAGGACGATCGAGGCGAGAAGGGC
>Ga0114931_10004263_pt1 | contig 17868 bp, 14 predicted proteins | sample 2SBtaG_FD_89579 | JGI IMG/M metagenome (GOLD analysis project Ga0114931, IMG submission 89579) | Deep subsurface microbial communities from Kolumbo volcano to uncover new lineages of life (NeLLi) - 2SBTROV14_V59a metaG | ecosystem: Environmental > Aquatic > Marine > Volcanic | place: Kolumbo...
AAGTTGATGCGAGGCCTCGCGGACAATGTCGAAACCCTACCTACACGGACGCCGCGCAACGCGCAACCCGTACATACACCCAACCTAGGAAATACGGCTCGCAACGGCCGCTAAGAGCCGCCAATTAGATGCGATTGCCCTGCCGCCCCCGGCCAGACGCCAACTTCGACCTTGAACCTCCCGCGTTCGCGTGTTACGATGCGCGGAGGATGTTGGTGAATAATCCGGGCTAACTGCAAACGCAATATGCAAGACCTTCAAAAGAAACGCGGTCCTCACAGCGGCAAATTTCGACTGTGCATGGGGGACGATCACGGCGATTGTAGGTCAGAGCGGGAAAGGCAAGACGACATTGCTCCGCTTGCTCGCATTCCTAGATATGCCGGACTCCGGCACAGTTACCTTGGAGTATGATGGGACGCTCATTGTGCATTCGACCCATCGCGGCATGAAACTTATGCGGCACGATCGCCCCCATCCAATCGTCCTGCTTATGCCTCAAGAGGATGCACTGTGGCCCCATCTATCGATGCAGGAGAATATTGATCTGGCACGTCGCCCAGGAGGAGCGGCCGAGAAGATTGACGAATGGATCGATTTCCTCGGCGTACGATCCACGCTGGATAGTACGCCAGTTAAGTGCTCCGTTGGTCAGAGGCAGCGCGTCGAGTTGATCAGGGCGCTATCAGCGGGACCACGGCTATGCCTGCTAGATGAGCCGGTCGCGGCACTTGATGATGGAATGGAGAAGATGGTCGAGCGAGTGATTAGCGATGCGGCCACCAACTTGCACATCGGGTTCGTGATCGTCAGCCATTCGACCGAGATACTGACGGCCTTTAACTCTGTCGAGTTCCGTTTGTTTAAACTGAACGAAGGCAAGTTGTCTCCAGGTGACTAACTTTGGGTGAATCGAGAGTGGGGTCATGTTTGGTAGTCTCTGGCGAAAAGTAAGGCGATTGGCTGAAAACGCTGCCTATTGGGTTCGCCGCAAAGCACGCAGCGTTGCTAAGTGGATTTGGCGACGACCGCTGCTTGCCTTATGCCTTGCAGCTGCCGCAGGGGCACTCCGATTGTTGGATCCGCAGTTCGTTCTGACGCATGTCGGTTCGGTCTTTCCGTTCTTGCTTAGAGTCTGGTCTCTTGACGGGCAGCAGACATGTGATGTCGCAACAGTCGCCATCGCGAGTTTCGCCCTATTCTATGTACATTGCTGGATAGCATTGATCCGGTCGGCGATCCTTCAGGAAGTGAGCCGATTTGCGGCGAATGCGGCAGCGGCACTGACTACTACGCTGGCGATGAAGACCGCGGATCTCATGTGGATCGCAGCGGCTGTCGCGATTGTGCTTTCGGTCGGACAGTTCCCAGGGTGGACCCGTGTTCGCGTCCTTGGATGGGTGTTTTACAGAAAGCGGTTTGGAAGGCGGCTGGCCGAGAGATTCGTTGCCGGCAAGCAACTTCGAGTGGGCGTAGTAGATTACATACCGCTCGCCATAACGGCAGAAAACGAGGTGCACGGGGTGTTTCCGGATCTCCTCAAAGAATTGCTATCGGAAGGAGCGCTTCCGCAAGCTAAGTGGGAGGTCGGACACTCGCTCGCCGGACTGCTTGAGAAGATAGAAAATGGAGAACTCGATTTGTTACTGCCAATATTCGATACACCTGAGCGACACGAGAAAGACACGGTGGAATACGTTCCTGGCGCGAAAATCAAGGTACGGGTGGGAGGGCTTGTGCTTGATCCGGACGGTATTGCGGAGCAACACGACCAAGGCAAGAAGGCGGTAGCGCAGCAGATTCTCGAGGCGAGTAGAAATGGCGGTAAGCCTTGGGAGAAGATCGCGACGATGGATAACGTCCGTTTCATCGTTAATGCTCGTGAGGCTGGTGAAGAGTTTCTTAGGGCCCGAATTGGCGCTCGCGATTTCGCCCGCAGGCTTCGGCGCCATGAGGCGTCCAATTTGTTTAGTGGAATGGGTGACTTGTTAGTTGGCGAAGGGAACATAATCGTCTGCGACGCGATAACCCTTTCGGAGATCAAAGCTCGGGCAAAAGAGAGGAAGTACAAGCTGCTCCCTATTGGATGGAATCAGCCACTTGCTAAGTTTGAGTGTACGATTGCGATATCGAAGCGTGTTGACCCGCGGTTTCGCAAGTGGTTCGAGCAACGCTGGACGGCGAAGCAGTGGCGTGTTACCAGAGATAAAGAGGTCATTAGGCTTTTCGACGAGGGGGCGATAGAGATCGCCGGAAGGTAGTGTCAAGTCCTGTGTAAACTGATTTGGGACATCGCTCGGATTCACTTCGTTACGCCGGGTGGCATGCCCACGGCTTTGCGTGGGCATGTTTTGCGACCGACGACAACCTACTGAGTCCCACTTACCACGAACCCTTCCTCCGTGGGTCATCGGGCAGCGAATCAGTATCCACCCTCAACGGATCAGCCGAACCCCTCTCGTAGGCCGCGGCACTCGACCATTGCCACTGCTTCGGTCGTTGACACAATTCCCGGCGGGGCGGGTTGGCGTGGATGTAGTCGATGGTGTCCCAGATGTGGCGAGGCGACCAGAGGTTTCGGTCATAGCCGCCGCCGCGTTGCCAGAAGTGGATGCTGGTTCGGCCGTTGGGTTGGCGGTTGGTCATTCGTTCGAGGAATTGCGGAGCCTCGCGACGCACGTGCAGGATTGCTCGTTTGCTCACGGGCTGCTTCAGCGTCGTCAGAATGCCGCTGATCGAGTACTCGGCCTCGGTCGGCCGGATCAGCAGGTGGACGTGCTCGGGCATGACGACGTAGGCCCACAGGTCGAACGTGTGCCGCTTGCGGGCCAGTTCGATCGCGTCGATCATCCAGCGGCATGCTCGCTCGCTTGTCAGGAATGGTTGCCGACGGAAGCATGAAAACGTCAGGCTGTGAGTATGGCACCCGAGACCCTTCACCCATCACCGATTCCCGAACACGCGGCACCGAACACGCGGCACCGAGCACACGGCACCGAACACACGGCACCGAACACGCGGCACCGAACACACGGCCGACACGGCCGTGCCACAGCACCCGAGACCCTTTACCCATCACCGATCACCCAAACCCGTCACCCGTCATCGATTCCCGAACACCCGACACCGAACACGCGGCACCGAACATGCGACACCGAATACACGGCCGACACGGCCGTGCCACGGCGGATGGCGCAGGTACGTGGACGTCTGCGCGCTGCGGGACTTCATCGGCGGCCGCTACGCCGTCGCTTGGCGATCTCCACTCTTGCGGCGGGCTGTCAGGTTACCCCTGGTAAACGGCGAGGGGGCAGAAAACCTTTGATTCGGCGCGACGCGACGGCGCGGTTTTCGTCTGAACGGCATCGATCGGTCACGGCCAGCCTCCCCCGACTCGGATTCGCAGGTCGTCTGAATCCCGTATAACAAGCTGACGCGCTGCGGCGAGAACTTCGTCGAGGTTTTCGATAGGCCAAGAGGATCAGCGTGATGCCGCGCAACGAACGGCGAACCGGGTACGCGGCGACGGGCGGCGTAAGCGGATAAAGTTCGAGCAGCCGCGCGCCGCGCGACGCCGATTGGAGAACGTATTGGACGCCAGCGCCTTCATCCGCGAACTCGAACACGATCCGGCCTACCACGGGCAAATCGCGGCCGCGCGGGTTCTGCCGGCGCGGCGTGCTGAATACGGCGCGCCGCGCCGCGGGTTGCCCGATGTTGCGAAACGCGTGCTCAAAGCACAAGGAGTCGAGCGGTTGTACTCGCATCAGGCGGATGCACTCGACGCACTTTCGGCGGGCGAGGACATCGTGCTGTCCAGCGGAACGGCGTCTGGAAAGAGCCTCTGCTTTCAACTCCCGCTGCTCGAAAAGATTTGCGCGGACCGTGACGCGCGGGCGCTGCTGCTCTACCCGGTCAAAGCGTTGGCTTACGATCAGCTCGCGACGCTCGATCGCATTGTGTGCGAGGCCGGGATTCAGGACGTGGCAAAGCCCGCGTGCTACGACGGCGACACGCCGGGGCACAAGCGGCCCGGCATTCGCCGCAATGCGACCGTCTTGCTGTCCAACCCGGACATGCTGCACGTCGGCATGTTGCCGTACCATGCGAAGTGGGCCGCGTTTCTCGCGGGGCTCGAGTACGTCGTGCTCGACGAAATCCACATGTACCGCGGCGTCTTCGGAAGCCACGTCGCCGGCGTGATCCGGCGACTGCTGCGGCTATGCCGGCATTATGGATCGTCGCCGCGTTTCGTGTGCTGCTCGGCGACTATCGGCAATCCGTGCGAGCTGGCCGAGCGTCTGACGAGCCGCACGATGCGCGTGATCGACCGCGACGGATCGCCGCGCGGCCGCAAGCATTTCGTGCTCTGGAACCCGCCGTGGTTGGGCGAAACGCGCGTCGCGCGTCGCAGCGGCAACATCGAAGCGCAGGAATTGATGCAGAAGTTGCTCGAGCGCGGCGCGGGGACGATCGCGTTCGCCAAGGCGCGCGTCGTGGCCGAGTTGCTTTACAAGTACGTCTCCGAAGCGCTCGCCGAATCGAGCCCGGAACTGGCGCGGCGCGTCCGCCCGTACCGCGGAGGCTATCTATCGCTCGAACGACGAGAAATCGAGAAGGCCCTGTTTGGTGGAGAGCTGCTCGGCGTGTGCAGCACCAATGCGCTGGAGCTTGGCATTGACGTGGGCACGCTCGACGCGGCGATCATCGTCGGGTTTCCGAGCACGCTCTGCAGCTTGTGGCAGCAGGCGGGGCGAGCGGGTCGCCGCGCGGCGGATTCGCTCGCCGTTTTCGTGGCATACGACGATCCCGTGGATCAATATCTGATGCGCAACCCGGGCTTCATTTTCGACCGGTCGCTCGAAAGCGCGATCATCGATCCGTGGAACCCGCACGTGCTCGCGGCGCAGCTTTCGTGCGCCGCTTTTGAATTGCCGCTCGCTGAGAAGGATTGGCGTGAGTTCGGCGGCCCGGCGGCGGACGTGGCGCGGGTGCTCAAGCAGGACGACAAGCTGCGCCGCACAGACGAGAAGTACTACTGGTCGTCGTCCGAGATGCCCGCGGCGGGGACCAACTTGCGAACGATCAGCGACACGACGTATTCGATCGTAGACGTGTCCGGCGACGGTGGTGGGGCGGTGCTGGCGAAGGTCGATGGGATTTCCGCGCCCGAACTGGTCTACCCCGAGGCGGTATACCTCCATCATGGCGAGAGCTACGTCGTGCGCGAGCTGGACATTCAGGCTCGGCTGGCACGCGTGGAACGACTCGACGCCGACTACTACACGCAACCGGTGCTCGCGAGTGAAATCCGGGTCGGCGCGCAGCGGCTCGAAAGCGGACGGCTTGGCGGGACCGAGCGGTTTTGCGAGGCGACGGTGCGTTGGCAGACGGTCGCGTTTCGCAAGTTCAAGTTCTACACGATGGAGCTGATCGGTCAGACGGCGCTCGAGCTGCCGGCGCTTCAGATCGAGACGGTGGCTCTGGCGCTTCAGCCGCCGCCGGGCGTGTTGCAAGCCGTTGCCAGGGCCGGGCACAAGAAGTCCGAGGCACTCTCAGGCGTTCGCAATCTGCTGCTCGTAGCTTTGCCGCCGCTGGCGATGTGCGACCGGCACGATATCGGCGGGATTGTCGACTCGTCGCAGTTGGGGGCAACGGCGATTTTTATCTACGATCGGTTCGAAGGCGGAATCGGCTATGCGCGTCATGCGTTCGAGAAGTGCGACGTGCTGTTGCGAGCGGCGCGCGAGATGGTCGCGGCCTGCGAGTGCGATGACGGGTGTCCGGGGTGTGTCGGTCCGCCGAACCTGCGTGTGCCGATTCACCACGATCCGGACATCTATCACGGGCTCGAGTTTCCGGACAAGCATGCCGCGCTGGCGCTGCTCGACGGATGGGTTGGTTGAGGTGGCGAAAAGGCGTGATCTGGGCAATCGAACGCAGAGCGGGTACCACGCCGCTGCTCGGAGTAGGGCGGGTTCCACCCGCCGCCGAGCGCGTGTTGGCGTGCGATCGCGCGAGCGGCGCGCGAGCCGCGTGAAGAGGCGGGTAGAACCCGCCCTACGGTTCAGCCGCCGACCGCGGCCGCATTCTCCACGCGACCGATGGCTTCCTCGACGCGTTCCTTCTCGAACGGCTTGACGAGATAGTCGGTCGCGCCGCACTTGAGGGCGTCCATGAGCGGCTGGCGCTGGTCGACCGCGGAGATGACGACGACGCGCGCGTCGGCGTGTTTGGCGCAGATTTTCTGGAGCGCTTCCATGCCGCCCATCTTCGGCATGATCAGGTCGAGCGTCATCAGATCGGGCTTGAGCTGATCGAACTGCTCGCACGCCTCGATCCCGTTGGCCGCCTCGCCGACGATCTCGTGCCCGAGATCGGTGAGGATTTTCTTGATCATGTGACGCATGAAAGCGGCGTCATCTACCACCAGGATTCGCAGACTCACTTGGTTCTCCTTCCGGGGCGGGCGACGGACGCTGTCAGATCGCCGTGGGTTCCTGTCCGATTATTTGCACCTGCACGACACCGGATTCCGGGTCTAACGTGATCTTGCGGCCCTTGTCTCCGCCGACCTCTTCGGCCAGCAGCGCCAGCTCATGGCCGCTGAGCCGCTTCTTGACTGCGATCACGTTGCGCTCGCCGATGCCCGTGCTGGCCGCGGACCCGAACATGTACGCGCCGCCGGCGATCTTGGCGCGAATTCGGCTGCGTCTCGCCCCGGCGCTGAGCATTTCGTCGAGCAGCATATCCACGGCGGTGTCGGCGAACTTGCCTGGGTCACCGGAGCCATGTTCGGACGAGGGTAAGATTACATGCGCCAATCCGCCGATGCCGGCATCGCTGTCGCACAGCGCGACACCGACGCAGGATCCCAACACGGTTCGCAGCAGGTCGGGCTTGCGAACGACTTTGACGGCGGCAATTCCAATCGTATGCGTATCCGACATGACTCCCTCAATCACAGAACTCTTCAATCAAGCGGAACGACTCGGGCGAGGGAAGCAGATAGAAATCGCACTCGAGGGCGCGCCCGTCCATGCGAAACACGGCTTGCGACATCAACACGTCGTCGCCGGCCGCCGCCTGGTCGAGGAGCGCGTGTTGAAAGATCGCGTCAGCCAAGTCGAGCTGGATTTCGGGTGACGAAGGTTTGCTCTCGATGTCGAGCCACTTGGCCATGCTGTTGGAGAACGCGGTTCCGACGATGTTGGCCGTTTCGCACAAGCACGACCGGGCCATTTCATCGAGCGAGTCTTCCGACTCCGGCTTCATACCCGCGAGCATTTCGACCAGCTCTCGCGCGGTCCCGAGCGGCATCATCAGCAGCGCGTGGCCGTGCAAGTGGTCATGAAGCCGCATGTGCAGTCCGACCGTGCATTCGTTCGAGTCGAATCGGCTATGCGCTTCGCGAAGCGGCAGACGGACGAAGCCTTCAGTGGAGAGACAAACACCCTTGCGGATCCATTTTGAAAGGGCGCGTGATGCGTTGAAAGCCCCATTGACCGCGACCGCGTGCAGCGCGTTGCGTTGTACGTTGTCCGATTCGCAGCGCTGCTTGATAAGCTGGAGCGACTCGGACGACAACAGCAGCATCATGCTCCAGTCGAGCGACTGTTCGTCCAACTCGAATTCCGTCTTTGCCAGCAGAGCCTCGTCGGCGATCGCGGCCTCGCGAATCAGCAGCGGCTCGATCACGGCACATGCCAGGTCGTGAATGAAGGTCGGGCTGGCCGGCACCACCTCGAGCTTGAGCCACTGCGCCAGGCAGTTGGCGAACGACGTTCCGACGATGTTCCCCGTTTCCTGCAAGCAGGACTGCTCGAAATCGGTGAACGACTTGGATGTGCCGGGCGCGGCGCCCATCAGCAGGTCCGCCAGCAATAACCCGACCGCCTCGGGAAACACCAGCAGAACATCTCCACGCAGATCGCCTTGGACGTCCATATGGATGGCGGCAACCGGCTGGTCCGGGGGACCGGCCGCATCGGCCAGCGTTGTGATCGACGCATACTCAAACCCGTCAGCCTTCAGCCGAACCCCGCGCTTGAACCACTTCGACAATGCGCGTGACGCGTTATAAGAGCTGTTGACCGCGACGGTATGAAGCGCGTCGGTAAGGTCTGTATCGTCGCGGGCAATTTCTGCTTGCTGCATTACGGACGCTCCTTACGCGCTCAACACCGGCTCCAGCGCCGGCGTGTCTGCGGGGTCTTGGCACCAATCATCGGCGTTCGCGGCGAAGGCTTGCATCACAGCGCCGATATCCAGAATCAGCGACACCGACCCGTCGCCCATGATCGACGCGCCCGCGACGCCCGTTACGTTCTGGTAGTTCTCGGCGATGTCTTTTATCACCACATCCTCCTGCCCGATCATCTCATCGACGACCAGGCCGAGTTCATCATTCTGGTTTCCGAGGATGATGAGCGTGAGATTCTCATGATCGCGCGTCGCCGTGCATGACTCGGGCTCGCGCGTCTGGAAGACCTGTTCGAACAGCGCCACCGGAATCACGCGGTCGCGCAGACGAACCACGCGTTGACGCTGAATGTGTTGAAGACTGGCGCGCGGCACGGTGATGATCTCGAGCACGTTTTCGAGCGGGATCGCGTAGACGCCGGCGCCGATCCGCGCCACGAGCGCCCGGATGATCGCCATCGTCAGAGGCAGATTGATGGTGACGGTCGTGCCCTGGCCGGCGAAGCTTTCGATCTCGACGGTCCCATTGATCGCGTCGAGCTTGGAGATCACGATGTCCATCCCCATTCCGCGACCGCTGAGGTCGGTTACCGTCTCGGCGGTTGAGAAGCCTGGCCGAAAGACGAACTGGTGCAGCTCCTTGTCGGGCATCTGCTCGACTTGTGCGGGTGTGGCCAGCTCGCGCTCGAGCACGATTTCGCGGATGCGAGACGTGTTCAGCCCGCGCCCGTCGTCGCGAATCTCGATGCAGATATGCCGCCCGCGGTGGTAGGCGTCGAGCGTGACGCGCCCGATCTCAGGCTTGCCGGCTTCAATGCGCTCGGCGGCGGATTCGAGCCCGTGGTCGACGCTGTTGCGCACCATGTGCGTGAGCGGATCGCCGAGCTCATCGATCATCCGTTTGTCCAGCTCGGTCGCTTCCCCATGCACGATGAGTTCGACTTTCTTGTTGGTGGATTTGGCGATATCGCGCACCACGCGCCGAAAGCGATTGAACAGCGGGCCGATCGCCACCATACGCGTCTGCATGATGCGTTTCTGGATGCCCTCCGAAACACGGTCGAGCCCATGGACGGCTTCAGCAAACTCGTTCATCGCCGCGCGTGTTTCATGCACGTTCTTCAACGCGTTACGCACGGTCTTGAAGTCGTCCGCCAGGTGCAGCATCGAGTCAGTCATGTCGCCGACAATCTGGGCATGCCCGCCGTTCAGATGTTTTTGCAAGTTCGCGACACCATCGCGGGTGTGCGTCAGGCGGTTCGTCATCTCATCGAGCAGATAGCCGAACTTCGTGTTCGGGAGCAACGAGGCCAGACGCGTCTCGATCTGGCTGAAACGCGCTTTGCTGATTACGAGTTCGCCGCTGAGATTCATCAACTGGTCGAGCCGCTCGAGATCCACGCGCAATGTTTCGCTGGGTTTGCCCGCGTGTGCCCCGTTGCCGTTCGCCTGCTTCGCAGCGCCGCGCGGCTCCAGCTTCTTCGCCGGCGCCGATGGTTTCGGAGCGCTTTTGCACTCAGTCGCAGGCGCGGCGGCGGGGGGCGACGCAGGCTCGGCTGCGATCTCGGGCGGAGCCGTTTTCTGCGTGGGCGTGGGAGGCGTGACCGTAAACGTTTCGGCCGGGTACTGTTCGATCACAGCCTCGAGCTCGGCCTTGGTGTAGTCCGTTCGCAGTTTGAAGGTGATTTCGGGTAGAGGGGCGTCGCCGGCGATCGCGTCGATCTCCGGGCTGCTCTCGAGCGCTGAACCAATCTGCCGCAGCCGATTGAAGATGATGCACGCCTCTATCGGAGAGTCATCACTGTCCGGAGCAAACGTCACATGGATCGTCGTAGCCTCGGGATCGCCGTCGGGGGCGGCAGGTTGCGGTGCCGGCTCCGCGGCGTTCTGTGAGGCCGGCGCGGGCCGTGCGGGGCTGAGCCAATCCGAGAACACGTCGGTGATGTGTTCGGTCGACAGCTCGCCCGAGGCGTCATTTTTGATTAGTTCAAGATCGGACCGCAGGCGATCGATCGCGCTCAGCAGCGCATTCATCAACTCCGCGTCCACCTCGAGCTGCCCCGAGCGCACGCGATCGAGCACACTTTCCATGTCGTGCGTCAGACGGTACATCCCCATGCTGCCGACCGCACCGCTGGCGCCCTTGATGTTGTGCGCACAGCGAAAGATTGTGTTGATGAGTTCGGCATCGGCGGCCGTGGTCTCGAGATCCAGCAAGCGCTGGCTGAGTTCCTCGAGCGTCTCGCTCGTCGATTCGACATAACGCAGCATCAGATCCGCGTCATCCGCCAGGCAAATCTCTTCCAGCGGCGGCGGCGCTTGAAGCGCGGGTTGTGCGGCTTCGCCGTTTCCGCCGTCGTCGGGAGCAGCGGACTCGGGTTCGGACATAATCTTCTCCAACGCGGCGAGTTCGTCTTTGATCGACAGCGCTTCGTCGCCGGGTTCGGTCAATTCGTCAACCAGCGCTCGCAGCTTATCGAGAACGGACAAGAGGACTTCGACACCGGCGGCGTCGACCTCGCGTGTTCCGCCGCGCAGTTGATCGAAGAGCGACTCCATCAAGTGCGTCAGGTCACGGATGTTGTCGAATCCCATCGTCGCGGACAGGCCTTTGAGGCTGTGCGCGGCGCGGAACATCTCGTTCATCCGCTCCTCGTCCTCGTCGCCGCTGAGCCGAATGACCCCGTTTTGTGCTTCGTGCTCGAACTCGAGCAGTCCCTTTTCGAGCGTCGTCAGATACTCGGGCGCTTCGTCGAGAAAGCCCGCCAGCAGTTCGGGAGTCACTTCAACATAAATGCTCACAGGGTCACCTGCCGCTTCCCGCCGCATGCGCCGCTACGCCGCCGGGCTTGAGGTACAGCGCCGGCGGACCGACTTCGAGCGGGAGCGACTTCATCAGGTCCTGGCAAGTGCGGATCGGATCCACATCGCCGACGAACAGCGTCCCGCCGGGAGCGAGGGCCTCGCTGACGACGTCGATCACGCGCTGCTTCATCGGCGTGTCGAAGTACATCAGGACGTTTCGGAGCAGGATGAAGTCGAAGCGATTCTTGGCGAACGAATCCCGCAGATTGTGAAACTCGTAGCGCACCATCTTGCGCACTTTGTCCTTCAGTTGGTATCCGTTCTCGTCGTGATCGAACCAGCGTTTAACACGCTCGGGCTCCATCCGCGAAACGGCATAGTCCGCGTACAACCCGCCGCGCGCCTTCTCGAGCATCGATTCGCTGATGTCGGTTCCGCGGATCGTGACGTTCCACGATGAGAAGTTCGGCAGGTTTTCTCTGAGAACAATCGCCGCGGTGTAGGCCTCTTCCCCGCTGCTGGCGGCGGCGCTCCAGATGTTGAGCGACTTCGTCCCGCGCGCGTTTTTCTTTACGAACTCGGGCAGCCACTTTTCGGCGAAGAACGCCCACAGCCGCGGATTGCGGAAGAAATAGGTCTCGTTGGTTGTGACGGCGGCCAGAAAATGGGAAAGTTCCGCGTCGGACTTCTTGGGGACGCGCATCAGGTCGTAGTAGGCGTCGAAGTCCGGGAGATCGAGCGCACGCAGCCGCCGGCGGAGGCGGTTGCTGAGCATCGTGCGTTTTCCCTCGGCCAGGAAGATTCCGGTTCGGTCGTATACCAGTCGGGCAAAGCGAGCGAACTGATCCTTGGTCAACAGTTGGATTTTCATGTGCGGGCTCCACCATCCTCGCCGAGCGTTCGGCGCTGCCTTCGGCCCCGGTCCGCCGGCGGCTCATCCGCGAGCCGCGCGCCGTCGATGCGCAGCGAACGCATCAGTCCGACTCATTCACCGTGAACGCGCTGACCAGCTCCTTGAGCTGCTGCGCCTGTGCGGACAACTCTTCGGATGAGCCGGACATTTCCTCGGCGGCCGAGGCGTTGTTTTCGGTGATCGAGGCGACGTTTTGGATTCCGGTCGCCACCTCATTGGCCGTTTGAGCTTGCTCGGACGTGGCCGAAGCGATTTCGCCGATGCCCTTGGCCGTGGCCTCGACGCCTTCGATGATGGTCTTGAGCGCCTCACCGGTCTGCTCGCTGAGCGCGGCGCCCTCCTTGACGCGCAGCGTGGATTCCTTGATGTGACCGGCGATCTCCTTGGCCGCTTCACTTGAGCGCTCGGCGAGCTTGCGGACTTCGTCTGCAACGACCGCGAACCCGAGGCCGTGTTCGCCGGCGCGGGCGGCCTCGATCGCCGCATTGAGCGCCAGCAGATTGGTCTGGGAGGCGATTTCGGAGATCACGCCGATGATTTCGCCGATCTGCTCGGCTGACTTGTCGATCAGCTTCATCGCCTCGATGTTCTTGTCAACCGCGACACCGCCGTTCTCGGCGTGTTGGCTCGTCTGGCCTGCGGTGTCGTTTGCCCGGCCCGCATTTTCGGCGACCGTGGCGATCATCTTGTTGAGCGATTGCACCGAAGCCGACATCTCCTCGACATTGGCCGACTGCGTCTGCGCGCCGTCGGAGAGCGACACCGAGCCCTCGGAGACGACGCGCGCTCCCTCGGCGAATTGCTCGGCGGACTCCTTAATCTGCACGATGACTTCGCGCAGAGACTTGATCATGCTTTCCAACCCCTCACCGAGCTGGCCGATGGCGTCGGCGCCCTTTACCGTAACGCCGGTCGTCAGATCTCCGGCCGCAGCCGCCTGGACGTTGTTCAGGAGTTGGTCGACTTTCTCGCGAAGTTCCGTCTCGCGCGCCTCGGCGTCGGCCTTGGCGCGTCTCTGGTCGGCTTCGAGCTGAAGTTTCTCGGTGACATTTTGCCAGGTCACCATGGGTCCGATGTACTCGCCGCTCTCTCCGCGGATCGGACTGACGAGCAGGTTGAGCTTCTGGTCGCCAACATCGATGATCGCCTCATGCGGGAGGTTGTTCGGATCGTCCAGGATCCCGCGCTGATAGCTCGGATTCTTGTGGAAGATATCGACGCTCGATCCGACGATTCGGTCGATCGGCACGGGCAGGTCCTGCGCGAGCGGTTGCAGGTTCTTGACCGTCGCAGGATTGACGAACGTGATCACTCCGTCCGTGCCGGCCATGATGATATTGATGGGTGCGTTCTCGATCATCGCGTTCATGCGGGCGGCCGCGGCGGCGGCGCGACGTGCGGCGCCGACTTCCTCCCAGTTCATAACGTGGCTGACCACACGGCCTTCTGCGTCGGTCACCACGTTGATATTCGTCTCGAGAACGATATCGCCGAACGGAAGATCGGCTTTGCGAGGAAAGTTCTTCGGATTCGAGAGCAGCTTCTCGATCCGGTCGGGGTCGCTGTGGAAGCGATGGATCGACATGCCGATCAATTCGTTCACGTCGACACCGAACGACTCACGCACCGTATCGGCCACCGCCTGCAACGTCGCGCGCGCTTTCTTGTTGATGAAAACCAGCTTGCGATCGGCATCCGCCATGAACACATTCGTGCCGAGGTTTTCCAACGCGGTCTCGAATGCGTCCATGCCGACCGGCCCGTTGGCCTCCGCGGCAGTGCGGGGCGTTTTGTCGCTCGTGTTCGACATCGTTGATTTTGTCATCGTGCTTGCCTCGTCTATGGGTGACCCGTAAGCGCAATTGTCCTGTTTCTTGTGCTCGTAGCGAGTTCGCGGCAGGACGCCGCGCCGGTTCAGCATTCAGCTTCCACTGTCTTCGAGAGCATGGCCGTCTCCTTCTGCGACAGCAGTGTGTCGATGTTCAGCAGGATCAGCAGTTTGTCTTCGAGTTTGACGAGCCCGCGGATAAAGTCCTGGTCGAGCCTGCAAATGCTCGGCGGCGCAGGCTCGATCTGGTCAGCCTGGACGCGCTGCACTTCCGTGACCGCGTCCACGACGATCCCCATCGTCTTCTCGGATACGTTCACGACGATGATCCGCGTGTGTTCGTCAGGCTCTTTCGCCTCGAGCGCGAAGCGCTTGCGCAAATCCACGATCGGGATCACCGCTCCACGCAGATTGATCAACCCGCAGATGTAGTCCGGCGCCTGCGGCAGGTGTGTGATCTGCCCCACCATGATGATTTCCTGGGCGCTCATGATGTCGACCCCGTACTCTTCGTTCGCCAGCTTGAAACTGACAATCTGCGAGACGGCGTCGGCATTCGCATCGAGATCCTGCGGCGTTGAGCCGGCGTCCTCTTTCACATCGGGCGACTGCATTACGGAGGTGCTCATTCTCACTCTTCCTCTTCAGGCTGTCCTGACGGCGAGGTTCATGCTGCGAATCGGCTCAAAGTCGAGACTCCCATTGGCTGGAGCGCGGCATGATTCGCCGATCCGCCAGCGCGGTCAATCGTCTTCACAGTGCGTATCGGCGCGAGTGCGGGATAGGATTAGGTAACTGTGAGAATCAATCCGCCGGCGGACACTCGCCCGCCGACGCACCGCGCAACGCTTGCCTGACACCGGTTGCGGGCTCGGCTCGTCTCGTCTCGTGCGCCATGGAGCACGTCAGTGTTTCAACCGATAGAACTCTACGGAGACTCTTTTCGATCGCGTATCCATCGCATGAGGTGTTTGCATGCAAGCGGAAGTGCTCCGTCAGATCGAACGCAGTGATGCGTTCCCGTCGATTCCGCAGATCGTCATGCGATTGCTGGAGATCACGCGAGACCCGGAGTTCAAGCAGAGCGACGTGGTCGAGTTGCTCGCAACCGATCCCGGTACGTCGTCGGATATTCTTCGGCTGGCAAACTCGCCGCTGTTCGGCGTCACGCGGCGCATTGCGTCGGTCGGCCAGGCCGTCGTGCTGCTCGGGATGAAGCGCGTGCGAACGCTGCTGCTCGGACGCTGCCTGATCGACCGCGTGGGCTCGCCCGGCGGGAATCTCATCGATCCAAGTTACTTCTGGCGAAGATCGCTGAACACCGGCGTGCTCGCGGCGCACTTCGCCGATCAATTGCTCCCACAGCACCGCGACGAGGCCTTCATGGGCGGGCTGCTGAGCGACGTCGGTATCATTGTTTTTGCCAACGCCGTTCCACGCCGCTATTCCATGATCGCTCAGTCCTTCGGCCCGCGCCAGCCGGGAGACCTCGCTGAGATCGAGCGGCAAGCGCTGGGCGCCTCGCATGGCGAGGTCAGCGCGATGATCCTCGAACGCTGGATGTTGCCGGAAGAGTTGGTGATCGCGATCCGCCATCACCACGATGACCCGCCGCCGCAGGGCTTGCGGCAACCCGTCGCGCTTCTCTCGCGGATGATCGGCGGGGCAGCGACAATCGCGCGGCTGCTCTGTGAAGTCGCCGACAAGGAAATGATCGCGACCGATTGCGCGCATGCCATGCAACAGGTCGGGCTGGATCTCTCGGCGTTGCAAAACGTCTTGCACGCGATTGAAGTGGAGACCGAAGAACTGGCCAAGATCATGCGCATCGACGTTATCCCGAGCCGGATCTATGCGATTATCGCCGAGACGATTGCGGAGCAGGTAGCCGAGGTCGCAAGCTGAGCGGCGGGTGGTGTTCCCGGGCTGCATCGGCGAATACAATCGCACGCCGGCACACGGGTCGGACGGGTGTTTGAGCAAACGACAAAAGCAGTTGTGAAAGGCGGCAACGCATGATTACAGTCGGGATGAATTATCATGTCATCGATGGCAAAGGGCCTGAGTTCGAGAAAGTGTTCGCCAAGGTGCTCGGGATCATGCAGGCGATGGATGGACACGAGTGCTCTAACCTCTACAACGACGTCGCCAACCGCAATTCCTACCTGATCGTTTCCGAATGGAATGATCGCGCGGCGTTCGACGCGTTCACAAAATCGAAGCAGTTCGCCGGCGTGGTGGAGTTCGGCAAGTCCCGCATCCTCGCGTCACGACCGAAACACGAAATCTACGGCGCGGACTCCGCCCCGGCGTCGGGCTGCCCCGTAGCGCACTAGCGGCTCGACGCCAACTCTGCTCGGAGTTTCGCACCTCGCGCGCCTTCTGGATCATCCTCGAATGACGCAGACACTCTCCAATGCGATTCCAATCTCCGTCGGCTGCCCGGACGCCGCAGCTCGCCGCGTGGTGGCGCGGGTCGGCCTCGCGCTGTTCCTGACGATGCTGCCCGTCACGATGATGGTGCCGGTGCTGAAGGAACTCGTCGCCGATCGCTTCGCGGCATCGAGTTTTTGGACGCACAGCTTCATGTCGATCAATATGGTTGGTGCGGTGCTGGCCGCGCCATTGGCCGGCTTCCTCGCGGATCGGGTCGGCCGCCGAAAGCCGCTGCTCGTCTTCGCACTGCTGCTGAACAGCGGGCTGTTGTGGCTGATGCTCTACGTTCAAACGCTGGGGGGGTTGCTCGCGATTCGCTTTCTCGAAGGCGCGGCGCACATCCTCGCCGTCTCATCAATGATGGCCCTGGCCGGAGATTGGGCGGCGGCAGGTAAGCGCGGGCGCGTCATGGGCTGGATCGGTTCGTCGCTCATTTTCGGCACCGCCTGCGGCGCGCCGCTCGGCGGGCGGATCGGACAGATCACGCCGCATCTGGTCTTTCAACTCGGCGCGGCGTTCGCACTCGCGGCGGCATTGCTGGCGTGGTTCGGTGTTCGCGACGCGCCCGCCCGAGCCCGCACTGCGCATCTGCGTGAGTCGCTCTCGCTGATCTCCCGCAACAAATCGCTCCTCATTCCGCTCGCGTACGCATTCATCGACCGCTTCTGTGTCGGCGTGATCGTCTCCAGTCTTGTGCTCTACTTGGCGCAGGTCGAAGCGTTCTCTCCAGCGCAGCGCGGCGGCCTGTTGGCGCTATTTCTGTTTCCGTTCGCGCTGCTTTGTTACCCGATGGGGCGCTGGAGCGATCGCATCGGACGCGCCGCGCCAATGTGCATCGGGAGTCTGGCCTTCGGCATCGTGTTCGCTTTGTATGGATTCACGCCCGGCGTATGGCTCTGGGTGCTCATGCTTCTTTCCGGCGTGCTCAGCGCGATCATGTTCGCGCCCAACCTCGCTCTATGTGCCGATCTCGCGCCGCCCAAGCAGCGCGCTTCGGTCTACGCAGGGTTCAACATGGCCGGCTCGCTCGGGTTCTTGTGCGGCCCGCTGATCGGGGGAGTCGTGTTGGCGGTCGTGACCCCGCGGGCCGGGATCGCCGCGGCCTATCGAACCGCGTTCGTCGTCGCCGGGCTGGCGGAGGTCGTTTGCGCGCTCGTAACGCTGCCTTTCCTGGTGCGGCTGGCGCGGACGGCGCGCGAGGGGCGCTCTCTTAGCTGACGAGCCGCCCCAGCAGCTCAATGGTCGTGATCAGATCTCGGCGGTTGTGCTCGCGCACCGGCCGCAACGGCGTCGCATTGCCGGTGCGGATAAAATGGTGGAACAGGTCCGGAACATCGCGCCCCGGAACATCGTCGAGCCGCGTTCGCCCAAGCACTTCCCGTTCGATCGTCGTCAAGCGGCAATCGGGCAGCTCGTCACGCCAGCGCCGCCGCGCAACGTGCAGCAGATCGATGTGCTCGTCCGGTTCGACGGGTCGGCTGCGGTGGAGCGTGGCGCGGTCGCGTAGAAATGGCGCGTCGAACGATTTCCCATTGAAACTGATCCAGATGGGATAATCGGCGGCGAGATTCATGAAGCACCGCACGACGGCGGATTCCTCCGGATAGTCGCGCGCCAGCCACTGAACAATCCGCGCCCCATCCGGATCAAGCAGCAGCACGCCGATCAGGAACGCCGGCGTTCC
>Ga0114931_10004264_pt1 | contig 17867 bp, 11 predicted proteins | sample 2SBtaG_FD_89579 | JGI IMG/M metagenome (GOLD analysis project Ga0114931, IMG submission 89579) | Deep subsurface microbial communities from Kolumbo volcano to uncover new lineages of life (NeLLi) - 2SBTROV14_V59a metaG | ecosystem: Environmental > Aquatic > Marine > Volcanic | place: Kolumbo...
GCTTCCGCCGATTTGCGGGATGTGGAATTGAAAGATGCTTGGGGCGACTTGTTACTCGATGCAAAAAAAGTATCCTTCCGTTTTGGATTGTTGAGCCTTCTCGGTTCGAAAATTAAGGTTCATTCCATCGTGGTAGAAGATGGCGTTTTGAATGTCCACCTCGACCTACAAGGGAAAGCGAATTACGCTATTTTCAAGAAAGAAGAAGACAAGTCAGCGGATAATCCCGACTTTGGCATTTCCCTTCAGCAGGCGCGCCTGAAAGATATTGAATTGAATTACCAAGACGAAAAAACGAGGCAGGAAGCAAAGTTTCAGGTTGAAGACGCCGTATTTTCGGGGCAGTTTTCAAATAAAAAATTTGCCTTGACCAGCACAGCGCGCCTGAAGTCCGATTTTATTGAATTTAGTGGCGCGCGCTACTTCGTCGGAAAAGATTTGGGCTATGTGGCAAATCTTTATGTGAACATGACCACAGGGGTTCACGATTTGGAAAAGGTGGAATTGACCGTAGATAACAACGTTTTCAATGTCGATGGTTTTATTGAGAAATTGCCTGACTTCACAGATTTCGATTTGGTTTTCACCAGCGAGGAGGGTAGCCTCCAATCCATCCTTCAACTTCTGCCAAAAGAATACTTTGGAAATTTTGGCGATTTTAAGAGCAGTGGCTCTTTTCATTTTGAGGCCAGCATCAATGGCAAACTGAGCCCAACCGAACATCCTGCCATTGATGTTTCTATCCGTTTGAAAAATGGGAAACTCGCAAGTCCCCGCTTGCGGCATTCACTTAAAGAGGTGTCTTTCACAGCTGACTTTACGAACGGAAGAGGCAGGAATAATCAAACTGCTGGCATTAAAATTAGCAATTTCAAAGGTTATTTGAACCGCGAATTGATTGAATTGAGTTTAGAAATCCACAATATGAACGACCCCCGCATCAACTTTCAGGCTGATGGCGTTTTGCCGGTTGGTTCGGTCTATGGGTTATTCAAGAACCATGCTATCACAAAGGGCAGCGGCGAAATAGAGTTCAAAAACCTCCACCTGCAAGGCCGGTACAAAGATATGTTGAGCATAAAAACAGCCAGCAAAGTTGACCTAAGCGGACAGCTTGAATTCGACGATGCCGCGTTGACCATCAATGACGAGAAAATGTTGGTTGATAGGGGAGACCTGATTTTCAAAGACAATTTCCTGGATATGCAGGGGGTGAAAATCGAAGGCGCGGGCAGTGAAATCTTTCTCGACGGCACTTTCCAAAATCTCTTACCCGTACTTTTTGCCGATTCCCTCAACAGCCGCAGCGCAGAATTACAGTTTCAAGCAAAGTTGACTGCCCCGAAAATGGACCTCGCCCGCCTCGTAAATTTGACGAAAGTGAAAGTCGAGAAAGACGAAGTACAGCAAGTCGTTTATGATTCGCTCAAGGTGGTTCAAACGGAGAAAAGAGCCTTTTTTGCCAACTTTTTGAACGGGACCTTCGATGCAACAATTGACCGGTTTTCTTACTATAAAATTGAGGGAAAGGACTTCACCGGAAAGTTGGAATTTGAGAACAAGGAGATGCTCATCCAAGGGCAAACTCAAGCGATGAAAGGCTCCATTGAACTCGACGGGACGATGTATTTTAAAGGGAAACCGCGATTGAAGGCCAAATTGGTTTGCAACGATATTGATGTCCGTGAATTCTTCCGGCAGTCTGAAAATTTCGGGCAAGAGGTTCTCCAATATCAGCATGTTAGCGGGACAATGAATTCTAAAATAGCTATCCGGGCGTCTTGGGACGAAGCCGGCAATTTCATGGAAGATGAGTTGCGGGTATTAGCAGGCATCGGCATTCAGGATGGTGAATTGACGAACTTTGAGCTATTGAACAATTTTTCAAAATACGTCAAAATTGAAGACCTGAAACACGTCAAATTTGCCAATATGGAGAATTGGCTGCAAGTTCAAAGGCGAACCGTTTTCATACCCGCCATGTTCGTGCAAAGCAACGCCATGAATCTCTTCCTCACCGGAAAACAAACCTTCGACAAGGAAATTGATTACAACATCAAGGTAAATGCAGGGCAGGTGTTGATAAATAAATTCAAAAAACACAATGCTCGCTTAACGCCCATCAAAGCCAAAAAGAAGGGGCTGTTCAACCTCTATTTCAATATTCACGGCACGACGGAGGATTTTGAATATGGGACGGCAAAGAAACGGGTGAAAGCCAACTTCCGTTTCAGCAAAAGCCGCGGCAAGGAAATCAAAGCTGCCTTGCTCAAAGAATTTGGGGATGTTCAGTTGCTGAAAGAACCCGAAGAATGGAGCGATTCCAATGACGAAGGTGAACCGGAAGATGATGTTGAGTATTTGGAGGGCTTCGATAATAATGGGGGGAATTGAGGGGCATTGGGTCAGAAAGTCATTGGTCATTTGGAATGTGTTTCGGGCATTCCTGAATTTAAATTAAAAATGCTTGCCTTCTAATTTTCGACACCCCTCCAGCCTAAATGACGAACCAATTCCCACAAACTCTCCATATTGTGGGCAGGGGAGAAAACGTCAATAAAGGGCATCGCTACCTTCATGCCCTGAGTGGAAGGCTGGTAATTTGGATTTCCCGCCAAGGGGTTTAGCCAAATGACTTTGTTTGCTTTGCGGTGGATGTAGCGCATGCTTTCCTGGAGCGTTTCGAGTTCACCCGTGTCCCAGCCATCGCTTAGGAGGAGCACAATCGTTTGATTGTCAAGGAATTTAGAAGAATAATCATCGAGAAAAGATTGTAGCGAAGCGCCTATTTTAGTGCCTGCCGACCAATTCGGAACGCAAGTTGCCAGCCCTTCCAATGCTTTTCCAAAGTCCTGGTTGCGCAACTGCTTCGTCACCCGGTGAAGGGAAGTGCTGAAGACGAAGGTCTCTATTTTGTGGCACCCATTTTGGAAACCGTACATGAATTGGATGAGAAAGCGACTGTACAAATCCATGGATTTGCTCACATCGCAGAGCAGGATAATTTTTACCCGCCGCAATTTGGGTTTGCGAAAAGCCAGGTCCAAAATCTCTCCTCCACGCCGCATATTGGAGCGCAAAGTGTGCCGAAGGTCAAACTGACCGGCGGATTTAGCCGGGGCAAAGCGTCGGCTGTTTTGCGTAGCTAAAGACCTTGAAAAGAGGCGAACCAATTGCATCATTTCTATCAGTTCTTCTTTTGAAAAGTCCGAAAAATCTTTGCGGGTCAGTAGTTCGATGGGGCTGTAGGTTGCCATTTCGACTACCTCCTCCGATTTCCCCCCGTACAACCAGTTTTTGATGACTTGAAGGGAGGGGGCGCGTTTTGAAAGCTTGGGGGGCTTGTTTCCCGCTGGCGATTCGGGGCTTCCCATTTTAATTTTGGAATCAACTGCTTTCGCAAATTCGCTCCAATAGCTTGCGTACAAGTCGTCGAAATCTTTTAGTTGTTGTCGGTTTCTGGCAAGAACGGTTTTCAAAATCCGGCGAAAATTATCCGGGTCATCGAAAGATGCAACCCCTAGGGCTTTCAAGGCCTCCGCCTCTTCTGAGGGACCAACCTGAAAGCCCTGATGGCGTAGGTGCCGGCAAAACTGCACGATGTTGCCGCTGAGTTCGGTCTGGCGTAGGAGGAGGTTGGATTGGGTCATGCAAAATAATTTATCGCACCGCGTTCCTAAGGAACGGTGAAAAAATAAATCAAGCTTCTTGGCTACTTCTTTTGTCCTTATTTTTCACTTTGAAAACAGTCATTATATCAACATGACTCTTGTTTTCAAAGTGAAAAATAAGAACAAAATAATTAACCCAAAAACCTCAATTTATTTATTCACCGCGTTCCTAAACAGGAGAAATTTCCACTTGTTTTTCAAAAGTTAAACCTCTGTTAAATTAGCCGGGAGACTTTTGGCAATAGTTAGCTTTGCATGGTTGCGTTGGATTTTGTTTTCCAAGCTTTGCAGAAGATGGTCAATTGGTCCAGCCGGGAGGCAAAGAAGTTCCCAAGAACAAAAAACTCATCGAGGCGGTCAGGCGTTATTTTTGCGGCATTTGCGGAGATTATCGCCATCTTTTTTTTCAATTTCAACAAAACAGTCATGAATAAGAAGGCAATTTGGTTAATAATTGGATTGATGAGTGCCGCCCTCATTGGAATCGGGTGGTTGCAGGTAAATTGGATTAAATACTCTCTTCGCCTCAATGCAGAAGATTTCGACAATCGCATCATCCATGCCCTCAATAATGTAGCCGACCGGCTGGAATACCAGGAAAAACTGGAAGCCTTCAATCATATTGACAATGGTTTTGCCCGCTCTTTTTATGAAAAGAAGGTACATCAGAAAGTTGAAGGTGGGAAGCTTTCTTTTTCCATTTCGGTTGATCAAATGGATTTGCAGAACGACCTTCATCTTTCAAAAAGCGAGATTTGGAAACTGATTTTGACTGGAAATCAATGCGACTGTGTAAATTGTAGGGCAGAACGCGCCAGCGAATTGACGAAAATGGTGAACTTTACGAAAGGATTGGATTATACAGCCGTAGCCGAACGAATTAACTTGAATCAACTCAACACCTTTTTGAAACAGGAGTTGGAAGACCAGTCCATTGGAATAGATTACCATTACGGGGTTTATTCCAAAAAGAAAAGAAGTTTCGTCATCGCCAACAACCACTATGTAGTCGAAGATGACAAAACGCAACCGACCAAAGGCGGCTACAAGAATCTGCACAACTCCAAATACCGCGTCAATTTGTTTCAGGAAGGCAAGCTGTCGCCGGGCATGTTGATGGTTTATTTTCCAGCCAAAGCGAGTTTTTTGTGGGATGGGGTTTTGAAAAATCTCCTCGCTTCCCTCCTTTTCACCAGCATTATTCTCTTCTGCTTTGCCTATACGATTCAGGTTATTTTCCGCCAAAAAAAGGTCTCTGAAATGAGAACTGATTTCATCAATAACATGACCCACGAATTCAAAACCCCCATCGCCACCATCTCCCTGGCAACCGATGCCATCACCAGTCCCCTGATTTTAGGACATACCGAAAAGCTGAAGCGATTCGCCAACATCATCAAGTTGGAAAACAAGCGGATGAACAACCAGGTAGAGAAAGTGCTTCAAATGGCCTTGATTGATAAAAAAGAATTTGACCTGAAATTGACCGACGTGAATTTACATGAGGTCATTGGCAGGGCAGTTGAAAACATATCCCTGCAAGTGGAGAAAAAGGGCGGAGTGGTGCATACAGACCTAAAAGCTGCGAAGCCAATCGTGGAAGCCGACCTGACGCATGTTTCCAACATTGTCAATAATTTATTGGACAATGCAAACAAATATTCCCCCGAAAATCCCGAAATTTCCATCCGTACGCGCAATGGAGGCAGTGGAGTTGAAGTTATTATACAAGACAAGGGGATTGGAATTAGCAAAGAGGCGAAAAAACATATCTTTGACAAATTTTACAGAGTTCATACAGGCAATCTGCACGACGTAAAAGGATTCGGTTTAGGCTTGAGTTATGTAAAAGCCCTGATGACTGCGCACAATAGGACCATTGAAGTGACAAGCGAATTGGGAAAAGGAAGTAATTTTAGCCTGTTTTTCCCTTCCAGTGTGGCCGGTTGAGAATGCCCTTTGATTTCAAGTTTTAAAAGGATGCTCTTTTTACCCAGTTTGAAATAAATTCACAGAAGCCCCTTTTTTTAACATGAAATTTTGCAAAAGAAAAACCTCTACCTATGACACCTAACAGTATCAACAGCCGAATATTGCTCGTCGAAGACGACCAAAACTTTGGCGACGTATTGCGTTCTTACCTTGAAATGCACAAATACGATGTGACCCTTGCTACCGACGGAGTGCAGGGCTTGGAAACCTACAACCGGGGTGCTTACGACCTTTGCATATTTGACGTGATGATGCCTCGAAAAGACGGCTTCACCCTGGCGCGGGAAGTACGGGAAAAAGACCGCGACATGCCCATCATTTTCCTGACCGCCAAAACGATGAAAGATGATGTGTTGCAAGGTTTCAAATTAGGCGCGGACGACTATATCACCAAGCCGTTCAATTCCGAAGAATTGCTCTATCGCATCCAGGCAATTTTGAAGCGCAGCCGCCCCAAGCCCGACCCAAGAGAAGAAATCAAAGAGTTCACTTTCGGCAGCTACCACTTCAATTTTCCCCTCCGCATCCTCACTTTCGATAGGAATGGGGTGAACGAAGAAAAATACAAACTCTCGCCAAAAGAAGCGCAATTGTTGCGCATGTTCGCCATGTATTTGAACGATGTCCTGCCCCGTTCGGAAGCCTTGACGAAGATATGGGGAGAGGATAATTATTTTACAGCTCGCAGCATGGATGTATTTGTCACCAAACTTAGGAAGTATTTGGCATTGGATGAGAATTTAGAGATTGTGAATATTCATGGAAACGGTTTCCAATTGTTGGTGAAAGAAGAAAAGAACGCGTAATACAAAAGAAGATTTTCATTGAAAACGGGAATACCTTCGCAAAAGGCGTTCCCGTTTTTATTTCCGGCAGGCTGTGAAATTTAGACTCGTTCGATGTATTTTTTTAGCAAAGGGTAACTGAAAACGACGGCTAAAATGAGGACGACTCCCCAATAAAATCCCTGCGACAAATCATTGTTATCCTTTAGCAGCAACCAGGCGAGGACGATGCCGTAAACGGGTTCCAAATTTACGGTTAAGTTTGTGGCAAAGGCAGAGATGTAGCGCAATGCCCGGACCGCCAAAACGTATCCCAAAGTCGTGCAAAGCAAAGCCAAAATTAAGAGATAGACCCAATCCGTTAAAGCAGGCATCAGAACGACGCCTTTTTCAAAGAAGATGTAAAAAGGCAAAATCAAACTCAAAAATAACCAGGCGCTTCCCAATTCCAGGAAGGTGATGTTCAAAGAGTTGGTGTTGTGAATCAGTTTTTTATTCAAGGTTCCGAAAAGAGAAGCCAAAAAAGCGGATGACAGCCCCATCCAAATACCCGCTTTCATTGACAATTCTGTGTTGTCCACAATCAAAACCATTCCGGGAATGACCATCAGCCCAAGTGCAATTTCGTACTTTTTAACCTTTTGGCGCATGATGGCAGGTTCGAGAAAAGCAGTAAAAGCGCAAGTGGTGGCGAAGCAAACCAAGGCTATGGAGGCATTGGCATATTTAATCGCGCCGAAAAAGGAAAGCCAATGGAGGGCTACCAACAGCCCGATTCCCATAAACTGAAAAATAGTTCGCCGGGGCAATTCGCTAAAAATCTGGCGGAAATTTATCAAAAAAAGCAAGCTGATACTCGTAAGCAAAACGCGCCACCACACCAATACGAAGGCAGGTAGTTGAATCAACGAACCGAGAATGGCGGTAAAACCAAAAAGAATGACGGCAATGTGTAACTCCAGATAAGCTCTTTTGGTAGCATCCATGTATTCAAACCTTCGGGTAATCATTCTTCAAATTTTCCAAAACTAACGCTACGCGCATCGAAACTCGCAACCACAGCCCCGCAAAAACATATTTTTAACATTCGCAAAAGAACGAAAATAGCCCAGCATTGCCTACCTTTGAGGGCTTAAAAAAAATTGGACTTTTGTCGAAAATCAAAAGTCCGGTTTCATTTATAACGATTAAAACCGAACAACTTATGGCTTTAAAAACAGGTGACAAAGCGCCCAAATTTACGTTGAGAGATTCCCAAACCAATGAAGTCTCTCTGGATGATTACAAAGAAAAAAACGTCGTTCTTTTATTTTTCCCCTTGGCATTCACAGGCGTTTGTACGACTGAATTATGCAGTATGCGCGATGACATCTCCAATTATCAAAAACTAGATGCAGAGATACTTGCCGTTTCGGTAGATTCTCCTTTTTCCCTCGCCAAATTCAAAGAGGAGCAAGATTTGAATTTCTCCCTCCTCTCCGATTTCAATAAGGAAGTGGCCAGGGCTTATGATTGCCTGTACGAAGATTTTGTGTTAGGTCTGAAAGGCATCGCCAAACGCTCAGCTTTTGTGATTGACGGGGAAGGGGTCGTTCGCTACGCCGAAGTTTTGGAAAATGCAGGTGAATTGCCGAACTTTGTAGCGGTCAAAGAAACCTTGGAGTCGTTGAATTAGGGGCATTCAGATGTTAAATTAAAGATTCAAGACAAAAGAAGGGTTTACGAATTTGCGAGAGTACGTCCCGATTGGGCTCAAAAGATTTACTACTACCTGCTGGAACTAACCGGACAAAAGGGAGAATTGGCCGTTTTAGGATTATTGGCTGATGCTGCCTTTGAGGTTGCAAAAAAAGATTTTTTTAAACGTATCGCAGCAATGTGTAAACCGGCAGAAGAGAAGGATTTTTTCTTTTCGCGGGTAAAAGAAAGTCCCCTCGCTTCAAAATTGACCCTCCAAAACCCGTTGCCAATTTTCCTGAAATGGAATTTTTACAGTAACGAATTGAGGTATTTATCCTCCAATGTCAAAACTGGAATTCTTCCAAACTAAAAATTTGTCAACATGCTCTACGATCACGCTGCCTCAGAACCGGAAGAAGTCATCGTTGAAGAAGACCTTTCCGAATCGGATATTGGAACCGGGTCTCCTGCCCAATTAATTGTTTACAATGACGATTTCAACACCTTCGATTGGGTCATCGAGTGCTTTGTGAAAATTTTAAAACATTCGCATGAACAAGCCGAACAACTGTCCATGATGATTCATTTCAATGGCAAGGCGACAGTAAAAACCGCTCCCAAATCTGTCCTAAAACCCAAAAAAGATGCCTTGGTAGATAAGGGGCTTTCCGCCGTGATAGAAGAATTGGACTAGAAAGTGGAAAGCTCTGTGAACCCAAGCTTTCGCGGAAGGGGACAAGCACTCGCCCTTTCCAAAATCGAGTGAGATGACGATTAGCATCCTGATGCCGGTTTTCAACGCGGGTCCTTTTTTACAGGAGTGTCTCGAATCTATCGGGAGACAAAGAGAATCCAAATGGGAACTGCTCGCCGTGGATGACTTTTCAACCGATGACAGTCTGGAAATTTTGGAGGCTTTCGCCGAAAAAGATTCGCGAATCAAGGTTTTTCAAAATGTTGAAAAAGGTATTATTCCCGCGCTTCGACTCGCATTTGAAAAAAGCAGCGGCGAATTTATAACTCGCATGGATGCCGATGACCGGATGATGCCGACGAAATTATTGCAATTGAAATCCCTGCTGCTGCAATTTGGCGGAGGTCATGTAAGCACCGGTTTGGTGCAGTACTTTTCGGAAACCGGATTGGGCGAAGGATACCGTCGCTATGAAAACTGGCTCAATGAGTTGACCAAAACAGCCCGAAACTTTGAAGAAATTTACAAGGAATGCGTCATCCCCTCCCCCTGTTGGATGGTTTGGCGGAAAGACCTTTTTCGCTGCGGTGCTTTTGAACCGGATACTTGCCCGGAAGATTACGACCTTTGTTTTCGATTTTACAAAAACCGCCTCCGCGTGCTAGGCAGTGATGAAATCCTGCACCTTTGGCGAGACCACCCCGGCCGCACTTCCCGAACCGATGATCGCTATTCCAACAATCAGTATTTTGACTTGAAACTGCCTTTTTTTCTGGACGAGGAATATGACCCGTCGCGCCCCCTCGTCCTTTGGGGTGCAGGCCGGAAAGGAAAACGACTGGCAAAAATGTTGCACGACCAGCAGCTTCCCTTTTACTGGCTTTGCAACAATCCTGCAAAATGGGGCATTGAATTGTTCGGAACCAACATCCAAAATTATGAATTGCTGCCGCAGCTTCAGAATCCGCAACTCATCATCGCTGTGGCTGCCCCGCAAGACCAAAAAGAAATTTTGGAATACCTCCACCAACATGGCTTAAAACCGGGCGCGCATTATTTTTTATTTTGTTGAAAAACAAAAATCGCACGATGGTTTGGAACGAACTTTCTAAAGTTTTCCAATTCGCTTTTCTATGAGATCGTGCTCATATTTTTGGAAAAAAAATAAATCATTGCCGATGGAAAATGAAGCTGCCGGCAGGCTTTTTAGTTTGAGTAAACACTCTTTTGAGTATCAACCCAGCCTTTGATTATCAATGAATTACAAATTTAGCTTCGCAACTCCAATGCCCTTCTGTGGGATACTCAGCACTATTAAAATTTGCTCAAAACAGCTCCCCTCCGTTGCCCTCCCAATCTTTACGAGCACTTGATAATTCGCCGGTGATTCAGCGTTTCTGCCCAGTCTTTTTGGGAACGGGAAGTAGGGCGGTTTCTGTGAATTTTGCTTTTCGGAAAGGAAATGGTTGCTGAGTTGGAAAGATAGCTTGACGAATCTCTTAAAAAGCAAAATCCATTTCACCGGTTAAATGCCCCTTGCCAAGAACCTAATACTTGATTCCTTTTCTATCGTAATTCTTTGGTAAATAAAAGTTTGTTTAATTTCATTTTTTATGAAATAGCCTTACTATTGCACTGCATTTTCAAGAGAAGGAATAGTTTGCCCTCTTCATAGGACAAAGCAAGGCGATATTTTTTTGACCGGTGTTTAAACGGAGCGCCGTTCTATGGAAGTTTTTTTGTGACCGTTTCTCAATTTGCCTATTTTATTCTTTTAGTTTGCGAAGAGGAATTATGAAAATGCCTAAAACCAATCTCGGAATCAGTACCTTCTGGCTGATAATAATCCTGACTATTCTTACCCGGATTCCTGTCCTTATTTTTCCCAAAGCAATCGATGACGAACGAATTTATTCGGTCGTCGCTATTGAAATGATTCATGGCGGATTACCCTATTTAGATGCCATAGAACGAAAACCACCCTTGCTTTTCTGGACTTATGAAACCATTCTGAGGATTGGAGGAGATTACAATTGGTATTGGTTGCACTTTGCAGGTTTGCTATGGGTTTTGATGAGCATGCTGGGGCTTTATTTTATTGGCAAATTATTATTTGACAAATCTGCGGGGCTTATTGCAGCACTCTTGTACAGCATTTTTGTCAGTTGGGCCCATTGGCGAAATCTGGCTTTGAACGGTGAAATGCTGATGAACCTTCCCATCATTTGGGGGATTTATTTTACCTTCAAGAATTCAAAAAGAGGGCGAATTCCAGAGTTATTAATTGCGGGTGCTTTGCTATGCTGTGGCTTTTTGTTAAAACAGCCGGCTGCAATCATGGCAGTGCCGATGGGCTTGTATCTTTTGTCCCCTTATTATCGAAAAAATAATAATTTCTCTCGGATTACCACTGTGCAACATGCTTTTTATTTGACTTTCGGATACTTTACTTTGCTGGCTTTGGTAGCTTTCGTCCTCCATCTTCAGGGCAATCTGGAAGAAGCCTATTATTGGATATTTAAGAATTTCAAAGCGCCTCATGGCATAACTGACCCTGTTTTTTGGAAAAGGGGAATACTGACGGCTTTGGCATACGTCGGAGCCTGTGGTCCCTTGGTAGTGGGAAGTTATTGGAGTATAAAACTCTTCTTTTCAAAAAAAAACAATTTTGGGGCTGGCAAGGAAGCTGAATTTTATGCCCTAATTGGGTTGACAGCAGCCGCAATTGTTGGACTGGCATGTCCAGGCAGGTTTTACCTACATTATTATCTACAATTGACACCGATATTGTGCCTTTTAACTGCCCCATTTTTTGCCAATATTTGGAATGAAAAAGAGGCCTGTTCTGCTTGGTGGCTTTTTAAGCCAGTGGTGCTTAAGAATTGGTTGGCTTTGACGGTTGCTGGATTTCTGATTAGTCATTCCATCAGCATTTACGAAAATTGGGGAATTGGCGAGTGCGGAAAATATGTGAAAGAACATACAAAGCCAGATGATAAAGTTTTCGTTTGGGGCCAAGATGCCCACGCCTACCTTGATACCAAAAGAAGACCCGCCGCCCGCTATGTGGCCACTTATCCCTTGACGGGCTATGTTTTCGGAAGCCCATTGACCGAAGATACTTCCTATGACACCTCTTATCGCATTGTCCCCGGTTCATGGGAAAATCTTCGGGAAGATTTAATGGAAACAATGCCGGTAGTTATTATCGATAACGAAGGATGCAAACCGGTACCCCGCTATCCGATGAGTGAGTTTCCTTTTATTCAAAGGATTGTCGAAGACTGTTTTGAATTAGAACAAGCTTTTCCAGATGGAATTGTCTATAGAAGGAAGGTGGACCATTGTGAGACTGTTTTTTTGAAAACCAATAATAAAAAGTTACAGACTTCTGAAAAGTAGAAATCCCAAAGTGAAGGCTTTTCAAAATCTTTCACTTTTAAGCCCCTTTATTTGCAGTCACGGCTTCTTCCAATTTTTGCCCCAAATAAACCAATTGACAACCATCTTGGATTTCTATCGAATCCAAATCATAGGGAACGACTTTTATAAAATCGTTTGTCAGTTTGATGAATATTGGAATGCTTTTGGGACGCTTTGTAAATTCTTTCATCAGCCGCAAAAGGTGTTGCCGGGATTGTAGGGGCACTTCGTACAAATCTGGAAAATCTCGGACGGCTTCGTTCAAGTTCAGATAATCGTCGGAGTAGGAAAGAATGCCTCTCGGCGGCAATTCGGATTTGTCCCTTTTCATCTCTTCTGGGGTAAGAAGCCGGAAAGTGCCTTTTTCACCAAAGAGGTTTTGATATTTTTGAGTAGCAAATTGATTCACCTCTGCACTACTCGTCATGGCGACCAAATAACCCATGTCCAACAATTCAAAATGCTCGTTTAATTCTTCATTGTAGATGTTTACCTGGAAAGCCTCCAAACCCAATTCCGTCGCTTTTCGAATGCTGCCGGCATTGCTGTCCACGATTACAAGGTGGCGCTTATTATCGTGGAGGTATTTGCCAATTGTTCTGGCCGCTTTATTAGCCCCAATAATGAGAATACCCTCCGCCGAAGCCTGATATACTTTGAGCAATTTGGCGAACCACCTTGCGGTGGTCGCATTGAGAAGAACGGTTCCGAGGACAACCATAAAAACCAAAGGAGTGATGTAATTGGCGCCTGGAACACCGTTGGCTGAGAGTTTTATGCCAAAAAGAGAAGCCATTCCTGCGGCGACAATACCCCTCGGCCCGACCCAGGAAATAAAAATTTTTTCCCGCGTACTCAAGCCCGAATTTCTGGTGCTCAAAAAAACGCCGAGTGGGCGAAGGAATAAAATAACGATGCCAAACAAGACCAAACAACGCCAGTTTTTCAACAATTCCAAATCAGCCAGATTGATATTCGCTGCGAGTAGAATGAACAAAATGGAAACCAAAAGAACGCTCAGGGACTCTTTGAAATAGAGAATTTTTTTCAAATGAGGAACATCGAGATTGCCCAACACCATGCCCATGCTTACCACGGCCAACAAGCCACTTTCCTTTGCCAACACATCCGAAAAAACAAAAGCCCCCAAGACCAATGCAAGGGTGAAAACATTGAGCAAAAAATGGGGAATCATTTCCCGCTTAATCATTTGTTGGAGCGTAAAAGCAGCAAGGGTTCCCATAGCCAATCCAATCAAAACAATGGTTGCGAATTCCTTTAAAGCATGGGAAGTGAACTCCATCGCCCCATGACCCGACACGATGAATCCAAACACTAAAACCGCCGTCAAAGCGCCAATAGGGTCAATAAGGATACCTTCCCATTTCAAGACGGTGGAAACATTCCGATTCAAGGGAACATTTTGCAAAATGGGGGCAATGACTGTCGGTCCGGTCACGATGATTAAGGCGGAAAAAAGAAAAGACATCGCCCAACTCATGTCCATGATAAAATGAACGGCCAAGCCTGCGCCGAGGAAGGTGATTATGGAACCCACCGTAATTAGCTTGCCGATAGCAGGTGCAACGTCCTGAATTTCGCGTTTTTTCAAAGTCAGCCCACCTTCAAAAAGGATAATGCCGATGGAAAGAGACACAAAGTAGAAAAGATATGGCCCCGGAAATAGTCCTTTGCCAGAATCGGGATTGAAAAGAGGTTCAATCAACTTGTGCCCGCCTTCGGTCCAAAGAGTAGAAACGGGACCAACCAGCAATCCGACCAGAATCAGGGGCAGGATGGCGGGCACTTTGACGCGCCAGGCTAACCATTGAGCAAAAATCCCGAGTATGATAATTCCGGCTAGTTCCAGCATATTGGATTATTTTTTTTCAAGCGCCATTTCTTTCGCTGCCTGCTTCTTTTCAATTCTCACCGCAATAAAAATACTCGCTTCATAAAGGAGGTACAAAGGGATGCCAATCAAGAACTGCGTCATCACATCCGGGGGGGTCACGATGGCTGCCACCGCCAAAATAATCACGATGGAATGTCTGCGATAACGCCGCATGAAGTCTGCGGTCACCAAGCCCACTTTTGCGAGGAAGTAAACGACCATGGGCAATTCAAAAACCAAACCTGCCGGCACCGTAAACATAATCATATAATTCACATAAGAAGACAAGGAAGGAGTTGCCGTGACACCTTGAATTTGATACCCGGCAAGAAAAGTCACTGCGAAAGGGGAGATGACAAAATAGCCGAACAGCACACCCAGCAAAAACAAAGTCGAACAAATCAAAACGACCCCTCGGGTTACCGTGCGTTCTTTTTCGTACAAGCCAGGCCGAACAAAACGCCAAATTTCCCAGAAAATGTAGGGAAAGGAAAGTACCACGCCAAGCATGATGGAAGTCTTGATGTGGGTGATGAAAAGCTCTCCCAAGACCGGGGTGATGAAGTTAAAGTCGGGCGGAAAAAAACAGATGGAATCACCCAAGCCTATTGCATGAGAAAGATTACAGATGGCGCGATAAGTAATAAAGTCTTTGTATTTGGGTGCAAAAATAATGGAATCGAAGACGAAATCTTTGGCCAGAAAGATTACCACGGCAATGACCACAATGGATAAAATCGCCCGCACCAAATGCCAGCGCAATTCTTCCAAATGGTCGAGAAAGGACATCTCCTTTTCAACTTTTGGAACTACTTGGTCCACATCAATTTGGTCTGGTAGCATAGCTTTCGAATTTGTGCAAATGTAAGGAACGGAAATCAAATAAAGGATTTGCGGATGATGATTTGCGAATTGCAAATTTTAGGGCTTCCGTAGAATCATTTGGAGGAATCAGTTTCTTTTCGTCTATCGAAAACTTTTTTCAACTCCAAAAACTCTTACTTTTGCGCCCGATTCCGCTAAACAACGGGCAATGGGCAGTGTTCCTTTTATTTTTAAATTCTTCTCTTTTAAAACTGCCGACTGCTTTACTGCCAACTGAACACTGAAAATGAGCCTACAATTATTGCTTTATTTGGGGTTGTTCGCCCTAAGCCTAGGCATCTTGCTGAAGTCATCCGATTGGTTCGTGGATGCGGCTGAACAAATTGGACTTTCTTTAGGTATCTCGCCATTTATTATCGGGGTAACCATCGTAGCATTTGGAACATCCCTACCGGAATTAGCCTCCTCTATCGCAGCGGTCTATGCCGGTAAATCCGAAATCGTAGTGGGCAATGTAGTGGGGTCGAACATCACCAACCTGCTGTTGGTGTTAGGTCTCTCAACTATCATTGCCAAAGAAATTCATCTGGAATTCAAAGTCCTGGATATAGATGTCCCCTTTCTGGTGGGTTCTGCCATTTTTCTTTTTTTTACTTGCTGGGACAAGGAAATATCCATCTTCGAAACCGTTATTTATTTGGTAGCATTGGTCATTTTCCTAATCAATTCTTTCAAAAGAGAACAACGAACCGATAAAGACGCCCGGCCGGCGGCGGGTTGGAAGGCTTATGGTCTATTGATTCTTGGCGGCTTGTTGGTTTATTTTAGCGCGGATTGGACGATTGATGCTATCGAAAAACTTTCTGAATTAGCCGGCCTACAACCCGAATTGATAGCCCTGAGTTTAGTGGCGTTCGGCACTTCGCTGCCGGAGGTGGCGGTGAGCATTGCCGCTGCCCGGAAAGGCAAAACGAGCATCGCCGTGGGCAATGTGGTGGGTTCAAATATCTTCAATTCCTTCGCCGTGATGGGCCTCTCCCGCTTGTTCGGTCCATTGACGATACCCGAAAAGGTGCTTGAATTCAGCCTTCCCTTCATGTTCGCCGTGACTGTCATGTTTGCCATCATCAGCGTTTCCCGGCTGGTTTCGCGATGGGAAGGGGTGCTATTGGTGCTATTTTATATATTTTACGTTGGAGCGTTGTTTAAGGGCGTCTTTTGATTCTATTTCTTCCGAATTATCCAAATTACATTCTCCTGAAATCCATTAGGAACGGTGAGGTAATAAATTTTACAATTTGGAAAATTTATATTTTTTTGATAGTCAGCCGAATCAGCCTTTTTTCACCCTTCCTAATATTGCGCAGGTACTTTGAAATTAATTTGACAATGATGCGACATTGGCAGGATAGGACACGGATTGAACGGATGAAACGGATTGGAACAGATTTAAAAATTCGTTCAATCCGCATCCTGTACGGTTTTATATGAAATATGATTTTTTTTACGACCTTTGAGTTCACACTCCTTCTACACCTACTTCGCAAACCCTATTGAAAAAAGTACACACTTGCCGGGACGCCAAAAAATGTTGGTAATTTGAAAATCTACCGCCAATATCTCCTTTTTGTCATCACCTGTATTCTGAATGCGCTGCCTGCATTTTCACAGGATTACATCGTCAACTTTCAAAGCTATGGCGTTGAAGATGGGCTGTTGCACCGGGAAGTCAACGCCCTTTATCAGGATAGCCGGGGATTTATCTGGTTGGGAACCAAGGGGGGACTTAACCGCTTTGATGGTTATTCGTTCAAAAGCTGGACGGTTGAAAAAGATAGCTTTTTAAACAACGAAATTTGGCAAATCCTCGAAGACGCCGATGGTTTCCTTTGGTTGCCTGCCTTTGTTCCTGCTCAGGATTTTGACATTTGGAATCCGCAGACTGGGGAACGAACCACCTTTCGACAAAAATTTGGGGACAAGGTCTTTGCTTTACAACCGAATTTTTTTGTTCAAAGTGAATTAGACAAATCCATCTTTTTCAGCACCGATAATCCGCCTGGAATAGCTTCCTACCACCCAAAAACGGGCTTGCAGTTTTTTCCGATAGCTGGGTTTAAAGAATTGCGGATAATGGCGGCCAAGCAGAATGTTTGGTGCATTGGCGACCAAACCAAGCTGATGGAAATAAGCCGGGACGGAAGGATACTCCAACAGTTTAGCCATGAAGGTAAAATTGAGTTCTCCTTGCTGGCAAACACGTCGGTGCCCTTTGTCTATTCCGAAAACATCTTTGACGTTAATTCCAAGTTGTATTATTTGAATGAACAGCGCGAAAGAGTATTGATCAGCGATAATTTTCCCAGCCAACGACCTTTTTTGTTCCGATTATCAACTCCCACCCTTTCCGAAGACTTGATTTGGAATGATTTCCGGCTATTCAATCTAAGAGGGCAAAAGGTCTTTAGCCTGGATTCGGTGGCACCAAGCATCGTCTCGGGCGGCAACCGGAGTATTTTAGTGGATAAGCAAGGTAATATCTGGTCGGGCGGCAATTATGGAGTTCACGCGATACACCTTCAAAAAAATCGCTTCGACACCTATTTGGCGTCGGGAACGGAAAACCACAGTGTGAGAGGAATGCTGGTTTTAAATAATTATCTTTTTGTCAATGATGAAGTCAATGGTCTTTACATCATAAATACAGAAACCGGGAAATCGAGGTCTGCGGGGAGATTGCAAGAGTGGGGGCATTATGCTTTATCGGTCATTGACAGCAAAACGGTTGTAGCAGGAGATAGGTCATCTTTATTTTTCTTAAAAAAGGATGGTTCTCCAAAGCCGGAAGAAACAATCCGCTTGTCTGCGAGAATTTGGGCATTCTATCGAAGTTCAGATGCCAA
>Ga0114931_10004266_pt1 | contig 17861 bp, 40 predicted proteins | sample 2SBtaG_FD_89579 | JGI IMG/M metagenome (GOLD analysis project Ga0114931, IMG submission 89579) | Deep subsurface microbial communities from Kolumbo volcano to uncover new lineages of life (NeLLi) - 2SBTROV14_V59a metaG | ecosystem: Environmental > Aquatic > Marine > Volcanic | place: Kolumbo...
AGGACGATCACTGAGATCGAGCGCCTGTCGAACCGGAGCGATACCTCGAACGAAGCCCACTTCGAACTGCTCGGGGTGCTTGGCAGCTTGCAAGAAGCCGCCTCGAAACTCGACATGATCATCGGCAAAGCGAACTTCAAAACGAAAATGGAAAGGACAGCATCATGACTAAAGGATACGGAGAGTATTGCCGGGCACTCGGCATCTTGGAGAAGGGCGAGGCCCCGCTTCCATCCGACCGGAAACTGCTCGAGCGCACTTGCGACCGCCTGCATGACGATTGCATCGGCGCCGGCAGCAACACTTGGCAGAAGGCCATGCACCGTCACAGGAAGGCGGCTGCGCGGCTCCGCCAGCTCAAGGACGACCAACTCATCTAACAGAAAGGAGCGCGACATGTTGACCAAGGAAGAACGGAAAGAAGTTGTGCATGACCTGCGCGATGTCCAGGAGATGCTCAGAGAAGCGCTCGGGAACGCCAGGGACGCGATCGAAGGTCTCGGAATCATCAAGGACCGTGCCGAGTCGTACTGGATTCACCAACTCGCGAGCATCATCGGCGACGAGGAAGGTGGCAACCCATACGACGAGAGCATCGAGTCCACCATCGAAGAAGTGAACGAAACCGAAGAGGAGAACAACTGAAATGATACCAAGAACACACAATGGGATGCCTGCAATGGTTTGCGTCTCGGCAATGCAAAAGTGCATCAGGCGTAGCCTTGAGCTTGACGCCATGTGCTTCGCTTCCGAGCTGATAAACACGTCGAAGGCATTCTGCACGATGACGCTGAACAGGCTGACTGTCATCTCGCACGAAGACATCGACTCGGCCGCCGCCCCTTGGGTGGTGCCATTCGTGGCCACGTGCGTTGGGCAGGTTCCGGCACTCTACGCAAAGAAGCCGGACAACCCTGGCGCTGCCAGGATGGTAGTCGCGAACATGGTGCGAGTCCTTTGCGCGGCTCCCAAGTCTCGGGTTGCCGACCACCTCCAAGCGGCAGCGGGTCTCTCGAACCTGTTCGAGAAGAACGCTCCCGGTGTCCCTGACTTCGCGTTCGACAAGCACACGCGAGAGGGCAAGCGACTTGGGCGCGGCCTCTCCCACTTCCGAAGAGAGGGTGCGCTTCTAATCAACCCGGACGGAACCATTGTCGAAGAGGATGAGTACGCGGACGAAGCGTACCGTCTTTGGGAACTGCTTGGTTCAATCAAGAAAGGCAAAAAATGACGAAAGCAATCGAATACGGAAATGGCGACCTGCGGAACATCGCCAAGCGTGAAGTGAAGGGCCGCGGCCGACTGCTCGGCTGGGGCATCCGAATCACTGAAACAAACCACGTCGTCCTGATCGCGACCTACCGGCACAAGGAGTCCGGGGCGGTCAAGGACGTGCGCATCGCGCTTTGAAAGGAGCAAGCAAATGACCAACGCGAGAAACCAACTGGTCCCGCTTTTCCTCAAGGAGGCGCTCGACCAGTACGCTGCCGATGGCTCACCGCCTGGCGGCTTCCTGACTGCGTGTCTTGAAAACAAGTTCGTGCAGGCATGCACCGGAGCCGACCTTCAGAACCAAACGTTTTTGATCAGCATCGCGCTCTACATCTACAACGACATTCCGTCTGACTGCTGGGGCAGCAATGAGAAGGTGGACGCGTGGATTGCTGCTGGCGGCATTGATGGGTTCTACAAGGAGAATGAACGATGAACGAACTAATACGAGCCCTATCCAAAATGGCTGAGTCATGCGACTGCGATGCACGTCGATTGCGCAAGGAGCTTCCATCAAAGCGCAAAGAGCGAGCGCGGCTTCGGCGGCTCTCCGCGTCATGGGACAAACCGAGCGCCCGCTACTGGACTAAGCCGAGAGGCAGCAAGGCCAGGAAGCAGGCGTTCAACAGATACCGCGAGTGTACGAAGGCGCAGAGCGATCTGAAACTCATGCGAAGCGAACGCGACGTCGAACGGGCTATCGCATCTGCGGAACACCGGCTCGATGTGATCACACGGGGGCTGCAAGCAATCGAAACTGGAATGCTTGCAGACTTCGAGGACCGCGAGGAGTTGCGGGAGATCATCGAAACGATGGTCGACGGCAAGCGCATGGATGTCGGCACACGCCAAACAGAAATCCGGTTGGGCCGCTTCTTCGGCGGCTCTGGTCGAGACGATGGCCGCGTGCGGCGCGCAAAGGCCGCACACTCCAAACTGGCAAAGGCAGCGCAGCCAATCCTTGATGAGCTATCAGCCTAACCGAAGGCCCACTCTCTAACAGGGGTGAGCTTTCTTCTAACAGAAAGGAAGGTACGATGACTACACGACTAGAGCGAGAAGCAGAAGCGTTCGCCCGTGGTGGGACGGACGCTGTGAACGAGGCGCGCGGCTGCGACGCTGGCCCGCCGCCGTATTGCGACCGGTGCGGGGTTGCACACTTCGATGAATGCTTGAGCGAGACCATGGAGGACCTCGTCGAGGACCTCTGCGAGTATGCAACGAACTGCGGCGAGCACTACGCGGACCATATCGTGGACCTTGGCGACAACCCGACCAGGAGATGTCGGTACGAGGAGCTGCGCGACAAGGTCCGCCGTACCATCGCCAACAAGATTGAAGGCGAGCGGCTTTGCGGCCATTCACGCAAGAAGGTGATTGATGCAGGCTACGAAGCCTTCGACTACCAAGTGAGCACGGCGCATGGGTTCGACCCCGAGGCCATGGTGCACAACGACGCTGGCGTGCGATTCGTCAACGTGTACCGAGTCGACCGCTGCTACGGCGGTCCCGAGGAAGGCGGATGGTACTACGACGCTGGCGAGATTGTGGAAACGCACATCGTCGTTGGCGAGCAAGCGGCTCGTCTTCTCAGCAACGCGCTCATTGCTGGGCGCTTCTCGAACGAAGGCAGTCGAGGGCTTGGCAGCGTGCTGTCTGCCGGAGAGTGGCGCATCTGCGTCGAAGACTGCCCCGGGGAAAACTTCCCGAAGGAGGCGCAGCGGTATGAGTGAAGAAATGGCAGCACCGATTCTCTTCATCGGGCTGTGCCTTCTTGGCGCGGCCTTTTCTTTCCACATGGGCCGAGTGGCTCAAAAACGACAGGAGTCCAAAAATGACGAAAGCATTTGATAGCGAGGCGTTCCGGCGCTTCACCAACGCATGCGGGGATGCACATGCGGCTGCCACCCGCGTGCTCGAAACCTACGACGACTGGTTGGGCGATTGGGAGTGCGATAGCACCGGCTTCTTCGCTGACATGACCTCCGTTGCCGAGGATGAGCGGTGCTCGATTGATGAACTGCTCGAGGCCGCGTCCAGGATCGACTGCTGTGACTTCCAGGACAGCCTGGCGCGGACAATCGAGATGGAACTCACCGGAGCTGGCAAGTCATGAAACTCGTCCGCTTCGTATTCACCGCTGCCGTCTATCTCTGGATCGGCATCATGTTCACATACGAACTGCTCAACTGAAAGAAGAACAGAATGCAGACTGAAACCCAAACAACCATCGAAGCGGTCGCCGTTGGCGACGTATTCCGTAGCTCTTGGGGCTACGACCAAACGAACGTTTGCTACTACCAGACTGTGCGTGTGTCGAAGACCGGGCGCACCGTCGTTGTCCGTCGCATCCAGCACGAGCAGGTGTCTGTCGACGGATTCATGTCAGGCCGCGTTCGACCGAGACCAAACTTCTTCGTCGAACACGAGCCCGATAAGCGGAAGAAGGTCCACTGGACCGGTGCCGGCCGTGCGTTCTTGAGGATGGAGTCCTTCGAGTACGCCTACCGCATGAAGGACGTGAACGCGACCAGCCCAAACAGTTGGTACGCCTGAAAGGAGAAATACAATGTCAGAAACCAACGAACGAGGAAACACGATTGAGCGCGCGTTCTACTGCAACCGCGAGCGCTACCACTACGACTTCAAGGCGTGTCGCCGCAAGGATGGCTGGAAGCAGTACGACACAGAACAGGATGCCTGGTACTTCGGCGTCTGGGTGCATCTTGAAAAGCGCGTGATCGTCACGTTCGCAGAAGGCGACGAGACGAGAGTCACATGCCCCGACGACCTATCGCTCAAGGCAGAGCTGATGAGCATGGAGTCGTTCTACGGGGAGCCACCGCCTGCTGCAATCGGAGTCGATGCGGACGGCACGGTGACCCAATACTTCGACCCACGACCGGAGGTGACTCCATGATGGAATACAAAGAACTGCACCGCACGGTTACGGGCAAGGTCGTTGAGATGCAGCCCGGCGATGGAACCCGCTATGTGCTGCTTGTCGCGATGACAGGCATGTCCGGACTAGACAGCGTGGTCGTGACCGCGACCAACCTGTTCCGCCGCCCTGCTGTAGGCTTCGGACCGGACCACCTTGACCAGTTCGTCGAACACGCCAACGATGTCATGCACTACTCCTACGAGGAGTACCGGCTCGGCGTCGAAAACCATGAGTGGCTGAAGTCCACGTTCTTTCCGTTCGCGAAAGACATTGGCATCAACCCGTGGACGCTGCTGGCGATGATGCATGCTGCATGCCGCGTGACCGGGAGGGTAAAGCCGTGAGTCTCGTCGTCCGCTACGGCAACAAGCGCCCGGTTCGCACTTCGATCTCCGCACTCGCGGAACGGGGTGCAGCCGGGAGGGACTGGTACGAGCAAAGCCGCGTGTCTATCGTCGAGTACGCCTGCGAGCAATGCGTGGACCCTGGCTATATCTACGACGTGATCGCCATCCTCTCACCGCGCGTGTCCGTTGCGCGCAACACGTCGATGGCTTGCGAGTACATCGAAACCGGCGACATCGCCAGAGGTGTTATGAAGTCGCGCCGGATGGCGCTCGACTACTACGAAACCTGGGGAACCTTCAGCGGGCCCAAGGTGAACGCATTTGCTCGAGCCCTGCGTGGCGACAGCGATGCGTGTGTTGTGGATGCTTGGCTCTTCCGCGCCTTCGGCGTGCGGTTGCAAAACATCCAGAACTACCGCCGAGTCGAAACGAGGGTGCGCCGGGCAGCGAAGCGGTTGGATTGGCCAGTCGCTGAAACGCAAGCCGCCCTTTGGGTCGGCACTCGTGAAGCATGTGGCTTCACGAAACATCAACCACTGACATTGGAGGCAGCATGAACAACAGAACAGTCGACTTGGACCAAGAGGCTGCACGCAACCTCTCCGTCAACGACTGGGTCGAATATCTCGGCAGGGTCTACCGCGTCGAGGTAGTCGAGATCGCTGACGTGATCATTTCCGACAGCGACGGCGCGGAGAAAAGGGTCGGTGCCGCACAGGTTGCTCGGCTTTCGCCCGAAGCACGGCCCATCGAGAAGAGTGGAATCGAATACGACAACGAGCGGCGAGACTTCGTCGCACAGATGGAAGGAAAAGAAGATGAGTAACAACCCAAACCCAGGAATGACCGCTCTCACGATTGAGCGCGGCATCCTGTATGACACGCTGCGCGCTGTCGAACATACGATGAGCGCAGACATGACAAGGCCACATCTAGCCGGGGCCCTGTTTGTGTTCAGCTCCGACAAGTTGCTTGTCGTCACAACCGACGGGCATCGGCTCACCAAGGCGACGCGGCGCCTGAAGGACGGAAGCTGCCTTGGCGACGACCGCTCAGTCCTCATCGACGCTGCCAGTGTCATCAAGGTCCGCAAATCCCTGCGGTGCAAGAAGTCGGAGGCTGACCGAGATGTGAGTGTTCTGGCCGACGAGTCTGGCTTGGAAATCAAGCTCGACGGCCAGACACTCAACTGCAAAGCAGTAGACGCATCCTTTCCGCCCTACGGGAAGGTAATCCCATCGAAGCGTGAGATCAAATCCGCCAAGGAGCCCGAGTCCTTGGAATCAATGAGCGGCGACGATCTGCTCGCCGAGGCGTATGCGCTCCAACGAGACCTCGCATCGATGGTCAATGTTTGCCCCGCATACCTGGCGGATGTCGGCAAGGCCGCTGCCGAGTTCGGCTGCGGGGGCATCGTGCTTCAGCCAGTGTGCGGCGCGATGGACCCGATGAGGTTCGACGGGATCGCGGACGGCAATGGCGAGATCGTTATCATCGTCATGCCGATGAGGCAGTGATGTCTGATTCCTACATCGCCCGCGAGATACTGTTCAAGTATGGTCGCAGGCGGACCCTTCGGGGCCCGATCAGCCATTCCGGTCTTGCTGTGGACTTGCTGCGAAGCATCGTTCCCGATGACACGCAGGAATCGTTCATGGTCCTCTACCTGGACGCAAAGAACATGTGCGTCGGGTGGAAGGTTCTCGGCACAGGCGACGGCACATCGTGTGCTGTAGATATGCCGGCCTTATTCAGGGGAGCGATTGCGGCCAGCGCTAACGCGATCCTTGTCGGGCACAACCATCCATCAGGATACACTACGCCGAGCGCGCACGACCTGGAGCTAACCGATGGCATCTGCAAAGCCGCGAAGCTCCTCGGCTTCAGGGTGCTCGACCACGTCGTCATTGGCGACGACTACACATCGCTTCGAGACAATGGCCTTTGGCCGAAAGGAGATGCAGGCAATGACTGAGAGCATCAACCCCGTGTCGTTCATGTCTAAGTCGACCGAACGATACAAGAAGGCGTGCGCAATCCTGAGCGGCCTTCACTACACGCCCATTTGGGAACAGGAGATTGAAACAGGTCTCCTGTCCCTGTGGGGACACAGCTCAACGCTGGTCATGGTCCAACAGGTATCCGATGGCGTTGAGCTTTACTCCAACCACAGCGGCAGAACATTCGCTGAAGTCGAATCGTGGGCTGCTGGCCTGAGAAAGTGAGGACAAGGCAAATGACCGCGACCAAACCAACGCTGGACCCCGCGTTCATCGATGACGTGGACGCCCACTATGCGATCAAGGCGATCAAGCAATATGACAAGGAGTGCTGCAGCGCCGACTATACCGACGTCGGCGAGCTTTGGCGGCTCGTTGCCGACTTGGTCAACGCACTCAACACAAACGAAGACGCGTGGCATCCTGGCGACCCTGATTCGGTCGGCAAGCTGCTGCGCGATGAAGGGGGTTGCAATGGGTAACCCGACGATTCCATCCGATGCGAAGGAGCGTCTTTGGGAAGCCGCCAAAACTGCTACCTCTGGCGCTGCAGCCGCGGCATACCGTCACGCGCTGCAAATCATCGAGTTGCCGGGTGAGTCTTTCGCCACTCGCGTGTGCCCGGAGTGCGGCTCCGACAATGTCGATGCCACTTGCTGGATCGACATCAACACCGGCGTGGTCTCTTCAACCGAGGGGCCGCTCGAATCCATGTACTGCAACGGGTGCGGCGAATGCATCTACGGCACCCTGGACAAAGACGTATGGGAGCAATGCGATGACCGACGACGATAAACCAAACTGCCTCACGCTCGAAGAGATGCAGGGGCTATGGGTGCAGGCCGACGACTGGAAGCCCGATGTCTGAAGGCCGGCGCTGTTCTGCGTGCGGCAGCGACCAGGTCGAGAAACTCTTCCTTGTGTGGGTTGACGCCAACACTCTGGAGACGCTCGACGACTACGGCCCGGCCGATGAGCTGGGAACGTTCTGGTGTCGCACATGCCAAACCAATCCAGAGCACATTGACGGCGAGCCGCTGCATGGCGAAGCGCGTCGTCACGCTGTCGCCGATCGCGTGTGCAAGGCATGCGGCGCCAACTGCAACGACCCGGACTGGGGTTCATGCCATGAATGCGGCAACCCCATCGAGATACCGCCAAACATAGAGCTTGGCGGCTGACAGAGAAAAGGCGGCTCCGTGCTGGGGCCGCCTTTTCTTGTAGGTCGCTGGTACTCTGATGTCAGGGGGAGTGCGACCTGCGCCGGTCTCTCTTGTGCCCGTTCAACCCATGAGTCGTGACTCGGAGCATGCCCAGTCTGCCCCTCCTCAGATGCTTGTGTCTATACCCGTCCCCTCGATTGTTGCGTCAGTTGCGTCAAGGTGCTGGAGTTGCGGAAGTTTGTGGTGTGCATTGCACCCACAGTCTCCTCCATTTCTTTACCCCCCGCGCTGGCTTGTGGCCGTGTTGCTGGTGTCCTGCAATCGCTGGCGCACGCTCTGCGCGCTCACGCGATACTGGAACCGCGGCCTCGTTGCCTCGATCTTCCCTTCTTCGATCAGCCTGTAGACCGTGTCCTGGGAGACACCCATCGCCCTAGCCGCCTGTGCGACGCTCATCGTCTCTTCGCCCATGCTTGCCCTCCCGCCATTTTTCTCCCGCCTCCTTCCGCTCCCGAACCAGACTCCGATACTCCTGCATGAAGCTCCCTCTGCCGTAGCGGACGATTGCGCCCACACGCTTTGCGCTTAGGCCCCATGGCCGCCCTATGTCACCAGCTAGGGCCGGAACCCTCCTGAGACCTAGCGGCGTGTCCCTGAGCTCGCCTACCACCCGTCCAAGGAGGATGTCCACGCACGCCGCCCATCCGATCTGCCAGTCCTTGCCCTTTGGGTATAGTCGGTGGAGCGTCTCCTCGAACCTGACGCGGCGCACTGCCACCTCGAGCGTCTCCGTTTCGCCGCTGTTCACATGCCCCTTGCCGACTGTGAGCAGCGCAAGGGACCACCGCCGATGATCACCGTGGCGCTCGTGAGCCTGTCGCTCAGCCTTCTCGACGCCATGAAGATTTGATGCCCAACTCATCACCCCGCGCCCCGGAAGCTGCTCCTGGACAAGGTCCGCCCACCAGTGCATCGCTTCATCCGCATCGCGAAAATCCAGCGAGCGCTCATGCTGACGCGCCGGCGTTGGTTTCGGTTTGTCCTCCGCCGCCTCCTGCACGAGGTTGCGCAGTCGGCACGCATTGCACATCCCGCAGTTGCATGTGCTTCGGAGCTGCCGCCACGTCTCCGGCGTAAGCACTGGCAGACCGTTCACCGGGTCGATGAAGCTCGGCGCGGTCTCTGCGACAGCCTCGCTTCCGTATTCCGTCACAGGCTCCGGCGGCTCGAGCACGGCGTCGAATGCGCGACCCTTGCGGTCACGTGGCACCACGGCCTGACGCGCCCGTTCCGATTCTGCCAGCTTCGCGATTATCCTGAGACACAGGACACAGTTGACATCGTTCAAGGTCTTCGCCGCAAGCACGTTTGTCCATCCGCAGATCGCTGTCGGCAGCGGCCCGTCCTGCTCTACCATCCAATGTCTCTTCGCCCGCGTCATTCTCCCCTTAGAGCGGCTCCGGGCCTTCTGTGCTCAGCGCTCCCGTCAACGAGCTCGCCACCGCGCGTTGCTTCCATGCCTCATCCAGCCTTTCGAGTTCCCGCCTGAAGTCCGCCCGGGTGATCAGCGGGGTCAACCCCGGGAGGGTCCCGGTGTCGTGATACCTGCGATGGCACCCGCGAGGTCCTGCACACAGTGGAACCGTTCTGTCGTCTCCAACCTTTCGCCCCATCGCCCCATCGCCTTTGAAAGCGACATGGTGAGCCTCGCTTCTTGGCGCAGCGCCGCAGTGCATGCAGCTCATGCGACGGACCCAGTCTAGCCGTTGCTTGCTCCGGTATACTTTGCGCTTGAAGAAGCTAGGCATCGAATGTCCTCGACTTTGCGACAGCGAGCCCCTTTAGGTGCTTGTCAACGTGCATGCATACAGACGCTGCCAACTGAGCGAAGGTCGTGCCTTTATCCGCTGTGAGCACGCATCTTCCGTAGACCGGCACGTCCATGTCTGGCTCTTTCGTTGACCATGCCGTTTGGTAGACCGTTCTTGGCGGGTCGTACTCCGTGCCAATCTCCACAACGTCAACACGCAGGGCGCGAGGTTGCCCATTTACCCAGGCTTCGATCACGAAGTTCATCTAAACCTCTGCGGAATCACGTCTAGGACCTCTGGCGCCATCGTTGCATAGAGTCCGATCAAGCAAGCCTCCGCCTGATCGTGCTGTTCTGGTTTTAGCTCCAGGCCGAATCGCTGATTCGCAGACATGACGGCGACAGCCTTTGCGGCTCCCTTCCCAACGCGCCCGCCGTATATCTTTGACCGCCATCTCTGCATGTGTACCGAAACCACCTTTGGCGCTGGCTGCGAGTGTCCCAGTTTGCGTGCACGACTCCACTGTAACTTCAGGGACCTCTTCCAAATTGACCATGCCGGGCCAGCGCCGCCCCAGCTCCGTGGCCCTTTGCCTTTTGGGTGTCCCCATGATTCGCCCACCATGACCAGCGTCTCTCCGCGACGAATGGCTTGTGTGAGCGCATACCCTGCCCACCGCTCAACAAGATTGGAGTCGATGTCTACCTCTGTCGACTCCGATAGAGTGCCGCGCAGGAACAGCGCAACGCCGGATGTGGCGCCTGGGTCAACGGCTAGTATCGTCGCGCGATGCGGTTTCACAACGGCCCTCCACTTGCCGCGCCTCGAGCTGATCAAGACCGAGCCCCGCTGCCATTCGGATTACGTCCGTGGTCCTCAGACGGAGATGCTTGTACTCTGGCCGCTTTCGGAGAACTGCCACTGCATCCTCTGCCCGCTTCACTTCTGCGGCCTCGAAACTCACGCTCAGGGTTGTTCGCTTTCCTTTGGTCTTTTCCATCTAGTCCTCTCCGTGCCGGCATCTACGCCGGCGGTTGTTACTTCCGCTAAGGGCCATGAAACTTCATCTGTGCTCCACGAGCACGATACCAATGTCCTCGAACGCGGCGACGAATGCGTCAGGCTCCGGGCCGAAATAGAATGCCGCCGTTGGGAATGGCGCCGCGTAGGTCGCGCCGACAAACTTCACCCGCCCTTCGAGCTCGACATAAAGCCGGCAGTGCTCCTGCAGTGTCCGATAGAACCTGGCACCGGGGCGTGCTGCAGGCAGGGCGACTACATGGCCGCAGCGCCGGGATTCGATTACTGTCTTCACCGCCCAGTCTCTTGCACGAGAATACGGGAAGTTCACAAACGCGAGCCCGTCGCATGACCAGTCACGCTTGAGCCCATCGTCGGCCTTCGTGAGGAACCGCGCCGCCCCGGTCTGGTTGGAACCAGACGTGCATGGGTCGAGCTCGATCGGCGCGATCATCCTAACCCTCTCCATAATCGGCTCTGGCGTCTCCCAGTCATCTCTGCCCACGTCCAGCGACGAGCGATGCTCTATCCGTTTGCGCGCAAGCCTCGCGCTCGCCCTGGCCTCGATCTCGGCCTCCGCATCCTCCTCGCTGAACACCCAAGCGTGCTGCGTCACTTTGCCGCACCCGGGCACGTCTCGATGTGCATCCTGTGTCCCGGCCAAGGCCAGAACCTCACTCTGTCTACGTATCCTGGCTCCCTGCGGAACCGGAACCGCCGCCCGCGTCGCACGGCTTTGGCGTCGAACGCGAGCCAGTATCCGTCCAAGCCTCGAAGCCACCTGATGCGCTCTCCACACGTCCGGCACCTGCAGACAGTCATGACGGCCTGGCCAATGTCGCGGCCAAGTATTGCATGGGCCGGATTCATAGCGACAGCTCGCCCTGCTGCAGAGCCATCGCCGCCTCCGGGCACACATGCTTGGCGTGGCCCTTGCCGATGACGGTTGAATATGCGACGGGCGTCGGGTCATTGCTGAGCACAAAGCGGTTCCCGGTTTCGACTTCCGCGAGCTCGAACGCGACGAAATGACCCTTTGTGTTTTGGGCCCAGGTGATGGGGGTGTTGCAGCGGCAGATTTGGATTTTCACGGCATGACCCTCCCAATCCCCGCCAGCATTTCGTCAACCGACCCAGGTGGCGGCGAGGCGTCCTCGCCGTAGCCGTCGAGCTTGGCTTGCAGCGCCCGGTTCTCCTGGTCTTTCCGCTCCCGCAGCCGCTTGGCATTGGTGGCTTCGGGGTCGGGTTCGTCCTTGGGGGCGATCACAGGCGGCGCGTAGACCTCGCCAATGCACTTGAGCAACTCCCGAGGCTTGAAGTCGCACTTCTGGCCCCAGGTATGGCTGAACCAGTTCTCGAGCAGGCGCTTGCCCACAACCGCCTTGGCCACACCCTCGCTGCTGGCCTGCCGGTCAATCCAGTCCGCGATGCCCTCGACCTCGACCGTGTGCGATGAAGGGTTCCAGAGCAGCCCGCGCCGGTCCTCGTACTGCCTGGCGAACGCTGCGAGGACACGGCCATAGGTTGACCGCCTGGTCTCGGTTCCCCTTTCTGAATTACCTATCCTATCCCATCCTATCCTATCCCATTGTTCGGCGTCTCCGACACCGTCCCCGGACGCGTGACCTTTTGCGCAATCATTGGCTTTTTCATGTGGACGCGTGACGGGACGCGTGACGGGACGCGTGACGGTTGCGTCCACAGAACGTCGTGCCTTGTCACGCTCCCTGTACCGCCGCCTGCGCTCCCTTGCGCTCTCCTGGCGGTCCTCGATTTCACTTCGAGTCTCGTTCCATTTCTCCCACTCATGGAACACGTAGCCCGAGTCTGAGTGCAGCCAGAGCCCCACGTCCACCAAAATCTCCGCCAGAGGCTCTGGGTCGTCTAACCCGATGACCCGCAGCTGCCGGCGTGTGATTTTCCCGTCTGTCTTGTGCTTGGCGCAGTACGTGCCAGCGAGCACCCATAGCGCGATGGAGCCTGGGTCCACATCTATGGCGTCTAGAGTCTTTGGGTGGTCCGCAAAACAGTCGTCTACCTTGAACGTCGGCACGGGCCCATCTACCTAGGCGCCTTGCTGGCCTCGAGCGGCAACGGGCGCTGCTTCTCTTCTGGGCGCATGGCCCTGGAGAACACCACTTTACCGGTGTCATTGCGGACAATGTCCACGCGCTCCGCCGTGTAGTTCTTGACTTCCTCGACTTCCACGTCCCTGACCTGACTGCGGCTGCGGGATTCATCGCGCAGAGCCGACGCACGCATTTCCAGGCGAAGAATCGCTGCCTTCGCGTCTGACTTTCTCGCAGAGTCCTCTTCTTTTATCTCGTCGATTTGGTCGAGCAGACGCACAACCTCCGCGTTGCGGTCCTGGACCTCGGCCTCTGTGAGACCCACTGGCAGCTTCTCTGTTCTCATGCGCTCCTCGCTTTCCTTTGTTCTGGATGAATCCCCTTCGCCCTCCGGTGCTCGCTGACACGGTGGCGGAGACGGAAGAACCCCCTGTGCTCAGGGTAAGTGACTTCGAAGACCCTGGCGAATGTTGCAGCGTAGTTATTGTTGACCTTGAACCCCTCCGGGTCCGGGCCAAACCTCGCGGACTCGTGGCGGAGATACTCGACTATGGTCTTGTGGCCATAGTGCTCCCGTCCCCGGTGGATCATCGCGAAGGCTTCGTCGCAGAACACTCGCCAGAATACTGGATTTTCTCTGAGGTAGTCTTGGGCCGCGGCCTCTAGTTCGTCGCAGCGGGTCAGCCTCGCGGGCGCCAAGTATTCGGAGCCAGGAAGCTCCAGTTGATTCGCAGCCTCCCCCATCACCGTCCTCCGTCAGGCGTCCCCCCAGTAGAGCTCGTCCATGGACAGGCCGAGTTCCCGGGCGAGCTTCGCAAACCCGCTCAGCTGAGGCACGTTGTCGCCGAGGAACCACCGCCGAACCTTGTCCTCGCTCTCACCGATCTGGCGCGCGACCGCTGCGAGGGACGGAATCCCGGACTCTTCGAAGGCTGCCCTCAACTGCAGGGGAAGGTCTGTCTCGCACTGTCCTTGCATGTGCGCTCTATGCCATGCGCTCAACCGCTCTGTCAAACACTCTTTTGCCCCCGCCCCATGACTGGACCCGAACCGCATCCCAGTCTCCTATTTTCGGCCTGTCTACAAGCAGCCTCACGGCCTTGGGGCCAGCCTCCTACACTCACCCTCACTGCCCCTGGGGAAATGGCCCTATGGCGCTCCTACGCGGGGCAATCACCACCTCTCAGCCAAACTCTTGCTCCAAGCAGTCTATCAGCGGCTCTCCCAGCCTTTCGCACCCTTGGACCTCTTACCATACCTCCGGGTCCAAACGGCGCTCACAGGCCCCTCTACACGCCTACAATCGGCCATCAAAACCAGCCCTTACAATTCACCCATAAAGGCTAAGACTCTCCCGGCCAGACCAACTCCGGCCCCGTGTAGGGTGGTCTCCCACCTAAATTCGCATGTCCCATGGCATGTGTCAGAGCGCATGCTATGCAACGCATAGATGCGATTACACCTAGGAGGCAACATGACTGGAGACCAAGACCCGGCTGGCGACAAGAGGTTCATTGTGATCGGGTCCGACGGGAGACCGGAGACCGTGACCGCCAGGAACCGGAAGCATGCCGCAACGCTCGCGTTCTCAAGCGCCCTCTTCGAAAAAGACGCCGAAGTTCGGGTGCTCGACTTCGAGAAAGGCAAGCTGTACCGGCGCGGCGTCGTCGCGATGCTCATCTAACATCCGCAGCGACTCGATGCGATGGCAAACGGCCACACAAACCAGTACGAAGCACTCGCCGAAGCGTTCATCGTGTTTGGCTCGATGCTGAACGACAAACTCCGCGCACACGACTACCATGTGTGCGCGGAGATGCTCCGGCGAGTCACCAACGGCCGCGGACCAACCGGAAACAACGAACAGCGGCGGCGGGTGTTCCTGCGGCTCTTGGATGGAGGGAATGTTAATGAATGAAAAAATGAGCTTCGCGGAGTACAGGGCGCTCCCCGGCGTGAACTGGAGCAGCCTCAAAAAAATGGCTACTAGCCCGCTGCACTACAAGCACGGCATGGACACGCCCGACGACAAGGGGACTGTCGCCATGCGCCTCGGACGGGCGCTTCATACAATGATCTTGGAGCGCGACAGCTTCGAGTCCCGTCACCCGGTGTTCGATGGCAAGTCTAGGAACTCCAAAGCATGGAAGGAGTTCACTGCCGAACACCCTGGCGTCGACCCGCTGACTGCCTCAGAAGCTGAGCAGGTCTCAGGCATGGCGTCTTCCATCGCGGCATCATCGCTGGCCATGAAACACCTGAGCCACGGCGTGAGCGAGAAGACGCTTCGATGGGACTCTGGTCTCGTCTACCGGTCCCGCCCCGATGGCGAACCCCAACCCATCCTGTGCAAAGGGCGCTGTGATTCCGTGAACGGGCATCTCGTTGAGCTCAAGACCTGCAACGGTCGCGACTTCGCGCCAGATCGTTTCGAGTCGCATGCTGCGCGGCTTCGGTATCACGGACAGATTGCGTACTACGCGGACGGCCTTGCAGCGCAAGGTTACGAAGTCGACAACGGCCCGGCCATGATCGTAGTTGAATCCGAACCACCATTCGACTGCGCTGTCTACGTCGTGAAGGCCGAGATCATCGAAGCCGGACGCGGTCTCTACCGCAAGCTGTTGGGCAAACTGCGCGATTGCCTCGAGTCTGACACGTGGCCCGGCGTGTGCTGTGACAAAGAACTGAGCCTTGGCCTTCCTGCCTGGGCAGAATGGGAAACACTGGAAGCGGCAAAACCGATCACGATCGGCGGTGTCGCGTTAGGAGGATGACATGGATGCAAGACTGCTATACCCAAACAAATACATCGGCGCCGCTGACCTGCGAGGCAGGGACGTTACGATGACCATCGACAGCGTCATAGTCGAGGACCTGAAGACCAGCCGAGGCAGTGAGGAGAAACCCATCGTGCGGTTCGCTGAGCTGGCCAACCGAGGTAAGAACAAGCCGCACCTGTGGGTCATGAACAAGACCAACGCGATGCAGATCGCCGGCGTCCTCGGTAGCTATGAAGTCGACGACTGGATCGGACGCCGGATCACTCTGTACCCTACGCAGTGCGAGGCTTTCGGCGAGACCGTCGACTGCGTCCGCGTACGCCCGACAGCACCACCACAGAAGCGAGGCTCTCAGCAAGAACCCCCTCCCGAAGTTGATGACTCCGATGACTGGCCTGGCGATGACATGGGGCTTCCGCAATGAGTGGCAAGCGACCCGACTTCGACGTTGTGATGCAGAAGAAGACGCAAGGCAGCGAACGCGGGCCTAGCGCTCGAGTTGGCGCGGCTTGGCGGATCACCAAGCGGGATACCGGGGATGACACTGGCGGCATCAGCATCGAAATCAATGTGCCTGTCGTGATGTCACCCGGTTGGAGGCTCGCTCTGTGGCCTAGCCGCGATAACACCCGCAGCACTCACGACAACAAGGCGGCCTCAACGCCGCCGCCCGCCGACGAGTTCGGTGACGATGACATTCCGTTCTGAAGGAAACTGACATGAAGAAAATAATTCTACCCATCAAAGCTAGCTACGTGCCGCACTGGTCCGAGTGGGAATGCGTGCGCGAGTTCATGCAGAACGCGAAAGACGAGGACGACCTCACCGGCAACCAGATGACGGTGTCCTTCGACAGCGTCCTGCGAATCAAAAACGCTGGTTCCGATCTCTCGCCCGGAGCGCTGTTGATCGGCGAAACATCCAAAGACGGGACCCAAGCGCGAGGCAAGTTCGGCGAGGGGCTGGACCTGGCTCTGCTTGTCGCGGCTCGCCAGGGCATTGCGCTGCAGATCGAAACAAAGCGCGAGCGCTGGACGCCTGTCATCGAGCACGTCCCGACATACGATGCGGAGTGCCTGGTAATCTACATCGACAAAATGGCTCAGGAAGGCACCGGGGTCACCGTCGAGATGGGAATCTCACGCGAATCGTGGGCGATGCTCCGTCACAGGTTCCTGTTCCTAGGCGATGAGTCCAAAGACCGCGTTGACACGCCAAGCGGATCGATCCTGCTGAGCCCGTCTCACGCTGGATTGGTATTCGTGAAGGGGATTTTCATCCAACGACGCGAAGGCCAGGCGTTTGGCTATGACCTCGCGGACGCCGAGATCGACCGTGACCGGCGCATGATCGATTCGTTTGACCTCAACTACCGACTCGCCTCCATCCTCTCGAGCGCCGTGTCCGCCGACCCGGAACGCATGGCAGCCAAGGTGTATGCCATGGTCCAGGACGGCTCTCTGGACACCCACGGAATGTCCCGCTGGAACACGACCGTGCAGTTCCGGCGGATGCTCGCTCAGCACTTCATTAGCGCATACGGCCCGAGCGCGTACCCAGTCACGACGTTGTCTGCTGCATCGAGAGTCGGCACGCACGGAAGGAAGGGCGTGCTTGTCAACGATGGGATGGAGGCAATGCTGCGCGAAGAGTTTCCTTCCGTCGAGATGATCGAAGAGGAAGCCGCGCGCGAAGTTGGGAGTGTTTGGGGCCGCGAAGAGCTGTCCCCAAACGAGCTAGAGAATCTCGACAGGGCGCTCGCATGGGTAGAGCCTGCGTCGGCTACGTTGGCGCGCAGTCTTTCTGCTGCGCGGTGTCGCCTGAGCATCGTCTCTTTTTCAGGAAGCACGAAAGAGCGTTGCATCGAAGAGACGCGGCAGACGCAAATGGCGCGCAGCCAGCTTGCGCAGCCAAACACGGCGCTCAGGGCACTGGTGCGCTGCGAGGCTCAGGCTATCGCATTCGAGTTGGGCAATGGCACCAGCGCAGGCAACGTCCGCGACGACCTATGGTCGTTGATGTTCGAGCGTGCGATCGAGGGATACGACGGCGCGAAAGAAAGCGAGGCGGCAGAATGAAAATCCGCAAATGGCTCGGCAAGGCGTGGCAGGGCATGGCTGGGCTCTGCATGGCCGCGCATGGCTGGGCTCGGCAAGGCGATGCAAGGCAAGGAAACAGGGCTGCACGGGTGCGATTCCTTTGCAGTCCACCGAACCCGGCGTGGCACCGCCAGGCATGGCTAGGCAGGGCGAGGCGAGGCACGGCAGGGCAAGGCAAGGTTTGGCGGCGATTGGTGCTGCCGGAAAGGCAAAGGCGATGAAACGAATCTGCGTAACGATAGAGGGGATAACCCCGCTTTTGATGAACCGCTTCACCGAGGAGGCGTCGATCCAGATCGACAATGGCAGTAGCTCGGTATTTCGCGGTGACAAGGAAGGCACGCCTCGTGAGC
>Ga0114931_10004267_pt1 | contig 17859 bp, 14 predicted proteins | sample 2SBtaG_FD_89579 | JGI IMG/M metagenome (GOLD analysis project Ga0114931, IMG submission 89579) | Deep subsurface microbial communities from Kolumbo volcano to uncover new lineages of life (NeLLi) - 2SBTROV14_V59a metaG | ecosystem: Environmental > Aquatic > Marine > Volcanic | place: Kolumbo...
ATTGAAAAGCAATTGACGACCCAGTTCCTGCGAAAGCCTCACGGCACCGGCCGCTCTTTGCACCGTATTGCCGGTGTTCTTGAACACATTGTTGACCACGAGTCGCAGCACCAGTTCATCGGAAAGGTCGTAGGACAGCGTCATGTCGTGTTCGATTCCGGCGCTGGTCTTCCTGATAATGTTACCGTTCTCATCCGCAAAGGTATCATCTCCGTTCGGATCCAGCACGGTGCCGTCCTGCAAACGAACCCGCCAGAAATAACTGAAGCGGTCCCAGGTGTAGGTGGTGTCGATGTTGAACTGCCACTTGGGGTTGCTGAAACTCCCAATCACCTCGCCCTGATCCGTCCCGGTCACGCTCACCGAGTTCTCCACGTTGTGGATCCCCTGCACGTGAAAATGCAGATCGCCGTAATCATCGTCGGCCATACTGTCGTCGAACAATCCCAGGATGTCCGTAACGCTAATGACGTAATCCGCGTCGAAGGTCACCGCCTGGAACTGTGAGTTGGCCGCGTTGGACTGACCGGTCTGGAAATCGATGATCTGGTGGTTTTCATCACGCTGGAAACGATCACAGAACTCGTTGGGGAAATCTGCCGCATCAAAACAGGCCTGGAAAATCTGCGTGAGGTTCAATCCGACGATGCGATCGCCGATTTCGATGTTGATGTAATGGGCCGAGATGTTCAGCCCGGAAATGTAATCCGGCACGTAGGCAAAGCCAAAGGTATAAGACTTGGCAATCTCGTTTCTGAGGTTCGGATTACCGCCATCACTGCCCATCGCCGTAGCGTTCACCACGTTGGAGGTGAAGTTGTCCGGGTCGGCAATCCCCGATGCGATACAGTTGGCCCGGCGCCGGGCCGGATCGGGGCCATCGTCGACATTACGCGCATCGCAGGGGTCGTTGCCAAAGCCAAACACGCTGGCCCTGGGTGCGAACAGCTCAACCACCGACGGGGCACGGATCGCCTGGGTGAAATTACCCTTGAACTGCAAGCCGCCGAACACGCCCCAGGTACCACCTGCCGTATACGTCCTATCGGTACCCGCGAGCGAATTGTTGACGCTTCTGCCTTTGAATTCAGCGCTCAAGTAATCCACCATGGGGATTTCCATGTCTTCACTGATCAGCGGTACGTCAAGTTCGGCAAAGAATTCCTCGGTATTGAATCCGCCAAAGGTGTTCTGGATGGGTACGCTACGGGCCAAACCCAACTGGGTGAAACCATCGGAGGTGAAATCAGCCGACTCTTCCCGGTGCTGAAAGCCCAAGGCAACGGCAACCGGTCCAGCAGGCGCCTCGAACAGGTCGGTGCTGACACTGGCCTGGAAGGTTTTTTGGTTGATGTTGGTGGAATTGATCTGCTCCCCCTGGATGAATGCCAGCGCCTCGGGCGTGGCCCGGTTCATACCGAATACGTCCAGCGGGACACAGCCGTCGGCAAAGGGGTCGCCGGGAGCGGTAATCCCGTTGGGACCCGTGAAGGGGGTACCGTTGCCGCGCGCCTGTTCGAGTATGGCCCGACAGACGATATCGCCCGGCTGGATGCCACCGGCGCCACCCAGCAGCACGGTTTCCCGGTTGCGCACGGCATTGAACCCCTCCAGATTGGCGCCCAACTCGTCGATGTCCGCCTGGGTGAGCGCCACCGAGTCGATCGCGTTGATAAAGCGCCCATCGGTGATGCCGACCGTTCGGTTTTCAATGTTCGACTGCCCGAAATTGGCATAGACTTCCCAAGACACGTCGTGATCGGCGAAGGTGAAATCTCCCTTGAAGCCGCCAACCACCCGCCACAGAAAATTCTCACCACTATTGGATCCATTCTGTACCAGGTCATTGTTGAAGCGGCTGAGATAAAACTGGTCCAGCCCGTTGGCTTGCAGTTCACCTCGCGCCTGGTCGGTCAAAAACGGGTTGTCCGCCGAAAATTGCAGCGGCCCGCTGGTATCGCCGAAAATAAACGTCTGGAAGCCACCCTGATTGGTCAGCTCCTCGGCCTGCGAATTGAATACATTGAACTCACCGAATGCGGTTATGTTGGGGGTGAAGTCGTAGTGGCTGATCCCGGTGAAGGTAATGCGCTTGAGGGGAGACTGTAACTGGTTGACTTCGCTGAACAGGTCGATGCCGTCACCGCCGGCGGCGAAAATCGGCGAACCCGGCAGGGTCGTCCCCGGATGGAAGGGCACCAGATTTCCGGCCGAGTCGAACTGCAGGAAGTCCCCATTGGCGTTCACCGCGCCCAAACCGAATTGCGGGATCAGCGTGGGGCCAGGGGAGATAATACCGCCCGCGGTCAGGATATCGACACGTTGATCTCTGAAGATGCGGCGGATACCGTCGTCGTCCTGGCTGCCAAAGAAGGGCTCGTTGTCCGCCAGTTGGCTGCGTTCGCGACCCAAAACGCCGTTGACCACGTTGTATTCCACGCTCAGTGCCACGTTGCCCTTGCCGTAGGCGCTGTTGGCGCCCCAGGTGCCCTGCACGTTCCAGTTTTCCGGTTCGGTCTGGGTAAAACGCCCGTACTGCGAGGAAAAACGGAAACCTTCGAAATGGTCATTGAGGACCACGTTGATGGTGCCCGCAATCGCATCGGTGCCATAGGTGGGGGCGCCACCGATGGCCACGACGTCGAGATGATCGACCAATGCCACGGGGAGGGCGTTGAAATCCACCTGCAAGCCGCCGGCGGGGCCGGAAAAAATAGTGGGCGGGTTGGACGACACGAAACGCCGCCCGTTGACCACGGTCAGAGTTCTCTGCGAACCGAGGCCGAAAAAGTTGACCACGTTCTGGCCCACGCTGAAAGCATTTTGGGTGCCGATGTCCGAGGCCGCCGGTGCGCCAAAGGACGGTGCCTCGTTGACAATATCGGCGATGTTATTGATCCCGCGTTTTTGTATTTCTTCGGCATCGATGATGATGGAGGGTTCCAGCGTATCTGCGTTGGTTCTCTTGATCAGCGAACCTGTGACTTTCACTCTTTCGAGCTCTTCGGTGTCTTCTTCATCCGCATCGGCTTCGTCGGATACATCCGCGGCTTGCTGGTCGGCGGCCTGTTCCTCAACTCCGGCTACCAGCCCGGTGGCTTCCGCGCCAAATGCAAGCGCCAAAGCCGGCCATTGGGCCGCACTGATCTGGCCTGCATCATCGGCGACGCTCACAGCCGGCAAGATGACCGGAGCCATCGCCATGGACAGCAGGCCGATACGTACGGCCTTACTGATTTCAGACAACTTGGATTTTCTGCGTTTCATTATTTCCTCTGCTCTCGTGGACGCGGCAACCGACCCCGTGTGTGCACTACACCCAGACATTGCCCAATGTGACATCACCACTATCGGCAACCGCCAGGGGTCGATCCGCGCCCGTGTTGAGATTTTGGTTAAAAGAAAAAGCCTTTTCGTCCGTAATTTTTTTCAGTCCGTCGACTCACGCTACCCCAGTTACCGTGGCATGAATCCGGATGACGAACCGTAGGGATAGGTTTAACAGAAATTAAATGGTTTGTGAACTAGTTGTTAACAAATTTCATCGCCGCTCATTCTCTATTCAGCGACGGCAAAGTTCAGTTCACCGCAGAAAAAACAAGGGTCGAAATTGGACAGGAGTTGGCAGCCGTGGAATTCTCGAACGCGGCGGCGGCAGCTTCAGCGCTTGCTAGCCGCCTCTGACGGCAGTGCGAAGGAACGTGGCGGTAGCCGGCGCCAAACCAAAATCGTCGGCGGGTGTGACGCCTTGTTGACGCGCCAGCATGGTGATGACGGCGTAGTGGTGTACCGCATGGCTGGCAGCAAACACCAGCTCCCGTACCAGGGAACTTTCGACGCGAACGCTGTGGGCGTCCGAAACACTGATTTCCGTTTGCACGGCGACCGGCCGCGACAGTTGTTCGGAGGCAACGCCCGGCAACCAGTCCTTCACCGCTTGCAGTTCCGCCAAGCCGCTACGCCGGTTGCGTTCAACCGGGTTGCCGCGGTGGCGCAAGTCGTAATTCACGATGCCCGTATCCAGAGCCGCATGTAAGGCCTGAAAATGATCCAGCACATGGCGAATGTGCTGCCCGATGCTGCTCCGATACGGCTCCCCGGGTCGCGTATACTGCGCGTCCGTCAATTGCTGCAACAAGTCACTGGCCTGTTGCAGTATTTCTTGACAGCTCGTTAGTACATCGCGCATTACACATCTACTCCACAGAGGTCTTCGTACCGGCCACATCCGCCGCATCGCCCAATCTGGACATTCCGGAAGGGGTGAGGAAGCGTTTCAGGAATCGCCGCGGGGTACGCCGCAAATCCACCACCACCAAGCCGACCAGGGTGTTGCCGAAGGTCGGGTCCACATTAAAACATACGAAACGGCCATTCAAATTCAAATACTGCCGCAGCAATACCGGCAAGCCACGGCCGCCCTCCATGCGGCTGATCAGGCGTGACAGGGTACTGCCATTGGCCACCGTCTTGAGCATGTCGCGGGTCCACGGTGGGCGGCCCGCGCGAAAAGGCTTTACCGGCCGTACCGTGGCGGCATTCGCATCATCATAGTAATGCAGCGTGAGGCAATTAAACATCAATTGGCGTGCCAGGTGCGAATAATCCGCGCTGATGCTGACCGGTCCGAACAGGGTGTGATAACGAGGCTGATCGCTTACCAAACGGCCAATGCCGCGCCATAGCAGATTCAACACACCGAGGCTGCGCTGGTAGTCCGGATGCACAAACGAGCGGCCCATTTCGATACAGCCGCCCATATTATCCAAAAATGCGCGGTTATAGCGAAACAAGCTGCGCGTATACAAGGCGGTCACACCACCCGCTGCGATGAGCTGGTCCACAAAGCCGATACGGTAGGCGCCGGCGATACACTTGCGGCGCGAGTCCCATACGAACAGATGGCGATAAACCGCATCGAATCGGTCCAGATCGCAGGGTCGTCCCGTGCCTTCTCCGGCACCGCGAAAGCTCAATTCGCGCAAACGGCCAAGCTCCGGCAGAATCACTGGCAATTGTGCCGCACTGGCGCAGTACACCCGCAAATCGCGATGCGTATCCAGCAAACACCGCGCCGGCAGCGTGGCCAACTCCGCTTCCTGGCGCGCAGGTAAGGCAGCGGCGGCCAACTGTTGTTGGCTGCGCACGTGGCTCTGGGCGGCAGCCCCATTGGGGCGCGACAACAGAAAGGTGTGCAGGCGTAGGAAATCCGTAAGTCCGCGCGGATTTACAATTCCTTCGTAGTCTTTCGGCGGCAGCGCCTGTCCAACCCGCACGGAAATTTCCGCCCGGTTCTTATTCAATAACTGGCGCGGCAGCAGGGCCGTACGCAGACGCTTGTGAAGCAAGCCCGCCGCTTGGAACAGGGCGCTATTGCAGCCCTCGATAAACACCGGGACAACGCTCGGTTGGGTGCGCAGGCAGAGCCGTGCCAACAGCGGATTCCAGGGTGGCTCCACTACTCCACGTGCTTTTAGTTGCAACGCGGCGACCTGGCCCGCCGGAAACAACAGCAACAATCCGCCGCCGTCAAGGTGATTGTAGGCAGCCCGCAAGCCGCGCGCGTTGTCCCGTTGGGCGGCGGATGAAAGAACATCCACAGGCAGAAACAGTTCGGATAGTTCGGTGATCCGCCCGAGCATGGCGTTGGTGAGAATTTTCACGTCCGGCCGCCGTTGGCGCAGCATTTGCGCCAGCACAATACCGTCGATTCCACCAAAGGGGTGATTGGCAACCACCAGCACCGAGCCGGTTTCTGGAATGCAAGCCGGTGTGCCGCTGGCCAATCGCCAACGCACACCCAATACGGCGAGCGCATTTTCCAGGAAATCGTCCACTGAACCCGGCGGTACGGTCTGATACAGCTCATGCAATCGGCGCAGGCCAAGAAGGCGTTCCAGGCCGCCCGTAAGCCATCCCAGGCCGCGCTTCTTGGGCAGAACGAACGGTGAACGGGTCACTTCGCCCAGCGCCTCCATTACATGGCCTCCGGATACAGACGGGTCAGCCGGCGCTCGCGTCTCCATGCGTGAAACAAGGCCCTTAACGACGGCACGACAGCACCCCTGCGACGCTCTGCGGCGCCCAGCCTGAACAAGGTGCGGTATTGAAAAAACAAAGTCCGGTACAACTCGCGCAAGGTGGAACGGGAATCCCAGATATGCGCCGCTTCGCTGGCTGCTCCATTGATTTCAATGATGCGGAAATCGCGCCCAGCTCGCAACGACTGCAAATCCTTGTAACGCACATCGACGCGCGAGTAATAAATGCCGTCCAGGTCCGCAAATATGCCTTCCAGGGCTTTCGTTAACGCCGGCGTAATGTGTTCACGACCATCGCGAAACACGCTGCCCTGGCAGTGGCTGCCGGCGAACACCAGGGGCAGTTCCTCCCCGCCGGCCAATACGTCGTCCAGGCGTTGCTGGTGACGTTGCGTATACAGCTTTGCAAGGCGCGACACCCGGGCATCCTGCTGCATGAGCTCGCGAACGCTGCGAACACCGTCGCCTATCAGGGTGGGTGCGGATTTCAGCGTAATGGAATACAGTCGGCCCGGACCGGCGGCCGGGTCGCGGATAAAAAACAGACCCGCCTCGCCTTGCCAATCCACGAACTGTTGCAAAATCGCATCGGCACCGTGCGGAAAATCCGCCAAATAGGTGACCAGCTCATCGGCGTCTCGTAACAAACGAACGCCTGCGCCGCGGCAGCCGATGTCGGGTTTTGCGACCAGCGGGAAATCGATTCCGGCATCACGCGCTTGGCGCAGCGCCAATTGCGCCAAACCCTCCGGTGTTCGCTTCGTGTGGTTCCGGACCCGCACCCACGGAGCAATATAGGCCCGCGCCGCAGCGCCTGCACGGCAGAGAATTTCATGTTTCGAAGCGCCCGCCATTCCCGCCAGGGGAATACCGGGATTGGCGCACAGGGGTACGGTCATACTGCGATGCCGTATTGCCAATACCAGGCTGTACAACACAACTGGTGCATACACCAGCCACAAAGGCCAGAATTCAAAGGGTGCGACTACGCGAGGTTTGCGCTGAGACTCCGTCATTTTTTTATTTTGCTGTTTGAAACGTGAGTATCTGGTATAGATTTCGGCCTTCCTATGCAGGCATTCAAGCCCGCGTCTGACGGGCATCTACCAGTGCGCGACATCGTTTCAGCACCGCTTCGTAGACATCCAGATTTCCCTGCACCATGACCTCGGGGGTAAATCGCTCCCGCATGATGTCCGGACCCTTTGCACCCAGGCGCTGGGCCAGCTCGCGGTCGCCCAAAACCCGTGATAGCGCACTCGCCAATGCGGCCGGGTCGGCCGCTGGAACGAGCAGCCCGTTGACGTTGTCGATGATGGCTTCTGGAATGCCCCCGACATTACTTGCCACCACCGGCACACCGGCGCTACTGGCCTGCAGTAAACTCACGCCAAGCCCTTCGCGCAAGGCCGGATGGGCCACGACTTCCAGCGATGGCAACAGGCGTGGCATGTCTTCCCGAAACCCGGCGAATACAATCTTGTCGGCAATACCGAGCCGGTTGGCCTGGCGTTCGATGTCCCGCTTCAACGGCCCCTTCCCAAACAGCACAATGCGTAACTTGGGAAATCGCGCATGCAGGTGCGAGAACGCTTGGAGCAAGAAACGATGCCCTTTACGTGGAATAAACTGGGCCATCATGCCGATCAATCGATGGTGTGGCCCCAGGGAATACGCGGCACGCCAACTGTCGTCACGGGGGCCTTGGAAATGGTGAAAATCAACGGCATCGCGGACGCAGGTCACGCGCTCCGGATCCAGGCCATAGGCCAGCAGGATTTCCCGAATCTTGCCACTGATCGCAATGATGTGTTCAAACAGCGGGTATTTGTAGCGTAGAGCCACTCGACTCTCGGGGTTATCCACGCGGCGTGAGAGAACCATTGGAAATCGGGCAGAATGCCCGGCCAGCGCGCCTAAGGTATCGCCACCACGGCGCGAATGAATATGCACGATGTCGGGTTGTTCTTGGACGATAATGCGACGGATCCGCCAAATCGCGGGAATATCCACGTCACCTGCGATCGGCACTGCGCGGCAAGCGATATCTTCTTGCTGAACGAGACGCGCGAAGGGCGTGCCCTTCGCACAGACCAGGACGTTGTTGATACCCAAGGCGTTTAGACCTTTAAGCAGGCACAACACCTGATGCGGACCTCCATACACGTGTCGCCCGGTTTCAATGTGCAGTACTTTCACGCCGTTCCTCATCCGCCGTTGCCAAGGCCTCACGCAACGCATCGGTCACCTGGTCCACCCGCAGTTGCCGCATACACGTATAGGCCCCCTTGCAGGTGGGGTGCTTGTTGCACGGCGCACAGGCCATCGGCTCAAACAAAACGCGGGTGCGACGTGCCAGCGGTTCAGTATACGGTACTGTGGAGCCAAACAACGCAACCGTTGGTCGTTGCAGTGCGCTGCCCATGTGCGTCATGCCGGTATCAACGCCCACCACGGCCCGCGCGCGGCGTATCAATGCGGCGGCGTCGATCAGGCTTAAAGCCATGGATCCAGTCAAATTAATCACTGCAATGCCGGTTTACAACGCCGCCTCGATTTGCCCGGCCATCACACTGTCGTTGGGGCCACCGAGGATCGCGCACGGCAAATGAAATTGGTGCCAAATTTCCCTACACAAGAGCGGCCAGCGTGCAGCCAGCCAATGTTTTTGCGGCCGGGTGGTAAAGGGCACCAGGGCGACAAATCCCTCGCCAAGCCCAAAGCGCTCGATCGTCACGCGTGCCTTGTGGTTTGCTTGCGCGGGCACATGCAATTGCAATGCAAACGGCTCCACGGACAGGCCGATGGCCAGAGCCAGGTCGTGGTATTCCCCACCGATCAACGGATGGTCGTCCCGCCTGGGTACGACGCGCGTCATCAACCAGGCACTGCCTTCCTTGCTGCCCAATCCGACCCGTTTCGGTGCGCCCGTGAACCACGTCAAAACACCGCTTTTTAGCAGCCCTTGGGCATCGAGCACGAGGTCGAAGTGATAGCTTGCGAGGCGCTGGCGAAATCGCCAAACGGCAGCAAGCGTGGCCAGCCAGCGCCGCCCGCGCCACAATGCCAGCCAGTCCGCCTTGGGCCAGATGATAACTTCTTGCAGCTCCGGGTGCGCCTGCAACAGCGGCGCTGAGCGCGCCTCGCATAGCCAGTAGATTTGTGCGTGGGGATAGCTTTTTCGCAAACAGGGTATCAATGGCGTCGTCATAACGTTATCGCCAATTGCGCTCAGGCGCACGATGAGAATGCGGTGTGGACTCGCCGGCGTTGCCGCACCGCCGACAAGGCTCACGCTCGCGTCTCCATGCAGCGCCGGCGCAATATCGGTCCGAAGCGCAGATCATGGCATTGCCGCGCGAGAGCGTCATGATCTACCGCTCGGCAATGCAACGCACCAAGCCCCGCGTACGCCGGAATATCGGTTTGGATCGCAACCAGTTTTCGACACATAAACGCCTGCTCGCGATTCTCACGCAGGCGTTTCGCGCAACTGGCAGCGCCACGAAAACGCAAAAAACGCACCTCATCCAGTCGCTGATAAAGGTTTTCCAAGTTACCGAAATGCGTTAGCAGATGCGCCGCGGTTTTCGCCCCGATGCCGACCACCCCGGGAATATTGTCCACGCTGTCACCGGCCAGGGCCAAGTAGTCAATCATTTTCTCGGGGGTGACCGAAAATTTCTTGAAAATGGCCTCGGCATCGTAGCGCCGCTGCCGGGCAAAATCCCAGAGTATGTCGCCGGGACCTAGAAGTTGGCTCAGATCCTTATCCGCCGACACGATCGTGCCGGTTTTGCCGCGCGCCCGTGCTGCCAATAACAAGGTGCCGATGAGGTCGTCGGCTTCATAGCGTTGGTCGCCAAAACAGGGTATCCCCATTGCCTGAAGTAGTGACCAGCAACCCTCAAACTGCCGCTCCAGATCGGGCGCAGGCAAATCACGATTGGCCTTGTAGGGCGGGTAGATTTCGTTACGAAAAGACGAGCCTAGGGCGTGATCAAAGGCAAACGCAATCTCACTGCCGGCGCTTTGGTCGATCAGATCACACACAAAGCGGGCAAAGCCATGCACGGCATTCGCCGGCTCGCCGGAAGCGTCGACCACGTCGTGCCCCACGGCGTGCCAAGCCCGAAAAATGTAGATACTGGCATCGACCAGCGTCACGGCCCTCATGGCCGGCGCGTCGCCGCGGCGACGGGGCCGGTAAGCGTCCGGGTGAACTCAACGACGCAGTTTGTGTTCGCGCTCCAAACGCTCTCGCAGTGGGCTATGGCGTGGGAAATGCGCCAGCAAGAACTCCATCTGGTCCGCCAGGATGCGTTTGCCTTGCAAGTAAATATATTCCGCATGGGTCGGAGTGAAGGGAATCGCCAAAAGTTGTAAGCCCGCCTGTTCCGGCGTCCGTCCAGCTTTGAAATTATTGCAGCGCTTACACGCCGTAACCACGTTGTTCCAGCAATCACGCCCGCCCAAACTGGAAGGCCGCACATGATCGCGGGATAAAGCTTGCGCTGCAAAACGCTGCCCGCAGTACAAACACAAAAATCGGTCACGCTTGAAAAGCGCCTTGTTATTCAAGGGCGGCGTGTAATTATGCCCGTTGCGCGGCGCGGTCGGATTATGGCCGTGGGTGGCAATAATCGCGTCCACTTCGATACAGCTGCGTTGGCCGGCGGCGTTCATGCCCCCGTGCACACGAAATACGCGCGGACCCAACGAATAGGCGACTTGTTCCAGACAAATCAGCTTCACGGCGAACTGGTAATCGACCCAATCCATGGGCCGGCCGGACATGTCCGTACGTAACACTTGTTGATACCAATCGGTCACTGGATTTCTCTACATGCCTGTGCGTGGTGCCTTTTGCTTTCCGGTTTCACAACACACTATGCACAAAGTATGCCGACATGCAAGGCTTGTCTGCGCGCAGAGGACGGTGCCAACCGCCGCTTGAGCGCCCGCGCGCCTTCCTGAGCTGCTCGAATATTAACCCGAAAAACTTGCGCCTTTCCACATTATCGGCTTTCGGCTACGATACGTTCCCGATCCATCGTGGATGTTTGCGGCGGCGCCAAGCTCGAGTTTGCATCGGCTTATTCCGTGAGCTAACCGAACCATACGGGTTCGGTCTATGGCGTGCGCAAATTCAGCGACACGATTGTTCAGCACTTGGGAACACACAAATCTCGCACCACGATGGCAAGCAAGAGGACCCAGAAATGCCGATTACGATTGCCGTTCGCAACGAGACGGCCGACAGTGAAGCCCGCGTTGCGCTGGTGCCGGAAATGGTCGCCAAGTTCGTCGCCGCGGGGGCGCGGATAAGACTGGAATCCGGAGCCGGCCGGCGCGCCGGGTTTCCAGACGCCTTGTATAAGGATGCGGAAATCATGCCGGGTCGCGATGCGGTGCTGGATGGTGCCGATGCACTGGTCTGTGTGGCGCCGCCGGACCCTGATGTGATCGCCAAACTCAAGCCGGGCGCGAGTGTGTTGGGTTTTCTCGCACCGTATCGCGACAACGCCCGTATCGAAGCGCTGCGGGACGCCAAGATTACCGCCTTTTCAGTCGAATTGATACCACGTATCTCGCGCGCCCAGAGCATGGATGCCTTGTCATCACAAGCGGCAGTAGCCGGCTACAAGGCTGCGTTGATTGCCGCCAATAGCAGCGGACAGTTCTTCCCCATGCTGACCACCGCCGCGGGCACCATGCGCCCAGCCGCCGTACTGGTTATCGGCGCCGGCGTCGCCGGCCTACAGGCCATCGCCACCGCCAAACGGCTGGGCGCCCGGGTTTCGGGCTATGACGTACGCCCGGAAACCAAGGAGCAAGTGGAATCTTTAGGCGCTCGCTTCGTCGAGTTGAACGTATCGGCGGTGGGAGAGGGCGGTTACGCCCGCGCCTTGAGCGATGAAGAACGTGCCCAGCAACAACGCGAGCTGGCGCAACACCTGGCCAAGATGGACGTGGTCATCACCACGGCTGCCGTGCCCGGACGTCCGGCCCCGCGTATTGTCAGTGCTCAGATGGTCGCCGGCATGCATCCGGGCGCCATCCTCGTCGATCTGGCCGCGGAAAGCGGTGGTAATTGCGCCTTGACTGAAGCCGGAAAAAGCGTCGATGCGAACGGTGTTTCGATAATCGGACCGGTAAATCTGCCCAGTCAACTGGCCAGACATGCCAGCGAAATGTACGCGCGCAACCTGTGGAATTTTCTGTCTCCTTGGATCAAGGACGGCGAACTGCAAATCGACTGGGAAGATGAAATCATCACCGGCAGCGCCATTACCCACGACGGAAAAATCAGCCACCAGGCAACCCGCGAACGGGTTGAAGGAGCCCAAAAATGATCGACGGCTTTGTTGCTTTGTATATTTTCATGTTGGCCGCGATCACCGGTTATGAAGTCATCGGCCGGGTGCCGCAAATCCTGCATACCCCTTTAATGTCCGGCTCCAACTTCATCCATGGCATTGTCCTGGTAGGCGCCATGGTTGCGCTCGGTTCGGCCGAAACGCTCACCGGGCAAGTGATCGGTTTTATTGCCGTGTTGTTGGGTGCCGGCAACGCGGTGGGTGGCTACGTGGTTACGGAGCGTATGCTGGAGATGTTCAAGACCAGCAAGAATGAAGGGGATCCATCATGATTGCCGTGCTGGTCAAAGCCAGTTATCTGGCGGCCGCCCTATTGTTCATTCTCGGGCTGAAGCGCATGGGGTCGCCGAAAACGGCTCGCGGTGGCATCGTGTGGGCGGGAATGGGCATGGTAGTGGCGACCATTGCCAGCTTTTATTTGCCCAACATGGACAATATGCTGCTGATGATCACGGCTTTGGCCATCGGCGCCCTGTTGGCCTGGGTATCGGGCAAACGCGTCGCCATGACCGGTATGCCACAAATGGTGGCGCTGTACAACGGCATGGGTGGCGGTTCCGCCGCGGCAATCGGAGCCGTGGAATTGCTCGGTGCGGCCGCTGGACACGAACTGTCCATGGTCGAGCAGACGCTGGCAGTACTCGGCGCATTGATCGGTACCATATCGTTCAGCGGTAGCTTGATTGCTTTTTCCAAACTGCAAGGCTGGACCGACAAACGCTACACGTTTCCCGGCCAGCAAGTCTTCAATGCACTCGTTTTCGCGGCCATGTTGGGGCTCGGGGGCTGGCTGCTTCTGCAAGCCGATGCGCAGGTAATCGCGGTGTTTTTCCTGCTGGCCTTGGCGGTGGGCGTGTTGATGACACTGCCGATCGGCGGCGCCGATATGCCGGTGGTCATTTCCCTGTACAACGCATTGACCGGCCTGGCGGTGGCTTTTGAAGGTTTTGTGCTGCAAAACGAAGCGATGATTATCGCCGGAACGGTAGTCGGTGCGGCCGGCACATTGTTGACGCAACTCATGGCCAAAGCGATGAACCGCTCCCTGGCATCCGTGTTATTCGGCAGCATGGGCGGTGGCGGTCAGGGGGCGGCGGTCGAGGGCGACATGAAACCAACCGATGCAACCGATGCTGCGGTGATGATGGCCTACGCGGAACGCGTCGTCATCGTACCCGGTTACGGGATGGCGGTAGCCCAGGCGCAGCACAAGATTTGGGAGTTGGCGGGACAACTCATTCAGCGCGGCGTGAAAGTGAAATTTGCCATTCACCCGGTGGCGGGGCGCATGCCCGGCCATATGAACGTATTGCTCGCCGAAGCCGGTGTGCCCTATGACCTCATCGAAGATCTTGAAGATATCAACCCGCAATTTCCCCAGGCGGACGTGGCGCTGGTGATCGGCGCCAACGACGTCGTGAACCCGGTTGCCAAGACCGACCCGGGTAGCCCGATTTACGGGATGCCGGTGCTGGACGTATACAAGGCCAAAAACGTAATCGTCATCAAACGCGGCCGGGGCAAGGGTTTTGCGGGTATTGAAAATGCCCTGTTTTTTGGCGACAACACGCGCATGTTGTTTGGGGACGGTCAGGACATGGCCAATGAACTCGTACAAGCGGTGAAACAACTCTAAACCAGAGCTTCGCGCCTGGTTTTCCCGAAACGCACACCTCGGAATCGGGGAGTGGCGTAAAATGGCAGTTCACTGGAGATGCGGCGTGCAATCATGTTGGACGATGAATCACTCGAGTTTGTAGAAGTCCGCAAAGCCGATTCCGAGGAACTCGAGATCGCGTTGGCGGGGGAAGTTTTGTCGCGCGTGGAAAATCTCCTGGCACGCATCGTAGGCGCATACAAACACAGCCGTACACCGGCTGCGATCGGCATACCCGCGGAAGCTTTCGAACGATTCTCCAGCGCCCTGGGGAATTTCGTTGTCGAGTGGACTACCTTGGATCACGCCAGCGCGGGTTTGATTGAAGACGCGCTGGTCGAAACCACCAATTTCAAGGCGATCGTCTTCGATTACGTGGTGACCCGGGTGGAAACGGGTACCTTACCCGTGGACGCACTGGACGAGTCGTTCACCGAAGCCACGATTTGGGCGGAACAGTTGTTTGACGTGCTCAGCGCCGCATTCAATGCCGTCGAGCGTGAAAACCACTACCTCGAAGAAGCCGACGCACTCACCGAAATCGAGGAAATGCTGCGCGTTGCCCTGGTGGAACAAGAGGTTGCCCACGAACTGGATGATGAGTCGGTGTGCGAGTTGGCGCGGCGAACCTTTGATACCTTTGAGGATGCCGAACCCGGCTTTACCCACTTCGAGCTCGACCAGTTGGACGCGCTTGAAGTCGCCTTGTTGCAAGCTTGCGGCCCTTTCCTGCCGGCTGATGCGATGCCGGAAGAAATTTTGGAGCGCTGTCCGCACTTCTCTGCCGCCATCAAGGAGCACGGCAGGGAACATTTCGCAACCATGGTGGCTAACTCGCTAATCCGCGCGGGGCAGGAGGAAGAGACGGCACTGGATATTCCGGAGCGATGGCTGCACTGAATCCGCACGGTTCGATACCCTGCAATGCTTGCCTACCGGCCGTGGAGCCCGGCAGAAGCTGTGGCAGGCCACCACAACTCCTCTTTTCAGAGGCGGATGGTTTTTAAAAGCGCCTATGGCCCAACGCCTGCCCAACCTGCATTGGCTGAAAATTTTCGAAGCGGCCGGCCGTTTGGGAAGCTTTAAGGCGGCAGCCGAGGAACTACACCTGACCGCGTCCGCGGTGAGCCACCAGATCAAGTCGCTGGAGGCCTTTTTTGATACCCCCCTATTTTTTCGGCGACACCGCAAGATTCAGCTCACGCCAGCGGGCAGCGCATTGTTGAGCGTCGTACAGGATATTTTCTCCCGCCTTAAGGAAGGTCTGCACCGGGTATCTACCAGCTTTGGCAAACCCGTGCTACGTATCACCACGACAGCGGCACTCGCCACCAACATCATCATCCCGCGCCTGGGGGAATTCCAGGTCGCCTACCCGAACATCGACCTGCGAATCGAAACCGGTCTGGAAGTCGCCGACCTACGCAACACGGATCTGGATCTGGCGCTGCGCCTGGGCGCCGGCGACTGGCCGGGCCTGGCATCGGAAAAATTGTTTCCGCTGCATATCACACCGGTATGTGCGCCGGATTTCGCACGCCGCCACGGCATCGAACAACTTGAACAACTGCAAACCCTGCCCCTGATCGGGCTTTCAACGCCCGGCAGTTTCTGGCTGGAATGGGGTGAAAAAGCCGGAATCGACTTGAGTGAAAACCACCCGGCACTGAGCTTTTCTACCTATGAGGCCACCATCCATGCGGCCGCCCAGGGCTACGGGTTCGCGCTCGGCGGACTGCCGATTGAAACACCGTCGTTAATCATGGGTCGCCTGGTGGCGCCGTTCAGCCAACGCCTGTTGTGGCAAAATGCCATTTACGCCGTCTCACGAAGCGAAGATGAACAAAGGGTCGAATTGTGCGCTTTTCTCACCTGGCTGCGAGAGGTCATTTCCCGACTCCCTGAAGCATGAATGCTTTTCATCTGAAAGCGGAAAAACTTGCGTTTGTCATTTCCCTGCATGGCCCCCATTATATATACGAGGCACAACGCTGATGGAGGCAATTATGAAAAACCTGAAGCAAGTTAATCGGCTCAGAATGTTGAACAAAACTGTCGCAACGGTACTGCTGTTTGGAATGGTCTTTGTGGCAATGAATGTCCCGATGGGCCCCTTCATGGGCTTTGTGGGGTATCCGCTGGCGCTCTTGGCAACGCTGCTCGGCGGCGCCGCGATGGACCGCCGCCTGCGTGAAGATACGCAACTTCGCACCGCAATGGTGTTCGAGTTTCCGTGCACAAGCCGCGCCCACACCGGCCAAGGCACTGAACACGATTTGGCGGCATAACAGCAGGCAAGGGCGCCCCAATATTGGCGCCCTTGCCGCAACTTCACCCGGCCTTCCCCGTTCACTGTGTACGGACAACCACAGGAGGTTGTCCCTACGGGGTGAATATTCGTGATACGCTGCGGCGCTTGTTGGTCGAACCAGAGAGTAGCCACCATGTCCCGCATCCTGAACGCCTTTTTCCTTTGCCTTATTGTCTCCACTGCAACCGCCGCGGAAAAGTCCGGCCCCGATTATAGCGGGCTCCAACTGCGCAGCATCGGGCCGGGTTTGGTGTCGGGTCGCGTCGCCGATATCGCGGTCGATCCGCGTGATCACGACACTTGGTTCGTGGCGGCCGCATCCGGTGGCGTCTGGAAGACGACCAATGCCGGCAACACCTGGCAACCGATTTTTGATCATGAAGGCTCCTATTCCACGGGCGTGGTGGTAATCGATCCGAATCACTCCAACGTGGTTTGGGTCGGGAGCGGTGAAAATAACAGCCAGCGCAGCGTGTCTTTCGGCGACGGTGTGTACAAGTCTCTGGATGGCGGCCATAGCTGGAAGAACATGGGACTTAAACATAGCGAGCACATCGGCAAGATCGTCATCGACCCGGAGGATTCCAACGTGGTGTTTGTTGCCGCGCAAGGCCCGTTATGGAACGACGGTGGCGACCGGGGTCTGTATCGCAGCAAGGATGGCGGCAAGACCTGGGATCAGATACTGAAAATTTCGGACAAGACCGGTGTCAACGAAGTCATCATGGACCCGCGCGACCACAAGGTCCTGTATGCCTCGAGTTACCAACGCCAGCGGCGGGTGTGGACACTGATCAACGGCGGCCCGGAATCCGCGATTTACAAGTCCACCGATGGCGGAGACGTGTGGCGCAAACTGAAAAACGGCTTGCCGAAAGGCGACATGGGCCGTATCGGTCTGGCGCTGTCGCCGGCCAATCCCGATGTCGTGTATGCGATTATCGAAGCGCTCGGCGATGAAACCGGCGTGTACCGGTCGCAAAATGCCGGAGAGCGCTGGGAAAAACGCAGCGGCTATGGCACCTCCAGCCCGCAGTACTACAACGAACTGGTTGCCGATCCACACAATTCCGAGCGCGTGTACGCGTTGGATACCTTTATCCAGGTCAGTGAAGACGGCGGCAAGCATTTCAAGCGCCTGGGCGAGAAACATAAACACGTCGACAATCACGCCTTGTGGATCGACCCGAACAACACCGATAATCTACTCGCGGGCTGCGACGGCGGTGTGTATACCAGCCATGATCGGGGTCAGAACTGGCGCTTTTTCGAAAACCTGCCGATCACCCAATTCTATCGGGTCAGCGTGGATTATGACGCGCCGTTTTATCACGTCTACGGCGGAACCCAGGACAACTCCAGCCTCGGCGGGCCGATCCGCACCACCGACCAGGCCGGCATCAGTAACGCGGACTGGTTTATCACCCTCGGCGGTGACGGCTTCAAGTCCCAGGCCGACCCCGAAGATGC
>Ga0114931_10004268_pt1 | contig 17859 bp, 6 predicted proteins | sample 2SBtaG_FD_89579 | JGI IMG/M metagenome (GOLD analysis project Ga0114931, IMG submission 89579) | Deep subsurface microbial communities from Kolumbo volcano to uncover new lineages of life (NeLLi) - 2SBTROV14_V59a metaG | ecosystem: Environmental > Aquatic > Marine > Volcanic | place: Kolumbo...
ATTCTCTGGGAAGGAAACGAACCGGGCGAGGATGGCGGGCTCACTTACCGGCAGTTGCATGCGCAGGTGTGCAAGTTTGCCAACGTGCTCAAGTCATTCGGCGTCAAGAAGGGCGATCGCGTCTCGATTTACATGCCTATGATTCCACAGCTTGCGGTGGCGATGCTGGCCTGTGCGCGAATCGGCGCGATTCATTCGATTGTCTTCGGCGGATTCAGCCCCGATTCACTCGCGGACCGAATTGTTGACTCGCAGTGCCATGTACTTGTCACAACTGACGGCGTTTTTCGTGGGAAAAAACCCGTGGACCTCAAGAAAAACGCCGACCAGGCCATGGCCATCGCCGAAAAACAGGGCGTTTCTGTGAACACGTGTATCGTGACGTGTCGCGTCGGCGAAAAAACCGTAGACCCCAACATGAAATCCGGTCGGGACCACTGGTGGGACGACGTGATGGAAAAGGCGTTACCCGAGTGTGAACCTGAGTGGATGGATGCCGAAGACCCGCTCTTTATTCTTTATACGTCGGGTTCGACGGGCAAACCGAAGGGCGTGCTGCACACGACGGGTGGCTACATGGTTTATACCACTACCACGTTCAAGTATATCTTTGACTATCACGATGGCGACATCTTCTGGTGTACCGCCGACATTGGATGGGTGACGGGTCATTCGTACATTGTGTACGGTCCGCTCGTGGGCGGGGCGACGACCGTCATGTTCGAAGGGATTCCGACCTATCCCGACGCGGGGCGTTTTTGGGATGTTGTGGACAAGTTCAAGGTGAATCAGTTCTATACCGCTCCCACCGCGATCCGGGCGATCATGCGCGAGGGAGACGAACCAGTCAAAAAACGCGACCGATCGAGTCTGCGATTGCTCGGCACCGTCGGCGAACCGATCAACCCTGAGGCGTGGATGTGGTATCACCGTGTTGTCGGAGACCAGCGGTGTCCCATTGTGGACACCTGGTGGCAGACCGAAACCGGTGGGGTTTTGATCACCCCGCTACCCGGTGCCACGCCCGCCAAGCCGGGTTCCGCGACGCTTCCGTTTTTTGGCGTCAAACCGGTGATTCTCGACGAGAACAATCGTCGGCTCGAAGGGGCATGCTCGGGGGCGCTTTTTCTGGAAGAACCCTGGCCTGGGATCATGCGCACCGTGTACGGTCAGCACGAGCGGTTCAAGGAGATTTATTTCTCACGCAAACCGGGGATGTATTTCACGGGTGACGGATGCCGACGTGACGAGGATGGCTACTATTGGATCACGGGTCGTATCGACGATGTGATCAATGTTTCGGGTCACCGCATGGGGACTGCCGAGGTGGAAAGCGCGTTGGTCTCGCATCCCGCGGTGACCGAGGCGGCGGTCGTTGGTTTTCCCCACGAAATCAAGGGGCAGGGCATCTACGCATACGTCACACTTGGGGTTGGATACGAGTATAGCGACAAGTTGAAAAAAGAATTGGTCCAGCACGTTCGCAAAGAGATTGGCCCGATTGCCGCCCCCGACGAAATCCACTGGGCACCGGGACTTCCCAAAACACGCAGCGGGAAAATCATGCGCCGCATTCTTCGCAAAATCGCCGCAAACGAAATGAGCGACATCGGGGATACGTCAACACTCGCCGATCCTTCTGTGGTGGAGAACCTGATCAAGACGCGATAGCACTTTGTGCGCGAATTCAAGCAGCAATCGTAGAAGAGTTGATCTCCGAGCTGCGGACTTTGGCCCGCGTGGCCTCGTTCACGTAGCTTCGTCAGCGCGGCGGCTGATTGTTCGCGCTGACTTTCCACTCCCTCACGGTCGCGGCTCTGTCGCGCCGAGCGCAGCTCGGTCATGCAGTAAGCGTATCTGTCGCCCCTCAATCTTCTATGAGGCGGGGTCTGTTATGATGAGTGGGGAATTTTCATTTCTCAATGTCATGCTGAGCGTAGCGAAGCATCTCAACGGTAGAATTGTAGCGCGTTTGGAATGCAGAGAGATTCTTCGCTCGCCTTCGGCGGACTCAGAGTGACACGGGGGGATGACTCGACGGGGGGAGCGGGTGTCAATTGTTGCACTGTAAGACAAGACCGCGTTTCGCAAGATAAAACCACGATGCGTACGATAAAACCGCGCACCGCAAGACAAGGCCACCGGTTTTGGTAACGGATTCGAGGAGGCTGTACGAAATCGGCTACCAGTGCGATTGGGAGGAAAACACGAAGTGATCCCTATCGCCTAACGCTCTTGTCCGACCAGAACTTCCCGTCCATCGGGTGCGACGCGTTTGAGTTCGGGAAGCATCCAGGCGTGCATGACGGCTTCTTTCTCAACCCCCTTGACGATTCGCGCGGGAACGCCGACGACGGTGGCCATCGAGGGAACGTCGGCGATGACAACGGCCCCCGCACCAATCACGGCTTCACACCCAACGCGAAGACATTGAATCACCGTTGACCCGATTCCAACAAACGCGCCGGATTCGATCACCACGCGCCCGGCGATCCGTGCACCGGGGCAGACGTGCGACGCTGTCGATACGACTGATTCGTGATCGACGATGCAGCCGGTGTTGAGAATCACCGAGTCACCGATCTGGCAGTGGGCACAGACAAGAGCCCCGGCGGCGATGACCGTGTTGCGTCCGATGGTGGCAGTAGAGGCGATATTGGCGCTGGGATGAACCGCGCTGATAAGCTCAAACCCTTGCACGGTGAGCTGTTCGGCGAAGTTGCGTCGCACGCCATTGTATCCCACGGCGACGATGGCGCGTGTGATTCCAAACTCGTTACGAAGACGCGGCAGGTCGTCCGGTGTGCCGAGCACTTCAAGTCCGTCGACATACCGACCCCTTACATCGCGGTTGGAGTCGACAAAACCGACGAGTTCGACCTCGCCCGCTTGTCGCAAGATGTCCAAAACGACGCGACCATGCCCTCCGCATCCAAGGATAACGCATCGATTCATTGTCGGAGAGGGGGGAATGCTGCCTTTGTTTGCGTTCAAAGCTGCTTCTCGACTCAGACACCGCAACCTGTGTCCCTTGTTCTCGTCGTGGGTGCATGGCAGGCTCCTCGCCTGCCAAGACGCCGGAAACGTTCCGGTGTCACACCGTTTTGAGCGGATTCTGCGCCCATCAAGCGGGTTGCGCGCTTACCTCATTTATCGGTCGCAACGCACCGCGGCTGAACAGAATCGAGGGAACCCTGTCTGGACGGGGTTTTGGGGTATCTGTTGGTCGCCCTAACGCAATGAGGATGCGAAAAACGTCCGAACCAATGCACGGACAAGCGTTACGTTGCCGATTGACTATTGTCGGGGGGAGCCCTAAGCTCTGGCGGTGGGCTTGAGCGGGAAGCTTCGCCGTAACCCATTGCAAGCAAACCACTTAGCAATGTCTAGCGAAACCAAAACGCCATCCGTGCGAGTTGTGGCCGGTCCATTTGTCGTGGCGATCATCATTTTGGGAACTGCCGCGGTTCTTGCCGGTCCTGTGGGGAGCTGGCTACGATTTCGTTTAGACAAAGCGCCGCTTCCTCTTCGTCGTCCGTTGGCGGCGATGAATGTCGACGCGATTCGCCCTTATAAGATTCTCGAGCGGCACACGCTTGAGCCTAACGTTGTTGATGCCCTGGGAACCTCGCAATACATTCACTGGACGCTGGAGGACACCAGCGTTCCTCGGTCCAGCCCGCTGCGACGCGCGACGCTTTTCATTACGTATTACACGGGTGGGCGCGATCTCGTCCCGCACGTTCCGGACGAGTGTATGCTCGGAGCCGGATATCAACCGGCGCAGGCGCATGAGAACGAAGACCTGACGTTGCCCGCACTGCAGCGCACGCTGCCGTCGCTTCCGGTGCGAGTCTGCACTTTTGTTCGCACGGCGATTCATAATCACGCCAAGCTCACGGTCGTCTACACGTTCGCTGTGAATGGAACGTTTGCGGCGACGCGAAACGGTGTTCGATTGTTGACGGCTGACCCCCGCAACAAACACGCCTATTTTAGCAAGGTTGAGTTGAGCTTTCCGGGGGCGACGCGCGAGCAAAGTGTTCATGGTGCGCGCAAACTGCTGGAGACTGTGCTTCCGGTGTTACTGCGCGATCATTACCCCGATTTTCGACAGGCGGAGGAATCGTCCAACAAGGAAACGTAATCGCCCGGTACGCGGATCCGCAAGGTTGCGGTTTGGGGCGTGCAAAGAAAGAACCAGAGATCATGGCCAAGCAATTAAACAAGAACCTTATCGTGATTTTGACGATCATTGCGTTCGGTGTGATCCTCGCTTTGTCCGTGGTGATGTTACAGCGCATCGAACGGAGCGACCCGAAGTATTTTGTGGAGCTTGCTGAGCGGGCGTCGAAAGAGCAGCACTGGCAGCAAGCAGCGGTTTTCTACAACCGCGCATGGGAACTCAGCAATGACGCGCGATACGTTGTTTTGGTGGGTGACATGCTGCTCGAGGACGGCGAGGTGGGTCGGGCGATCGGATCGTGGGAGCAGGCACTCGTGCATCAACCCAATTTGCTCGAGGCTCATAAACGGTTGATCGATCTGCGGTTGGAACTTGGAAAACTCTACGGCGATGCAGCCAACTGGGAAAAGGTGCATGACGCGTCGTTGGCGATGCTGGAGGTCGAGGCGAAACGAACTCCGCAGCAAGACGCATTCGCCCACAACGCCAACGGATTGGCGCTCATCGCGTTGCGACGACGCGGTGAAGGAAACGCAGACAAGGGGCTTGTTGAGCTGCAAAAATCCTTTGAGCTTGCGCCGACGATTGTCAAGAACGGAACGGATCTCGCGCGGGAGTATACGCGTATTGGTCGCGTAGACGAGGCGGAAACGTTGCTTCGTAAGTTGGTTGCGGATCACGGCGATTTTGGGGCGGATGCTTCGAAGGTGCGTCTGGCGCTGGCACGTTTTCTTGTGTGGCAGCAGGAATTCGACGAGGCCGATACGCTCTTCAAAGAAAGCGTGGAAATGGCCGGCGACGACGAGGAGGCCCGAACGGACGCCGAAATCGGATACGCCGTTTTCCTATCGGTACGCTGGGCGCGATCAAGACGCGACAACCAGCCTGAAGAAAAAACGCAGGTTTATTTCGACCAGGCAGAGAAGATACTGACCGACCAGATCGAACGCGACCCGGACGGTTTCAAAGCTTACCGCCAGCTCGCATTACTTTACAAGGCTTCGTCCCGCCTCACCGACGTGATTGACGTCTGCGAAAAACGCCTGGCACGCGGGCTGGTTCGCAAAGGCGTCAAAGCGACACAGCATCGCGTTGACACGTTCATGTTGATGCTCAACGCGTCGGAGGCGGCGGTCGTGCTCGCGCTGAAAGCGGAGAAGGATGGGGACGACGCCAAGAGAAATGAGTGGCTGGATAAGGCGGAGCAATATGTCGTCGACGCTAAGGGCGAAGCGCCGACGCACCCGGCTGTTTTAAGTCAGATTGGGCGGGTGAAACTTGCCCGAGGACAGGATCGGGCCGCGTTGGAGGATCTAACCGCCGCGCAGGAAGCATACAAAAACTACGGCGTGGTCAACTGGGAAAACACGATGATCCTTGCCAACACGCACCTGCGGTTGAACGAAGCGGGCGTCGCTCGTGAATTGCTGGAAGGGGTGTTGGATGAGGCGGCCAAGAAACGCGCCGGTGACCCGACATTTTGGAATCTTTATGCGCAAAGTCTCCTTCAAACGGGGGATCTTGATCGGGCGCTGCGTGTGGCGGATCGCGTTCTTGCGATGGACGTAAGCAACAAGGACGCCGCGCTTCTCAAGGCCGCCGTTTACGAACGACAGGGAAAACACGAACAGGCGGGAATGATTCATCAGCAGTTGACCGGTTCGTCCACGATCGACGCGATGCTTCGCGCCCGGGCGAAATCGCTTGACGGAGATAATGAAAGTGCCATTTCCATTCTTCTAGAAGCGCTCAAGACCGATCCCGCCGACAAGCGCCTTGTGGGAATGACGGTGCATGAGCTGGTCACAGCCGATCGCGCGAGCGAAGCTCTTGCGGTTGCCAAGCGGGCCGTTGAATTGAACCCCAAGGACGCCGCGCTGCAACAAATCCTTGTTTATGCCCAACCCGACCTCTCCGATGAGCAGCGCAATACCGCCATGTTAGCGGCGATCGACTCCGAACAGGACCTCTACAAGCGAGCGCTGGATCGGTTGATGTTTTTCGTGCGGATCAACGACCAATCCAAGGCGCTTCAATCCATCGACCAGGCGCTTGAGCACCTTCGCGAAAGGGATACCCCCCAGGCCCGAAGTGCGACGGCCACGCAACACCAGGTCTTGTTGAAAACGAAAATCCGGATCGCTTCCGGACTGGGGGATCAAGCGGCGATGGACTCGGCCCGCGACGAAGCCGTTTCCTACAATGTCGATGGTGTTCACGGAAAAACCGTCCTGGGGCTTTATTACTTGCAACAAAAGGAATATGAACTCGGTGCCACCGCGTTTCGTCAGGCGATAGCGGACCAGCCGACAGATGCATCTTCGTTGGCACTGCTGGGGCAGTGTTTGCAAATGCTCGGTCGCGACGACGAAGCCTGGACCGCGTACGAGCGTGCGATTCGTGCCAACCGCGACGACGGGCGCGCCCATTTGGGTCTGGCGGTCCTTGCGCTTAAAAAGGATGACCAGACAACATTTGATCGTGAGTTGGACGAGTGTGAGCGAACCATTCCCAACGATCCTTGGGTTCGCGAACAGCTTATCGTGCGTACCGAAGAAGCCGATCCACAGCAGGCCATCGAAAAACGCGAAGCGATTCTGAAAGAAAAACCCGACGACAAATATAATTTGCAACGGCTGGCCAGTCTTTACGAAAAAGTCGGTGCCAACGACAAGGCTGACGCACAGCATGAACGGCTCCTTGAGATTGCGCCCTATGACCAGCGAGTGGCGACACTGGCCGCGCGCTATTTTCGCCGGACCGATCGCCCCGATCGAGCGATCGAATTGCTGAACGAATTTGCCAAGAAGCAAAAAACCGATGTAGAGCGCGTCAATGCGCTGCGCCTTGTTGCGGCGGAGCTGATTAACCAGGAAAGAAAGCAAGAGGCAGAAAAGACCCTTCTTGGGGCTGTTGACCTGCATGAAACGCTCGAACTCGACCGGGCGCTGGCGGACTTCTATATCCGCGTCGCCAACGATCCACGAAAGGCGCTTCCGTGGTTGAACAAGGCGATCGATCGTGCCAAGGCTGAGTCGTCCGACGTGCTACCGACGCTGCTTGAAGCACGCGTGGTGTGCCGGTTGCACCGTAATTTCAACGATACGGACGGGGCGCGCAAAGACGTTGAGGAGTTGTTGCGATCCCATCCGGATTTCGTCCGGGGGCTTTTGTGGCAAAGCGAGATTTACGCGCGAACCGGCGACATCGATCGTGCCATCGACTCGCTTTCGTCGTATCTCTCTAAACGACCCGATGATACGTACGCCCTGTACTCGCGTGCTCAACACTACGTTGCCCAGGGAAGAGTTGCGCTGGCGATCGACGATCTTCAGCGTATCAAACGAACTTCGCCGCGTGCCCTGCGCCTCGAACCGCGTATCATGCTGGCGAGACTGCAGCGGCACAGTGGGCATGAAGATTTGTGGGTCCGCGAACTGGAAGAATTGCACGGTGAAGTCCCCAGCTCCAATGCTGCGGCATTGGCTCTGGCCGAAGCGTACGTTCAACAGAAACGCCTGGACGATGCGGACCGCCTGGTCACCGCACAGATCAACCGGGTTGGTCCGGACGGCGCATCGCAGTGGCTTTTTCTACGCGGGAAAATCTCTTTGCAACTGAAGCGACCTGACGACGCGCTGCAAAACTTTCGTGAGGCGGCCCGGGCGGATCACTTCGGAAGCACGACCGTGGCATCTGTCTTGGGAATGTATGCCAAGCTCGACCGCCACGCTGAAGGCGTACAGTACTATCAGTCCTTGCCCGATGCTTCGAAACAAGGGGCGGTGGTCAAGGCGCGTTACGCGAACCTGCTCGCCGGATCCGGGCAGCGCGATCAAGCAATCGCGGAAATACGCGAGGCGATGGCGCTCGCGACCAATCAACCGTTAAGTGTTGTTCGCTCCGTCGTCGCCGATTTGTACGATGCTTTTGAATTGCCGGGAGCCGTTCACTTGTTTGAGTCGAACCCCCCGGACCCCGCGACCCGGCGAGCGAACAAGCGGTTGCTCGTGCGCCTTTATGCCAGGGATCAAAACTTCGATCGCGCGACCGCGTTGCTGGATGATTTGCTAAGGACGGCTTCGAGCGACATCGAACGTGCGACGCTGCTTCACGAAAAGGGCGATGTGCTGGACGGGTCCGGCGATCCCCAGGCTGCGGTGGACTCCTATGCGGATTCGTTAAACTACGATCCCAATAATTGGGCAACGCTGAACAACATCGCGTTTCTCCTTTCGGACAAGCTCCACGATCCTCAAAAGGCTCTGACGTACGCTCGGCGCGCGGTCGCGATCGCGGATAACTCTTTTACTCTCGATACGCTCGGATGGACCTACGTGGGGCTTTCGCAGTTTGATCTTGCGATCGCCGAGTTGAGCCGCGCCGTTCGTGTCAATCCGGATTACGGGTGGGCGTTTTATCATCTGGGCGAGGCATACCGGAGAAATGGATCATTTTCGCAGGCGTCGGACGTTTTGCGTACCGCCGTGGACGTTGCCCGCACGTCCGACGACAGCGCACTGTCAAAAGCGATTGACGCGTCGGTGAAGCGCGTGCAGGCGGACGATCGCAAACCGTAGAGGCGATGCGTGTGAGGCGTGATAAAAGGTCCGTGTTTATACCCTAGCGATGATCTGGATTTTACTTGTTTTCCTGGTAATTTGTTCCGGGGCTGTTTCCGGCTCGGAGACGGTTTTGTTTGCGCTGACGCGCAAGGAATTGCACGAGGCACGATCTTCCGCCAATCGATTTCGCCGTCGAGCAAGCGAGTTGATGCAACGTCCACGGGACGTTCTGATGACGGTGTTGATTACCAACACGGCGGTCAACGTTGCCATTTTTTCGCTTTCATTTCGCGCGTCCGGATCCCAGCCGACGCGGCATCCGCTGTGGGTCGCGGCGATCGGGGTGGGGGTATTGCTCGGTGTGATTCTTTTCGGAGAAATCCTTCCCAAGGCATTCGCCCTTGCTAACGCCAAGGCGCTCGCACCGTTTTCGGCGGTCCTGTTGACCGGTCTGGACGCGGTTCTCTCGCCGGTACAGCGTCTGCTTTCTTTTTTTCTGGTGGATCCTGTCACGCGGCTACTCGCTCCTGCCAGGTCCGTTCCCTCCATCGTTTCGGTGGATGAGCTGCGATTGCTTGTGGAGCATTCCGCCCGCGAAGGGCACATCGACGCGGGTGAAAACGACATGCTTCAGGCGGTCGTGGGACTCAGCGAGATATCGGTTCGTGAAGTGATGACCCCCCGCGTGGACATTGAAATGATTTCGCTTCAAGGAGGTGTGCGAGAAAATCGAAAAACCATCGAGACAACCCGGAAAAGACTGTTGCCGGTCTGTGGGCGAGACCTGGACGACATCCGCGGCGTTCTCCCAACGCGGAAGGCACTTCTTTACGGCGACGCAAAGATCACGTCGCTGATGCAACCGGCGGAGTTTGTTCCCGAGCAGGCCAATCTTGCCCATGTCATGCAACATTTTCGAACCGCCCGAAGTCATCTTGCGATTGTTGTCGACGAGTACGTCGGTACTGCCGGGATTGTGACCAATGACAACTTGGTCGCCCGCATTGTTGGGGATCTTCCGACGACGGATGACCGGGGAAAGCGGTTCGCAACCGAACGCATCGACGACGATCACTATCGGGTGGATGGCAATCTCAGCGTGCGCACGTGGGCTGAGCGATTCGCCGTTGGAGAAATCGATGATCACATTGATACGGTCGGCGGGCTGATTCTCTCCAAGCTCGGTCGCATTCCCCGCGTCGGAGACAGCGTGTCCATTCGCAACCTGACATTGACGGTCGAGTCAATGTCTCGCCAGCGTATCGAACACGTGCTGATCAAGCGCACGGCGCATCACGTTGGCACCAAGGAGGCGGCCGCATGAGTTGGCTTATTGCCGCTGCGATTATCCTGGTCGGGCTATTCCTTTCGGGCTTCTTTTCCGGAGCGGAAACCGGCCTGTATTGCGTCAACCGACTTCGCGTTCAACTCGCGGTTCAGCGCAATGAGCCCCGCGCGGTGCGTCTGTCGCGACTTCTTGCGAACGAGCAAGGGGCGTTGTCTGCTACGCTCATCGGAACGAATCTGATGAATTATGTCACGACGACAACGTGTGCCTTTTTGTTTGCGGAGTTGCTGCGACTTGGCGAAGTCGATGTGCAGCTCTATACGATCGCTGTTGTAACTCCGGTAGTCTTCGTGTTTGGCGAGGTCGTTCCCAAGAACCTGTTTCAGCGGTATTCCGACACCCTGATGATCAAGGCTGCTTCGACGCTGTCAGTCGCATACTCGGTTTTCTATGCGCTGGGTGCGATTCCAATGGTCACGGGTTTATTGCGCCTGGCCAATCGTTTGACGAGCGGGTCGGCGGCGCAGGTGGGTTTCGTCGAGCCCAAGCGCCGGGTGGCGCTTTTACTTCAGGAGGCCCTCGCAGACCAGACACACGGCGAGGATCGAAGTGAGATGATTGATCGCGTCTGCCGCCTGTCAGAGACACCCGTGCGCGAGGTCATGATTCCGTTTCGGAAGGTGGCATCCATTGCCGCGACCGCAACGCGAAAGGAGCTGGTTCACGTCGCGCGTGTTACCGGGTACGCCCGACTGCCCGTCTTCGGCCCACGAAAGTCGCGTATCACCGGGCTTGTCAAGGTAGACGATCTTCTCAGAGACGATTCCTGGAAGCGTGTTGGCGAGCGAATGTTTCCGGCGCTTCGCATTGATCCAGTCAACAGTGTCGCCGTGGCGATTAACCGTATGCGCGCGGAGAAAAGAGAGCTGGCGATCGTAACCGGTCCCGGGGACCATCTTCTTGGAATCGTTACACTTAGAGACCTTCTTCAAGAGTTGATCGGAGAATCAAGCAACGGAAACGGATCGGGTATTTCTTGACGCTGCCGATCGTTCGCATAGTGTGTTGCCGGGATCGGCGTACGCTCGATCTGCGATCATCAATCAAAATGAACAAGGTGGGAAATGGAAGATTATGCAAAACTCAGCATCGACGACTTTCTAAACCGGGTGGCGGATCGCACGCCGACACCCGGCGGCGGGGGGGTGACCGGATTGGCCGGCGCGCTTTCCTGTGCGATGGCTCGTATGGTCGCAGCCTACTCGAAGCGAAAGGATGCAACCTCGGAGGATCAAGCTGCCATCGAATCGGTTTTGACCAAGCTGCGACGCGCCGATGAGATTCTGCGTTCCCTGATCAGTCAGGACGCGGCGGTGTATGAGAAAATGACCTCGGCACGCAAGGCAAGCGAAGCGAACGACCGCAAAGATTCGGACCTGGAGGCTTGCTATCAACGGACTGTTCTTGAGGCGGTGGCGGTACCGATGGAAATGGCCGCCGCCGCGTCGATGGCCATCACTGAAATGGACAAGTTCAAGGACCTCGCCAGCCGATATCTGCTGAGTGATTTGGCCATTGCGGCTGTGCTCGCACGGGCGACTGCCAGGGCGGCTCGATGCACTCTGTGGGTCAACGTGGCGGAGATTACCGACGGAGATCAACGCGCGAAGTTGATGACCAATATCGATCGATTGATTCTTCACTGCGCAAGTCACCTGACGGCGATCGAGGCGTTCGTTCACCGCAGCTTGGAAGAACATGGTTAGCGGTCTAAAAAAGCTTGACGTTGGTTTTTTGACCAGTGTTTCCACCGGCAGGATTCCGGCGCCGCCCACGAACAGCGGGCTTGAAGTGTGGGATCATGGACGATTCGCCCCCCTATTACCTTGACATTGATGGACTGGAGGAGTCGCAACCGTCGGGCGACGGGCGCGGCGGCTTCCGCGGGCGACCGTGGGTCGGGATTCGTTTCGACTGTTGCGGCGTCTACACGCGGGTATACCGAAACTCTGACGGAAGCGCCTACGTAGGTGCGTGTCCCAAGTGTCTTCGCAAAATCCGCCTTCGTGTTGGAGAAGGCGGCACCTCCTCGCGTTTCTTTGTGGCCGATTAGCAATTGGCCGGAAACCTACAGCACTGACTTTTCCCTGGTGTTCGGTTCGATCACGCTGCGCAAGGCTGTCTGCACGATTCGGTCACGAACCGTTGGCCCCCCCCAAAGGATGTCGTTCTCGACCACCCGGCTTGGGGATGTACGCCTGCTACGTACCACCCCGCAGTTAATTCGTCAGAACCCTTGCAAGCAACATTCAAACACTGCTTACGGACACGTCAAAGGGCAGGGGTATCCAGTCGACTTCACGGCGTCCACGGCAGCGGTGATGTCGGCAACGTTGACAACGCGGTCGATCGCGCAAGGCCACATGTTGGCCGCTTCAAACGGAACCGACGGGTTCAAGACTTGTTTAACGGCGTCAACCACACTGGTAATGTCGATCACGTTGACCAGGCGGTCGCCGTTGGCATCCCCCCATCTGAACGTTGTTATGTCAGACCCAGCCGAGCTGACCCGTCCACCAACAAAATCGCACAAGGTGCGCACCGTGTAGGTTGTATCCGGACGAATCTCAACGCCGCTGACCCGCACCTCACCCCAGACGCCCGCCAAGTGGAACACCGGTGAGTTGCCCAGGATATAGGCGCTACACGACCCCAAACACGTTCCGCCCCCGGCGCTGCATTCGGAGTTCAGCGTGCATGGTTGTCCCTGGTTTGCCCCCAGTTCGCACAGCTTGGGGCAATCCGCATCAGACTGACACAACAACCCGTTATTGGCGCCACCGGCGCAAACGGTCTGAACATAACTTGTGACACAGCCCACGGTAGGATCCCCGCACGCACCCGAAACCTCCAGCGCGACCGCGGTTGCTCCCTGGTCCTGCGGTGTAATTAAAACATATCGCGGACCCAGCCCACTGGCTGCGGGTGCGAGGCATCCTCCACAGTTTTTCGTCAACTCATCACACGTCGCTGCAACCGGACAGGGGTTTCCCGTTTGCGAAATACATTCGTTATCGAAAACGCATCCAAGGTCGCGATCGCATCGTTGCTGCGTGCAGAAAAAGCCCGTATCGCATAAGGCGTCGTTGGGTGTATGAATACAGACGTCCACGGGCGAACCGCCGGCGGGGATCACCAACTCGCATGTATCGTCGGTGCAAACAATCCCATCGTCACAGTCTGCCGCCGTCTGGCACGTCGTGAAACATTGTCCCTGGAAGCACTGCTGCCCAGCCGCACACGCGACGGGAATTGGGTCGCAGGCAAGGGTTGCTGGATTGCACGTGTTGATGATGCAGGGATCGGGATGCGTCGGGCAAATCGATGTGTTCTGACAAGAATTGGAGGCATTGCAGAAATCGTTCGTGCATGGATCGCCGTCGTTGCAATCCGCATCGCTGGTGCATCCAATGCATCGCATTCCGACGGGGTCACACGTGAGTCCCATACAGGTGTCCGTGGTTCCAACGCACGTTCCCGAGACGCATGTATCCGCGGATGTGCAGAAATCGCCGTCGTCACAGGGAGCTGAATTGTTCGTGGCGATACAAGCACCGGCAACACATGAGTCATCCGTGCAAAGGTTTCCGTCATTGCAATCGGTATCCACAACGCAATTGGCGCATACGTCGTTGACCTCATCGCACATCTGCCCCGGGCAGCGGTCGGGAACACCGCTGCAAACCCCATCCAAGCAGGAATCTCCGGTTGTGCAAAACAGCCCGTCGTCGCACGGTCCGACGATTCCGGTTCCGTCGTTCACGCACGCCCCGCTTCCCCCGACCCCGGCGTTGGGATCACAGGAGTCCGCGGTACACGGATTTCCGTCGTCGCAGTTCGGCAGCGTATGAACACACGTTCCCGCCTGACATGCCTCACTCCCGTTACAAAAGTCAAAATCCCGGCAGTCGTTGGTGTCGTCATTCACACTGACGCAAACGCCGGACATGCAGGAATCGTCGGTGCACGGATTGCCGTCGCTGCAAGCGTTCAGGTCGTTGTTGACGTTTTGACAACCCAGAATCGCGTCGCATGAATCATCCGTGCAAGGGTTGTTGTCGTTACAGTCAATGCTGGTCCCCGCACACGTGCCCGCCAAATCGCCCTGACATGCGTCGGCGACCGTGCAGACGCTTCCGTCGTCACAAGCCACGACAATGCCCGTCCCATCGTGGGTACACGCCCCGTGTTGTCCGATTCCCGCAGTGGGGTCGCATCCGTCCAGGGTACACGGGTTCCCATCGTCACAATTGGGAAGGATCGTAATACATTGCCCCGTTGACGGCTCGCAAGATTCACTTCCGTTGCAAAACTGAAAATCTTGCTGCTGGCAATCGATGGGCGTACCGGGAATACATAAGCCACCCTGACAGAGTTCATTTCCATTACACAGATCGCCGTCATCGCAACTGTTGGCATCGTTGGCAACGCCCACGCAGGTTCCCGCCTGGCAGGTATCATCTGTGCAAGCGTTGTCATCACTACACGCGTTCGCGTCGTTATTGACACTCACGCAAACACCGGACAGACAGGAATCGTCCGTACACTGGTTCCCATCGCTACAGGAATTCAAATCGTTTGCGACGTGCTGACAACCCAAAACCAGGTCGCACAAGTCATCCGTACAAGCATTGCCGTCATCGCAATCAGTGAGCGACGTATCCGTGCCGACGCATGAACCGGCTGCATCGCCCTGGCATGCGTCTCCCGTCGTGCAGGCATTGCCGTCGTCACACGCAACGACGATCCCGGTTCCGTCATGTACGCACGCACCATTTCCGTCGATTCCGGCGTTGGGATCGCATGAATCAGCCGTACATGGGTTTCCGTCATCGCAGTTCGGGGGCGTCCCCACGCAGATACCGGCAACACAGGCCTCACTTCCGTTGCAAAATGAAAGGTCCGCGCAACTATTCGCGTCGTTGTTGACACTCACGCAAACGCCGCCCAGGCACGCATCATCTGTACACGGGTTGTCATCCGTACAGAGATTCGCATCATTGGCGACGTTTTGGCATCCTCCAACGGGGTCGCACGAATCGTCCGTGCAGGAGTTGTTGTCATCGCAAACGGGCGGCGTTCCCGGCGTACAAACGCCGGCTTGGCATGTCTCGTTTCCGTTACACAATGTGGCATCATCACAGCCCGTTCCGTCGACGACGTTCGTCGTCTGACAACCCAGAACCGGATCGCAACTGTTGGCGGTGCACGGATTGCCGTCGTCACAAATCAGGGGCGTTCCGGGTTGGCAAGTGCCCGAACTGCACACTTCGATCCCGTTGCAAACGTTGGCATCGTCGCAGGAATTCGTGTCGTCGATTGTGTTCTGACATCCGGTGATCGGATCGCAAAGATCGTCCGTACACGGGTTCCCATCGTTGCACACCAGCGGAGTCCCCGGTTGACATACCCCCGCGCTGCATGCCTCAAATCCGTTGCAGATGTTTCCGTCGCTACAAGAATTAAAATCGTTGGGTGTAAACTGGCATCCCAATGCTGGATCGCAGGAATCATCCGTACACGGGTTGTTGTCGACACAGGTGATGGGAGACCCGGAAACACAGACCCCCGCATTACAGGTGTCGCCTGTTGTGCAGACGCTTCCGTCGTCACACGGGGCTACATTGTTCGACGTGGTGCAGCCATTCACCGGATCACAACTGTCGTCAGTACAAACATTGCCGTCATCACATACCAGCGGTGTTCCCGGTGTACACACGCCTTGTTGACACGTCTCGGCTCCATTGCATACGGTCGCGTCGTCGCAGGCGAGCCCGTCGGCGACGGGTGTTGCCTGGCAACCCAGCGTCGTATCGCAGGTATCCGTGGTGCACGGATTGCCGTCGTTGCAAGCCAAAGGAATACCGGGCTGACATGCTCCCCCGCTGCAGGTGTCACCCGACGTACACGCATTGCCGTCGTCACATGGGGCGACGTTGTTGACAACTTGGCACCCCAGCACAGAATCGCAACTGTCGTCGGTGCAAACATTGCCGTCATCGCATACCAGCGGTGTTCCCGGACTGCAAACACCGGCAAGACAGGTCTCCGCACCATTGCAGACCGAACCGTCGTCACATGATGTTCCATCGACCACGTTGGTCGCCTGGCAACCCAGCGCGGGGTCGCACGTGTCGGTTGTACAGGGATTCCCGTCATCGCACGCCAGCGGAACACCCGGCTGGCAAACGCCGGCATTGCAAACTTCAGCGCCATTGCAAGCGTTTCCGTCGCTACAGTCGATCGCGACCCCGGCGCAGACTCCGGCGGTACACACGTCGCCGGTGGTACACAAATCCCCATCTTGACAGGACGTTCCGTCCGCAACCGTCGTCGACTGACAACCAAGAACGGGGTCGCAACTGTCGGTCGTACACGGGTTTCCATCGTCACAGTTCAGCGGCACGCCGGGATCACATCCCCCAGCGGCGTTGCAAGTCTCACCGCCGTTGCACACGTTCCCGTCATCACATGAATTCGCCGTATCCGGTGTGTTCTGACACCCCAGCACCGCATCGCAGGAGTCGTTGGTACAGGGATTCATGTCGTCACAGGCCAACGGGGTTCCGGCGGTGCAAACACCCGCCTGACACGTCTCGTTGCCGTTGCACAGCGTGGCATCGTCGCAGGCGGACCCGTCGGGCGCTGTCGGGAATTGACATCCCAAGATCGCATCACAGTTATTCAGCGTGCAAGGGTCCGCGTCATCGCAAACCAGCGGTGTTCCCGGAGTACAACTGCCTCCGTTGCAGACTTCCAACCCGTTACAAATGTTACCGTCGTCGCAGGAGTTTGCATCGTTGATCGTGTTGATGCAACCATTCACCGGATCGCACGTATCATCCGTACAAAGATTGCCGTCGTCACACGTCAGCGGCGTACCGGCAGTACAGACCCCCGCCTGGCAAGTCTCCGCCCCGTTGCACACCGTGGCATCGTCGCAGGCCAATCCATCCGCTACCGGCGTAGCCAAGCACCCCAGCGTCGAATCGCAACTGTTGACCGTACAAACATTGCCGTCGTTGCAGTCGGGAATCGTCCCAGCGATACAAGACCCGCCCGAACACGTCTCCGTTCCGTTACAGAAGTCCGCATCGGCACAAACGTTTGTGTCATCGATCGGATTGGAACACCCCAAGATCGGACTGCACAGATCGTCCGTACAGGGATTTCCGTCGCTGCAGTTGAGTGGCGTACCGCTAACGCACGTACCACTGACGCACTGCTCAAAACCGTCACACACATCACCGTTGCTACACGAGTTGCCGTTGTCGTTCGCGTTGATACATCCACCCACCGGATCGCAAAAGTCGTCCGTACAGGGATTCCCGTCATTGCAGTTCAGAGGCGTACCGGCCTGGCAAACTCCCGAAACACAGGCCTCCAAACCGTTGCACACGTTACCATCGTCGCAAACCATCGGTGTACCCGCGCACACGCCCGCGCTGCACGCATCGCCGACGGTGCATGGATTTCCATCGCTGCAGGCATTGGCATCGTTGTTTGTAAACTGACAACCAGCAACCGGATCACACGAATCATCTGTGCACGCGTTCCCGTCGTCGCACACGAGCGAAGTGCCCGCGAGGCAAACCCCGCCTGGCACAATTCGCTCCCGTTGCAAATATCCCCATCGTCGCAACTGTTCGTGTCGTCGTTGGTGAAAACACAACCGCCCAACGCGTCGCACGTGTCGGTCGTGCAGGGATTGTTGTCGTTGCACGTCAGCGGCGTGCCGGAGGTACAAACACCCGCCTGAC